>Ga0193743_1003577_pt1 | contig 10360 bp, 7 predicted proteins | sample L2c2metaG_FD_143038 | JGI IMG/M metagenome (GOLD analysis project Ga0193743, IMG submission 143038) | Soil microbial communities from a riparian zone of the East river system, Colorado, United States - L2c2 | ecosystem: Environmental > Terrestrial > Soil > Riparian zone | place: USA: East River...
CATAGCCCAAGGCCAACACGAGAATTTATTGTGATGCACGAGTCGCACCTGCTGTACCCATCCATTAGTACGAGTTGACTTTGCTTCATGCCGGGTCCAGGGATCGTCCTCTCCACTGAGTAGTTAGCACTTTCTAGTTTTGGGCTCCCTGCAAGGGACCACCAACCTGCTCGTGAAAGGTCTTCAAATTACTCAGACAGGGTGCGAATGCCTATGTTGATGGAACTGTATGTATCAGACCTCCTTCATTCAAATGAATTTGTCAGGGAACCGGTACATTGCAGAATGGATTGGGGTCTCGACTTTGTCTTGATGGTGGCGAAAACACAGGCAATCATTTCACGAGTATTCCCACCCTAACACGGCGTTTACTATCCAAAAACGAGAGAGGTCCATGCTTTTTTGCGTTGACTACTAGTAATACCTGACAACTTCCTCCACCACGTTCAACAGTAAGCATCATGCTCACTCTGCGATTTTGCCAGGGCGCTAATAACACGACTTGGAAACAAGTACACTTGCCGACACTATCATGAAAATAATTGACGTTCAACGCTCTGATGATCCCTATCTCTTACTTTGCCGAAGAGTCCTTTAACGGACTTATTAAACTACGATCCAAGGAACCTTTGGGTTAGACATGTTTCCTATCTTGAAAGTATGTACCAAGCTGGTTTCTTGGTGCAGGTTTCCAAAAGAAAGCTGCACATTAGAGAGAAGTTAAGTCACCAATCAAATCTCGAACTCCTGTCAAGCCGCTCCCAAGTCGTACATTTCCTGGGCGCTACATATGTGTTTCTCTTATACCATGTTAGGCGCCAACTTGAATGACTAACTCAAGGATGTGCTTTGTGACGACCTTTTCTGCTCAACCACTGTGACTATCCTTGATCGCTGTCGACTCATGATCAGCCTGAGGCCACGAGACCTTGCTTGAAATTGCGCCGGATCATCAGTTGCGATGATCTGGAACTTGAACCTGCCAGATGTGCAAGGTATGTCCTCATGATTTATTCTATTTCTCGAACCTTGTTCATGTTTGTCTCTAGAAGATCAGCCAGATGCTACTCTAGTACGGAAGTGATATTGGCCAGACGTGAAATAATATAACATCCTATGACCTTCTCATAAAGTCAAACTGGAGCCTACTGCTTGGCTAGTCCGATCTCACGAAACATCATTATGTCGCTTAGTTTGGAACGGTAATTAAGGTTTTCTTTACCCAGGGTTTGAGAAGTTGACCTCGAATACGGATCACAGGCTGTGAGGTCATGTTGAGCAATGACCGAGATCAACGCGTGCCGGCAGGTGTCTACTCGCTCAGATTTGCTAACTTGCCACGGTCGAGATGCACACTTCCCATGGCATCTGACAGTGATTTTGCCACGACGACTACGCAGCTTTTGCAAAACGTTCTTGTCCCATCCCATAGCTCCTGAAATTCCGGGCCAGCCATGATAACAAAGGCATGATGGATGATGGTAGGCCTCCAGACTTTCTCTCTGTGCTCTTATCAGAGTGCATCATCTCTACATGAAATCCACAATACCTTTGCGTTTGTCTTCCTCATGGGGTCTTCTCCATTGAAACTGTCCATCCAAAAATTAGGACCGTTCTTTCTCCGCCATCTAGCCGTAAATGTGCTTTGTGCTGGTTCTCGTGAACGTAAATCTTCTCGTCTTCTCCCTTTTGAAAAGCTTACCTCCTCCGAGTATTCAATCACGCTCCACCAACTGCCGGATGAACTGACAGCTTCTGGTTCTTATATACGACACTTTTGCCATCCCATGCTTAGCCTCAGCCTCTTGCTCTTACTTTGATACTCACGATGCCCCCTCCCCCGCTCACGGAGAGCATGATAGCAAAAATACTAAACTTGACTTGTTCGGAAGTTACTACGCGTGCTCGATCAACTGCCACGCGAACGAGCGACTTGTGCAGTGGCGTTTATGTTCATGATATCGTGCGTTAAGCTGAATGCTTTACGCCTCTTCTGCCTCACGTAGAGCATACCTTGTACAATGCCTTGCCCTATCTGCCTGTGTGATGATGATCTACTATAGATAGATGGATGTGCGCTCTATACAACTGTTGCTTTGGATCATCAATTTCAAAATTGCCCAATAAAATGTATGATCAAAATAATAAATTCATCCAAGATGCCCATAATCATAACAGCATATCAATTTTATGGCAGACATATATCCTTCTTCGTATAATCAATATCCGTGGAACTGAAAGATCTTTTTCTGGCCAGAACAGCCTCGAACAAATCAGTTATGAGAATACTTATTTCGGAGACATTACTCATCGATGTTTTTTGCACCCTACTTCTCCGGAATCAGAACCAGGATCATGGGCATGGGATATACTCATCTCCTCTGAGAGACCCCTGGTTCAGCCATCGCCTCTGTGCCCTTCTCAACATCAAGGTTCACATTGATCCTAATTTATCGATGATCACATCGTCGATCGATTAGGGGTCAGTGCCTTCTGCAAGAGAAGAAAAAGTCATCAATATCGGTTTGACAGGTTTTGAAATGGGAGGTTAGTTATCGTTGAGCCTATCTGAGCAAAAAAAAAAAAAAAAAAAAAAAGGAAAAAAAGGGTACGCCGAGTTGCGCGCGATGTCATGTCCAGATGCCTGGTGTCAATCGGCCAACCGGTCCACCTTGAGCTTGAGGCGTCAACGCGTCAACTTGAACTTGCGTAGGGGTGTGACGCCGTCTGTCCCATACATGCCGTTTCAAGGGCTGTCAAACTCACTGTGGGCGTGCCGTGTGTATATATACATATACAATAGCAAATGCTAAACCTTTTGTCCTCACGTCAAACCTTCAACTAAATTCTCGTTCTCGTATGCTTTGCTTATCACAGCTTTAAGCACACACGGGGGACTTGTGCTACGTTACATGCGCCGTTAGATAAGGGGCCTAAGCCGAATTGAAGATATGAGTTTCCTAGTAGACTCTTTCGAAGTTCTTTGCAGTACGTACAAACGTTGTTATCGTTCCTGTTCGGATTCAAGACACGAAATGGGTCGTGCCTGCCCTTGTTATTTAATTTTCGTATACTAGTCCCATTTCGTTTCTATTACTTTGCGTATACATGAAGAATTCGAAGGGATTCGAATGCAGGTTCTCAAATAGAAGGTAGCTTTGTGGGGAGGAGTAACTATTAATGATGATTGACATAGAATATCGGAGACAACATAAGCCCTATATATGTACCATAAGCATATGTGGGACGAGAAAGGAAGAACGGGAGGATGGATGAATGACCATGGATGGATTGATGAAATGATGACGGTCAAAGGGGGGACGAAGGGAATACGAGGAATGGAGTCGGCAGTAAAGGGTTAAGAAGAATGGAAGAATATTAATAAAGAGATAGCTACAAGCATGTTTTTTTGTTTTGTTTTGGATGATGTGCGGGGATATGAGCGTAAAAAACTGTGCCCAAACACTGGTCCGCACCGAAAAAGAGGAGACGGAGAGAGATCTATGTGATAACGATAGCCAAGTATGAAGAAGAATAGGAGAGGATGGGAAAAGATAACTAATAACCGGAACGCAATTACGATTGGAGAGATGATAGTCGAAGACAGATATGGATGACAGGAAGGGAAACCACAACTAGGAGAGCGAAACGATCGCAGAATAATATCAGACAGGTAGAAGAAGGAAAAAAGGTCAACGAGGAGAAAAAAAGACGCTTGTAAGTATTATATCAAGAAAAGAAGAGAGCAAACGGCTCAATAAAAAGGTGGCCAAAAAGAAAGGCAAGTTCGTGAACAGAGCGATGATTAGTGGTAGGAAAGGGTAACAAGAGAGTCGCTGTAAGGCCCCACAAGTCCACGGGCGACTCTGGAGCGACGTCAGAAGATCGAAGGGTAGCGTAGAAGAATAAATGAATCCAATCCAGCCCAGCGGGATATAGGGTAGAGGTATTGTGCGGTGAGGATCCGGAGACATGAAGAAAAAGAGGAAAAGGAATGGGAACGATGAGACCAAGGAGAAAAAATAAGTAGGTAAACAAGATGGAGAGGCCAATGTAAGTAGATGCTAATAAGATACATGCAAGGGAATATATGAATGATTGATAGATGGGAAGATGGGCAAATGGACAAATCCTGATATATCAAAACAAGAAGACAAAGGAAAAAGAAGAAAATGGACGAAAAAAAAACGACAACAAGTATCCAATCCATGCGATGAACGAGGAATGGCAGCAAGTGTTCCAAATGAATGATTAGTAGTCCCTGAGTCGGGAGGTGATGCTATACGACGCCGTCCTTGAGGGAGGTCTTGAGCTTTTCAATTTGCTCGATTGGTTATAGTCGTAGTCTCCTTCGGGAGATGAAGGCGGCAGCCATCTTTCATGGGCTTCAGCTTTTTCTTCAGATGTGGAACGCATCATTTTAGGGGGTGAAGGCTGTGACAGCCGTCGAGGTTTCGGAGGAACCAATGGCGCGGGTGTTTGAACCCGATGAGCCATACTGGTAGGCGCCGGTGTGGAAAATCTTGGCAGGGCAGGAACAGGTGGTGCTGGTGTATATGACCTGATCGAGGGTGAGCGAAGGGATGGGGTGTGGGAACGAGGAGGCATCGGAGCAGGCGTTTGCGACCGGGAAGGCATTGGAGCGGGTGTGTGGGACCGCGGAGGCACCGGGGCGGGTGTGTGGGATCTTGAAGAAAGTTGTGATGGCGCTGGGGTGTGGGATCTTGTGGGAGAGATGGGCGTAGCAGGCGTGGACGGTCGTGAGGACATGGAGGCGGACCTCGAATGCATGGAATTAAATCGTGACAGAGGGGATTGTGCCGAAGAGCTGCTGTATGGCGTAGGCGAAGGCGAAGGCGACATTGGCGCTGGAATTGGTGACAACGCTCGCTGCGGTTCCGGGGTTGTTACGCCGAGAGTCGTCGCCAACGCCTTTAATTGATTCACCTCGACTCGGAGTTGTTGGCATTCTGTTGATTTTTGTGTATATTGAGTTCGCTAAAAGAAGAAAGGCCATGAGTTTAATTGATAAGAAATGATACGGTTGTATGGCAATAGACTCACTTGTCTGATGGACGAGTCATTTAGGGACCGAAAAAAGTCAGTAAATTTCTTTTTCTAGCGCCGAGGCCGGAGATAAACGCACCTTCGTAATTCAGTTTCAACTTGTAATTTTTGAGCTTCGAGTTCATCGATTTTATTTTTTAAATTTGCTTCTGATGTTTTTGCGGCTTTACTGGCCTCCGAATGGACTAAGTGGTTCATGAGAATAGCTCGTAGCAAAGCTGCGCTGAGGTAAAGCGATGAAGTCTGTCAAAGAAAGAAAATTTTGTTGTGTTAGTCATGGTGTCGTAAGCGAGGAATTTATTTTTGGTGGGCGTACTTGGTCATCCTTCTCAGACCGGAGCCAACTGTCGAGTTCTGTGAAGAGGGAGGAGACCTCTTCTACTGAGCATTTTTTTGCAGCGACTTTGGCCACTTTATCTTCCAAGCGGCGGACCTCGAGACGAGTTCTCGGATTGCCTTCTGAACTTAAGAGGCGTTCGGTCTTCCTCTGAAGAACCTCGGTGTTAAAGGTGTCATTGAAAGACTCCATGGCAGGAAAGCGGCGGGGTGTACTCCAGCCACTGGTAGTGAAATCCATTCGAATCAGCCGAGTAGAGTCGCTAGTGAAAGGTTCGCGACAGAAAGGACAGGCGGGAGAGACGCGGGGAGAGGTTTTTTCAACTATGGTCGCACAGCAATTGGCACACAGAACATGTCCTATACAGAAAAGAAAAAAAAAGTTGATGAGAAAAAATTCAAATGAAATGAGGAAAAAAAAAGTACCACAAGGAATGGAGTGTGGAGGACGGTGTGGGCCATACTCCTCCGCGCATACGTCGCAGGAGCACCCTGGAGCAAGAGTGAGCATCAGGCCAGCCAGTTGAAAGCACCTCTAGGGTGGAGGAAAGAAAAAGAGAAATGTAGGGCCAAGGGGAATTTTTCTTTCGGCTGCATAAAAGAGAATTATAACTACATACATTCCCTTATAAGGAAATCATTGCTCAATAAGTACAAACAACAACAACAAACACCCTTCTGTCCCAATCTCCCTTTCTCCATGCCCCTTTCATTAATCTGAAGACCCTTTTAGTTGAAAGATCCATCTAGGTATGCCACACTTATTTATCCACCCGACCTCCCAATTCACAATCCCACAATTTCAAGAGACTAGGGTTAGGGCTTTTTTTTTTGATCGTGACCAAACAAGTACCCGAGTCAGGGTTCGGTCCATCAACGAACCTCGTTGCCGCGCCCCGCACATTCCCACGTCCCATCAACCTCTTAAATACAGCTGAAACGCGCTGCTGCGCTTCACACTAATGACTCAGTTGAACGGAATAAAAAAAGGTAATATGCAGTCATGGAACTGTAATATTCCACAGAAGATATATATATACGTCCGTCATCGACACAGTCGGCACCGCTTTCAAAGGTATCTGAATTATCATCCACCTCCGTCGATAATCATCAGTTGTCAGATGTCATCCTGTCTTTAATCACCAACATCTAATTGATAATCTATTTTCTTTCTCCGACCGCCCTTGACATTAACAAAAGTAGCAGGGCGGCGGCGGGATCCAAACAAACCCTTTTTTGGACCACCTCCTTGCAACAACGAATCACACTATCTCCACAAACATTCTTTCCCATACAACATTAAAAACTTCCTTCCTCTAAACACACCTCAAGGTATTCGACTCAATCCCCATAGATCCAATAGCGATCATGATGAATCTGGACTGATCAAGCTTAATCACGATTCATCACTGAAGCACCTGCCCTGTCTCCACCCGGAAGATTGGTTTTGATTGAAATAAACACCGCACACCGTTCTCCCAGATCACCCTATCCTCGACTGAGACGAGAGCTATATCGCTGGATTCAAGGAGAACGTATACATGCTGTCATTACAACGAAAGATATGTACCCACTCTACTCTCTCGATGTTATATACGTAGGTGGGAAGGTAGCTCGAATGATTTCCATCTTTAATATCTCATCATCTCCGCTTCTCTTTCGAATCTCTCTTGCCGAAGTAGAATTTTTAGATTTGGCATTCAAACCAAATGTCAAATTGCAGAAGATGCCTCAAGCTCATTAAACGAATATGCAACGAGGAGGGGGCCCGTCCAAGACCATGCCAGCGTAGGTATCTGCAGGAAATCGATTAGCCGCCGATAACGATTATACAAGCACGCAGCAAAGATAAGTGGCAAGCAAGCCGATGTAACTACCACTCTTCGGATGCAACGCGACACAACTATAGGCTCTTATCGCCTTCTAGCACGTATTATCGCAGCAGGGTTAGAATTACCCGAAAATATTAACGAAACATAAAACAAAAATGACGCCCAACAACCCACTGTTATCCGAAGGGTCCACCGGCACCCGCGGCCGAAACGGCGATCCTTACACCGCCCGCCCAACTCAGCCTCGAGGTTGCCACGCGATACGTGAAGTCGCGCAATACACGTTCCCCTCTTTTATCATTCTCGCCCCTTCTCTCCCTCCTCCCATTGCAGATAACCCTTTAACAACTTTCCGGTGGCTCTTTCCCTGCGAAATCAGTATTAACTTATCAAGCAATCCAACCTCGAGGCTCGCGATGATGACTTGACTTACTTGGGCTAGATACGACTGCAGTGACTCCAATTTGGCAGGCTTGGCAACCTTACATCCGCTTTACCGCTTTCCGCTCAACGAGAGGTAGGAAAAAACATGCGTTGAGCATGAGGCGGCATTCGCGAATGTTGACAATAGCTTGCATGCTACCCATACTCTCCCCGACTCTCAAGTTCTGATCGATATTGATGCCAGAATTGGAACTGAGGCAATTGTTTTTTTATTCCTAGGGGTCTCCTCGTCGGCTACTAGAGTATGAGAGTGGAGTCCGGCTGCTGCTACATATATGTTATAATGGGCTCCATACTCCACTGAATCCAGTTCCCCATCACTACTGCGCTCTCGTCACGTATCCCTCCTTTTTTTTCTTCTTTTTTTTTTCTTCTTTCTTTTTTTTTTGCGAGTGTTTTGGACCGTTATCCGCCAGCCCTGGCTGAGTACAATACGAAATTTACTTAGAAGGTGCCATAGGCTTCCTTCCGCTCACCGGCCCCGAAATACAATTCCACTACAGGGCCGGGCCACTTCGGACAGAAAATGGCTACTCGTGGACTCCAAAGACTGCAGCATGTACGCCTCATGTTCACACTCTGAGATGCACGCGCTTTTCTCCCATTTTGTTTGCTGCGGTGGAGTATCAGGTTATACCACCCGGGTTATTGGGAATACCTATGGAACGCGATCGATCCTCGGAACAGCTCAAGTCGTCCAGGTTGTCCTCATCCATTCCACCAACCCTGCCTTCGTCATTATGATCGGGAGACGGAACTGGAAGAGCATTACCTCTCGGGGAACCGCTCAAAGTTCACATCTAATCCACAACAAATTCCGAAATCGGGAGGAAGTATGGAACTTGAACAGGGTAGGGTGTCTTCGAGGCCTTGGCAAAGTCCAACACAACGGGAGAAGAACGGTTGGGATCCAGAAAATCGGAGGATAAATGGAAGATAAAACCCCGTCATGTGAAAGGAAGGAAGGAAAAGCGCCACTGCACCTGAACCTCGTTTTTTTTTTCACTGTTTTTTCTTGTGTTTTGCCTTTTTGTTCCCTCATCTCTCTTTTGAACCATCGACCCATGACGCAAGTTAAGGTATGGATTTGTTCAGACGCGGAATTAAAAGTTGACGTTATTTCTTCATTCGCTTGTAACTTTATCACAAGCTATCACAGGCCACTCCTTATTTGATCAAGGCCTCTTCATCGCCACGCTCTTGGATTGACAAATTGAATTGGGAATGAACTATAAACTAGAACTGAATACACTGGGGACTGAAAAAGACCCGGTACATTTCCTTTTTGTAGATTTGCTGGCTAATGTGCTTGCTTCGTTGCACCCCGTGCTTGGTAATTATCGACGATAACGGCTGTTTAAATAAGCCTCAGCCATAAGCCAATTGACAAATCAAGGTACACCTTTTGCGAGCTCGAGGATGCACTTGGCTTTCGCCGAATCCGAATCGGCATCGGGAGACCTGAGCACTATCGATATGTTTCATCCGGGCCTGCAATAAACCGACCGTCCCTTTTATGTCTGAAGAGGCTCGGTGACTATCTGAGATTAACTGGGGTTAATTTATCGCTCGTCCATCACGTTCCGTATGTATTTGAAAAAGGACTTGACCCTTGGCCTCATCTACTTGGCATGCCTCTTTCCGGTGTGTTCCCTCAGATGATGATATGTTCAATTCGCCAGACGGCTGGAGCTTTTTTTTTTATCAATCATTTCGTACTTGCACTGCCTCGTCTCGTCTGATCCTTGTAATGTTGGTTTTTTGCGGAACACTGGAAGGTTCCGATATTTCTTTCTGAACAGCTGGTCCCTAAAACTGGCTATATATGTTTTATCGCTTACAGTCTAGCCTATCTGGTCTCGATTGACAATGTTCACACTTCCTTCGTCTACTGAGGACTCTTCCGACGTCTGGAATGATATGACCGTGTATCAAAAAATCGCTGGATCGGTGACATCTATCTCATGCTAGTAAGGTTTAATATTTAAAGCTGGTCGCTGAATTTGAACATCTCAGAAAACGACACTACTAGTTTGGTATTGCTCCCATGCATACTCAATGCGCTGACTGGTTTTGGCGATTAGTCACTTGCTCTCATATATGTTCGGCATGGTATCTCTTGACATCATTATAACAAATGCGATTGGTCACTACCTTGATTCTTATTTAATCTTTGCGACGAGTCCATATGTTTCTAATCTGATTCTAGCCTCCCCGAGCACTCAACTCTCTTCTGTTCAAGTTTTATATGCATATCCGGATCATCAATCAGTAACCACATGCTCCACGCCCGGATACTAATAGCTCGAAACTGTACCCTGAACATCTTTTAATCTCATATGCGTTCTTGTATCCAAGGTGGCAGGCAGTCATATTTCGTGGTGATGAGAGTCAGTGACGCAGAGTTCTGACTAAGCTATTGTAGTTGAACGTTGAGATCGCACCTCTTCCAAAGCAAGGGAAACTACCATCGACTGAAACGTTGAATGAAATCTACAGGCCACCAGTATACCCTTGGAGTCTTATTATATATCCGCAACCTTTGGGGGGAAAGACTCGCTTTGCCACATCCTAGTAGTGTGGTAATTGTGCATCACTGTTTTTTGTGTAACAACTACTAACAAAATAGAGAAGTGAAAATACGAAGAGAGGGGACATCTACTGTCGATAAGATATTTCTT
>Ga0193743_1003579_pt1 | contig 10356 bp, 5 predicted proteins | sample L2c2metaG_FD_143038 | JGI IMG/M metagenome (GOLD analysis project Ga0193743, IMG submission 143038) | Soil microbial communities from a riparian zone of the East river system, Colorado, United States - L2c2 | ecosystem: Environmental > Terrestrial > Soil > Riparian zone | place: USA: East River...
CAGTGCACGACTGGCAGAAAACATTGAATGTAGCAGACAACATATTCGCCCTTTCCTTGGCGGAAGCTCAAACATAGAAATTTTGACAAATAGATTAAAATCACAAGTTATTCACAACTAGCTACGACATGAATTTTTTTTTTGTTTTGGAATCGATAGAGTTTGTACAGCGGAGGTTAGGGCGCGAAACATTGTTGCTATGGATGTTCCCAGGTAGATAACGGACAGGGTCAAGCCCTCACTAGCACTAGCCGGCTACTAACCCTCGAGCCCTCAAGCCTCCAAGCCCTCGACGCCCTCTCTACTCAGCATAACCGTATTACCTATTTTTTTAGGAGCACACGATCAGAACGATGGCACTTATCTAAGTTTAACAGGTGCGGTACGAGATATAGATATTTTTGATAATGCCTTGGATACAAGATCAAGAAGCCGGTGAGCGGCATCACATGGGTGGAAGGGATAGCCGTATCAAGGTTCAAGAATATTCAACCAGGTAAATGCGGTGCAACTTGCTTCACGTTTAACTACAGCCTGAGATCATCACCAGCCTTTACAGAGGGTGTAACTCTGGGTCCGTTAGTAAGAAGGACTACACGGTGAAGGTGTCTCGCCGATAACCCGACAACCGACCGTCGGGCGAATGAGTTAGTGTGGGACCAGGTAAGTGTGATGCAGTGAATTAAGATCAATACCACTGCTTTCACAGCAAAACCCATCAGATGAAGCACTGATGACGAGGCAGTCGAGAATACTCCTTAGATAGATTTAGTAGTACTTCCCCGTCGACAATACAGCGTCAATATTTCATAAAAGCGTACGTACAATATTTGCGAATGAGCAGAAACAAGTCGGCAACAGAGGGAAAAATCACATTTGGACTAACCAAGATAATAGCCTGTTTGCGTCCCTAGACAGCCCCGAAGTTGCTCCGTAGATAACCGCTAATTTTTTGGGATCTTTCGAGGCCTTTGGAGCCTTTTGGAGCTGGAAACGAGACCAAGGCCGTTTTCATAGCAGGAGGCCTCCGTCGGGGGCCCTACAAATTACAGACATCTTACAAAGCGCGATGTTCAGCGTTTAACTTGCACTGCATGTGAGTCACAATTCCATCTTCCTCCCCCGTCGCTGCCACAGAAGGTCGGGAACTTAGGTGACCAGCCAGTAGACTCAGAGGCACTTGGAACGTGCGGGGAAAGGCCCTGAGGAATCCTCTGACGGCTGGGCCGCAGGCATTATGAAAGTAATATAACTGACGTCGATGTCGACGCCGCAGCCTCGATCAGGCTCGTTTGGTCATTCATGTGCTGGTCAAATAATTTGAGGTGTAGTTCAGTCAGAGAACCACCAAACACCAAAAAGTATTAGACAAAAAAGTCATACGTATTTTGTTCGACTTCGTCTGGTTCTTATGCCGTATTGACATTTACACAATGCCTATTGTTTGTTACAAAGCGTGCGCAGGTAGCTTGCAGGTCGTAATTGGTGCATTGCAGGATCCTTGCTTGTTTGTAGTTAGCAAGGGGTGTATAACTAAAAAGAAAGCAGATAGACCACAGCAGCTACTATTGACTTTCTTCGCTCTCTCGTCGCTAGCCACCCGAGATTCTCGGCAATAAATACTTGAGAGAAAGAAGTCATCTCTCATCTTTCTCATTCGAAAATTTACGACATACCTTTCATTCTATGATTGTCTTCGGTAGTCCTACCGCCATTATCACATTGTCATGACGCACTCGATAAACCTGACGCGGGTGTCCCCGGTTGGATGACATCACGCACGTAAATGGGCGGGGATGAAGGACCCTCATAAAGACAACTTTCGCTGAGGCGGCGATAGCGATTAATGACCGGTTTAATCGATCGCAATAGCGTCACCAACTTTCGTGAATGGAAGGCCGAAATTGAACGAAATTGATCAGTAGTCGTTACTTTTAGGGTCATTGAGTGAGTTGATGCCTTGATAGTTGCTTGGTGATATTCCGTATAAAATCTGCTGGTGCATGTAGCTAGAGCGCGAGAAAAATGATACAACTTTATACATTCAATATTGAAGGTTTGTATGTGCTTGAGAAAGTCAAGAGGCCATATACTGACCCTTACTGACCGCGAGAGTCATTGAAACTGATCAGGGGAGTCGTCAACACTGGACTTACCGCCGCAAGCCAAGATCCCTCCATGACACATGTTCATTGCCTGCTTTTGGAAGCAAGCTGCTCACGAACTGCAACGTTGACTCAACTGGCTATCTTGTTACCATGAGGCAATCGGAATATCAGAATCCTTAAGCGCCGGGCCTAGAAGGTTCATTTCCGTGTTTACTAGCTCCTCGTGTAGTACGGAATAAGTAGACCATCTTTCGTAGAAAACTTGAGGCTGTCGAATTTCCATATTTGGGTGGTTTAGCTTTGAGTCTGGAAAAGTGATGGTGGGTTATAGTTGCTCATTAACGCCGAGCCATTGGTAACATATCAATAGCATCTGGACTCAGAGCAGGTGAGCGACAACCTCATGTAGGTGGAGACAAAGTGGCGTTTGTATAATGAACATGAGGGGGAGGAGCCGAGAGAGACGGTTTCAAGAAAACGTGGTAGGCTGGTGCCGGGGATAATATTTACATGTGGCTATGGATTGCATGGATGGCTTTTGTGATTGCATAGTTAAGATATAGCAACAATTTAATGCAAACTACATATTCACCAGCAAGTCTTTGGTTGGCATTCCACGGTCATGTGACCCTTGACACAAAAAATGATTTCAAGTGGCATAACCTCTGCGCCCTTCAAGCGAAACGATCACCTAGTCAAATATTTTCCTGATTCAAGTATCTCTGGAAAAAAGGAAACAAACCATTGGCCAACGGATACGGAATTATGAGGACTGTAGCTACCGTTCCCTTGAATTATCTCGTTATATGGAACTGGTTGAAAATCCACTCCTGAGCCTGCTCGGATGTGACGAAGACTTGTTTTTTTTTTGGCCAGCCACCAAGTTCACATTAGAAGATAGGTATATTATGGTGTCCAAAATCACGGAAATGAGGGACTTTCTCCCAAAAAGTCATATGTTAAGCATATGATTCTCAACGTCAGTACTCTAAAAGTCTCCCCCTCCTTCAATCTCTTACTGAAACCAAGATCTTGAGTATTATATGCCTTGTGCCTCTACGTTTCTCGGACGCCGTAACTCCACCCAGAATAAGCATGGCAATCTCCATCCTGCACGCAAATCAACCACAATCCTTCCGCGTGAAATTTGACCTTCTCCGCTATTCTTTAGATCCTCTGATCGTTCACGGTTAATAAACGCCATCGGCTGAGATCACGATGGACTCTACGATAATCTCGAAGCCCATTGGAGATCTCAGAAGTTCCAGGAAGGGTAATATTTCCCTTTCTTGCCTCTCATTCATAATTTTAACCTTTGCCTGGGATGATCACTGATCCCTTCATCCATCGATGATATTTGATAGCGAATCGATATCGATGATGGATGGATTGTCACAAACAGGGAACTATCATGTTTTTCACCTTCTGCATCCACGACACTCGCAGCCCTGATGCGATTTTCCTGCACCCCCATCTCGTCTGCCGCCTGTATGTCGGACGTTAATCAGTATGCAGCATGCAGGGAAGGGAGATTCGTTCGGTTGACAGTTAGGCGTCGCCGGGTGCATTGACGCCGCCCTCTTCTTGTACCATGGTTCTTCGTTTGGGGGTTCACACTTTTTGCGTCTATCTATATCGGTCTGTTCTTCATCTATGGCGTCTAAGGTGTATGCAGCATTTTTTGGGGATGGGGTGGCGCGACGAAATCGAGGCCACCATTATCTTCTCCTTACCTTCCTTGCTGGACCCTTGCCTGGTCATGCTCATTTTCTTCGGTCTGGCAAAATCTAAGCTTCTAACACAATTATAACTTTTAGAAATGGGATAAACGATGAAGCGTAATTAAACACAGAGTCTCGCCTGAGACCTCTCCGACTCCGACTCCGACATTTGAAGAAGTAGAATCATTGTCATGTGGTGATAGGAAATGACCTTTTGGCAATCGACGCCCAAACTCGCTGGCTTGTCAGCGCTGAGTGAGATACTGACTTATCGATGGGGTTCGTGGCTTGCCGTGGCCGTCGATAAGCGGAATCTTCAAAATTCGGGTTGGAATAGGATAAGAACCGAGGTTGGGGGGGTGGGGTGCAACCAGAAAGGTCTTGGTCTTGGATGGACGTGTTCCGGAGAAAAGCCTGAAGGCTGCCAGTGATTGCTTGATACATCTCTTCAACCCCCGAAATGAAGCCACGTTCGAATCATATTTGGACTTGGGGGATGATCGGCACCCTTCACTTTAGGCTGCAGGTCTGGAACGTTTTTTGCTATCATCGTGGAGGTTGCTAATTCTCTGGATGCCTCTAGCGTTATTCTCGCCTTCTCGTATTTTTGTATGTGCCGGGACATCCAGCGATGAGCGATAGTGCTCACGGATCCTGTCGATCTTGATTCATGATCCGGATATCTAGAATGTTGAAGCTACCTCTTGCCTGCGACCTCGATGTTGATGCAGTATAGGCTTTACTGGGTCAAAGGAACGAGCAGCGATTGTACTAGACTTCAAGTCGGCACGAATCACTCTTGCACTTGGAACGACTTTCGATTTGACTCGGCAGCCTTCCTACTCCTCATTCGTCGTCACTTTATTGATATCCTGATGGCATGATGGTTCTACGTTCTATCTTTACAACTGCCGGAACGCGTAGTCTTCTTGGATATATGGCTCAGAATATGTTGTTCACATGCTTCTGTTCATGGCTCAAGTTTTTCACTGTGATTTGTGACTTCTTGCTACTTGATCTGATGATCTTCCTTCTCCCGCGCTCGGGTCATTCTTTCCACTTGTGGTATTAATACCATGTTCATGGTTTTGCGGTCTAAATATGATATCTAAAGCCAAACTCTGTTGGGGGAACTTGAACTTAGTCTATTTTGGACGGCTGAACTCTGTGTTTGCAACCACTTTTGCGTTCTGCTTGCTTACGATAGGTCTGTCATGTAGGCGACTCGTTTTCCCGTGGCTTAAAGCACGCCCACCTTGTGTGTTAGCCTTCCTCCTTCCTGCATCCATTCACTGGCACCCAGTTCCAGCAACGGTGCAATTTGCCGAATGGATGGCTAGCGGACTTAACGACCCCGCCTATCTACATTTGTGGTCCATCGGAGGCTATTGGAGGACCATGCATGACCATCGTCCAAGTCTCGCCTTTTCTTTATCTATTGAGATTTTGTCTCCCTGTGATGTCATCTTTTTCTCAGCTGATTCCTACTTTAACCTACTACCATATCTGCCCAGCGGTATGCCCTCCTGACCGACCTTACCAACCAATCTAATCACTAGCATAGCCGCGTAGGTCAAGGTCGACGCCTAAATGGGCTTTTTTGGCCTCGCTTGCATCATTTCCGGTTCGCATCTGCCGGTGGTTCGATTCATTGGAGTTCAAACGTTTGTGAAAAAGAAAAAAAAGTAAAAAAGTAAAAAATAATAATATCCTTACACTGGAGACTTAGGGCCGGCATCTTCGCGGAGTTCCAAGGTGAGTGGGTAGCGCATGGGTATCGTTGGAGCAAAATTCAAATTCATGACTCGGATTTTAAGCTGCGCCTCCGACCCTGGGGTGGTGTTGTGTGTGTGGTCTTGGTGACACTACATAATAATATGCGGCCGTCCGTGATGCAGTTGATGGGTCAAGATGAAGATGGTGAAATTAAAAAGAAAAAAAAAAACCTTGTGATGTTGTCTTTCTTTCTTTTGAATGTTTCTTTTTTTTTCCTTTCCTTTCCTCCTTTCCTTCCTTCCTTTCTTGTTTTAATAACTCTTATCTATGGGAACGCACCAGGCTTTATTTGGGACCTTTACAACTACGCTCATCTGTTCTAGCCCCGTCATTTCATGATACTGTGCTCCAAACACCTGGGGGGGCATCCTTGCCGTCACTCGTTTTTTTCACTGTTCTAGAACTTTCCGGGTTAATCATGTTTGTTTGTTTTTTTACATGTGCTGGAGTAAAAAGTGGGGTAAGGTTATAACCGAAACCTTTTCGTCATTTAATTAATTTTGCTTAGATCTTTTTTTCTTTCAATTATGCCTGCGCATTTGTCGTCTTCAAAAGTTCTGGACCCTTGTACTTATCTATAATGGGTCCCCCCCGTTTTTTTTCTTTCTTATCTCTCTAATATTTCAGTTTGTGGTCATCATCGTCTTTTGTACAAAAAATCACATTTTCATTACCCTCTTCATCTGTCCACTGACTTATTCTATGAATACAGACAGATACCACTACTTTCGGCTTATCAAACCTCCTCTTCTTTTCTTTTCTCGTATCACGCAATCACTCACCCTATCTGGTTTTCTCGGGAAAGGAGGATCTTACGTTTTTTTTTTCATGTCCTTTGTGTCTCCCGAATCCAGTTTGTCCACCAGCTCTCCGTCCACTTCGTCTTAGAAAAAACTCTTTCTCTGGAAAGTGGTTACTTCCTTTGCAGTTTCTTCTTCTTACCTTTCGAACCCTTTTCACACTGGACAACCCCTTCTCCTCTCCCCTCCCCGCTTCCTCCCCCCCCTGGATTCCGCTCTTGCTTGTAATCCTATCAATCTACTTCGCCATGTTTTTTGTTTTGACTTGGGGTCTTCTGAGACACTCCGTTCTTCTCGGAGAGCATGAGTTATTAAAACTGCAGAGCGTGCGTGCGTGGGTTTTTTTCTAGGTGCCAAATGGCGTCTTTTTTTTTTTCTATGAAATTGTCTTTTTGGTGCCTAGCTCTTTTTTCTTTCTGTGATACCTATATCATCAGATACGTAAGTGCCACCTTTGCTTCTTTCGCTTGGCTTAGGTTGTGTGAAATGAGTCATTACTCATGCTCCTCAAGTCGAGGGATGGCAAGTTTCCTGCTGACAGTAGGGGGGGTGGAGGTCTTGGATTTATCTTTTTTTTTTGTTTTTTGTTTTTTTTTTTTTTTCGCAATATTGCTCCTGCTACTGGCCGACGGCGTCAAGCCTGGATATTTGGAGTTTCATCGTTCGCTTACCCTATTCCTATAATACTACATAACGTAGTAGAATCTCATCATATACTTACGAACTCTCTTGTTCTCGATCAAGGTTGCCCTCTGCCCTTCTGTTCGAGGTTCGAATTATTATTGGGTGGGAAGCTTTTTGGATATAGGAATAGACCTCATTCCGACAAGTTGAATTAGCGCCAGACAGTTGGCCATTGGGATCACACTTTTACATGTAACGTTCAAAATGATGTCAGAAGGGTTATTATATTTAGTGGGCTGGGTAGGTCATACTTATACGCGAAACATTTCTTGAAAGACCGGGCCGTTAAAGAAGAGTACGTTTGGACTGTTTTCGACCTCGGGAAAGAGGAAGGGAAAAAGAAAGAGGAGGAGGGAAGAGGAAAAGAAAAGAATGTGAAAGATTATTATAACCATATGACGGTAGGCTCCACCAGGGGAATATAGTAAGTAGTAAGGGAAGCAAGGGGGGGTGAGGGTGAGAAGCTTTACGTTCTCAGAAGTTGCAACTTGACTCCAACACTTACTTCACAAGGGACGCGAACCTGTCAGAGGTGCGTTCGACACTCGGTGTACTGGAAACAAACGGTCGTGGGGGGGTGGGCGGTCACGATAAGGTAATTTTATACCAAAAACAGTTCCTTGGCTTTTTGATATGCATCTATCTTTGCAAGGGCAGCGTTAACGTTGTCAGGATGGTGGGAATGGCAGCGCAAGTGGTTGCCTTTTTTACCATAAGTGGTGTGCGTTTCGATTACAACGTCGAGTCATGAGTCTTGAGCATGGGGGTTCGGGTTAGTACAAGGCGGTGCTGACGGCAAGCGCTCGTTCCTTTACATGCAGCCAAGAACGAGGCTACAATGTTGCTGCCTTAATTGAGGTACATGTTAAAAAAAAAAGTCTGTACTAAGTTATATTGAAAAAAAGTTGAAGAACGGTTGAACAATGAATATGGAGATCGACGGGACCAGTGGGACAGCGGGTGATGAAGCAGACTACATATACCTTTTTACAGAAGAAGGGAAAAAGGAAAAGCCGGCTCGTTAAGTAAGAAACCCTGCGTGGCGTTGAAGTGCACGTCGTAGTTAAGGAATCCAGCGAAGACCACGGTGCGCTGACGCTCGCTTGTTTATCTTTTGCCTTCTATGTATGTAAACTTGGGTGATTTAACGCCATTAATTCAATTGACTAGTTTTTACACATGATATGTACAGGTACAGCCTCTTTCTGATGGCCCATGAATAAGTGATAGCCGACCATGGTTATAGTATGGTTGTGCGTTGTGAAATGGGTGGCATTTCATTTGGTGAAAACCAGCTACGACCTATTCAGCAGTTTCTAACCAGCTGTTTCTGAAGGTATCACACACACACACATATATACGAATTCGAAATAGGGGACAACTTGTTATGCATCCCCTATAATTCCATTTGTAGTTGGTTTTACCTCCATCAAGCTGTTGGACAAGTATGAGCAAGTGAGATTTATGTTCGGCATCACCTCGAGGCTTCGTATATTACTCTTCTGGTGGGAGCAGCGTAAGGTCTTGTGATTGGCCATGACTCTTCTCTCGGAAATATAGATCATTGTGACCATAGATTATATTTCCGAATTTGCAGGCCAAGGCACATGAAGGTGGCTGTAGGGTTATGGGCATTTTCCATACTGAGCTGAGGGCTGCTGAGGGGGCCAAAATTTTCAAAAGAACTGCAACGAACTCGAACTGGTTCATAGTTAACCGGAACCGAACTGGTAATATTCGGAATTGTCGGCTCGATTCCAACAACGTGCCCTGGACAGCTATAACTCATCCATCAGGACATATCATCCCTTTCTGCTGAACCCCCCCCCTCTCTCTATTCATTCAAAGGCTCAGAATGCCCTCTATCCTCAATCTCAAGTTCAAAGTTGGTCGCATTTGCGCCACCAATATTTCATGACCGTGTTTTGACTCATTACCCTTTTTTTTTTTTCCCTTCTCTTTTCTTTTTTTTGTTGTTTTGGGTTATGTTTTACTCGTCGTACCCAGGGAAACAAGTCTTTCGTCGCCTTCAGTAACCTCAATGATACAGAATCTTTGACAAAGACCTGGAAGGTGTGTTGAATCAAAGTTTGATATTCTTCTACCAACTCTTAACACTTTTTCGTTCAAGGTCTGTACCAAGGTCGCAGGGTGCCTCGAACAAGGCCAAAGACTCGAGAACTTGAGCTGGAGGTTATGGCACCTTCAGAACCTCATGGTCGATACCGACAATGCGAAATCCAAACGTGAATTCAAGAAGCTCTCCAAATGTATGGGTGACAAGTTAGACAAAGAGAAAGGACGGTTCGTTGTTAAGCTTCGCCTTTTCTTTATCATTATTGTTTTTTTTTAAATAGTTTTCTTTCTTTCTTTTTTTTGTTTATAGAAGTATTGAAGAACTAGAAGCACCCGACTTTAAACATAGCCATTCCACCGACATGATACGACAACGAGCAGTAGAAAAAGAACGAAGCCGCGAAGCAAGTCAGAACGCACTACCTGGGACTATCAAGCGCATGCAGTTCACTTTTAGTGTTGACCAGCAAGTGCAGCCGGCCCCTTCAAGCGTGCCTGTGAAGAGACCGGACACAAGACCCTCGGCAGAGTTCACCAAGCGCACAAGAGCTGCGGCCGCCCGGACCCAGGCGGGACATGAAGACACCATCATGGCCGACGGGGACACCACTACCACCGCTTCCAACTCTAACTCTGCTGCTTCAACGACTACCGCCAGTTCTTTCGCCCCTCCGTCTTCACAATTCCTTCATTTCCCGCCTCTTTTTAGCACTGGTTTCGGTCCATCTGCTTTATTATACGCTGCACCTACTTTGACGAACGCCATGAATTACGGCGAAGGGTTCAACCCCTCTGGAGCCAACGACTCATTCAGTATCTCTCGTCCTACTATCGAACTGCCCCTTGATGAAATTCTTTTCAATGATGATATGATGTCGGGCTGGGTCCCACCATCTCAACTCGTCTCGACCAACACTACCTCTAACAAGGGCAACAACAACATTAGCTCCAACAGTAACAAGAGGAAAAATAGCAACGCTGCTAGTCAGCAAGACGTCATAATGCAATCTATATCTGCTCCTGCTGCCATTGGGCCCATTGTTATCTCACTCCCCAAGAAGCACGCTTCCAGTTCCACCTCCACCACCAAAACCAATATGATCTCACTTTCATCCTCATCTTCCATGTCTTCGTCATCATCATCAGACGAAGAAGAGGAAGAAGAAGAAGAATACGTTCCGACGTCCGCAC
>Ga0193743_1003580_pt1 | contig 10356 bp, 10 predicted proteins | sample L2c2metaG_FD_143038 | JGI IMG/M metagenome (GOLD analysis project Ga0193743, IMG submission 143038) | Soil microbial communities from a riparian zone of the East river system, Colorado, United States - L2c2 | ecosystem: Environmental > Terrestrial > Soil > Riparian zone | place: USA: East River...
CCACTCAATGACGGAGTACTACGATCGGCAAAAATGACGTTCGTGCAGTCGACTCTCCACCTCAGATGGTCACCATCAGCGAATGTCGGTCTCGACGGGGCGGTCTATTCTGACTGCTCGCGAACCTGTTGATTTATCTACTGGCGGAATCCGGTGTTTCGTTAGAAGATCCGTTGAAATAATTGAGGGTCCGGGCTGATTTTCATTCCAAGATAGCTACGCGGCCAGGCGCGGGATCGTCGTTTGTAGGCCGATGTTGCTGATACTCGGTTTGCCGCCGCGATCAGCGGGCCGGTTGGCCGTCGCGATTCGCGTAATGGCGGTTATGGAATGGCCGCTTGTAGTACAAAGCAACCTTCAAGGAACGGGACGGTGAGGCTGCGAGAAGTCCTTGGCGAGTCTGTCAGCTGTCGTGCGGGCTTCGGAAGGCGACGCCTCGATTGCCTCGCCTCGCACCGATAGCGTCAAGCAACTCGCGGCGAGAAAGCGCCGACACCGAGTTCCGTCAAGCGACCCGCCGTCCGGCTGGAAAGAGCCGTTTCGTGGATCTCGTCTTACGGAACTCGACCTCATATCTTTCGAGGGCCGATGCTCCGCAGCCAGCCTGCGACGTCCATGACGGCGCTTAACTTCGCCGAGCGCACATGATTGTCGAGGCAAAGCGTGATGTCCCAGCATCAGGACCGCTCACTCCAGCGGAGCAGGCGTCGTCGGATTGTGATCCAGGATTCCGTTTGGTCAGCAGCAGACTATTCACTCACTTCGTCCGGGCGACTGGTACCCTTCGATGCCGGAGAAAGCTGCCGAGAAGCCCGCGTTTGCTCTTGCGCGGAATCAGGTCGACGTCACTGACAAGCTTGGCGCCCCCGGCGCCGCTCCAGAACGATCTTACGGCTGTGAAGCGCCTCAAGATCAGCCGGATGCGCAACACAAGACCAAAGCGACGTCCCACGCCGAACAACGGTCCTGCACGACACAGCCCGCGTGTGCCTCCGGAGAGCGGTGACACTCAATGAACAGCCGCGAGGTTCTCAGTGCGGCGGGTCGGCAGGGTTCGGCAGCCGGCCTCCAGATGCGGCCCAATCGTCGTAGGATCGGAAAGGCAGTCCGAGCCGTTCGTACGACACCCGAAGATAGCCGTCGCGACCGACAGCGACCGCATCGGGTCGTACGGCTCTGACCTCCTGCGCAATCACCCCGACATAGGCTTTTTCGCTCCCATTGTAGGCGAAGCGGTAATAACCGAGACCATTGTGGAGCCGGCCCAGCAGCACGATATCGTGCTTCAGCTGGACGTCCGAGCGACGCCCACCACCGCGGCACGCGTGCGCGTGTCTGTCGAGGTGCGCTGGCGTACTTGGCCGTCAAGGAGTTGGTGGGATGTGAGGAGCGCCGAGTCACATTCAATGTTTATCGTCCAGCAAGCCAATACCGGATCGCACGGCCCCCAAGCCAAACAATGATGCCCCAGCCGACGATTACCAATCCCAACGGATCCTTGTTCGGCTGAGCAAAATAGAGCCAGACGATGATCCCCGCAGCGATCACGATCACAGCGATCCATGACACGATCCAATACAACAGGTGTCCAAGTCGCGGTGCCATTCAGCGAACTCCTAGGTCGCGCCAGACTATCCCGGCGAGGGTTCAGAAGCGGCGCGGTGCGCGCCTCCTGGCGACCATGGAGCAGGCGCAGCGTCGAACGCGTCGTTTTCAACACCGCGCATTTCTTCGAAGATCAGGGCCACGGAACTGAAACGGGACGGGGGATAAGACGAAGACCTTCGCGCAGCCGTCGTGATGAGCCAGGCAGGCATCCGGTCGTCTTATCCGCCTCCTTCAAGCCACGCGAGCGCACGATCTTCTTCGCTGAATTCAAAATGCTTAATTTGCGCTCGAACGAAATGACCGGCGATGCGCGGCACGATCTTCAGGAAGCCGCTATCAGTGACAGCGGCTATGCGTTCGATCTGCCGATGATGATCGGCGACTAATTTGAGATGCGATACAAGCGCGCCGAAACTTTCCCACCCGGGAAACGACTTCGCATGGATCATAACGCCGACGAGTTTTCCGTTCGCTGCGATGAATGGGTCGATCTCTTTCGCGAGTTGCTCAAAATCCTCTTTTTCAAGCGGGCCACGGGGAGTGATGAGAAGAATGCTCCGGTCTCGCAGCAATTCAAATTTGATCATGGCTATGTTCACTCGATGTCTTCGGGCCGCGTGGCCGGCTGCGCCATCGTCGCAACGGCACAGGCCGGTTAAGGAACCGCATTGCCGACGTTGACCTGGATCAATCGCTCTAGTGACCGTTCTCCGAGCGCGCCCGCTAACCCTTGATCCAGATCAAAGTAATCGCTCGGCTCTGGAATAACCGTGGCGGCGAAAAGCGTCCCAAAAGAGAGTCTGGCCCATCGATCTTTCGTCGCTGGCAAGACCGTGGAGACGACGCTGGTGGAGGGCGAGCCGATAGAGATGCGGATCGCGGCTAGCACGCGAAAACTGACAGAAGGTGCGACGCTGCAGATATCACTGTGATCAGGGAGGCAATGATGGCAAGCACGCTATCTAACAAAGAGCGGTCGTTGATGGATGCGTACTGGCGGGCGGCCAACTACCTGTCGGTCGGCCAGATCTATCTCTACGACAATCCGCTGCTCAAGCAATCGCTCACAAAGGATCAAATTAAACCGAGGCTTCTCGGCCACTGGGGAACGACGCCGGGCTTGAATTTCATCTATGTTCACCTGAACCGGGTCATCAAGAAGAACGACCTCGACGTGATCTACATCACCGGTCCCGGGCATGGTGGTCCAGGCCTGGTCGCGAACGCTTACCTCGAAGGGACCTACAGCGAGGTCTATCCGAACATCTCCTCCGATGAAGAGGGAATGAAGCGCCTGTTCACCCAATTCTCTTTTCCGGGCGGTATCCCAAGTCACGTTGCACCGGAGACGCCCGGTTCAATTCACGAAGGCGGCGAACTCGGTTACGCCCTCTCGCACGCCTACGGAGCGGCCTTCGACAACCCCGATTTGATAGTGGCCTGTGTTGTCGGCGACGGCGAAGCGGAGACTGGACCGCTGGCGACAAGCTGGCATTCCAACAAGTTCCTGAACCCGGTAACCGACGGGGTGGTTTTGCCGATCCTCCACTTGAACGGCTACAAGATTGCCAATCCCTGCGTTCTCGCCCGCATCAGCCATGAGGAGGTGGATCACTTATTCCGCGGGTACGGTTACACGCCGTATTTCGTCGAGGGGAATGAGCCGGAAAAAATGCACGAGTTGATGGCCGCGACCATGGACAAGGTCGTTGCGGAAATTCAGCGCATCAAATCGGCTGCGCGTCGAGATGGTTTCAGCGAACGCCCCCGCTGGCCGATGATCGTGCTCCGCACACCAAAGGGCTGGACCTGTCCGAAGGAGATCGATGGCAAGCGCACCGAGGATTATTGGCGCTCGCACCAGGTGCCGATGGGCGAGATGCACGGGAACGAGGCCCATGTGCGCCTCCTCGAAGAGTGGATGAAGAGCTACCGACCTGCAGAGCTGTTCGATGACACTGGCCGTTTCCGCCCTGAGTTGGCCGACCTTGCCCCTCAAGGTACCCAGCGCATGAGCGCCAACCCGCACACCAATGGCGGACTGCTCCTGCGCGAACTGCGGCTGCCGAATTTCCGCGATTACGCTGTCGACGTGGTTGAACCCGGCGCCGTAATGGCCGAATCTACCCGAGTCATGGGTCGGTTTCTGCGCGATGTAATGAAGCTGAACATGGAGGCCCGGAATTTCCGGCTCTTCAGTCCGGACGAGAACAATTCGAACCGTTGGCAGGATGCACTCGAGGTCACCAATCGTGCCTGGGCCGCGGAGACCTATCCCTGGGATGATCGTCTGGCGCCCGACGGGAGGGTCATGGAGATGCTCAGCGAGCACCAATGCCAGGGCTGGCTTGAGGGCTATCTCCTGACCGGCCGGCACGGCTTTTTCTCTTGCTATGAGGCGTTCATCCACATCATCGACTCGATGTTCAATCAGCACGCCAAGTGGCTGAAGATTTGCAACCACATTCCATGGCGACGGCCTATTGGCTCGCTGAATTATCTGTTGTCGAGCCATGTCTGGCGCCAGGACCACAACGGCTTCAGCCATCAGGATCCGGGTTTCATCGACCACGTCGTCAACAAGAAAGCCGAAGTCATCCGCGTCTACCTGCCGCCTGACGCCAATTGCCTGCTCTCGGTCACCGACCATTGTCTGCGCAGCCGAAACTACGTCAACGTCGTCGTCGCCGGGAAGCAGCCCGCTCCTCAGTGGCTGACCATGGACGAGGCGGTCAAGCACTGCGAAGCCGGATTGGGCATTTGGGGGTGGGCCAGCAACGACCGCGGCGGCGAGCCCGACGTCGTGATGGCTTGCTGTGGTGACGTGCCGACGCTGGAGACGCTCGCCGCTGTCGACCTGCTTCGAAGGCACGCGCCCGATCTGAAGATCCGCGTCATCAATGTCGTCAATCTGATGAAGCTGCAGCCCCCGAACGAGCATCCACACGGTCTGTCCGATCACGATTTCGACGCGCTGTTCACCACCGACAAGCCGATCATCTTTGCCTTCCACGGCTACCCTTCGCTGATTCACAGACTGACCTACCGCCGCGCTGGCCATCACAACATGCATGTGCGTGGCTACAAAGAAGAGGGCACCACCACGACACCCTTCGACATGTGCGTGCTCAACGATCTCGATCGCTTCCATCTCGTAAGCGACGTGATCGATGGCGTGCCGAAGCTCGGCTCGCGTGCCGCCTATGCGAAGCAGGCCATTCGCGACAAACTCATCGACCACAAGGCGTTCATCGCCCGGTATGGGGACGATATGCCCGAGATTACCGGCTGGAGGTGGGGGCGGGAGGCGGCTTCTACAGCCGTTCGCTCGACCGAGGCCGACAACGTCTAAACCTGCTGGCGGAGCCGAACGTGAACGTGTTCGCGATTAGACATGGCGAGACCGCGTGGAGCCTAAATGGCCGGCACACCGGTGAGACGGACATTCCGTTGACCGACAACGGTTGCCGGCTTGCGGCGCGGATGCGGTCGGTGCTCGCCGCCAACCCATTTTGCCTCGTTGATAGCCCGCTCGCGCGCGGTTGCCGGCGGCACCGCGCTGTTCGCGCGCGGACATCTGTTTGCGGCGCGCTGGATCGGATTGCCCGCGAGCGGCGGTCAGCACTTTCTGCTGAATACGGGCACCCCGTGCGGGCTCGGCTACTAGACGAAATACCGGCTGTGCGGATTTGGAACAGGCCTGCTTCGACGATCCGCATGATGATCAGGCGGGTCAGCAAACCGGAGAGCGACCATGCAGCAGAATAGCAGGCGCGTCAGCCGCGATCGCTACGACGCCGTCCTTTTTGATCTCGACGGTGTGGTAACGGACACCGCCGGCATCCATGCGGCGTGCTGGAAGCAAATGTTCGACGAGTATCTTCAGAAGCGGGCGAGCGACAAAGGGGAAACATTCCGTCCCTTCGATCTCACCACAGACTACCGGCTGTACGTGGACGGCAAGCCCCGTTTCGACGGCGTTCGAGACTTCCTGAGCTCACGCAGTATCGAACTCCCCGAGGGGGATGCTGACGATCATGCAGAGGTCGAGACAGTGTGCGGACTTGGCAACCGCAAGAACGACCTGGTCAACCAGATTATAGCTGATGTGGGCGTAGAGCCCTACGAGGGAACGGTGCGATTTATCAATCAGCTTCGCCGCAATGGATTTAAAATTGCTGTCGTCACTTCCAGTCAAAACTGCACGACGGTGCTGAAGGCCGCCAACTTAGATGACTTCTTCGAGGTGCGGGTCGATGGCAACACGATCGATGAGCAGGGTCTTGCCGGGAAACCCGCTCCGGACACGTATTTGATTGCGGCAAAGCTATTGCGGGTTGAACCGATACGCACCGTTGTCATCGAGGATGCCATCTCCGGAGTCCAGGCCGGAGTTAATGGCAACTTCGGCCTTGTGATCGGTATCGCGCGCAAGGGAAATGCAGAGGAACTGAAGCATCATGGCGCTCAACTGGTAGTCGAAGATTTGGCCGAGCTGCTGGACTGACCAACGCCTCGCGTTGCTCTGGGAGAAACTGCCCGATGCTGCATCATGAACGTCTCAGACCCCCATCCCATGATTATCCGGCCGACGAGTGGAGCGTCGTCGAAAAAGCGTTTCATCCCGAATTCCTGGCACAGCTCGAATCGATGTTAGCACTCGGCAATGGATACCTCGGCATGCGCGGGTGCCCAGAGGAAGGTGGGCCAAACGTTGAGAACAGCACTTTCATCAATGGCTTCTATGAAACGCGGCCGATCGTCTACGGAGAAGAGGCCTATGGTTTTGCCAAAACTGGTCAAACGATCTGCAATGTGACCGACAGCAAAATTATCAAACTGTTCGTCGATGACGAGCCATTCTGGCTGCCCAATGCACGTCTTCTGAACTACGACCGGCGGCTCAATATGAAGTCCGGAACGCTCGACAGGGATATCCTCTGGGAGACTCCGGCTGGCAAACAAGTCTCGATTACAACTCGTCGTTTAGTCTCCTTCGTCAACAAACACGTGGCCGCCATCTCCTATCGTGTGACCATCCTGAATGCGCCGGCTTTTGTCGTGATCTCTTCAGAGATGGCCGCGAATAAACCCGGCAGCGGCGAGAGGGAGGACGATCCACGATTGGCGCGAGCCTTTCCGGGCCACGTACTACATCAGCGAGCGAGCTATTCCAAAGATCGCCGCGTCGTGCTGTGCCATGCGACTGAAAAGAGCCGCTTCACGCTCGTGTGTGCGACCGACCATGCGCTAGAGGCCGCCTGCCCGTACTCCTACAAGACCACCTACACTGGAGACTTTGGCCAAGTCGCCTTCACCATCGAGGCGCGGCCGCGCTGTCCAATCCAACTTACCAAATACATGGTCTATCACGCCTCGCAGACGGCCTCCTCGGAAGAGCTGTGCGGCCGTGCAGAGTGGTCAATGGATCGTGTGGTGAGCCAGGGATTTGAGCAGTTGCTCGCCTCGCAAGAGCAGTACATGAACGATTTCTGGCGCCGAAGCGATGTTCGGGTCAAGGGCATCAGGGAAGACCGAACAAAGCGCAGCACCGTCGAGATCCAACAAGCTATCCGTTTCAATCTTTTTCACATCCTGCAGGCCTCTGCACGCGCCGAAGATACCGGTGTGCCGGCGAAGGGCCTAACCGGACAGGCCTATGAAGGGCATTATTTTTGGGACACCGAAATCTACCTACTTCCGTTTCTGACTTATACGTCCCCCCGGATCGCCAAGAACCTGCTGGCGGTTCGCTACAAAATGCTGCCTCAGGCACGAGCACGCGCCAGGGAATTAGGCCATCGCGGGGCCATGTTCCCGTGGCGCACCATCAGCGGGGAAGAAGCATCGGCGTACTACGCGGCCGGAACCGCCCAATACCACATCAACGCAGACATCATGTACGCGCTGCGCAAGTATGTGCAGGCGACGGGAGACGAATTGTTCCTGCGGGAATACGGCGCCGAGATGCTCGTGGAAACCGCACGCCTGTGGGCGGATCTAGGCTTCTACTCGGAGGCAAAGAGGGGAAAGTTCTGCATCAACGGGGTCACCGGACCGGACGAATACAATGCGGTCGTCAACAACAACGCATACACTAACTTGATGGCCCGCGAAAACCTGCGCTACGCAGCTCAGGTTGTCGAATCCATGCGAGAAACGGAACCGGACGCATACAACGCGCTTGTGCACAAAACGGCGCTCGCGCCCTCTGAGGTGACAGCATGGACCCGCGCCGCGGAGGACATGTATGTCCCGTATGACGACAAGCTGGAGATTATCCCGCAGGATGACAGTTTTCTGGAAAGAGAGACCTGGGATTTTCGGAATACGCCGCGGGATCGTTATCCGCTCCTCCTTTTTTATCATCCGCTGAACATTTACCGGAAGCGGGTGATCAAACAGGCAGACGTGGTCTTGGCCATGTTCCTGTTGGGCGATGCGTTCTCCCCCGAGATGAAGAAGCGCAACTTTAATTTTTACGATCCGCTGACGACAGGCGACTCATCATTATCGTCGTGCGTCGAGGCGATCATCGCCGCACAGACCGGCGATATGAAGAAAGCGATTCAGTACGGAATGGCGGCACTCTTAATGGATTTGGCCGACGTCGGAGGCAACGTGAAGGATGGCTGCCATATCGCCTCGATGGGCGGCACCTGGATGATGCTCACCTATGGTTTCGGAGGTCTGCGGGACTCTGACGGCACGTTGTCATTCTGGCCACGTCGCGCGCCCGAGGAGAATGCTATCCTTCGATTTCCCCTAATCTATCACGGCCAAATGCTGGAAATCCAAATCGGCCTGGACACGGTGGAGTACGCGCTGCGTGAAGGTGAACGCCTGGTAATCCGCCATGAAATGGAAGAAGTCGAACTGACTCGGGAAAATCCGATTGCCGTCCGGCCGGTTAGTAGGGAATGAGGGTCGCGGATGCTGATGACTCCTGGAGCACCTGTCCGCAAATGAAGTAATAAATCCATAGACGCTAGTAACGCGTCCAAGCTGGTGCTCTCGGTAACGTTGCTCTGCCCGTGCCGTCGTGAATAGTGAATACACAAGTGTAGAACGGAATAGGTGTTTATTGGAGCGAGTTCGGATGTCGGCGACAACGAACATAAGGGCGCGCAAAAAGCCCATCAGGGTCAAGCCGTCGCTCGCCAGCAAGCGCAAGCGTGCTCCAATGCGGCGAGGCCAACCGGATTCAGTGAGGTTCTCCAACAGGTCCGTGGCTGCAGGTCAGCCCCGCGTCAAGGGCATTCTGGTCATCGACATCGGTGGCACTTCTGTAAAGATCCTTGCTACGGAGCAAACCGAAAGTCGGTCGTTCCTGTCCGGGCCGAGGCTCACTCCGACGCAAATGGTGTCAAAAGTGAAGAAGCTGCTGCGGACTGGACATATCATGTGGTCTCGATCGGTTACCCCGGCCCAGTCTTGGGAGGCCGGCCGGCTGCTGAACCTGCGAACCTAGGGCGCGGTTGGGTCGCGTTTGATTTCGCGCAGGCGTTCGGCCGGCCCACAAAAGTGCTAAACGACGCCGCGCTGCAGGCCTTGGGGAGCTATAACGGTGGCAAGATGCTGTTTCTAGGCCTCGGAACAGGACTCGGCAGCGCCTTGGTCGCCAACGGCGTAGTAAAGCCGATGGAGCTCGGCCATTTGCCGTACGAGGAGGGCACGTACGAGGAATACGTCGGGCGGACCGGCCTGGAACGCGACGGCAAGAAGATGTGGCGTCGTCGTGTGGCCGACGTCGTTGAGCGGCTCATGGCGGCCCTGCAGCCGGATGACACGGTAATCGGAGGAGGTAACGTCAGGAAGCTAAAGGCACTACCTCGGCGGTGTCGTGCGGGCGAGAATGCCAATGCTTTTCGCGGTGGATTTCGCTTGTGGGCTGGAAATGATGTTCTCCCTTCGAAATCTGTGCGCAGGGCGCGTTCGCGCGAAACAAAAGAGCCGGAACATGAGTTAGCCGGCTCGAAGCCGACGTGACGAGCACACTTATTCTTTTTTAGCGGAGGTTAGATATGAGTGACGACGCCCAGCGTTGGGCCTCCTTCTCATCGGCATTTTCAATCGTTTTGAGCTTGGCCAGCGACCGCATCACCGAACTTGGTTGCGCTGCCGTAGGCGAAAATCCAAAGATATTTGTGGATCGGGGAGGCTTGCGTCGCCTGGAAACTGAGGCTGCCAACGCGGCAATCAGGAGAGTTCGCGAGGCAGCCTATCCACTCATTTTCAGAATGTGTGGTTCCGAACTGCCGCGTGGCAAGGGGCGCAAATCTGTCTTGACTCGGCTGGCTCAAGACTTGAGACGCATTGAAAAGACCCTGGGATATCAAGGGCCCGCGCGAGGGGATGTGCGCGAGCCGGACTCCAACCGCCCGCATGGTTACCGGCGACGGAAGCGGGGAGTGACCAAGGCTCGAACAAAGTAAATCGGCAAAACGTCTGGTGGCTATCGTCCCCTAGGGAGTTGCCCATGGCCAGTAGGAACGCATTCTATGCCCAGTCTGGTGGTGTTAGCGCGGTGATCAACGCCTCAGCATGTGGCGTGCTGCAAAGTGCACGTCAGCACCGCGAGAGGATCGGCAAGGTATATGCCGGCCGCAATGGCATTATCGGCGCGCTGACTGAAGATCTAATCGATACCAGCCTTGAGTCCGAAGCCGCGATCGCCGCGCTCAAACACACCCCTGGTGCCGCGTTCGGATCCTGTCGCTATAAGCTCGGGTCGATTGACGAGCACCG
>Ga0193743_1003581_pt1 | contig 10352 bp, 12 predicted proteins | sample L2c2metaG_FD_143038 | JGI IMG/M metagenome (GOLD analysis project Ga0193743, IMG submission 143038) | Soil microbial communities from a riparian zone of the East river system, Colorado, United States - L2c2 | ecosystem: Environmental > Terrestrial > Soil > Riparian zone | place: USA: East River...
GAGAGAAGAAAGAAAAAAAAAAAAAAAACAAAAAAAAAAACCAGATGTACACGACCTGTAAAGATGGGATATATAAGCGTGAAAGGGAACAGTGCTAAGATCATTTTTTGAACTGTCCGATATGAGTATATATATATAAATGTGCGTGTGTTTACCAAGTTGGGAAAAAAAAAAGAGGAGCGTAAAAAAAACAGACAGTCCGTAGTGACAGTGTCCAATAAAACCAACAAGAGTGGAGTGGGTTTTTTGTGTTTTTTTTTTTGGTAAAAGTGGGTGAGAAAGGAAGTAAAAAAGATGGTGGTGAAGTGGGCGTGTGACCATGGTGGCGGTGGCGGCAATGATTGATGCGAATAGTCCAAACTTTCAATATGAGAATATCATTAACCATGGGTTCAAAACAATCTGGGAAGGAAAGGGGAGGTCAGTCAACTGATGCAATAAAAACCGTACTCGTACTCACTGGGAACAAAATGTGTCCTCCGGCAACAAGTCTACATTGCAGAGATAATAAATAAATTAGTTCTAGACCACATTTCAAAGAAAATAAAAATAAAAAATGGCTGTGTGTGACGTACGCAAGAGGCAAGATGACAGCCCACGATGTCCCCGGAATTTGCCAAGCAGGGGGTACTAAAGAGGTCGAAAGAATAATCATGGCGGCGATTACTAGGAATGAAAGAAGTAGGGCAAGTCTGAATCGTTTCACAATCCTGGGAACTTCGATCCAGAAATTAGACCTTTCGACTTCCTATGGGGTGAGAGGGATGAAAATAGATGATGAACATGTTTACATCCAAAAAAAAGGTAACTCACTTTTTTGGTAGCACCCCAGGTGATGTTGTATGAGAACATATGCGCAAGAATTGCGGTAGACAGATGTACACTGAGACCGCCGAAGAAGAACCAACTGGTAAAAATCACAGATCACGCTTTCAGCAAATACGGTACGAATGATATATACCATGTAAAGGACTCACAAGAAGGGAATATAGGTCACATTTTCTATCAGAGACGAAAAGATATCGCGTTGTCCAAGTCGATATTCCAATAATGTATACGCAACATTACCAGCACAAGGAAAAACGACAGTGCAAGCAAGCCAGATTTCGAAACTGTGCATATAGAATCCATCGACTTCAAATGCGAGACCAAGTAAAAGATAGTTGAGGATCGAAAGCAAGGCAGAGGCAGCGATACCGTAGTACGAAAACATGTATGCCGACATGCTGATTTTGTAGTGGACGGGAGCATCTGACCAGAAGAAGGTACGGAGTTGTTTTGTGATGGGCCCTTTGCGCCACCAATCAATCAGGGGATGAAAGATGAGTTCGTTGCAACCTATACATGGAAATAGGTTAAAAAAGAGCCCGAAAAAAAACATTGCTTTCCGACGTACCATAAGAATACTTTTGCCATCTATTAAGTTCATCATCGACAGTGAGCGAGACACCTTCCTTGAAACCACCTTCAGAGTAATTTGCCCAACGAATTATGTAACCTTTCAACTAAAGACAAAGAGGCAGCATCAAGATGCCATGTTTATCAACTTCTGTCACAATATTGACGAACCTGGAGTCTCAGAGCCATGTCAAAGTCCTCAGATACATTCGATTCAGACCAGATCTTCTTGATTTGATCTACAGGGTCGACGAAAGCAGCATCTTGGATGGCAGACCACCGAAGGAAAGCGTTGTGGCCGACAAAAGGGGCGACTTCACCATTAGCGCATCCTAGAGAAATACACTTGTTGATTCTTCGAGTGAAATGCGCGATGCCATTCTCAAAGAAATGGTGTGCGACTCGCATGACATCTGAAGTAAAACAAAAAAAAAACAAAAAAAAGAGTCAGCAAAGAATCGGCAAAAAAAAGGGCATATGACTTACCTGATTCGTGTTGAATAATAGCAACATCAGGACTTTCAGCCAATTCACGAGCAGCATCCCTAAAACAATCCTACAACGAAAAGCAGATGCAAAAATAATAATGAGATATCATTTCCAACAAGACTACTTGAAACTCACCTCGGGAACGACGGTATCAGAGTCCACGAGTAAAATCATATCTCCAATCCTCATCGACCTAGCACCTTTAGCCCAAGGCTTCCATTTATTCCCGGTCTCTTGATATATCTGTTCAATAGCCAAATCCAATGCTTTATCTTCAAGATCGTCGTCCAACTGGGATGTAGTAGCATTTGCAACTTCGAGTGCCATGATGTGCTTTTCCATACATAGAGACAGCTTTAATTGAACGTTGTTTAGTAAAAGACAACTTTATAGGATGAGGTTTTTTTTACTTGGAGTCCGTAGTTCATGTTGGAAGCTTTCTTGAACCGTCCGGCTCGTTTATAACCATCTGCGGCACTTGAATGAGGAGGACGTGCTACCCAGCCGATGTTATGGTCAGCGTAGAACGATATACGCTTCTGCCTCTCTTTTTCGCCCAATAACTGTAAACCATCATCATGGACAAAGATGGCGGAAGTGCCTCCCTGTCTTGCGTAGGTTTGCATAGCCTTTTTGAGAGAAAACACCGAAGGAGCACTGTCATCAGGGGGTTTAATTATGAGTAAGAGAAGGATGTACTGAAAAAAAGCTTGAGAACGAAGCATGAGGCTAAGAGAGGCAATTGAAAGACTCGAAATGGTTCAGTCGCGGATCTCGGTTCAAACCTTCACATGGTTGCCTTTTTGTTGGGCCAACGGTACCGCGCTTTTGAATGGATAGAAAAAAAGGGGGGGAGGAACTCACATAGTTTCTTCAAGACTTTCTTTATAAACAGGCATCTCAACAGTAATGTGGGGTAGATGTTGGTCGACTTCCGGGTTTGGTATGGGGCGTACTGCAGAGTAATAACGAGAATTTTCATGGAACTGCGCAATAGGACCGATGCTTTAAAAGAAGAGGAAGAGGGGGGAACGTAAGAATGCCAAACATGAATTCTATTCGAGAGAATGAAAACGTACATCATAGCTATCGTCGTCACAATTTGGCATGCGAAGAACTGATTTGGAGTAATGAATGATTAACAACTTAATCGCCAAAAGAAAAACAATGCTTCACCAAAGACACGCAGACCAGGAAAGGCGAGGTGGCTAATAGCGCAAACCTCGTGTAATCATGGTCTAATCTCCATTCCTGGAGGAGAATGGCGACACCGCTGGCAATGAAGACTAAAGATGAAGTGAAAAAGGATATTAGATATACACGTTTGGATAATTAAGTATAAACGCACAAATGGCTAGACCACTGCCAAGCCCACCATAGAGAGGTGCAAAAAGACGAATGGACCGAGGTGGAAGGGTAGAACCCTTTTCAGGATCAGTGACATCCGGAGAAGGTGTTTTTGAAGACAACTTCCACCCCCAACCCCAAAACCTCTTTTGGGGTGCTGCCGCGGTTGCAACGGGATTTAAGGCCGCTGTCGCAATGGAGGCTCGAGCAACGGTGACCGAAGTTCTTGCATTGGTTGTCTTTTCGTTGAGGTTGTCATTAGAAGCGGTAGTAGATATGGGAGTTGAGTCCGAGGTAGTGACGGAGGGAGAGCCAACGAGTCGAGAACGCCAGACTAGTTTCATCAACTTCTCTTCGAATTCGCTGCACAAGGGTACGATATGATCGAGGTCATCGGACCAAACAATCAAGACGCGTTCATCACGCTGAAACGGATTTATTTAAGTTCAAAGTGTAGCTTAAATATATATAAAAAAAAACTTACAATGAAGGCACCACATTGTTCTTTGTCGGCCTTTGGTAAGTAGTTCACGGATTCGAGGATTTGGATGCGGGTATTGACATCAACGTAGATGGCGGTAGCATCATCTGAGCTGCAATAAACAGGTGAGAAAAGAAAAAAAGAGACGAGGAAGAGGTGGCGGTGGGAGATTACACAGTTGCCAGAGCGGAGTGGACGGCAGCCGAGCGAACTTTGACGGCAACGAGGGGGTTGAGACTGCGTACGGCAGCTTCGAATGGTGCCAAATAAGGATTCTCGTAAGGGAAGACTCTGAAGTATCCTGGTTCTACTCTTAGACAGACACCAGCTGCGATGTTCTCCTCTGAAGGTTTGAACCAAGCGTCTCCTTGAGTCTGTACAAGACTGTTATATCATCTGAAGACCAGGGAAATGGAGAAAGACTTACTGAACGGAAGATCCAATGTAGTACAGCGTCGAACGAATCATAGTCCATGATGGTTGGGGAGGGCTAATTATCGAGGCTTTATGAGCCAGGTAGAGTGCTTTCGCGAGTCCCAAAAGAAGTTACAAGCTACGACAACGAGTATAAAAGAGGATGCAGTCAAGATTCGATGAGATATTGACAGCTAGGACCGGATTGGAGGATACCTCTCAACGGAACAAGACACAGGGCCGTTGCCGTGGGTTTCTCTGTTCCTCGATTCACAAGTTCTAAATACGCTTTCCGTCCACTTCCTCTCTTCTTCTTTATATCCGTGAGATACGTTCAGGTTCTATCTGAACCATGCTGGTTCAGGTAAGCCATTGCAGTGTATCAAAATTAAGCCGACTTCAAGCCCGCTGGAATGACTGTCAGTAGTCCTGGGCATCAAATCCTGATATCGGGTAAGCTAAGGGACAGATAGATAACACTGGCACAAGTCTGTCACAGGCAATGAACATTATAGCAAAACCGTCAAGTTGTGGGTAAATCGCTGAGAAAAATCCCCTGCAAAGCCAACAAAATCTTTGGTACATGTGGCCATGGCCGGCACAGCGGAATGAAACGACAAAAAAGTTAAACAAGACATATGTCGGAAAAGATAAGGACCGGCACTCTGTGGCTTGACACGGACGTGTGACTACCCCTGCACATTTGATCAGAAGCCATTATTGATTCGTGAAACGACATGGTTTGAGCGTAGCAAAAAACAAAGCCTCTTGTTTGCTTCTATTTGACAACAGCCTCTGATATCGATCTTGCCTTCGATTCGTGTGTTTTGGGATCTGCATACACAATTGGAGGTGGATACCGCACTGAAAACTCAACGTTGCAACATTCAATTCCACTCTCTTTTGAAATTGATCTTTGATCTGATCACGATCCTTATCATAGTATGTTCCTATCCAAAGATAGTCCACAAACTTGTAGGGTCAATGTTTCTGAAAAAGCTCGGATTGAGCGCCGAAAATTGGTTCGATATATCCCCCAAGTCGATGCGTCCGTTGAGCGATGTCAGGTTAACACGGAACGGAAGCAGTCATCCAAGACTCCAGGTCGACAGACGTCTTGTTTACCCCTTGAGGCGTAGGGGGTTGGCCAATGTACATTACAATACCACAGTGCATCTTAGGTCACCAAATTACTCTTTGTTCCTTGATCCAAAAGTCAACTGAATGAATACATTACATAGCACATCCATCACCGATCTTTTCCTCCATATCATAATCCGATCCTCGAGGTTAGGTTGAAGTTGTGACGCGATAAGCTTGTCCGTTTTAAATTTGGCGAGGAACATTCATTCATGAACGTTGTTTGATCGTTCCGTATAGCAAGGGTGGTTGGTCCGACTCGGCATAAGCGAAATGCCGACTGAATTTTTGTTAAGCCTTCTGCGGGCACTGTATTAAACGCCCGTACGTGAACAAGTTCAGATTCAGATGATATTAAATAATCGACCAGGAATCCGGAATTGCAAGGGGATAAATAGTACTTACATAAAGAATGAGATCTCATGTCTCCCTCGAAGGCAGTGGCCGCCTATTATTACACCTATTTCATTTTCAGAACGTAGCAAGCCGAGGTCTCCCTTTCAAGCGATGAGATTTCGGGATGATGTAAACCATATGTATGCAGTGTCATGCGTAGGCTGAGTACTTATGCAGATTGAAGGGACATGCAATACAAAGTAGTCACTTACAGTCATATGGAAATGAACTTCGAAAAGCCGAGTCCGTGCTGAACGCACCACTGCAGTGAGGTTATCTCGCAATAATAACAAAAGAACACTTCGACATCAAGTTCATGTCGGAATTGTTTGTGCAAGTGGCTCCAATTCGTCTAAATCGTTAGAGTTTCTCCGAGGTAAGTATATAGCGTGGCCGGACTCACACTTTCACGACTTCCAATGCCATTGTAGTATGTACTGAACGAAAAAGAAAAATGGGCTCGACATCCAAACATAGGAGGTATGCCCCGAAATTGGACTTGGACATCCCCTCCCCCATCCATATGTAGGTTAAAATAGAACGGCCGATGCCTGTGCCAAACTTTTGACTTGTGGGAGATAGGTAGACTATTTTACTGAGCAGGAAAAGTTCGGCAGCAATTCGGCAGGGTAAGGGGTGGGTACCAGAAATGGTAATGCGTTTCTGATACCTTAGTAGCTCAAAAGCCATGGATTCGCTGGAGGAAGGCGATATCGTTAGCCTTGGACATACTCGGTGCTAGTCAGAGGTCAATGATGCTCCATTTCCGGGCTACCGCAGAAATCGAAAGGGGTTTCTTTTTCTGACTATAGAAGTGGAATTTAGCAGACTCCCAAAATATCACGATAGGCTTTGTAATTGGCCACGACTCGACGACTTGACATATGTATGTTCAACACCGGGCTTATGACCGCCTATCGATTATCTTTTGGGCCGATCAGCAGTGTGGGGGGGTTGAATGATTTAACAAAGTTTTCTCAGGTTATTTGATATCGTTCTGGCCATCAGCCAACCCCGTCCTCCATCACTTCTATCGCCGCCAATAAAACCTCAAACCATTCAGTACCCCGGTTTTGCTTCCAAAATTTCCCGCTTCGTGAATCCTCGGATTCCACCGAACGGCTTGGAAATCCTCATCGAAACCTCCACACCCCTTATCGTTTCGCATGTCCATGTCATGTCAAAAAATACCTCCTTGTTTTCGATTTTTCGAATTTCAAGGTTAAATTCACTTGCCCTATATTTTTCTTGTTGGTATCTTGGGACAGGCACTACCCTGAGGGTCTCTACACGATGGAATTGGTGCTATTGTACATGTGTGTCGCGGTGTGGAAATATGCGTGTCGACTGTTAGTACACATCTCGCTTGTGTGTGTGGCGACCCAGGCAAAGCTATAGTGCCTCAATTATGCCGAAATGATATACTTCCGCACATACGAGATAGCTCGCCACCTGTCAGAAGGGGAAAAGGGTATAGTCCAGGGTGTCCGGTTGGGATGACAAGAATTTCTTTTGAGACTTGGTATGTGTCGCGAACAGTGCAGGCGTCCATCCTTTTGTCGCCTGGCAACGTCGAAAGGAAAAGATGTTACGAGAAGGATATTTACGCAAGGTTATTATATGTGCATTATGGTAGGACAGCGTACTTGCGGGTGTACCTGTGCCTTTGGGCTGGCAGACTCTGGCAGGCGTCCAGCGGTATGTCACAAACCTTCAGGTGTAATTTCCGTTCAAGTCGCCTGCCTTTACAAACGCCTTTCTGACCTTGGATGTGGTCAAAAGTCTGTTCCGTCGACGGATGAAGATCATTACAAGGCGGATAAGCAATAGGTTCCCAGGGTAATCTGAATTGAATCCTGGAAAGAGATGGATCTGGGTACCTAGATACATGCAAGGGACCCTTATAACCTGGAAGCCTTTGCTCGTTAAAGCCCAATGTCTCTTTCCCAGAGAGAGAAGCTTGCCCCGCCCAATCGCAATGGCGCATCTGATGGAGAAACAACTGCTCAGCACTCTCTGCTCGTTGAATCACCTCCTGTAACACCCCGTAACCTTACCTTCGTTTCTCCAGTCAATCCTTTCGCTACCCCTCAGGCTTTCTACACACCAGACCAGACTCCGGTTCATACAGCTGCACACCTCGATTCATACCCATTCCCGGATGTCACCCATAGCGTCTCTACGTCTGTCTCTACATCTGTCTCTGCAAGTGTTGCCGACCTTTCTCCGGCTCAATCATCACATTTAGGTACTACCAGTCGTCCAGGTTCACGCTCTACACATGCTTCTGGTCAGCTATACAGTCGTCCTGATTCTGCAGTACGACCTTCCTCAGCCCGGTCACGAGAAGCTTTCGCCTCCCCTCGAACGCGTCCCATGACGATCTACAGCACTGTCCAACCCTCCGTTGCCAAAATTCAACGTGAACGACCCAAATCCACCATGTTGGCCTCCACCTCCACCTTGCAGAAACCATGGCTCACTTCACGAGATCCCTACCATAAATTGGCATATTTCATCACATATGGTGTCATGTTTTTAGGCATCGCAGCTGGTGCCGTACGCTGTTATTTCGGTTGGACATCGGTGCCTCTTCTTTCTGGGAACCTGTGTATGGTGCTAGATGAGAATTTTGACACCGAGGAGGGGTTATTCGGCGACAACGGTACTTTCTTCCGAGAAGTCGATATGAGTGGGTTCGGGTACGTTTTTCATCACTCCGAACTCTTCTCTACCTCTGTGCTTATCAAAGTTTAACCCAGGAACGGACAGTTCGAACTGACGACGGCATCGTCTAACAACTCATACGTTCAGAATGGATATCTTTATATCACCCCCACACTAACATCTGATAGTATCGGTGAAAATGCCATCATCGACGGTGCCGTGTATAATATTACGGGATGCACGTTCAATATCACTCACGGCCTTTCATATACGTCCTCTGCGGTTAATTCCAATGCCAGTGCGGCTATTGCTCCTGATCATCCATTCGATCAGGCAGGGTATACGAAAGCTTGCTCGGCGATCAGTAATGCTACTACTGGCCAGGTCATCAATCCCGTGCAGAGTGCGAGGTTGAGTACCAGGAAGAGTGCGAGTATCAAATATGGACGCGTTGAAGTCAGGGCGAAGATCCCGACTGGGTAAGTTGGCTATTTTTTACGACTGTTTTTATATTTTTCGTTAATTTCTTCTCTCTTAGTGATTGGGTGAGCAACCACACTCGCTGCTAGGAGTCAAGAGATATTAATCAAGCGTCTCTCTCATGCTATGTAGCTATGGCCTGCCATTTGGATGCTTCCTGTCAACAATACCTACGGACCGTGGCCCATAAGCGGTGAGTTTCTTCTCCTTATCAACCACTTGCTTTTTCTGTCGGGACCATATGCTCCGTTGATCTCCTCCTGGAGTTGGCACCGGCTTCAATCCTGTGCTCGTGCCCTTGTTCTTTTCACACCATAATCAATGACGCGTCAAAGTTTGTTGACCTAATTCCCTTTTCTTCTTTTCTAGGTGAAATCGATATTATGGAAGCACGCGGCAACGGTCCAAGTTATCCTAATCAGTATGTACTTTTTCCCTTTCTTTCCAACTTCCATAGAATTTATCCTCCCCAAATTGTATCGCTGATTTTCATTCCTCTTTTCCAATCTGACATGAATAGGGGAAGTAATTACGTTCGCGGATCTTTAAATTGGGGGCCTTTAACATGGTTAAATGCTGTCTACAAAACTTTCGGATGGTGGTCCATTCGGCGAGGTAGTTATGATGAAGCTTTCCACACTTATGTGTTGGAATGGGATAAAGACTTTATGTATGTTTTTTTTTCCTTCCCTCTCTTCAAAGATGCTTTACCAATTTTATTTTATTTTCATTTTCTCTCACAAAGGCGGATTTACGTCGACACGCGTCTTCATCATTTACTTGAATTAAAAATGAACATACCCTTCTTTCAACGCGGAGAATTCCCTGGAGTTGTTCAGAATGGTTCTGAAGCTATCATTCTGGAGAATCCCTGGTCAGGCGGAAGTACATCGGCTCCATTTGATCAATGTCAGTTCCCCTCCCACTGTCTTTGTATAGAGGCTTCTCGGTGCTTACGAGGTTGCTTTGTCCTTCTCCCACTCTATCATGTAGCCTTTTATCTCATCCTGAATGTGGCTGTTGGTGGTACGAATGGATGGTTCCCGGATGGTCCTGAGAAACCTTGGTTAGATGGATCTATGAGTCAGTCCTTTTTTTCTCTTTTTTTTTAGTGGACTGGGGATTAACGTTTATCGTTCGTCTTTAGCTCCCATGCTTGATTTTTGGAGACAAAAGGGCAAGTGGTTACCCACTTGGCCGGCAGGCGACGGAAGGTCTATGATTGTGTAAGTCCCTCCCACTTTTCTTTCTTTTTTTGGACCATTTGCTCACCTCCTTCGTTTTCCTCTTTCCACAGTGACTACGTCAAGATGTGGCAACAATGTTGATGACTAGACTGAGTATTGTTTGCTATGGGTGAAAACCAAAGGGTTATTGATGTTATTACGGTTTTTTTTTTTTTGGTGTTGGATTGACCTTTCTTTTTTCTTTTTTTTCTTTTTGGCAAAATTCAAGATCGGGTTGGACAGAATTGATATCATATATATATAGTATCATCATCACACATTTTTCTTGGACCTCCCTTTTTTTTCCTTTTTTC
>Ga0193743_1003582_pt1 | contig 10351 bp, 6 predicted proteins | sample L2c2metaG_FD_143038 | JGI IMG/M metagenome (GOLD analysis project Ga0193743, IMG submission 143038) | Soil microbial communities from a riparian zone of the East river system, Colorado, United States - L2c2 | ecosystem: Environmental > Terrestrial > Soil > Riparian zone | place: USA: East River...
GTTTTGGTTACTTCAAGGGACTTTATGACGCCAACATTATCGCCGGCATCTACGACGTTGTTGCGATTCAAAATCGTGGTACTGCTGCAGGCATTGCCAACTCGCTCGGATGGCTCGGCGGCGGACTAGCGCCCGTCATCATCGCCCTCGGCTCGGCGAAGTTTGGAATGAGTGCGTGTATCAGCGCTACTGCCGCGATCTATCTCGTTATCGGCCTGCTCACGCTATTTGCATCACGGCGACTCCGCGGTACGCGCGACCGTGCAGATACAGTGAAGCCGCTATGGCCTGCAGCTGACACTTCAGAGATTTAGTTCTGAATAGCTTTGCTCAATCGTGCTTGCCCGCCGGTTGCGATCGAACTCATCGAGCCTTTCCTGCCGCGATATCTGAATGTGCTCCGCAAGACGATGCATCGCCAGCTCCGGATCTTTGCTCACGATTGCCTCAATAATCGCCGCGTGTTGCCCGTGAATCTTACGTAGTTTCTCAGAGTCGTAACCCAAGCGGCGCATTGCGAAGATGCGAATCAGCAGCCTCGTCTCGTCCACAATCTTGCGTATGCGCGGGTTGAACGAAAACGCCATAAGGAGTGTATGAAATCCGCGGTCTGCGCCAACGAAACGCTGCATCTGCTCCGTATTGAGATAGGGCTTATCTGTGGCCTCGAGTTCATCCACCAGAGCCAGGATGCCATCCGACAGCTGCTCAAGTCGCTTGATATCTTCATCAGGAAGCTGCTCGCGAGTGACCTTCGCAACTACGTAGACTTCCAACGCCTCGCGCAACTCGTACAAGTCGACGATGTCCTCGCGCGTTAACCGCACTACTTCCGTGCCGCGATTCGGCGTCTGCTCTAGTAAACCTTCAGAGACGAGCTGGCTAATCGCTTCCCGCACCGGGGTGCGGCTGCTTCCAAGCTCTTTGGCAAGCAAAAGCTCTGAGATAGCTCCGCCCGACGGAAGATCACCTGAGGCAATGCGGCTCTGAATGTACTGATATGCCTTCTCGCGAATGGTGTAATTCGATTTGCTCAGTCTAGCTTTGGTCTTGGTTCTCATGAAGATTCAGAATATCGACTTTCCTGTCCACAAGCAGCATACAGAGAAATTCTCATTAGCTTGGTCCCTCTATAAAAAATAATGTATGCACAATGTCCACAACTTTATGAACGGCCATTTGGTTCTGAAGCCGCTAAGTAATACATTTATTTAAGTCTATAGTTAATAATAACTTACCCGAGTATTGCAGAAGTAATTTTTAACTTGAAAATGCTATTGCGTTCCTGATCTTTTAGCAGGTACCAGCGAGTGAATAATGGATTTTTAATCCTATATGTAGACAAGCAATATGCAGGTGCGTATAGTTTCGTGCGAAACAATATCCGTGTCTGCGCGGGCGATAAATTTCAGAGCTGATGCGGCCTCAGCGATGCAAGAGGAAACGTCTATGAATGATCTACGAGTCGGTGCGACAACGCTGGATAAAGTCTCCAGCCTATGTGAGTCCAACTGGAAAGTCTGCCGCATGGCAGTCTATACGCTGATGCTCATTGGCATCAGTAGCGTCCTCGTCTCGGCTCAGGTTAATTCCACCGGCACGATCTCAGGCCGCGTCACCGATTCGCAAGGAGATGTCCTCAGCGGCGCAGCGGTCTCGATTGTGGAACAGCTGACCAACGTTGAAACGAAGCTCACAACGAACAACTCAGGCTTCTACTCCGCCGGCTTCCTCAAGCCGGGCACGTACTCTATCAAAATCAGCGTCACGGGCTTTGATAGTGCACTTAGCAGCGGTCTAACTCTGCAGGTAGGCCAGGTGCTCAACCAGGACTTTACGCTCAAGGTCGGTCAGGTCACCGAGACCATCAACGTCTCAACCGGTGCTCCTCTTCTCAATACCGAATCCGGGGAACTTGGCGGGGTCATCTCTCACGAGCCTGTGATTCAGTTACCACTCAATGGCCGCAACTTCTCTCAGCTTGCCCTTCTGGTCCCCGGTGTCAACTCTGGTTCCGTCGGTGGTGTCCGCGCCACGGGCGGCGGCAACGAGACCCAGCGCGCCGGCACTTCAATCACTGCCAACGGTGCGCGCGGCAGCTTCAATCTCTACATGATTAACGGCATCCAAAATATGGATGTATCCGTCGGTACCGCTAAGGTCTTTCCGAACCTGGAAGACATTCAGGAGTTCAAGGTACAAATCGGCAACTCTGACGCACAATTCGCCGCCGGCGGCGCAGTCGTCAATGTCATTAGCCGTTCCGGCGACAACGGTTTCCACGGCTCCGCGTTTGAGTTCTTCCGTAATTCGGCGCTCGATGCGCGCGGGTACTTCGACGCAGCCAAGCCTATCTTCCAGCAGAACCAGTTCGGCGGGTCGCTCGGCGGCCCGATCAAGCGCAACAAGCTCTTCTTCTTTGCTGATTACCAAGGACTAATCACCCATACCGCGCCGACTGGCATTGCGAGCGTGCCCACCACGGCAATGCGAGCGGGAAACTTCCAGGGCTTCGCAGCGGTCTACGACCCCGCGACGTATAACCCGACGACCAGGACACGTACACAGTTTACGAACAACCAGATCAATCCATCGCGATTCGATCCGATTGCGGTGAACCTGCTGCAGATATTGCCTCTGCCAAATCTGCCCGGCAATGCAAACAACTTCCGTTTCAATAACCTGATGGTCAATAAACAGAACCAATATGACGTCCGTGTTGACTATGTAATGTCACCGAAGGACAGCATGTTTGCTCAGTTTACGAGCGGGACCGCCGATGTGACCTTTCCCAATACTCCGGTGAAGATTAACGGGGTCTTCAATCCGCTGGCCTTTGCCTCCGGCACCGGGGTCGGGGCGAACCGCATTAACCATGCGCCAAGCCTGCAGGCGACATTGCAGGAGACGCATGTATTCTCCTCAGCGCTGGTGAATGAACTGGCCGTGGGATATACACGTTTCGATCTACGTGTAAACCCTCTGGACCAGGGATTCAACACGGCACGAGCACTCGGTCTTCAGGGCGGCAATACAGCTTCGAACACGGATGGTAGCGGCATGTCGAGCTTGACCATCTCTGGTTTCGCTGGCTACAGCGCGAGCTTTCAACCGGAAATTGTTCCTCAGAATACGATCCAGATCTCCGACAATGTCCTGCTCAACCACGGTGCTCATACCTTCCGTATTGGTTTCAGTGGAGTGCATAACAATTTCGGATTCAATCAGCTCTCGGCCCCCTCTGGTGCTTTGAGCTTCAGTGGAGCTTATACGAATAATGGCACCTCTGCAGGTGGCTCGGGCTTCGCCGACTTCCTTCTCGGCCTTCCTGTGAGTTCGACAAAGTCCATCCTCCCGCAGGGCATGCCTTTTGTCAGTTATACCGACTTCGGCGTGTATGGTCAGGACACATGGCGCATCACGCAACGCCTCACGATGATGGTAGGTCTGCGCTACGATCTCTTCACCTCTCCCATCGATCGCAGGAATCGCATCTCGACCTTTGTGCCTGACAGTGGCACGATCTCGCAGGTTGCTGGCGGCACGGGAAAGGTGGTGCTTGCCGACCAGGGCGGATACAGCCGCGCGATCATTCAGACGCGCAAGCTTAACTTCACCCCGCGCGTCAGCTTTGCGTACAAACTCGGGACCAAAACAGTTGTACGCACTGCCTTTGGCGCTTTCTTCTTCAACGAACAGGGAACCGGATCTTCCGCGCGTCTCTTCCTGAACTATCCGTTCGCTCAGACGTTCAGCACGAACTGCTCATCGACCGCGCCCTGCCTCAGTACATCCACCGGAATCCCACTGTCGCCTTCAGCGAGCAACGTACCGGTCGTCGTCTACTTTCCGCTGCAAAACCCAACTCCTTACGTCAACCAGTGGAACCTCACCCTTGAACACCAGGTTACGGACTCTCTTGTCGTACGGGGTTCGTACGTCGGATCCAAGGGAACGCACCTCGGTATAGCTCTTAACGAGAACGTCCCGATACCCGGACCTGGAAGCGTCCAGGCTAATTCGCCATATCCCGTTTACTCGACGATCCAGTCCTGGGAAAATCGTGGCGTCTCCAGCTACAACGCTCTCCAACTCTCTGCTGAACAGCGCTCTTGGCATGGCCTACAGTATCTCGCCGCATATACCTGGAGTCGCAGCATCGATCAGGGCTCTGGTGGCAATTCCTCGTCCAGTGAATCGCGCATCAACATTCAGAACCCTCGCAACCTAGCCGCTGACTATGGTTTGTCGGACTTTGACCATCGCCACCGCTTTACCCTCAGCCCTATCTACCAGCTTCCATTCGGACGTGGACGGAAATATGGCGGAAGCGTGAACGGGTTTGTTGACGGTGTGATCGGCGGTTGGGACCTGACTGGCATTGTGACGCTACAGAGTGGTGCCCCGTTTTCCGTATCGATGTCCTCCAACGCCTCGCTCAACACTGGCACATTCCTTCGGCCTAACCGCATCTGCAACGGCAATAAAGCCGGCGATCAAAGGACGCTTACGGCTTACTACGACACCAGCTGTTTCGTGAACCCGCCGCAGTACACCTTTGGCAATACTGGGCGCAATATTCTCATCGGGCCGAGCTATCAGACGATCGACGCCGGCCTACACAAGGACTTCCACATCCGCGAGGCCCTTGGCATGCAGTTCCGCGCCGAGTTCTTCAACCTCTTCAATACAGCAAACTTCGGCTTCCCCAACAACAGCATCGGTTCGGCCGCTGCGGGAAGAATCTCGTCGTTGGCTACCGGAGCGACGGCACGTCAGATGCAGTTTGCCCTGCGGTTCCACTGGTAAACGCTCCTAGGAGAAAGAAAGATGAAGCGTAGGACATTTCTGCGAGGAACGGCGGTATCTGTTGCCGCGTCCTGCATTGGCCGCAACAGCATGCTGCAGGCACTCGACGCCGGCCTCACTGACCTCAACCACTGCACCGTCATCGTTCCCGCCTCGCCATCAAGACGAGAGACCGTTGCCGCCGAGATGGTCGTCGACGAAATCATGAAGCGATGTGGCATCTCGTGGGTGCAAGGAAACAACAACGCCGGAACAATAAAGATTTATCTTGGTACGCGTTCCAACTGGCACAGCCTCGGCGCTGCGGTATCTGGCGTCGCCGCCAAGGCCGCGAAGCTGCCTGCTGAATCGTATGCCATTTCTTCCGGAGGAGAAGGTGGCAGTGCATGGATCGCCGTCTGCGGTAGTGATGAGCGTGGCCTGATCTTTGGCGCCGGACGCATGCTGCGCATGCTACGTCTCACGCGTCGTTCCGTAACTGCCGACCTAAAGACGATGAATCTCACGAGTTCACCACATTATGCCGTACGCGGCCATCAACTTGGCTACCGACCCAAAACCAACGCCTATGATGCCCTGACTGTTCAGATGTGGGACCAGTACATCCGTGAACTTGCGATTTTCGGTACGAACACCATCGAACTGCTGCCACCTATCTCCGACGATCTCCCCGACAGCCCACACTTTCCCATCCCGCCGCAGCAGATGATGATCGAGATGTCGCGCATCTGCGACAAATATGATCTGGACGTCTCCGTTTGGTATCCGGCCATGGCCAAGGACTACGGCGACTCTAAGACCGTCGAGGACGAGATTCGTGATTGGGCCGCTGTGCTGCACGATCTGCCGCGTGTCGATGTTGTCTTTGTTCCCGGAGGTGACCCGGGCCATACCGACCCGAAAAATATGCTGCCCCTGCTAGAAAAGCAAAGGGTCAGCCTGCGCAAGACACATCCAAAGTTACAGATGTGGATGTCTCCACAGTCATTCAACGCGGACTGGACAGCCGAATTCCTCAAAATGGCTGCCGATCCGCATACGCAGTCGTGGCTCGATGGCATCGTCTTCGGTCCTCAGAATCGCCTGTCGATTAGTGAACTCCGCAAGGCGTCGCCTGCAAAGTATCCCATCCGCTTCTACCCCGATATCACGCACAGCATCCAGTCGCAGTACTCCATGAGCAACTGGGACCTCGCGTATGCTCTTACCGAAGGCCGCGAGATCATCAACCCGCGTCCTGAGGCCGAAGCTGCCATCCTGCGTTCGGAGTTGAAGGGCACGGTCGGCTTTGTCAGTTACTCCGAAGGCGTCAATGATGACGTCAACAAGTTCGTCTGGAGCCTCATCTCCTGGGATCCGCAGACTCCTGTTCCCGTCGCTCTGCGGGACTTCGGCAACTACATCATCGGCGCGCACGATGGCTCGGCGTATGCGCAGGGCCTGCTAGATCTCGAGCACAACTGGGAGGGCCCGCTCGCGGCCAACGACCTTGTCGACATTACCTTGTCGAAGTTTCTCTCCATAGAGCGAAATGCATCGCCCTTCGTTCTGGAGAATTGGCGCTGGCAGCAGGCTATGTTTCGAGCGTGCTGCGACGCCTATGTGCGCCAACGTCTGCTCTTCGAATCCGGCGAGCTTGCCCGTGCGCAAAGCGTCCTCGGTCGGATCGAGGACTTCGGCTTCGCGTCCGTGCCCTGGGGCATCGGTACCAAACCCGCGCAGGAACCAGCCAACGGCATCGACCCGCAGAACCTAATCGATGAGGCCATCGAGATCCTTCGTAAATGCTCCGTCACGCAGGTAGCACCCGCTATCCGCACACGCATCAGCGAACTCGGCTACGCTCTGCTGCAGAGCATTCGTCAGCAGCTCGCTGTCGAACGGTTCCAGGGTGAGGCCGTCGACCGCGGATCCCCGCTCGACACCATCGACCATCCCGTCACCGACGGCCTCTACTTCCTCAAGCAACTCCGCAAGATAAGCACCATCGAAGATCAAGAAGCGAAGATCGAGGCCATCCGTACTCTACTCAATCGCACCAACCCCGGCCCCGGCGGTTTCTACGACGAACTCGGCAACGTTTCCAGCCGACCGCACCTCGTCATAGAAAACGCGGAGGGCGACTTCGACTTCCGCCGTTCTCCTCACGTCGGTACTAACTACCCCGACCACTTCGGTGCCAACGCGCCGATGGCGTGGAAGCACTGGGCCGAGAGCCTCTATGAAGCTCCACTGAAGATGCACTACACCGGCCTCGACCCCAACGCGGACTACAGTCTTCAGGTGGTCATCTCCGGCGACTCGCGTGGCGTCAAAACTCGGCTCGTTGCAAACGACTCGATCGAAATTCATCCGTTGCAGATGCGCCCATGGCCGCCTGCACCACAGACCTTCACCCTGCCGCGTGCCGCCATATCGTCCGGCGAGCTTCGCCTCACCTGGACACGCGAGGAAGGCCTCGGCGGTAACGGGCGCGGCTGCCAGGTCGCCGAAGTGATGCTCAAACCTGTCGTCAAGAAGGAGGCATAGGACGATGCCGGAAGAGTACGCTGCCGACCGACACCCCTCTTCGCCTGACACATGGAGCGTCGTCCGCGAGCGCCTCAAGGCAGGAGATTATGTCATCGGCATGACCATAACCTCGAATAACGTCGAGACCGGAGCATACGCTGCTACGCTGGGCTTTCACTTTCTCTGGAGCGAGATGGAGCACTCCTCCCTCTCGCTTGAATCCCTGCGCACTCTTGTGCTCGCTACCCGTGGACTGCCCACGCCTGTCTTTGCACGTGTCCCATGGGCCGAGCTCTGGCTGGCCAAGCGCGTACTTGACCAGGGTGTGCAAGGCGTGATCTTCCCCTTTGTCTCTACCGTAGAACGCGCCCGTATAGCCGCGCAGGGATGTCACTACCCCCCGTTCGGCCGCCGTGGCTCCGGCGCTGGACTCGCCGTCACGACCTGGCCTGCCTCTGGCAACTACTACGACTCCGCCGATACCAATGTTCTTGTCGTCTGCGTCATCGAAGAGGCTACCGGCGTCGAGCAGATCGAAGAGATCGCCGCGACTCCCGGTATCGACGTCCTCTTTATCGGCGTCAGCGACCTCTCCTTCTCGCTCGGTCTGCGCGGTCGACAGGACGACCCCGTGCTCGATGAAGCCATTGCAAAAATCATCTCTGCCGCCAGGCGGCACGGCAAATGGCTCGGCCGTCCCGCAGACCGCGCCGAAGAAGTCGAACGCTTCCGCGCGCAGGGCTTCCAGTTTTTTCAGTCCGTTACCGAACTCGGCCTGATGAAGCTCGGTGCAAAGGCCCTACTCGAACCACTTGGCATCAAAGAGAAGCCACGCGAGCAAAGCACCTTCTACTAAAATCCGGGCAATACCTCTCCCATTGGCAATCGCACGGGAGACGCATCAGGATATCCTCATGACGATCGTTGTACTCGATGGGTTTACGCTTAATCATGGCGACAATCCCTGGACGCCACTCGAAGAGCTCGGAGATGTGCGCGTCTACGATCGCTCCACTCCTGCCGAGGTTCGCGAACGAGCCGCAGAAGCCGACACCCTGCTCACCAATAAAAACCCCTCTGCCTCAGGACATCATCCAGAACGCGCCACGTCTCAAGTTCATCTTCGTACTCGCTACCGGCTACAACATCGTCGACATCGCTGCAGTGAAACAGCGCTGCATCGTCGTCTCCAACGTGCCAGACTATGGCACTAACACCACAGATCTGAGGTGTCCCGCTTCGACGGTGCTCGGCAACTGATGGGATACTGCGGTGCTGTGCCCAGCGAGGATTCCAGCATTTGAGACGAATCGTCGTCGAAGCGGCATGGAGCTATCATTGCCCACCCTGTATCTGGCACGGATTGCGCAAACGACAGGAGAGTATTTCAGAAGAAGTCAAAGAGATTGCGTGGAAAGCACAACATCGACTGCACAAGCGTTACATGAGACTGGCTGCAGCAGGCAAGGATAAGAGAGAGATCACCACCGCAGTTGCTCGTGAACTGTTGGGCTTCATCTGGGCCATAGGAACCAGAGCAGAGACTACCGTCAGGCAGCGGATCGCGGTCTGACAAAGAAAAAGCAAAACCCAAAACACCCTAAGAGTGAAAAGCAAAGATGATCCAATCGATGAACATCGTCGCTAATTTCGAGCACAGAGCCAGCAGCAGCCGAGGCAAGCACGAAGGAGAATCCTCGTTTGCCCTATGCGACAGGCTCGGCCGGACTCGCGATAACAGTCAGAGGCAGCTCCCGACGGATCATGATTATGCGGTTCCGACCCGCGAATATCAGACTGATCAATCGTCGCTTGAAACTGCCCCGGCTGCTGCTCGCTCTGTCCTCGAGAAAACGCACAGACAACTACGAAAACATCCCCACAGATTTCGCAGTGTTGACGCGGTCACTCCATATCAGGGCGATGCACTCATTGAGACCATCTCAAAAAGTGCATTGGCGATTTTGCGACAATTGGGGGTTGTTGCCGAAAACCCCGTTTTCCGGAAGCTGGTCTCCAACACGGGTGGCGATCACGTCCCGCTAAGCCGATTTTCCGGTATCGATCCAAGCTTCAGACGCCGTAGATTGCCGGTTCGATAGTAGCTTCGCTTTGCCTCTCCCATGGTGCGCATATACCGAAGCCAACGAGGTTGATTCCACTACCTATGCAGTATCAAGGATTAAAAGGTGAATACTCGAAGAAGCGCTCGTGAATGCCGCGATGAAGCGGGCAGGCAATGCGCCTGAGATTGGTCCATTGGCCGTCTACCTAGACAGTCCAGCGGCGGCCTATGTTACGGGCGCTGCTTATGTCATCGACGGCGGTTACACGCTCTGGTAGGCGAGTCCTGAGAGCGCGCGAAGCGGGAACGATCGAAACTGGCTCCATTTTGTAAGAAAATGAACCTGTAAACAACAGGATCACATACCACTATGAAAAAGACGCAAACCGAAATCGCAGCCAAGGCGGCAGATTCATGGCCAATCACCGGGACTATGAATTCGAACCCTCTCTTCACCCGGCGTGAAATGCTGGGAATAGCCGGTATGGCCGGTTTGGCGGCTTTGACCGGCACCGCAGCAGGTACTGTCGCCCAGACTGCGAAAAAAAGGCCCCGTATCGCCTGTCTCGTTAGCTTTTGGGGCCTCCCGACCTCCCATGCGGACTGGATAGTAAACAAGTTGTTGGATGGTTATTGGTGGCAGGGCGCCCATACTCCTTCACGGGTGGAGGTGGTGTCCGTTTACATCCATCAGTTTGATACGAGCTTACTGGGGCAGAAGGTATGCAAAGCGAAGAACATTCCGATCTTCAGGACGGTAGGTGAAACCGTCACGCTTGGCGGGAAGGAACTGGCTGTGGATGGTGTTGTCATCGTCGCAGAACATGGGAATTATCCAGCCGACCTCAAGGGGCACTGGCTTCTGCCGCGCTGGTGGATTTACCAGCAGGTTATCCGGGTTTTCGAGCAGAGCCAACGCTCGGTGCCCGTGTTTAACGACAAGCACCTTTCCTACAGTTGGGACGA
>Ga0193743_1003583_pt1 | contig 10351 bp, 11 predicted proteins | sample L2c2metaG_FD_143038 | JGI IMG/M metagenome (GOLD analysis project Ga0193743, IMG submission 143038) | Soil microbial communities from a riparian zone of the East river system, Colorado, United States - L2c2 | ecosystem: Environmental > Terrestrial > Soil > Riparian zone | place: USA: East River...
AGCGGTTGCAGCAGTTCGTGACCAGTTCGCCGTGGGACGTGGAGCCGGTCCGCAAAGCGCTCTCCCGCAGGGCGTGCGCCCTGATCGATCCAGATGCGTGGGTGATCGACGACACCGGGTTCGTCAAGGACGGCCTCGCCTCCCCGTGCGTGGCCCGCCAGTACTCGGGCACCTCGGGCACCCTGGGCAAGGTCGGCAACTGTCAGGTCGCGCTCAGCGTGCACGCCGCCTCCGATGCGGCCTCCGCGCCGCTGGATTGGCGACTGTATGTGCCCGGACGCTGGAACGAGCGGTGCGCCGGCGACCCCGCCGCAGTGGCCGCGGCCGCCGCCGACCGTAAGCGGTGCGATCCCCGACAGCGAGCATCACCGGCCGAAGTCGCAGATGGCCCTGGAGATGATCGACGAGTTGATCCAGTGGGGACGCACCCCGCCGGTGCTGACCGCGGACGCCGGATACGGCGACACCACCGCATTCCGGCAGGGGCTGACCGACCGTGAGATCGGCTACGTCGTCGCCGTCAAGGGCGCCACCGTATCACCGTGAGCTTCTCGCGTGTTGGCGGGCTGCCCTAAGCACGTCAACGTCGTCGAGGCGTCTGGATCACACCCGAGACGATATGATTTATATTAAATCCCACCACAATCCGGTCTCAGCGGCAGTGGGGTCCGCGGCCCGGATCGGGAATCGTCTCGGGCAGGATGCGTGTCGTGCTGCTGCGGGAGTCCGCTCCGCGAAATGGGCGGGTTTTCCTGCGCTCCGTCGCGCACTAGTCACCCCTGCGTTGCACTGAGCATCTCGGCGACGTCGACGAATTTCAGCCGCGGTCGGGACGCTTCGGCACCCCGTGCGCGTTCGGCTGTGTCGATGGCGAGCCACCCAGGCCAGTTAACCGGTTCCGCGCCTCTGTCTGCGAGTAGTCCGTCCAGGTCGCTGCGATCTTTGATCTTCCGCGATAGGCGGCCCTCGTCGAAGTCTTCCCATATTTTGGTAACGGTCTCGTGCGCACAGGTCCGATTGGTCCCGATGACACCTTTCGGTCCACGTTTGATCCATCCGGTGACGTAGACGCCGGGGATGGGCTCAGCGTCGTCGTCGAGGACGCGGCCGCAGTCGTTTCGCACGACACCCAGGGTCGGATCGAACGGAAGGCCTGCAATGGGTGAGCCTGTGTACCCGACTGAACGCAGCACCAGCGACGTCTCGATGCGCTCGCTGTTCTTCTCGTCAGGGCCGCCGGTCACCAGCCGTCCAGTGTCATCCAGGCTGTTGTGCACGACACGCACGCCATCGACATGTCCCTCCCCCACGACTTCGACAGGTGAGGTCAGGAATCGGAAGACGATTCGCTTGTTGTCCGGCGAAGTTCCACGCTCGGCGTACTCGCGGGCCAGATCCAACTTCAGCGCCGTCTCGACACCGTCCTCAGAGTTGGCGGTCAATTCGTCGCTCTTGATCACGATGTCGACGCCCGGCAGGTGACCTAGCGCCATGAACTCCCCCGCCGAGAACGCACTGTCGCGCGGCCCACGCCGGCCCAGGATGATCACCTCGCGAATCTTGCTGTCGGCGAGTGCGTTCAGCGCGTGCTGAGCGATATCGGTCTTTGACAGTTCGTCCGCCGACATCATCAGTACCCGTGCCACGTCCAGAGCAACATTGCCGTTACCGACGATCACCGCCCGCGGTGCGGACAGGTCGAATGTGTGCTCGGCATGGTCAGGATGGCCGTTGTACCAGCCAACAAAATCGGCCGCGGCGTAGGTGCCCGGCAGTTCGTCACCGGGGATCCCAAGGTCACGGCTTATCGACGCGCCCACTGCGTAGACCACCGCGTGATGGTGAGCGAGCAGGTCGTCGTGACTCAGGTGCCGCCCGATCTCGACATTCAGGTGGCAGCCGAAGCGCTGGCTGGTGAACATGTGCCCGAAGATGTCGACGATCGACTTGGTGTGTTGATGATCGGGGGCGACGCCGGCCCTGATCAGACCGAACGGCGTGGGCAGCCGTTCGTACAGGTCGACCTCGACACCATCGGTGCCAATCAGTTCGCTGGCGGCGTAGCAGGCTGCGGGCCCGGCGCCGACGACGGCAATTCGCAGGGTCCCGGGCTCTATTCCGCGATGGTCGGCGGCCGACGCCGCGGGCTCCGCCACGAGCGGGTGCCGCTGGAAATAGTTCGCGTTGATCTCGCGGAACCGCTCGTGCTCGGCCGGCAGATCCTCGTCGTAGTAGATCGCATCAACCGGGCACTCATCAACGCAGGCACCGCAGTCGATGCACGCCACCGGATCGATGTAGAGCATCTCGGTGCCGGTGAATTCCCCCGTCGCTCCCGTGGGGCGGATGCAGTCCACCGGGCACACCGGCACGCAGCTGGCGTCCTTACAGCAGTTCTGGGTGATCACATAGGCCACGTCTGCCCCCTGTTCGGCAGGCGCATCGGTTGATGCGCCGGTGCTCTGCGACGCAGGACGCGGTTTGCGTGCTGCAGACCGCGCCACCTCATTGTGGCTGCTTGGAATCCAGAGAAGGCCGGCGTTTTCCGCGGCCCGGAACACTGCGAAAGTGAAGTCTCCGAAAGATCGCGCTGACGGTGAATCAGTGGCGCGGATTCGGCACGACGGAACACCGTCTTGATCAACCTTGCCGCGGCGGCCGACCATAACGTGGCCGCGGGCGGCGAGACCGTTGCAAGCGAAATGGATTTGTGATCAACCGGTGGCGAAATAGCCCAAACGGTGCCCGGTCAGCTTCTGCAGCTGCTGGCGTAAGTCGTCGTACTCCACCGGAACCGCGGTGCGCTCCAGCGGGATCACCGTCTTGTCGGCCATCGCCGGCCCGCTGGTGTAGGCCGGGGTCAACTGGATGGCCCGCGACGTCACCAGTGACGGCGACAGAATGACTGCCTTCGCATCGGCAGGCACGCGAAACTGGTGCCCTCCGCGAGTTGCCGCTCGGTGGCGGCGAACAACTGGCGAGCGATGTCTTCTCGCCTCGTCGCCCGGCTGACTCGCGCCTTCCGGGTGCTCATTGCCGTCGTGGCGGGTGCCTGTATGTCGTCAACTCCTCGCGAAGGCCGGAATAGAAAAATTCCGCTGATATACCGGCCTGACCACTACAGTCAATCCGCCGACGGCGAGCCCCGGGGTACCGATCGCTTACCGTGACTCCCCTCAGGCGTCAGGTATGTGCAGTGACGACGGGAACAGCCAACGTCGATGCGCGTTCCGGGCTCCGGAACATTGCCGACGATCACGGCGGCCCATCTCACTAAGGTTCACACCGGTTGGCGGCGTCGCGTCCTGGTGACGTCGCCGCTCACCCCAAACCCTGCGCGGTGGAGGAAAAAAATGGGCACGGCATTCGACGATCCAGCGAAGAATCCCGAATGGCTGGGGGCGTTCACGCTGCCCGAGAACAATGCCCTCCGGGCCGGATGGATTCACAAGGACGGCAGGTCGACGAAAATCGTGCAGGCGTCGAAAGTAACGGTCCGCAAAAAGGGCTCGCTATACGCAGACCGCGTGGAACTCACCGTCGTGGACGACGCGGGCAGGACGTTCGACATCACCGGCCAGTCCGTCGCCGGCGTCACCTGGCAGACAGGGCACAACATGGATTCGAATATCAACCTGACCCGCTGGGAATGCGATGGCGCCGTCACTTACGGTGACTATCAGGAATTCCTGTGGCCAGAATATATCCGCCGGTTTCATCCATGACAATCGCGTGCCCCGTTGCCAGGGTGGATGTCCCCCGCGGCTGGGGTAAGGTGACGCCCGCCTTCATGACGGAGGCACTGGCGGCCCGCTATCCCGGAGTCGTCGTCTCCGCGGTGCAGCTGGCATCGGTCGACAACGGCACCACCAGCCGCACATCGGCCGAAATCACCTACAGCGCCGGGCGGGGCCCGGCGCGAGTGTTCGTCAAGGCGCAGGGCCGACTCGATCACCGCCTCGTGCTCGCCGCGGTCCGGGGTCTGCTGCCCGAGGCGAAGATGTTCCTCAGCAACGAGCCCTTGCCCGTCGAGATGCCGGAGGTCTACGGCGTCGGAGTGGACGCGCGCCGGGCCGACACCATCGTGGTGATCGAAGATGTCACCGCGCGGGGTGCGGCGCCCAACATCGCCACCTCGCCACTGAGTGTCGACCAGGTGGGCGACGGACTCGACGGGCTCGCTCGCTTACACGCCAGGTTCTGGGATCGGCCGCTACCAGCGTCGTTGCGGTTCCTGCGACCGTGGACCCTCGCCTCCGGCTGGACCCCACTGGCTCTCACGGGGGTCGGGCTGGGAGTGCACAAGTTGCGCGCGGCCGGCCACGGCGCTGTCCTGCCGGCAGCCGTCCGTAGTCGGTCCCGGCTCTTCAGGGGCTTTCATCGATACTCCGCCATGGCGCGGTCAGGTGCGCAGACGGTGCTGCACGGTGACGCGCACGTCGGCAACACCTATGCGCTCCCCGATGGGGCGACCGGCTTCTACGACTGGCAGTTGGTACGGACGGGCGCCTGGTTGCACGATGTCGGCTACTTCATGGTGAGCGCGCTGAGGACCGAGGACCGTCGGACGCACGACCGAGACCTGCTCACCCGCTACCTGGAGAGCTTGCGCGCTGCGGGCGTCAGCGCAGCGCCGGATGCGGCCGCCGCCTGGGCGAGCTATCGGACCACTCCCATTTACGGGCTCAACATATTTTTGCAGACCCTGGCCCTCGGCGATTATCAGTCCGACGCTGTGTCCGCGACGTGCATCGAACGGTTCGCGTCTGCCTTCGATGATCTGGCGACGTCGACATCCGGCGTACTGCATTGACTTCGGCGCTAGGACGAATGTGGACGCCACGGCCAGTACTTGGCCATCGCGCCGCCGTCAACGGTGATGTTGCTGCCGGTGATCATCGCCGAGTCATCCGAAGCCAGGAAGACGAGCGTCGGACGTAGTCACTGGGAGTGGGCAGTCGGTGCCACGGAAACTGTCCGGCGAAATCCAGCGGGTAGCTCGACGCCGGCAGTCCATTCTCGGCCAGTCTTCGTAGCAGCTCCGGATCCTCGGGCATGGTTGCGGCGGGAGTGAACCCGTTCACCCGTATTCGATATTCGGCCAGTTCCATCGCCGCAGACCGAGTGAAATTGATCAATCCACTCTTACCGGTTGAATAGCCGATATTGCCGGGTTGTCCCTGCCATGCCGCCGTGGACAGCACATTGATGATGCTTCCGGCGGTACCGGTGGCGATCATGGACTTCGCCACTGCCTTGGTGAAGATGAAGGCACCTCCGAGAATTACATCAAGCTGACGTCGGTACTCCTCCAACGGCATTGTCAGCAAACCCTTTTGGTTGAACCAGACCGCGTTGTTCACCAAAACGTCCACGCTGCCCCAACGGTCGACAGCCTGCGAGACCACCGAGTCAGCGTGTGCGGGATCTGTGACGTCACCACCGACCGCGAAAGCATCCCCGCCTGCCGCGATGATCTTGTCTGCGCATCGCTCGGTGACGCCGCGGGCACCTACGAGGCGATGTTGGCCCAGGTCGCGGCGGTGTTCGGGTTCGATGCCGGGATGGCCGGGGACCTCGAGAAGCTGCTGTCGGTGGATTCGACGAGCGTGCGGGCGCATCAACATTGCGCGGGCGCACGCTCCGACACGCTGGCCGCAGGGGGCTCTGTCGAATTACAAGAAAGCTGCCGATGAGCCCGACGATCACGCGATCGGCCGCTCACGCGGCGGGCTCACCACGAAGATTCACGCCCTGACCGATCAGCGGGAAGCCCCGGTCACGGTCCGGTTGACCGCCGGACAAGCCGGCGACAACCCTCAGTTGGTGGGGTTGCTCGACGACTACGCCGCGGCCCGCACGCAACACGGCGTGTCCGGTCGGGACTTCCGTCTGCTCGGCGACAAGGCGTATTCGCATCCGAGCACGCGTACCGAATTGCGTTCCAGAAGAATCAAACACACCATTCCTCAACGCAGCGACCAGATCGCTCGACGCAACGCCAAAGGATCAACCGGCGGCCGCCCGCCCGGATTCGACGCCGCTGTCTACGGGCTGCGCAACACCGTCGAGCGCGGCTTCAACCGACTCAAGCAATGGCGCGGCGTCGCGACCCGCTACGACAAATACGCCCTGACCTACCTCGGCGGCGTCCTACTGGCCTGTGCAGTCATTCACGCCCGCGTGGGCGCCACTGAATTGGGAGACACGCCCTAGGTCGGTGCTTGCATACAACGTCGCGGTCATGCCGTCTCAGGCTCGCCAGCGGGCGTGATGTCGATGCCGGCCGCTTGCATCTGCACGACCGCGTTCGCGGCGTCGACGTACTCCCAGATTTTGGCGATCTCATCGCCCCGGGTCTCCACGCATACGCAGTATTCGTTGGCGTACTTGCCGCCGTTGGGGAACTCTCCGCTGAGCGTAAACCGCACCGCACCGAGGCTTCCGTCGCTGATCGCGCTGTGCACCGTGGTTTTCATCGTGTCGCCGTTGTAGAGCATGCTGAAGACTCGCCGCATGTTGCCACGGATGACCTCGCGTCCAGTACTGACGTTTCGCATGATCTCAGGTGGGATGGTCGGAGTGATCCACCACGTGGCGTCCTCGGCGAGCACCGCTACGATTTCGTCTGGGCGCCCGAACGCTTCGACGAGTTGGATAGCCAATTCAGCAGGTGTGCGACTCACGCTTCGTCCTTCGGGGTGTGGGGGGTGAACGTGCAGGGCATGCGCTTGATTGCCCTGATGAGGGTGCTGAGCTCATATTCGGGCTCACCGGCGATGAGGTCCGGGACGCGGGTCAGCAACTCGGTGAAGACCGACCTGAGCTGCATTCTGGCCAGTTGGGCACCCAGGCAGTAGTGAGGTCCACCGCCACCGAAAGCAATATGCGGATTCGGCTTGCGCGTGATGTCGAAGGTTGTCGGGTTGTCGAAAACCTTCTCATCAAAATTTGCCGCAGGATAGAAGAGCACCACCTTGTCGCCCTCGCGGATGTCCGCTCCGGCGATCGTGACATCACGGGTTGCGGTGCGGCGCATGGTGAGGACCGGACTGGCCCAGCGAACGAACTCTTCGATCGCCGTCGGCAGGTGCCGGTCCAGATCCGCCTGGAGCATCGCGCGTTGTTCAGGATGATTGGTAAGCGCATGCAATGCGACGCTGGTCGTGTTGCGTGTGGTGTCGTTGCCTGCGGCAAGCAGCAACAAGAAGAACGACGAAATCTCCATCTGTGTGAGCCGCTCGCCATCGATGACGGCATTCACCAGGTTCGTCATCAGATCGTCTCTTGGATGCTCTCTGCGCTGGTTGGCTAGATCGGCCGCTAGCCCGTGCAGATATGTCATCGCCTCGTACTGCACGACTGCCGGGTCGCGGCCCTCGTTGATTTCTGGGTCGAGAAAGCCGTTGATCCTGAGAACGTTCACGATCATCTCGTCCCGCAGTTCAACGGGGACGCCCATCATTTCGCTGATAGTCCACAGCGGCAGCCTCGCCGACACGTGCTCGACGAAATCGCACCGGCCGGATTCGATCTTCGACAGGTCGGTCACGATCGACGCGGCCTGGGCTGCGATCTGGTCACGAATCGTCTGAAGCCGTTTGGGTGTGAACGCCGCGGAGACAAGCCCACGGACCTTGGTATGCCGCGGGGCGTCAAGGGCCAGCATGGACGCCATCGCCTCATAGGCCTCCGGCGGGTAGTCCTCGTACATCATGCCCTTGCTGCTGCAGAAGGTGAGCGGATCCCTGGTGATCGCTACGACCTCGGCATAGCCCGTGACGGCCCAGAATCCGTCTTCGTTGGCGTTTAGGACCGGCATGGTGCCCTGCGCTGGCGGCTGCCAGGAGACGGGCTGGTGAGCCCGGAGCCGGGAGAATGTGTTGGCCTCACGTTCCTCTGGAGTGGCCAGCCAGAACTCCAGGTTTCCCACGGCGGCGTCGGCATAGGCGGGGCGCGTGCGCGTTGTCACCGGTTGCTCCTCAATGGGTCGCGGACCGGATCGCACCGGTCTCCGCTGTCCATGGTGGGTGGGCCAGGTCACATGGTGCAAGCACATCGGCGTCAGACCTCAGTCCTCTGAGCGACACATCCCTGCGCAGGCCACCAGTTTTTAACTTGTAGTAAAATCTGTGTGTGGAGGTAGCGATGACGTCCGCCCCAGTCACCTGGTCGGCCCAGTCCGGTCCCGGACCGCGCAGTTCGCAGCTACTCGCGGATGCGCTGGCCCACTATGTCCCGTTGTCCGTGTTGGACACCGGTCGCAACGCAACACCAGGCGAGTTCGCGAAGATGCTTCCGATGGACGACATCGTCTACGTCGACCTGTCATGGGACCGACGCACGCTTGCCCGACCTCCCCAAACGCAGGTGCCATCGAACGAGGAATACGTCGCGCTGGCCACCATCCGGTCCGGCAGCGAGGTCATCAACGTTGATGGGGAGACGCACCGGTTAACCGCAGATGACGTCGTGCTGTGGAACTGCCAGGCCAAAACCTTGATCAGTGTTCCTTCAGCGCTGCATAAAAGTGCAATTCTCGTGCCGGTGCGCATTCTCGACCACATGACATTGAAGCCATATGACCGCAAGAGCCTGGAATACTTCACCGACGCGCCTACGGCGCCGCTGCTGCGGCAGCTGCTCACCTGCTTGGGCGAGCATCCCCCGCTGTCGCCGGTGTACCGGCGTACTCGAAATGCCCTGCTTGAGATCGCGCTCGGCACGATCGAGTCGGCCCACGATGCGGCATCAACAAGTTTCCTGCCAGCGCTTCGGATGGCCGTAAGCCAATGGATCGATGACCACATCTTGGCGCCGGATCTGTGTCCGGGAACGATCGCGGCCGCCCATGCGGTGTCTGTCCGAACACTGCACCGCGCCTTCCAATCCGAAGCGCAGACGCTCACTCAGGTGATGCAGGTTCGCAAACTCGAGCGAGCCCGTGATCTGCTGAGCGATCCGGCTCAAACGGTCACGTCGGTGTCGGAGCGGCTGAATTTTGCCAATCCCAGCCACTTTTCACGGGTCTTCACCAGGCATTACCAGATGAGTCCCAGTGAGTACCGGACACAAATTCCGAGTGAGTCAGGCTCACCGCGGTGATCTCGTTCACCGTCATACACTTTCGCCGCTGCCTGCGAGGCGACTCGCCCCTTGGGTAGAGCCGCTAGTCCACGAGACCGAACAGCTCGGCCCAGCGCTCGATCTCGTGTTCGTGGCCGGCCATCAGCTGGATTGCGAACTCGTCGCAGCCAGCGGCTTCCAGGTCGTCGAGCTGTGCGCGCAGGGTGCTGGCGGTGCCAGTGAACGAAGTCGCACGGATGAGACCGTCGGAGATGAAGGGACGTTCCTCGTCGCGAACGCGCACTAGATGATCACGGTGCAGCTCGAGGTACCGCGAGTCGGACGGCTCATAACGGCTATAGATCTCCGCGAGCGCTTCAGCCGCGGAGATGACGTCCTCCGGCAGCTCGACGTCAACCAATCCCTCGACATAGTTGTGAAAGAACACCGCAGCCAGGGGTCCACCATTTGCCATCCCACGGTCGGAGTCGGCTGGCTCGCCTTCGTCGAGAACGCAGCCGGTCGACATGACCGCACGGGACAGGGTGGCTGGATCGCGGTCCGCCTCCTTGCACGCGGCAGCGATTCCCTGCAGGTACTGCACCCCGTGCTCCCCTCCGGCGGCGAAAGCCATCCATCCGTCAGCCTCGCGCGCGGCGAGCGCCATCGAGCGCGGTCCCATGCCCGACACCCAGATCGGCACCCGTGGCTTCAGGACGCTGAACCGTTCGCCCCTGTGCAGGAATCGCACGCGCCGCTCCCCTTCGCCGTCTCGCCACATGACGTCACGGTCGTCGAGCAAGGCACGGATCACCTCCATGTCATGCTGGAGAGCGGAAAGCTGCATCGCCCGTTGGCCCAATGTGCTGCGGCTGGTGAAGCCGGTCCCCAATCCGAGGATCACGCGTCCTGGCGCCAGCGCGTTCAACGAAGAGACCGCGTTGGCCGTCACCGGCGGGATCCGGTTGGACGACACGACCACGCTGGTGCCCAGCTCGATGCGCTCCGTGCGATCCGCCGCCAAGGCCATGGACACGAAGACGTCTGTGTAAAGCATCGGACTGTCGAAGAACCACGCACGAGCGAACCCAAGCTGTTCCGCGCGCACAACTGTGTTGTGCGAGTCCACGGTTGGTGTCAGTACCACGCTGTACTTCACGTAACTCCTCCATGAGATTCGTGATCGGCTCTGTTGTCGGCGGCTACTGAAGGCTCCCGCGAGGGTGACGGGTAGCGCCGGCGGCGACTTCCCCTGCCACGTGCCGCCGCAGCCAAACCCTCAATC
>Ga0193743_1003584_pt1 | contig 10349 bp, 8 predicted proteins | sample L2c2metaG_FD_143038 | JGI IMG/M metagenome (GOLD analysis project Ga0193743, IMG submission 143038) | Soil microbial communities from a riparian zone of the East river system, Colorado, United States - L2c2 | ecosystem: Environmental > Terrestrial > Soil > Riparian zone | place: USA: East River...
CCCGCACGGCGCCCGGCAAGACGAATCGGCTGAAGTGCGCGATCGCGTAGTACTCGTCATTACGGGTGATCTCGCCAGTTTGCGAGTCGATCGTGATGATGCCCTTGCACAGGGCGCATCCGCCGAAGTGGGGGCCGTGGTTCTCGTCCAGCGCCAGGTTCCAGTACACCACGCCACGTGCCCAATTACGCATGCTGGCGACCAGCAGGTTATTCGAGAACCAGATCAGTTCACCGTTGGCCGCCGACGCCCAGTCGCCGCCGGAGCATTCGGTTAGATAGACATCCTTCTTCGGAAACGCCCGGTGGACATCACTCTGTGCATGGGGCGCGCCGGCGTAGCAATGCCAGGCCACGCCATCGACATAGCGTGCGGCATCAGCGTCGCCCAGTACCGCCAGGGGTTCCTCCGGATGGTTCCAGTTGTGGTCCCAATCCAGGATGCGGGTTGTCGATTTGCGGCTGGCCAGTTTCGGGCCAAGGTACTTGCCGATGACGCGCGCGCGCGTGGCTGCCGGCATCAACATGCCCGGGTAGGTGAGGGGCGAGAAGGACGGCTCGTTCTGCAAGGTCAGGGCAAAGATGGGAATGCCATAGCCGCGGTAGGCGTCAATGTATTTGACGAGGTAGTCCGCGTATGCGCTTTCGTACTGCTCGAGAAGCTCGCCACCCACCAGCACCTGACTGGACTTCATCCAGCCTGGCGCCGTCCACGACGAGGCGATGATGCGCATGTCCGGATTGATCGCCAGCACTTCCTGCACGGTGGGGATCACATCGCGTGTATTGGGGGTGACATTGAAGTGCGTCAGGTCAGGATCGGTCTGGCCCGGCGGCAGGTCATCGAGCGTGTAGAGGTCCAGCGAGAAATCCGAGGCACCGATGGTCAGGCGCATCATGTTCAGGCCGAGATTGGGCGGCCGCCCATACAACTCGTGCAACAGGGCGGTCCGCTGGGCCGCGTTGATCTTGTTCTGGAGCAACCAGGCCGACGAATCGGTCATGGCGGCTCCGAACCCGACCATGGTCTGGTACGACTTGTCGACGTTGACAATCACTTCGGCGGCCGCCTCGCCGGGAACGGTCGTTTCGATCGAAGGCTGCTGCACGAGCTGGAGGCGGCGGTCTTCCGTGCTCAGCCACACCTCGACCGCTGGCATGGACGGCGGGAGGGGCGGGGCGACGACGACCTGTGCCACCGGATGCGCGAAGCGCGGGGCATACAGGCCGGCCAGGGTGAGCAGGGTAAACAGGGCGATGAAGAAGGCGGCCGCCAGGCGGGAGCCGGAAGGGCGGTCAACCACGGTGGGCATTCATCCTGTCGCTCACATTGGGGTTCACTCGGGCCACGGCGCTCCTGGGCTTGCGATTCAACAAAGGCACGTCAAGCGTGAGCCTTGTTAAGCTATCAGGCAAGCCCAGGGGGAGAAACGCATCGTGTCGCTTCCGCAAATGCCCTCCAGCAGGAATTATCGCCTGGCCGCCGCACGCACCCTGGCGCTCGCTGGCCTTCTTGCCCTGGCCGCTTTTGGAACGGGCACGGCCTGGGCCGATGGAGTCCAACAAGCGCTCCCGCCATGGACGGATGGCTACCTCTACATCCATCACATCAGCACCGGGCGCGGAAATGCCGCCTATATCGTGATGCCGGATGGCACCACGATGCTTATCGACGCGGGGGAGTCGGACCCGGAGTTCGTCAAGTCCGTGGCTCCGCTGAAGGCGTTTCCGCCCTTGCCCGATGGCACTCACTCCTCCGGGTATTGGATCGCCAACTACATCCGCCAGTTTGCGCCGGCGGGCAGGCCGGTTGCGCTGGACTATGCGCTGATAACGCACTTTCACACCGACCATATCGGCACGATTCGGCCCACCAGCCCGATGTCGGCCACGGGCGCCTATCGGTTGGCGGGCATCACCGAAGTGGGCGACCTTGTCCCGATCAAGACGCTGGTTGACCGGGCGGCACCGAATTACACGGTTCCCGTGGATATTCGGGCCTGCGCGAAAAGTAACGGTGACGACGGGCGATCGCTTGCCAATTACCTGGACATGGTGGCGTTCCGCAAGGGGCACGGCGAACCGGTGGTCGGGCTTCAACCAGGGCAGCTGGATCAAATCCGCTTGCAGCAGGCGCAAAAGTTTCCTGACTTCCATATCAGGAATATCGCGTCGAGCGGCGTGATCTGGACCGGGCGCGGCACCGATACGCAGCAGTACATCCCGCCCGATGCCATCAAGGACTGTCACTTCGACGAGAACCCGCTCAGCAACGTCATCAGGATCAGCTACGGGAAGTTTTCCTATTATTCGGGTGGCGATATTCCTGGCGTTCCCGATTACACGCAGCCCTTTTGGCGCGATATAGAGACACCGGTCGCTGCGGTCGTCGGGCCGGTCGACGCCATGACCCTGGACCACCACGGTAATCGTGATTCCACCAACGGTGCCATCCTGCGGGCGCTGAGGCCACGGGTCATCATCCAGCAGAACTGGCTTTCGGCGCAGCCTGGGGAAGAGGTCGTGGTGAGAATGGCGTCCCAGGAATTTTATCCCGGACCGCGCGATGTGTTTGCGACCGGCATGAGTCCGGAAACACGGATCGCCATAGGCCCCATCATGGACAAAATATACCGAAGCTACGGCGGACACGTCGTTCTTCGCGTAGCTCCGGGCGGATCCACCTATGAAGTCTTCATCCTTAACGATGCTGACCAGACGCGGGAGGTGATCAAGCGCTTTGGGCCTTATCAGGCCCATTGAGGGGGCCTCAGCACGTTGTCGCTTCCCCGTTGGTGCTCGATTAATTTCGCGAGCAGCGGACTCAACGGATCGTTACAAACGGAACGATCTCCCGGACAGTCGGTACACGATATCTCGTGGCTGCCTTGACGTGGTTCTCAATATTGAGTGAATAGCTCTGCAACACTTCGCGAGCCCGCACGAGCCGTTGTGTTCATCCCCACACCTGAAAACGGCGCCATGCGTCCACGTGTCCATGCCGGATCACCACCCACGGTCCGGCGGACCGGTAGGGGAGACGTAGCCTCCATTCCCTTCGTGGGTGTCCAAGAGGAGCGCTTGTGATCATGCGAGTACGGACATTGCTGGCCGTAGCCAGCCTGACGGTTCTGGCCGTCATCTTCCCTTCAATGGCAGCGCCACCTGCCCACCCATCCAGTCCGCACGCCGACGGCCCCACGGCAGTCGCCCGTGCCCGGGTGGCGGCGGACGTATTGATGAGTTCTTACGATCCCGACAAGGCCTGGTTTCCATCCAGCTGGTGGAACTCGGCAGTCGCACTGCAAACCATCGGCGACTACATGCAACGCACCGGCGACCGCCGCTATGTCGGCCAGCTGGACAACACCTTCGAGAAAGATAAAGGCGTGTTTCCCGGCGGCGTGCTGTCGGGGGATCCTCTACTGGGTAATTTCACCAGCCGGGCGATCGACGATACCGAATGGTGGGGCCTGACCTGGGTGCAGGCCTACGACCTCACTGGCAACCGCAAGTACCTGGACATGGCGGTCACCATCGCCAATTACGTCAACGGCTATTGGGACACCAGCACCTGCGGTGGTGGCGTCTGGTGGAATGCCGAACGCACCTACAAGAACGCCGTCACCAACGGATTGTGGATCCGCCTAACGGCCGAACTGCACAACCGGATCCATGGCGACAAAGTGTGGCTGGCCCGATCCCGCACGGCCTGGACGTGGTTCAGCGGAAGCGGCATGATCAATGCCAACGGCCTGGTCAACGACGGCCTCACCGACGCCTGCACCAACAACGGCCAGACCGTGTGGAGCTACAACCAGGGCGTGGCGATCGGCGGCGGCCTGGAACTGTGGCGCGCAACCAAAGATCCGCAGATCCTTGCGACCGTGCGCCGCCTGGCAGATGCCGCTATCGGTCCGAATGCATTGGTGACCAACGGCATCCTGACCGAAAGCTGTGACGCCCTCGACCAGACTTGCGATGACAACGGCAAGCAGTTCAAGGGCATCTTCACGCGCTACTGGACGGACCTTGTCGACACCACCCACGATCGCCAATACGCGACATTCCTCGAGGCCCAGGCCGAAAGTATCTGGAGCGACGATCGCGATGCCGCCGACCGACTCGGCACCCGCTGGTCCGGCGCCACCAGCGACGACCACCCCAACGTGTTCGACTGGCGCACCCAGGCTAGCGCGCTCAGCGCGTTGATCGGGGAGGTACCGACCTTCACGCCGCTGGAGTCACTGGCCGCGACCACGTCCCCCGCGCAATCGGTGATCATGCCCGCCGCGTCGAGCGCCTCGTCCATCGCCGTCGATCTCGGCGTATCGGCGACGGGTTTCTTCCCGCTGCAAGCACTCGCCGTGGTCAATGCTCCCAATGGTTGGGGCGTCTCGCCACGAGTCACCACGCTGCGCCTGCAGCCGCACGGCAATGCGAATCCCGTTAGCGGCAGCATTCCGCTGAAGGTCACCGTGCCGAGCCTGGCGACGGATGGGCACCACTTGGTCACCGCCAATGTGACGGCGGCCGGACTGCACTTCAGTACCCAGGCCGACGTGCTGGTCGCGCACAAGATCGACTTCGACACCGGCACCGTCGATGAGAACCCGTGGCTGTTCGATCCCGACGGCTCGCAGAGCAACGGCGTGCAGAACCGCTTCGCCGACGGCAACGCCCACTTCACCTACCGGTTCCCATTCCCGGCCGATACCACCTCGGCGCACGTCACCCTGACCATCGACGCCGAATTCCTGGTGCAGGTAAGTACCGACAACGAGAACTGGACGACCGTGCTGCAAGAAACTCAGCCGATCACCGACGGCTCGAACAAGGCCGGCCGCAGTATCGACCTGACACCGTACCTCGGCACCGCCACCGATGGTTCCAAGCCGGTTTACCTCAAGGTGTCCGATGCCTTCCCCAATGATGGATGGGGTGGGCGCGTGTATCACGTCACGGCGGATATCGTCGAATAGAGTGGTTGGCCCTCCGTCCCCGGTTGCGCGGGGACGGAGGGCCCCGGCATTAGAGAATGCTGCGGTACCATCACGACCATGCCGAATGAGGTCGGAGTCGTAGATGCGGAAGAGAAGTCCATTGCGTAGCGAACGTCCGCGCCAGACGAGGATCTGCCTGTTTATCGCGCTTCTCAGCATCGCTGCTTCGTGCTACGCGGGCTCTTCTCCCTCGGACTTTCCGTCCTTCATGAACACGGCCAAGACCGTCTTCACGGGTAAGGGTGACGACTTCACAATGTATGCAGTACTGCATGCCGAGTACCAGACGTTGCCGCCGGCGGACCGGAAACAAGCTGGTCAGTTTCTGTCGATGATTGATGCGATGTTCGGTCGCTACGACGATGCAGGTCGACACTACGCCGATTCGTTTCCGGCGAAGGCGCCGATCGAATGCCCGTCCCCACCGTTTCAGAAGACGCCCATCGAGGATTCGATCGCGGCTATAGCAGGCAATTCGCGTGTCCTCTTGGTCAACGAGTCGCATTCGAACGTGGAAACCCGTGCGTCCATCATCCGCGCGTTGCCTGCCTTGCGTCGGGCGGGGTATACACATGTCGCCATGGAGGCCCTCAACCCGGCAAGCCCGGATGCGATAACCCAGGGATCGGGCGCGACGGGTGGCGATTACCTCCACGATAACGTCAAAGCCGGTTTCTACCTGCGCGAGCCGGTGTACGCACAGATGGTGGAAGAGGCGCACCGTCTTGGTTACGGGCTGGTGGCATATGAAAGTGAAAGGACCTGGGATGATCAACGCGAGGCACAGCAAGCGGCGAACCTGAAGCGGTGGTTGGATGCGAACCCCGGCGCACGTGTGGTTGTCGTCGCGGGTTATTCGCATATCTGGAAGTCGGATGGATGGATGGCCGAGCGTTTGGCTGCATCCGGTGTCAAGTCGACTGTCGCGGTGGATCAGATCGACGGACTCAGGGGTTGCCGTGGTCCTGAGAATCAAAGTACCCCGGTTCTCTGGATGACAAGGCAGCAGCATGCGTGGTCGTCACAGCCTGCCCGGGTCGATGCGACGGTGACGTGGCGCCCAGGGCGCGACCGGGGTGGCGTATCCAGCTGGCTCACGCTGGGTGGGCGAAGGATGGCTGTTTCGATTCCCCAGCCTTGCCAGGGCAAAAGGCCATGCCTGCTGGAGGCAAGACACGTCGGCGCTGACGGAAGTGTTCCGGAGGATCGATTGGTCCTGTTCCGGGTAGTCGAGAACGCGGTCCTTTATCTGTCTCCCGGCAAGTACGTCGTTTTGGCGCGCACGAGTGACGAGACGAAACGCACGACACTTGAGGTCGTCCAGCACGGGGCGGCGCATTGAACAGGTCGAGTAAGTCCCACGGCCGAAATGCCGGCCTTCTCGTCCTCCTGGCCCTCCAGGCTTGCAGATCAGTGGCGCCACCCGCCGCGGAGGCCCCGCCGCCAGCCCACAAGGGCGAGGTCAGCTACGCGCTGCTTCCCGCATCGGATGCGAATCAGTACAAGCTGAAGCGCAACGAGCACGCATTTGGCGCACAGCCTCTGGTGCACGATCCGCCCGTCTATCCGCCTTCCCTGGTCGGGGCCGGGCTCCCTCCGACAACCGTACAGGTGAAGGCGATCATCAATGAAGCGGGAACCGTTATTGACGTCAGGGACCTGGATGCCTCCTCCATGCCGGAGCACAGGCTTTTCCTGGCCGCCTGCCGGGACGTGGTGATGCGCTGGAAGTACACGCCTATGACCGTGGTTCAGGAATACGACGACGGTGCGGGCAACATCAGCCAGGTCGAAAAGACGGCGCCCTTCAGTCTCGACTATGCCTTCCGGTTCGAGCTAGTCGACGGGCGGCCGACGGTCACCGCGGGGCGGACACCGCCAGGATCCTGAAGCTTCCATCCACGGGGGTCGGCCGCTTGCCTTCTGGAGCGGGCGATAGCTCCGCGGCGGAAAGGAAGACCCTGCCGTCCTTGGTGTCCACCGCCAGCGTGCGTGCGCTCCGCTGGGTGGGGACGGTGGCCGTCACCCGATAGTGATCCGCACCGTCGCCTTCGACCACGGTCAACGTGCCACTTTGCCCGTTGGAGCTGTAGATGCGACCCGTGCGCGAATCGTACCCCGCTGCGTCGGCGCCCTTGCCGATAGGAAGCATCGCCACCTGCTTGCCGTTGGTGGCGTCGGTGATGGCCATCACCTCGTTCCCGCAGACGGAGAACAGCCGGTGCCTGGTGGGGTCGATCGCCAGTCCGCTGGGTCCATCGCAGCGCGGAAGGTCAAACGTAGCATCCACCTTGCCACGGCGGGTGTCGATGCGTGCCAGGGCATTGCGATCTTCCAGATTGACGAACACATGTCCGCTGCCGTCGGATACCGCAAACTCCGGTGCGCCGGGCAGTTCGACTGAACCGATCTGCTTTGCCAGTGCCGGGTCGATCACGCTTGCATCGTGGCTGTCGCCATTGAAGGCGAACACATGTCCACTTGCCTTGTCGAAAACGATCGCGTCCGGTTTCTTTCCGCTAAGCGGAATGATCGATATGGTCTTGAAAGTTTGCATGTCAAAGACGAGCACACTGTTGTTCTTGCCATCGGTGACGAAGCCGCGTTGCGCGGATGGCACGAGCGCTACCCCATGCGCGCCCTTCAAGCCCTCGATCCGTCCAATCTCTTTCCCCGCGTCGACATCCACCACGTCCACGTGATCACCGCGGGTCACGAACAGGTGCCGGCTGGCCTCGTCGAACGCCAGGTAATCCCAGCCACCAGTTTCAGGCAGCGAAACCAGCGGGGTCGTGGTGAAACCGGCCGACGCGATGGCCGCAGCGAGAACGAGGGAGATCACATGGTCACCGTGGCTGACAAGAGTCCGCCTAAGATGCCCCGTTCCGCTTACCAATTCCTTACGCTGGGATGAATTGCATACCAGGGAAAATGCCCTATCTGCGTCAGGCCATGATCACCAATCGACTAGTTTCGCCAACTAGCCTGAGGGCGGCGAGGGAATGTCTCGCGCGCTCGGCCGCCTGTTGCAGGCGCTCGACCCATGCAAACGGGGACCTGGCCTTATGGACATCGATTGGCGTCGACTTGGAATGCTTGCTGGCCTCTCGCTTGCGAGCGTCGTGGCCTGGGCGTCGCCCGCTTCAACGTGGCAGCCCGAAGCACCTCTCACTCAGATTCCACTTTGGCCTGAAAGCCACGAGATCGCTCGCCCGCCCGTGACCGGGCCGGAAACATTCAAGGAAGAATCAATCGAGAACGTCACCCGCCCGACCATGACCATCTACCCGCCCAAAGGTGTCAATACCGGAACGACAGTGGTGGTCTTTCCCGGTGGAGGCTATCGAGTGTTGGCGATCGAAGGGGAGGGTACGAAGATTTGCGACTGGCTCACGGGGAAAGGTATGACCTGTGCGTTGCTGAAGTATCGCGTACCAACAAGCGGTCCCCAGTGGGACGGATCATGCCAGTGCCGGAGGGAGCCGAAGATCCATATGGCTTTGCAGGACGCCCAGCGTGCCATCCGACTCGTTCGCCAGCAGGCAGCGACCCTTCATATCGACGTGAACAAGATCGGCGTGATTGGTTTTTCGGCGGGTGGTCGAAATGCACCTGTACCCAAGGGGCGGACATGGGTTTGGCCTCCACCGTCCGGATTTGCCTATCGGGGCATGGCCGGAGCTGGCGGAGAAGTGGATGCAGTCGATCGACATGCTTCCTCGTAACCGTTGATACTCCGCTAGATGGGCAACAGCAGCAGTAGGAACAGGATAGGGAGTGCCGCAATGCCTCGAAGCCGTAAGTCAGGCCTGAGATTTTTGTACCCGATGGTGATTTGCGCACCGTTGATCGGTCCGGTTGCGGCCAAGGAAGCGACTGTGTGTGAGGCGCCTTCCGTTTCCAGCAAGTTGGTATCCGACGGGCCCCTCCATGCGCTTGTCTTGACCGTTACCAATCAAAGCGCGAAGGAGCTATCCCTGGAGCAATATAACTTTGGGGAAAACATGTTGGATCTTCACGCAGTCAAGACAGAGGGAAACGTGGAACTCAAGCATGCAATTCCACTCCTCAGCCCCGGTGTTGCGCCAGTTACCATCCCGCCAGGAAAAAAGTTCGTCCGTAGAGTTAATCTGGAAAGCTCGTTCACCGATCTTCCAAATGCACTGACTGCCAGCGATGTACTCATTTCATGGGCTTTGACCATGGACGGTAACGGCGCATGTTTCGTGCAAAAGCTCAGCGGCGTGTTCAAGATTCCGAAAAGCCGGTAACGGTCACCCACGATCAGCCGACCCGGCCCGTCTCCTCCGGGTGGATGCCAAACGATGCTCACCATCACTCAGCTGACGACTCTTCCTCCGGCTCTCATCGACCTGGAGCGTGAGGCATCCGTACAGGGATTCCACTTCGTTGGTCGTTTGATCGACGAGTGGCGGACCGGTACAAACCGGTTTCATAAGGAAGGTGAGCGTCTTTTGCTGGCGACCTGGGGAGACAGCATCGTGGGGATTGGCGGTCTGAATGTCGACCCCTATCAGTCCTCGGGCGATACCGCCAGGCTCCGTCGTCTCTACGTCGCTGATGCCTTTCGGCGCAGAGGCATCGGCGAGGCCCTGGTACATGCGCTCCTGGAGGAAGCACATGCACGATTTCGCATGGTCCGGCTCACCACTGACACGCCGGCGGGTGCTGCCTTTTATGTGCGACTAGGCTTCACAGCGGTCGACGACGAGACTGCAACCCACATGAAAATGCTGAGGTGAGTTTCCAGGGTCTATTTGCTCGTTAAAAAACGCGAACGTTCTTTTCTGGATGAGCGCGGTAGTAGTCGAGCCTGGATGCTATGTGTCGGGCGCTTCAGGATCAAGCGCGCCCCACACATGTGTCGAGGTTTCGTAACTACGACGACTAGAGAGAACCGGCCGGGCTCACTCCGGCGTTGATCGCCCCCGATGGCGGTGCCAACACCACCTGGTTCCGACCATTGGCCTTGGCGTGATAGAGGGCCTCGTCCGCCCTGGCGATGAATTCCGCCGGGGTTTCGCCTGGCACCCATTGAGTTACACCGAAGCTGCAGGTGATCGTGCCGACGTCTTCGAAAACGACCTGGCCGACGGCGTCGCGTAGTTTCTCGGCCGCCTGGAATGCCATGGGGCCTCCCGATCCGGGGACGAGAATGACGAACTCCTCGCCGCCCCACCGGGCGAGAAAATCCGTTGTGCGGATGAGGTTTGGCACGAAGCGGGACAGCTGCACGAGGACCTTGTCGCCGGTCAGATGTCCGTAGGTGTCGTTGACCCGTTTGAAGTGGTCGATGTCATAAAGGATCAGGGAGAGCGGCGTGCCG
>Ga0193743_1003585_pt1 | contig 10345 bp, 12 predicted proteins | sample L2c2metaG_FD_143038 | JGI IMG/M metagenome (GOLD analysis project Ga0193743, IMG submission 143038) | Soil microbial communities from a riparian zone of the East river system, Colorado, United States - L2c2 | ecosystem: Environmental > Terrestrial > Soil > Riparian zone | place: USA: East River...
ACGACTGAAGACGCTCGGAGGGCTTACTGCTTACGAATTCATCTGCAGCTGCTGGCACAAAGAACCCGATCGATTTACTCTCGATCCCATCCATCAAATGCCGGGACTAAACACCTAGTCCATCCGTTGAAATCAGTGACTTGCGAGAGGCGCAATTCGGTCCAAGTCTAAATTCAACTGGAGCACGTTGACTCGCGGTTCCCCAAGAATGCCCAGCTGACGATTCAATGTGTGACGCGCCACAATCTGGCGCACAGCATCCTCACTTAGGTGACGCAGATTGGCAATGCGGGCTACTTGGAAGCTCGCAGCGGCTGGCGTGATGTCCGGATCGAGCCCTGAAGCAGACGTAGTGACCAGGTCGATAGGCACTAGCGCGTCTGGATGGTCCGCCTGTACTGAGGCCACATCGCCCGCGACTCTGCTTACGAGCTTCTTGTTGGTGGGTGCGTAATTAGATCCGGAGGACGAGGTGGCATCGTAGCCTGTGCCTGCCGCAGAGGGGCGACTGTGAAAGTATGCGGGACTGGTAAATGCCTGACCCAGAATCCCTGATCCGACCAGCTTGCCGTCGCGGTTGATCAATTGGCCATTTGCTTTATCGCGGAAGAGTAGCTGGGCGATGCCGGTGACAGCGTAGGGATAGACGATGCCGAGCAGAATCGTTCCTACAATGGTGTAGAGCACAGCAGTCGTGATACTTCGGCGCATGATGGTCCTTCTATGCAAGATGAAGCGAGGTGATAATGACATCGATCAGCTTGATGCCAAGGAACGGGACGATGATGCCTCCGACTCCGTAGATTAAGAGGTTGCGGCGGAGGAGTGCTTCTGCGCTCATGGCTTTGTACCCCACCCCGCGCAAGGCGAGCGGAATCAGCGCGATGATGATCAGGGCGTTGAAGATGACTGCCGAGAGCACTGCCGACTGGGGCGTCTTGAGATGCATGATGTTGAGCGTGTTCATGACTGGAAATGCGATGGAAAACATCGCAGGAATGATGGCGAAGTATTTTGCGACATCATTCGCGATGGAGAAGGTGGTGAGGGCACCTCGCGTCATCAAGAGTTGCTTGCCGATCTCGACGATCTCAATCAGTTTCGTCGGATTTGAATCCAGGTCCACCATGTTGCAGGCTTCCTTCGCCGCCTGCGTTCCGCTGCTCATGGCGACGCCGACGTCCGCTTGAGCAAGCGCGGGCGCATCGTTGGTGCCATCTCCGGTCATCGCAACAAGTTTGCCCTGAGCCTGTTCCCGCTTGATCAGGTCCATCTTGTCTTTTGGTTTCGCTTCCGCCAGGAAATCATCGACTCCGGCTTCCCGCGCGATCGCCGCAGCGGTAAGCGGGTTGTCGCCCGTAATCATCACCGTTCGTATGCCCATGGAGCGTAGTTGGGCAAAGCGCTCCTTCATGCCACCTTTGACGATGTCCTTCAAGTGGATTACGCCTAGCGCACGTCGGTTCTCGGCAACTACCAGCGGCGTTCCGCCACTACGAGCAATGGCTTCGACGGCCTGCCGCATCTCGTTAGGGAACTGACCGCCGCCCTCATTGAGGAAGCGCGCGATGGCGTCGGCGGCACCTTTGCGGATAACGCGGCCGTCCAGGTTTACGCCTGACATGCGAGTGAGGGCGCTGAACGGAATGAACTCGGCCTGAAGCTCTGCAAGCTCCCGGCCCCGCAATCCGTAGCGCTCTTTGGCGAGTACAACAATCGACCGGCCCTCCGGGGTTTCGTCGGGCAGCGATGAGAGTTGGGCTGCGTCGGCGAGCTGATCGGCGCTCACTCCGGGCGCGGGAACAAACTCAGACGCTTGGCGGTTTCCCAATGTGATCGTGCCGGTCTTATCCAGCAATAGCGTATTCACATCGCCAGCGGCTTCGACCGCACGACCGGACATGGCGAGGACGTTGTGCTGTACCAGGCGATCCATTCCTGCGATACCGATGGCGGAGAGCAGACCGCCGATCGTAGTGGGAATGAGGCAGACCAGTAACGAGATGAGAATGAAGATCGACTGCGGTGCACTGGAATAGATCGCGAGTGGTTGAAGCGTGACCACGGCAAGCAAAAAGACGATCGTGAGACCGGCGAGAAGAATATTCAGCGCGATTTCATTTGGCGTTTTCTGGCGCTCAGCACCTTCGACGAGCGCGATCATTTTGTCGAGGAACGTCTCGCCGGGATTGGACGTGATACGGACCTGGATTTGATCGGAGAGCACCCGCGTGCCACCGGTAACAGCAGAGCGATCTCCGCCAGCCTCACGGATTACCGGTGCAGATTCACCAGTGATGGCAGATTCGTCTACAGAGGCTACCCCCTCAATCACCTCGCCGTCTCCCGGTATCAGTTCCCCGGCAGCGACCAGAACAACGTGTCCGGTGCGTAGAAGTGAGCTGGGGATATCTTCGACAGCTCCTGATGCAGTCAGGCGATGCGCCGTGGTTTCAGATTTGGCACGGCGCAGTGCATCTGCTTGAGCTTTGCCGCGGCCTTCCGCCATAGCTTCGGCGAAATTCGCAAACAGAACCGTGAACCAGAGCCACAACATGATCTGGCATTCAAAAAGAAGGCCATGTCGATGCGCAAGATAGTCGCGGAATAGATAGACCAGAGTGATGACACTCCCCACCTCAACAACAAACATGACGGGGTTCTTCATCATGGTGCGCGGATTTAACTTCCGCACCGAGTCTAATGCGGCTCGGCGAATAATTTTTGCGTCCCAGAGGGAGCGTCGTTTCTCGCGTGACATAGACACTCCTAGAATGTTTTTCCCGCATGCAGCAGGAGGTGTTCAAGAATGGGTCCAAGGCTAAGGGCGGGGAAGAAAGTGAGCGCGCCAACAATGAGGATGACGCCTACCAGCAACACTGTGAACAGAGGCGTGTGCACAGGGAATGTACCTAGTGAGGCTGGTGCGCTCTTCTTTTGGGCAAGATTTCCTGCAACCGCCAACATGGGAATGATCATGAGGAAACGGCCAACCAGCATGGCCATTCCGATTGAAAGGTTGTACCAGTGGGTGTTGGCGTTCAGCCCCATAAATGCAGAGCCGTTGTTGCCGGTAGCGGAGGTGTAAGCGTAAAGAATTTCGCTCAATCCATGGGGCCCGCCGTTGCTGAGGCTTGAAAGGCCGATTTGAGGCATAAGCAGGGAAGCTGCGGAGAGCGTGAGGATCGAAAGCGGGAAGATGAGCACATAGAGCATCGACATTTGAACGTCGTAGGCTTGGATCTTCTTTCCCAGATATTCAGGCGTGCGCCCAACCATCAGGCCGGCGATGAAGACCGCGAGTATGACAAAAATCAGCATGCCGTACATGCCGGCCCCGACACCGCCGAAGATGATTTCACCGAGCAGTATGTTTGTAAGTGGGACCATGCCGCCCAACGGCATGAAGCTATCGTGCATAGAATTCACAGCGCCGCAACTCGCGTCCGTGGTCACTGTCGCGAAGAGCGCGGAATTTGTGATGCCGAAGCGTACTTCTTTGCCCTCCATGTTGCCGCCCGTCTGAAGAGCAGACGCATGCTGATCAACACCATGAAAGAGAGGGTTCGGTCTCGACTCGGCGGAATAGGCGACGAGGACGCCCACGAAAAACAGGACGGCCATCGCGGCAAAGACAGCCCACCCGTGTCGTGGTGAGCCCACCAGGCGGCCTAGAGTAGCGGTGAAGCCGGCGGGTATGAGGAAGATCGATAACATTTCCACAAAGTTTGAAAGCGGCGTTGGATTCTCAAAGGGATGGGCGCTGTTGGCGTTGAAGAAACCGCCTCCGTTGGTGCCGAGCATCTTGATCGCTTCCTGCGAAGCGACCGGACCTTGAGCAATAGTTTGTGTGCTGATGATTTGCGTGCTTGGTTTCCCATCCGTCCCAACGGTCGATACGTGCTGCGGTTCAACCAGCGTCGCTTGATCGTAGTGGCGGAAATTCTGAACAACCCCTTGGGAGACGAGAAAAACCGAATACAGCAAACTGATCGGCAGGAGCACCCACAGAGTGGCACGAGTCATGTCGACCCAGAAGTTGCCGATGGTCTTCGATTCACGACGACTTATTCCGCGAATGAAAGCAATCGCCAGCGCCATCCCGACTGCGGCGGAAAAGAAGTTGTGCGTGGCCAGCCCAGCCATCTGCGTGAGATAGCTCATGGTGGTTTCAGGGGTGTAGGCCTGCCAGTTGGTGTTCGTGGTAAAGCTGGCGGCGGTGTTGAAGGCGAGATCGGGGGCAACAGCAGCGAGCTTCTGCGGGTTCAACGGCAACAAGCTTTGTGCACGTTCAATGAAGTACGTGAGCACGAGCGAGGCAACGCTGAATAGGAGCATCGCGACCGAGTACTCCGTCCAGCGCATCTCATTGTCAGGAGTGACACGAGTGATCTTGTATATCAACCTTTCAAGGGGAGAAAGCAGCGGATCAAGCACAGTGTGTTCGCGTTGAAAAACGCGCGCCATGTAAATACCCATGGGCTTAACTGTGACAAGCACAGCACAGAAGAAGAGCAGGATCTGAAGCCAACCGTTCTGGGTCATTATCAAAACTTTTCCGGGCGCAGCAGCGCGTATACCAGGTAGACGAGAAGACCGAGCGTGATTGCAAGCAGAAGTATCGACTCGATGGTCATCTCACATCTTCTTTCCTGCGTAGTTTGTCGCAGCCGTGGGTGTAGAGAACCGCGACAGCGAAGAAGAGCACAGTGACTAGCAATAATCCGATATCCCACATAGGGCCGTCCTCTGGAGAGTAATATTCAGGCTGCTTTCGATGGCGAAAGTGGTCAACTTAAGAAATCACCTTTACCCGCTACGTCGCGACCTGGCAGCGTAGGAGTTCCTTACCGGAAGCGCCTTTCGAACGACCAACGGCCGGCACTACCCTAAGAAGAAGCATCCAGGAACGCCTGCCGAACACTCGGGGAAAGGCATCCGAGCACTAAACACATGTTCACGCCGGATTCATCAGGAAGGCATAAGGATTGGTGAGACGGTGAGTCTGAGGGTGAGCGGGACAATCGCAATCGGCAGAATGGTGATCCTCCGCCCCATGCCAGCTACAGTGGATTTCGCGGGTCGCCAGTCCATCCCCGCCCCTCGACCGTAATTTGTCCGGCTTCGCCCTTAGAAAGCGTGTTCCGGTCTACGGCATAAATGCACCTGAGGTTGCTTGATTCTTCATCGCTGCTCACGAAGGAAAGTGTCATCTTCGCGTGATACAGAACATCACTGCCGTTGGATCCTCACCTGAGATCGTTCGAAGTCCGTACTTCGCACTGTCATTCCCGTGTAATTAGCAGCCGTATTGCTTCCCCTCGGCACTACGCATCCACTCCAGTGGCTTAAATGTACGCTGGAAGAACGCGTCATCCACGATGTAGCGTTCATTGTCTTCTCCCGATATGATCCAATCGCCTGCCTGTACTACGCGCTCGCCAAGGTCGGTGACGATTGTCATGGGAGTTGTACACCTGGTTGCTTCCACCAAGAGGGGCCTGCTTGTTCGGTACGTTGCCACAATTCCTCCAGCCGGCCTATTGTTGCCGGCGACTTCATTGGAACAAGCGCAGCGTAAGGAACGCATAATGATCAACGAGATTCTATGCTCCGCTGAGCGAAGGCCATGGCTCGCTTGTGTGGGGAAAGTTGCACAGCAGTCGGTCGGCCAGCTTCTATTGGGGGAAATCGGGCAAACTCACGAGTTGCCTATGACTGTTACATAAGTTACGTCTACGATTCCCACGGGGGCAAATCATATTGAGACGAACGAAATAGGTATGGTTCATCGTGCTCATCGCAGTGTTAATCAATGCACCTGTACCTGCTGCCCTTCATGCAGTAAGTCGCTGGGGCTTGCCACCAGCGTGTCCGAAGCCTGGATGCCACTCAACACCTCCACATGTGTGCCCATGTCTTTCCCAATCACCACAGGAACGAAGTGAATCTTGTCCTGATTCTGGACGGCCGCCACATGCATGCCGCTATGGTCGATCACAAGCGAGCTTGTCGGGATGATCAGCGAACTGCGCTGCCCAGAAAGGGTGAACTTGACCTGTGCATACATTCCAGGCAGCAGCGATCCATCGCGGTTGTCGACCTGCACTTCGGTCAGCATGGTGCGCGCGGCGCTATCGAGAGAGGCGGCGCTGCGAACAACAGTGCCTGTGTACGCGCGGCCAAGCCGTTCCCGTACCGTGATCGAAGCCTTCTGCCCATCCTGGATGTTGACGGCTTCCGATTGAGGGACATCAATCTGAATACGGAGAGTGTCGCTCTGCGCGATGCTGAAGAGCGGTTTGCCGGCTGCTGCGCTGCCGGTACTGACAAGATCTCCGCGTTCCACGTTGCGTGCAGTGATAACACCGTCAAACGGCGCCACAACGCGCTCGAAGCCCTTCATCTGCTGGAGGCGGGCCACATTGGCACGGTTCGCGGTGACGTTGGCCTGCGCGGCGACGATGTTCGCTTCCGCTGCTGAAGTGAGGCTTCGGACTGAGCCAGGGTGGCGCGGGCCTGGAGCAGTTGCTGATCTACCTCGGGCGATGAGATGACCGTCAGTACCTGGCCAGCCTTCACGCTGGAGCCGATATCGACGTTTCGCCGCTCGATGTAGCCCTCGGTGCGCGCGTAGACCGAGGCGGCGTAGAGGGGCCCGATGTTGCCGGGAAGCAGCAGTTCTGATGTAGGTTGGCCCAGCTGCGGATGAAGGACCGTGACAACAGGATGAGTGACGGGCGACTCCTGAACTGCTGCGAGCGCCTCCCGCTGGCGAGCCAGACGCGGAAGGGCTCCTATGGCAACCAGGACAATGAGCAGCGCTCCCGCCCCGGCGAATCTCGCGGCGGTGCTGGAGGTTGTCTTCTGGTTCTTGCCGGCGATCTCAGTGGGGTCAATTTCGGTCTGCTGCGTCATGCGGCCTCCTGCGTTTTGCCAGTGTTTCTTCCGTGGATGAGGGTGAACATAAGAGGCACAAAGAACAGGGTGGCGAAGGTGGCGAAACTCAGGCCACCGATGACCGCGCGTGCGAGCGGCGCGTTCTGCTCGCCACCCTCGCCAAGACCAAGCGCCATCGGCAGCATGCCGATGATCATGGCGAAGGCAGTCATGATGCTGGGGCGCAAGCGCTGTATCCGGCAGTGACCGAGGCCTCTAGCGGAGCCATACCGGTTGCGCGAAGCTCGTTTGCGAAGGTGACCAGGAGAATCGAATTGGCTGTCGCTACGCCAATCGACATGATGGCGCCCATCAGGCTGGGTACGTTGAAGGTAGTCTGCGTGAGAAAGAGCGCCCACACGATACCGCAGAACGCGCCCGGTAGCGCGCAGATAATAATGAAGGGATCGAGCCAGCTCTGGTAGTTGACGACCATCAACAGGTAGACGAGCAAAGCGGCAAAGGCAAGGCCAAGCCCCAGCCGGTCGAAGGCTTCCCTCATGCTCTCCACCTGTCCGCGCAGCACAATCTTGGTTCCGGGCGGCAGGTTCGCGCGCTCCTCTTTCACGATGCGATCGATCTTCGAGGCAACGGATCCGAGGTCGCTGTCCTGAGTGTTGGCATAGATATCGAAGACTGGCGCGCCGTTGTGGTGATTGACGACAACAGGCAGAACGGCCGGCGTGAGCGTCACCATATTGCCGAGCAGTTCATTCCGGTCACTGAGGGTGCGGATGGGAATGGGCGTATTTTCAAGCGCATTGATGGAACTGACGCGGTACTGCGGCGTCTGTGCCGCCACCATGTAGGTGATGCCCATCTTTGGATCGAGCCAGAAGTTCGGCTGCACCGCAGCGCTGGAGCTGAGTGAGATATAGATGCTGTTTGGCTACATCCTGCTGCGTGAGGCCGAACTGCGCTGCACGGACCCGGTCGATATCCAGGTGAAGATCCGGCGCGTTGACAACCTGGTGCATGTGTACGTCGGCCGCGCCGGGGACGGTCGCCAGTCTCTCGCGAAGGTGCCGCGCGATTTCGTAATTTGCCGGGTCATATCCCTGCACCTGCACGTCGATGGGCGAAGGTAGCCCGAAGTTAAGGATCTGCGTCACGATATCCGCCGGCTGGAAGAAGAACGTGAGGTCAGGAAACTGGTTCTGCAGCTGCGAGCGCAGCTGCCTGACATAGCGGTTCGCGGGGCCGTGATGCTTCTCATTCAACGCGATCAGGATCTCGCCATCCGCGCTGCCGATAGTGGCTCCGTCGCCGAAGGCATAGTTGAAGGTTTCCGGGCTGAGACCGATGTTGTCGATGATCAGTTCAAGTTCGTTCGTCGGAATGGTCTTTCGGATCCCGCCCTCAACCTGGCCGAAGAGCACCTTGGTCTGCTCAATTCTGGTTCCCGGCAAAGCCCTGACATGCAGGCGGATCTGGCCGGAATCGACAGCCGGAAAGAAATCCCTGCCCACAAACGGCAGCAGCACGAAGGCGGTCGCCATGATGGCAACAGAAGTGATCAGCGCGGTACGGCGGTGATGCAAGACAGTGCGCAGTGCATGAGTATAACGGTCCTGAACCCAAAAGTATCCCTGGTTGAAGCGATCGTTGATACGCCGGAAGATCGAGCGTCTTGCCGCTCCCCTTACGGCGTCCGAGTGACCTTCGAAGGAGTGCTCAGCGCCTAGCAGATAGTTGACGAGGACAGGGACCAGCGTGCGGGACAGAACATACGAGGCCAGCATGGCAAAAACGACCGCGAGCGCCATGGGAGTGAAGAGATACTTTGCTGGCCCGGTAAGAAAGACGACCGAAACGAACACGATGCAGATCGTCAGCGTGGAGACAAGAGTAGGAGTCGCGATCTCCGATGCGCCGATCAGGACGGCGTCTCTTAACGGCTGTGCATCCATGTGCCGATGAATGTTTTCAATGGTGACAGTGGCGTCATCGACGAGGATGCCGATGGCGAGCGCGAGGCCACCAAGCGTCATAGTGTTCATCGTTTCGCCGATCGCGCTGAGGACGATGATGGAGCTAAGAATCGAAAGCGGAATCGAGATCGCGATGATGAGCGTGCTTCGCCAGCTTCCAAGGAACAGAAGAATCATCAGTGCCGTGAGGCACGCAGCGATGATGCCCTCGCGGAGCACTCCTTCGATCGAAGCACGGACAAAGAGGGACTGATCGAAGAGTTCTGTGATCTTCAGTCCCTTCGGAGCCGCTGCGCGGGAGGTGGGCAGAACATCGTGCTTGATCTGGTGCACGATATCCAGCGTGGAGACGGAACCGGTCTTCATCACCGAAAGCAACACATTCGGCTTGCCATCCGCGCGCGATGCATTCTGCTGCACAGCCCATCCGTCTCTAACGTGGGCGATATCGCGCATGTAGACAAGCGAGCCGTTCACCGTCTTGACCGGGACATCATTCAGCGAGAGGGCATCGACTGGGCTGGAGTTCGTACTGACGGTGTACTCGCGCGTTCCGATCTTTGCTGTGCCCGAAGGGAGCGTGAGATTTTGCGCATTGATCGCGGCGGTCACATCCGCGGGCGTAATGCCCTTGGCCAGAAGCGCGTTCTGGTCCATGTCAACCATGATCTGCCGTGCGACACCGCCGTAGGGAGCGGGCAGCAACGTTCCCGGCACCGTGGACAGCTGTTGTCGCACACGGAAGAGACCATAGTCGTAGAGCTCTGATTCGGAGAGCGTGTCGCTGGAGAGTGAAAGCTGGATAATGGGCACCGTAGATGCGCTGAAGCGCAGAATCCACGGCGGATTCACACCGGGCGGCATGCGGAAGCGGATCGAGTTGACCGCGGCACCGATCTGAGACATCGCCGCGTCGATGCGGACCTGCGGCTGAAACGAGATTTTGATGACGCTGGCGCCGTTCACCGTTTGGGAATCGATGGCCTTCACGTCGTTAACAACGGCCATCACGAACTCGCTGAAGGTGGTGACGCGCTGCTCCATCTCCTTTGCCGAGAGGCCCTGGTACGACCAGATGACTGTGACCACGGGGATATCAATGTTGGGGAAGATGTCGGTCGGCGTCGTTGCAATCGAAGTGACACCCAGGACCAGAATCAGGATGGACGCCACGATGAATGTGTAGGGCTTATTTAAAGCGAGTCGAACAATCCACATCCTGCATCTCTCCATCCAAATGGTCGCCGGATTACTCCAGTGTGTATATTTAGATAGGGATCGAAATAGTGGGATTCAAATTGTCAGAACTACTTCCGAAGACGCGACTGCCGCGTCTTCATGAATATGGGAAGAATGAAGGACGATGAGGCTGCGCAGATCGGGAAGGCGCTCGGGGACCCGAATCGTCTCGCCATTTACACGCACATCGCACAACGCGATGAGCTGTTCTGCGGCGAGATGCACGCGAAGCACGC
>Ga0193743_1003586_pt1 | contig 10344 bp, 10 predicted proteins | sample L2c2metaG_FD_143038 | JGI IMG/M metagenome (GOLD analysis project Ga0193743, IMG submission 143038) | Soil microbial communities from a riparian zone of the East river system, Colorado, United States - L2c2 | ecosystem: Environmental > Terrestrial > Soil > Riparian zone | place: USA: East River...
TTTCACGTTGGCGCTAATCTGCCGCCGTTCCCCAGTCCTTCCACTCTCAACTTCAGTCCAGACGCGCTTGGCTTCCTCAAGCACACCCACTACACCGAGATGCTCGGCCTCTTCGGCATCCTGATGGCCTTCGGCCACTCTGTGCTGGCTATGAGCGGCGAAGAGACGCTGGCCCAGGTCAACCGCGAAATCGAGCACCCGAAGCTCAAAAACCTCAAGCGCGCCGCAATTGTCATCGCCATCTACAGCCTGCTCTTCACCGGGCTCGCGACCCTACTGGCGGGCATGCTCATCCCCGACTCAGTCCGCGTCCCCGTTTACAAGGACAACCTCATCGCGGGCCTTGCCATGTACATGGCCGGACCGCCTCTGCTGCGCATCATTTTTCGCGTCTTCGTAGTCGTTGTCGGCTTCCTCATCCTCTCCGGCGCGGTCAATACATCCATCATCGGTTCCACCGGCGTCCTCATGCGGGTGGCGGAAGATGGCGTGCTCACCGACTGGTTCCGCAAACCCAACCGCCGCTTCGGCACCAGCTATCGCATCATCAACCTCGTCGCCATCCTGCAGCTCTTTACCATCGTCGCCACGCGTGGCAATGTCATCATGCTCGGCGAGGCCTATGCCTTCGGTGTCATCTGGAGCTTTACCTTCAACGCCCTTGCCATGCTCGTCCTGCGCTGGAAGTACAAGGGAGCACGCGGCTGGAAAGTTCCTCCAAATCTTCGCATCGGCAAGACTGAGATACCTATCGGTCTCATCTCCGTTTTCATGGTGCTGTTCTCCACCGCCGTGGTGAACCTTTTCACCAAATCCGTAGCCACCGTGAGCGGCGTCGCTTTTGCCGCGGTCTTTTTCATCATCTTCACCATCTCCGAACGGCAGAATCAGCGTCGCCACGCCCTTACCGACCGGCAGATGCGCGAGCACTTCCAGCTCGAACATGAGGACACCGTCGGCCGTGAGCAGCTCCAGATCAGGCCAGGCTGCATCATGGTCACCATGCGCGATGCAGCGAATCCCCTGGCACTGAAGTGGGTGCTCGCCCGCACAGATACCGATGAGCAGGATGTGGTCGTTCTTACCGCTCGCATGGTTGGAGCCGGAGGACCCGAATTACTCGACGCTTCCGAGCAGTCCTTCTCCGAACACGAGCAGATGCTTTTTACCAAGGCCGTCTCCGTCGCAGAGAGCTTTGGCAAACATATCAACCTGCTCGTGGTCCCGGCCGGCGATGTCTTCGCCGCGCTGGTGCAAACCGCGAACTCGCTGGAAGCTACTTCGGTGGTATCGGGAATCTCCTCCAAATTGACCTCCCAGGAACAGGCCTATTATGTCGGCCAGGCATGGGAAGCGCTTCCCGAGCCAAAACGCCAGTTCACCTTTTATGTCGTCATGGAAGATGGGAGCGCCCAGGCTTACCACATCGGGCCGCACGCGCCGCACCTGCAACCGGACGATGTCCAGCTCGTGCATCGACTCTGGCTCAACTTCCGCCGCGACCCGGACCTAGCTTCACTGCACCACAGCGATATCGTCACTTACGCATTAACGCGTCTCGCTTCAGAGTACGCGCGGGACAAACAGGAAACGGTCAAGGGATTGAAACGCAGCGCGTCGAAGGACGCAGCTCCCACGCGTGCCTTCGGGAAGCCCAACGCCGCACGCGAAGGTGCAAATGACTACAACGTGCTGGCGCCGAAACCCAACGCCGATAAGACCGATACTTCTTGATTTCTCTTACCCGCATAAAATAATAAGAATTATTCCTATAGGATTTCGTCCCGAATTTTGCGCGGCGCCGCATATTCCTTCATAATGGGCCTTGCTTCGCATTTTTGAATGTGTTGTCAATCGGAGGATTCGTGAAAGTAGAAGAAATATTGGCTGGCATCGACCAGGAGATTGCTCGTCTGCAACACGCCCGCAACCTGCTTGCCGGCGATCAGCCTCGTCGTGGACGGCCTCGTGGGTCCAAGTCCGTGAAGAAGGCCGCAAAGGCAGTCAAAGCAGAGAAGCCGGGTCGCAAGAAGCGGAAGCTTTCCGCCGAGGGCCGCAAACGTATTGCAGACGCTATGCGGAAGCGTTGGGCGGAGCGCAAGAAGGCAACCGCCGGAAAGTAAGCGGCTTCCTTAATTTTTCTCCTTAAGGTACGTCAAGCTACTCAACCATTCAACCTCATAGCACCCTGCACAAAAATCCAGATTCGGCCCCCCGGGCCACCAATACAACAGGCGGCCCATAAGCCGCCCTGTTGTATGCGAATTGTCTATCTGGAAAACTTCGCTATTGCACGCTCTCACCCGGCTTCGGCGCCACCACTTCGACGCCGCTCCCTTCCAATTGTGCCTTGAGTTCCCCAGGTGTTCCGGTCAATGCAGGAAACGTCCCGTAGTGCACCGGAATTACGGTCTTCACTCCGAGATACTTTGCCGCCAGCGCAGCATGCTTCGGCCCCATGGTGAAGTTATCCCCGATGGGCAGCACTGCTACCGACGGCGCATACAGCTCTTTGAATAGCTGCATATCTCCAAACAACGATGTATCACCGGCCAGGTAAATCGTCGGCGCACCGTCCATCGTGAGCACATACCCGCACGGATTGCCCGCATAGTAGGTCTTGCCGCCATCCACAATGCTCGAAGAGTGCCGCGCTTCTACCATCGATATGCGCACATCCCCCACCTGCAGGTTGCCGCCGTAATTCATCGGACTTATGTTGTCGATGCCCTGCCCGTGCATCCAGCTCGTCAGTTCGTAAATTCCTACTACTTTTGCCTTCGATTCCTTCGCCACCTTCACCGCATCGTGAAAATGGTCGTCATGTCCGTGCGTCAGCAGCAGAAGGTCAATCTTCTCCGGCAGCTTGTAGTTCTTCGGAGACGAAGGATTCCCCTCAAACCACGGATCGATCAAAATCGAAGTGCCCTTGGCCGTCTGAATATGAATGGTTGCGTGGCCAAGCCACGTGAATATGTTTCCACCTAAATACGCCATGCTGTTTTCACAACTCCCTTCAAAGCTAAGATGCACGCAAACGGCTCTTTCTAGCAACTCACGCTTCAAACCATTCATGACCGAAATACGGACCGACACGCTCAAACCCCGCATCCCTCCCGGCTCACCCTGGCCACCCGGCCCATCTTTCGTCCGGCGCGCCCTCACCGGTCAGATCTTTCGCCACAGCACCATCACGTTTCTTCGCAAGAACGCGAGCCTCTACGGCGACCTGGTCCACTTCCGCGCGGCCGGCCGCCACGTCTTCCAGTGCAACCATCCCGCCCTGGTCGAGGAGATGCTCATCCGCGACGAGCCCCGTCACCATCGCGGCATCGTCATGCAGCGCGCCCGCTTCGTGCTCGGCGATGGCCTGCTTACCAGCGAGGAGCCGCTGCACCTCCGCCAGCGCCGGCTCACCCAACCCGCCTTCCATCGCGACCGCATCGCCGCTTATGGCGCCGTCATTGGCGAGTACGCACTCCAGATGACGCGGTCCTGGCGCTCCGGTGTTCCACGCGATCTGCACCAGGACATGCTTCTGCTCGCACTCCGCATCGTCAGCAAGTGCCTCTTCAATGCCGACGTCGAAGCGGAAGCGCGCAGCATCTCCCAGGCCGTCGATGCCTTCATGGGGTTCCTGCCGCTCGCCTTTCTTCCCTTCTCCGCGCAGATCATGCGCCTCCCGCTGCCGCTCATGCGCCGCATCTATCAGGGCGAAGCCGAGCTCGACTCGCTCATCTACAGCCTCATCCGGCAACGCCGTTCAAGCAGCGCGCAAAACTCCGATGAGCATGTCGACCAGGGCGACCTGCTCTCCATGCTTCTCGCCACCGTCGATACCGAAGGCGGCACCGGCAGCATGACCGATCGCCAGGTGCGCGACGAATGCCTCACCCTCCTGCTCGCGGGCCACGAGACCACCGCCAACGGGCTCAGCTTTGCGTTATGGCTCGCCGCGCTCCACCCCGACTGGCAGCAGCGCCTGCACATGGAAGCGTGTCAGGTCGTCACCGGCGAAGCTGCCACCGCCGCGGACTACGGTCGTCTCCCGCTCACCTGGCAGCACTTCGCTGAAACACTGCGCCTGTATCCGCCGGTATGGGTCACGGCGCGCACCGCGGCAGAAAGTTATACCTTTCGCGGCCTCTCTATCCCGAAAGGCTCTCTCCTCATCGCGCCGCAGATCGTCATCCATCACGATGAGCGCTGGTGGCCCGATCCGGAACGCTATGATCCCGCCCGCCACGATCCTCCCCGCCACGATCCTGCTCAGTTTGGTGGCCAGGCGCCATCGCAACGCGCGCAGGAGAACGCATCACGCGACGGCACAGCACGCCCGCGCTTTGCCTGGTTTCCCTTCGGAGCAGGCTCGCGCCAATGTATTGGAGAAGGTTTTGCGTGGATGGAAGGTGTGCTCGCGCTGGCCACCATACTACGCGACTGGCGCGTCTCGCTTCCTGCAGGCAACAGCGCCACCCTCGACGTTCTACCCCGCATCACGCTGCGGCCCAGAGCCGGCATGATGCTGCAACTCGACCGCCGCGCGTAAGAGCAAACGTCCCGTCAGCCGGTATTTATGGGATCGTCATTCCGACCGGCGGATCAGATCAAGTCCTAATCAGGCTTCGAAGCCGCCGGCTTCCCTGTCTTCTCTTCCGCCTGCCCGCTCTGGTCGCCGGTGGCGTTGCCCTTGTAGATCGAGTACTGCGACGTAGGCCGCTGCATCTTGATCGTGATCTCTTTGGAATCGGCGTTCGCAATGTAGTCATTGCCGAAGGTCTGGAAGCCGTTCGCAATAATCTGCAGCCGTACCGTCGAGCCGATCGGAATCACGTCCAGTTGCGTCTTGCCTTCCAGGTCGGTCTTCAGCTCCATCGCGCCTTCGGAATTGCCCTTCTCATTCACCGGATGAAAGATCACCGCGGCGTTCGGAATCGGCTTGCCGGTGGTCGCGCGGACGACGCTGATGTTGATCTTCATCGTCTCTGGCGGAGCCTTGTACTTGCGCCCGCGTCGGTCCTGCTGCGCCGGCAGCAGCAGCGTGGTGGTCACCATCAGGAAAAGCGTAACGATGCGAAGAAAGGAGCGGAACGGCATGGCGCTATTTTACTGAAGCCAGCCACCATTCCGCCACGCATAAGCGGGTAACTACTGATTCGGATCGCCCGTCTCCGCAGGGCGCCTGCGATCGGCACAGAACGCCTCCGACCGGCCCTTTCCTTGCGGCCGGAGCACAGAAACCTTCTCCGTCTGCCGATTGATCCATTTCAGGCAAAAAGATGCCCACGTGTACCGGGCGGAGAGGATAAACAACCCCGCGAAAAGAAAAGGAAGCCCGGGAATGATCGGCAACACGATGCCGAGAACTCCAATGCCAACGCAAATCCACCCAACGACAGCTCCCCAGACGGATCCGGGTCTCTTCAGGTTCATGATCCAGTCGGGAGGGTTCATACCCCTTTAGACTCCGGCTGGCCGGAAACGTTCATTTCAACTCCGCGTTGGGAACCCAGGAGCTCTCGACCCTCAAGAACGCATAAAGCCTTGAACCAATGCGGCGATCTCATCTGCGGCCGTGTCCAATGCGAAATGGCCGGCATCGAGAACGTGAACCTGAGCTTTCGGTACGTCCTTGCGGTACCGCTCCGGCTCACCGGGATCGAATGAGAGATCGTACTTGCCCCAGATCACGAGCAGGCGCGGCTGCTTCTCCCGCATCCATGCTTGCCACTTCGGATAAGCATCCACGTTCGTCCGGTAATCGTAGAAAAGATCACTCTGAATGTCGGCCTGGCCCGGCCGGTTGAGAAAACCAAATTCGTCTGTCGATAAATCCGGGTCGTACCGTTCTACGTTGGGGTCACTCCCTACGTGGCGTGTGCGCGTGGCCGCAAGCGATAGCAGATTCGCGCGCAACGCACTGTCATTGGCCGCGCGATCAGCCCAAAAGGCCCGCCGCGTCTTCCAATTCACACCCAGGCCCTCGTTGTGCGCCACCGCGTCTTGAACAATGAGAGCCTCAACGCGTTCAGGATGCATCAGTGCCATGCGAAAGCCCACGGGGCCGCCGTAATCCTGCATGTAAAGTGTGTAGCGAGAAATGCCCTGCGCTTCGGTGAAATGATTCATGATCTTAGCAATGTGATCGAACGTGTAGGCGAATTTCTTCGGGTCCAGCCAGTCGCTGTGTCCAAATCCTGGGTAGTCGGGTGCGACCAGGTGATAGCGATCGGAAAGCCGTGCGAAGAGCGGTTCAAACATCCGCGATGAAGATGGCAGTCCGTGCAGCAGGAGAAGGGTAGGCGCATCTTTAGGACCGGCCTCACGATAAAAGATCGAGAGACCATCTACCTGTGCCGTACGGTAAAAAGTCGGGTGCTCCACAAGATGATCCCTTCTTTGGGCTTGGGCGAATGTGGAAACAATGCGAGCAACGCAAAAACGATCGATGATGTGTGACAGGCTCGTAAACGTGGCTTGTGCCACAAAAAGCTGGAACAAAACATCTTCACCTCGTGGGCAGAAATTCCGCGACGTGGGCGGGTGCCGAACTTTGTCAACATCCCGCCCGGCGCTCGTGGTCAACGTCACATGGTGAGGACCACGCGGAACTGTGCGTTGCCGCTCATCATCCGCGCGTAAGCCTCGGCCGCCTTTTCCAGTGGATAGGTTTCAATCATGGGACGCACGCCGCTCAATTCGGCGAAGCGCAGTGTGTCCTCCGAATCTGCTGCTGTTCCCGCGGCCCAGCCTTGAATCGTTCGACTTCCGCTGATGAGTTGTAGCGGTGAGACTTCAATCGGATCGAAGGTCGCGCCGATAACCATGAGCTTGCCATTCGGTCCCAGGCCATCAATCAGCTCGGACATCGCCTTCGAGCTTGGAGCTGTCGCCAGAATCACCTGCGCCCCGCCCAGCTTCTGCAACTCCTCGGCTGCTTTCGTAGCCTTGCTGTCGATGTACACATTTGCGCCCAGCTTCTTTGCCAGCGCCGCGTTCTCTCCTCCACGCCCGATCGCCGCGACCTTATAGCCAAACTTGCTTGCAAATTGAATTCCAAGGTGACCCAGGCCGCCGATGCCCTGTACTGCAACCAGGTCGCCGGGGAGCGCGCCACTATGGCGTAGAGCGTTGTAGGTAGTAATTCCGGCGCAAAGCAGCGGCGCCGCATCCACGTCACTCAGACTTTCCGGTATCGCCGCCAGTGCCTCCACGGGAGCGACCATGTACTGCTGGTATCCGCCGTCATAGCTGATGCCCGGAATCTTCAGGTTTTTGCAGTTGCGAAAATCTCCGCGCCGGCACGATACACACGTGTTGTCCTGTCCGCCATGCCAACCCACACCGACACGCTGCCCCTTCTTCCACTCAGAGACGCCCTCACCCACCTCATCGATGACGCCCGCCACTTCATGTCCCGGAATGCGGGGATACTGAATGCCGGGCCAAAGACCGTCCTTGGTCAGCACGTCGCTGTGGCACACGCCACAGGCCTGCACCTTGATCCGTACCTGTCCCCTACCCGGCTTGGGAATCTCGCGCTCAACGATCTGGAAATCTCCTCCGGGACCGGAGATCTGCGCCACCTTCATCGTTCCGATTGCCACTGCTGTCGCTGCCATGAATCCCTCCTAGACTTCTCGAACATGGTGTTGGGGAAAAGCACTCGCTGACGGTGTGACCAATGCTCGCGGGCATGCTGCCGTCAGTGGACTGGTGAGCGTAGTCTTCAGGCGCCGGATTTGACTTCGTGGCCCGGAGTGAATGCAATCAGCCGGAAAAATAGGAGGCTGGCGCCCCGTTCGCTAGCGAGTATACCGCCGTTCTGCGACTGGCCTGTTGCTAGGCGCGGCAGTGGAAATTTCCGGCGCCTCAACGCGAAGGAAAATCTGTTCCAGGCAGCCCACTTTTACCACAGCTTCTCCCAACTCCACATCCGACTGGTCACCTCCTTCGACAGAGGGGATCCAAGCTGATGCGCCAGCATGCACACCTGCCCGCGATGATGCGCTTCGTGAGTGAGCATGTAGCACAGCATCTCCACCCCAACCGGCCACGGCCGACCCCAGCCATCTCTGTGAAACATCTCGATGCGCCCCTCACCGCCGAGCGCTTCCCCGAGCATCTCCCCGCAGCGAGCCGCGCTCTCCGCCAATCCCGCACGCGCCTGTCGCTGTGTGCAGCGGGCGCGGTTCAACTGCGGTGGAACCTTCAGGTGCGGAGCCGTCAGCCGCACCCACTTCGTGCGGACGTTGTGCATGTGCGTGAAGATCGCCGCAATCGTCCGAGCCTTGCCCGGCGGCTGCGCTCTCCACACTGCTGGATCGAGATGATCGAGAAGCATTTGGTTCATGCGCTCATTGGCCGCAAAGATCCGCACCGCTTCTCGCCCAACTTGCGTATCAGCCATCTCTTGAACATTGTTGCGACGCATTTTGTGTGGACGTGTGGTCACGGCTCCTTGCTCCTGCGCGGGTATCAGGGTGGCTGACACTCAGCTCCTCAGTTACCATGCTCACCCAGTGGCCTTCGCAGCCCCATGGCTGTTCCCGTGGTTGTCTAAGTAAGATTGATCCCTGATTGCACCAGGAGGCAAGAATGCACCACCCCCTATCCAGAAGAGAATTTCTCAGGACGGCCTCGTCGACCGCACTATTGGGCGCGGTGCTATCGGCCGGCGGTCGCATCCTTCACGCCAATCCTCTTGGCATGCCCATCGGATGTGAGACATGGCCTGTGCGGGACATGATCGCGAAAGACTTCCCCGGCACATTGAAGATGCTCGCCGCAGCGGGATTCCACACCATCGAGCTGTGCTCGCCGGTGGGATATGCGGACTCCGGATTCGCCGGTCTGGCCAAATTCAAAGGATCCGCGCTCCGAAGAATCATCCACGATGAAGGCCTCACCTGCGTCAGCAGCCACTTCTCCATCGACGAGCTGAGAAAAAATCAGGACGACCGCATCGCCTGGGCGAAAGATGTTGGCCTGACGCAAATGCTGGTTCCAAGCCTCGACGGTCCAAAGCACCCCACTTTGGACGACGTGAAACGCGCGGCCGACGAATACAACCATTTTGGCGAGCGGGCAGCAGCAGCTGGGATCGTGCAGGGCCTCCACAACGAGGACTTCGAGCTGACTCAGGTCAATGGCAAGCGGACCTATGACTTGCTCTTTCAACTTCTCGATCCGAAGTTCGTCCAATTCCAGTTCCAGGTCTCCACCATCAGCGATGGCTACGATGCCGCCGAATACTTCACCAAATACCCGGGCCGCTTTATCTCCATGCACGTTCAGGGTTGGTCGGCAAAGACGCGCGAGATAGTGCCGGTAGGCCAGGGCACTCTGGACTGGACCCGAATCTTTACCGCGGCCAAAACCGGCGGCATCAAAAACTACTTCGTCGAAATGGATTGGCCCATGATGAAGGCCAGCGTCCCCTACCTCCGCCACCTGCAGGTGGCATAAAGCGCCACTGAACGAATCGGCTAAGCTGAGACGTGGAGAAAGCTGCGATGAAAGAACAATGGCCAGCATTGCGTAAAGACGATGCGGAGCTGCTAAAAGAGCTTCAGACGCTTTTGACCGGTCGCGTCGAAGGTGATCCCTACAGCGATGACGGCAGTTTTGCCCGGAATCTCGTTAACCTTCCTCCGGGACTGAGAGCCATGACGGCCACGCACTGGCTGGACGTCAGCCTCACTCTGGACAGCATTACGTGGCACTTCGGAAATTTTGGCGAACCTCATCTGGTAGCCGAAACGGAAACCGGCCTTACCGAACTAGGCTTACACGAGCTTGCCTCGTGCTTCCGTGAAGCGAAACAGGTCGTAGTACCTCTGCTCTCTCAAAGGACGGAGGCCGACGAAGATTTCTATGACTTCCTTAAGCGAAAAGGAGTCCGGCAACGAGCTGACGAACTCGATCAGTTAGCTTGGGGTCTAGGTAACGTTGAACCCGACAAATCCGCGATTTACGAAGCATGGGTTCGCTATAGCCGCCAACACCCTGAACGCGTCTTCGGCATCTAGCAGGCTCAGTCGGTGTCCGACCAAAGACACGCGACGAGATCGCAAACCGGTTCTTCCCGCTAGCGACTTCAAACCGTCACCATCTCCTGTCGAGCCGGATTGTTCAGCTTCGCCTTCGTAGCCCACAACCCCGCCGAAGGCGTGCTGATGTAGAACACCTCCTCGCCATCCGGCATGGTGTTCCAGCCTTCTGCCATGCGCTCCGGCGCGTAGCGAGCCAGTGCTTCACCGAGGTCGGCGTACTCGTAGCCCACGCCTTCGATCTCTTTCCTGCTCAGACGCCCTGGCGCATAGCGAATCGTGAATCGCCCCT
>Ga0193743_1003587_pt1 | contig 10344 bp, 10 predicted proteins | sample L2c2metaG_FD_143038 | JGI IMG/M metagenome (GOLD analysis project Ga0193743, IMG submission 143038) | Soil microbial communities from a riparian zone of the East river system, Colorado, United States - L2c2 | ecosystem: Environmental > Terrestrial > Soil > Riparian zone | place: USA: East River...
AAAAGCTCATACCCGCCACGGATCGTAACCCTTTAACTCGACGTTGGGTGTTCTGCCGAGATTTAGCGCTCTAGTGTAAATCCGACTCGCAAGGCGACCTGGTAATGGCGAACAGACCCATTTTCGATATGGCCTCTCGTTTGCACGACTTCGAACCATTTCATATCGCGAATGGTCTTTGATGCGCGGGTTATGGCATTCTGAATGGCATCTTCGATACTTTTTTCGGACGATCCTACGAGCTCTAAGATCTTATAAACATGATCCTTCATTTCAGTAGTATCTGGCATGGCGAACCTCCGTTGTAATGTCAGTGGCGCAATCTAGGCTTATCTCCTTCCGTGTCACTTCCGATCTTTCCCCTATAGCGGCGGTAAAGCGGACATCGCGGCGCTTCGCATTTGTGCCAAAGGCGGAAGTGGTGCCGGCTCGCGATCACCGGCGGCATCGCGAAGGATCGGTTGTGCCACGTGTTCCTTTGCTCAAAGGAGAGGCCCGCGTCACCGCGGACCTCTATATATTTAAGAGAGCCTTGGCTCTGTTATATTGCAGCGCCGTAGTCCCTGTGGACCCCGCTCCGATCCTCAGCGTGTATCGACCCTGTAAGCCAGAACGGTGCCGTCCATCATCATCGGGATCATGATGATACCGTCCGGCCCCACGCCGAGATCGGCGCTCCCCTTCTTGAGCGGATGGAGGCGCGTCGCCGTGCCATTGTTCACGACGTGGAACAGCCCGCCGCCCACCCAGTCGGTGACAAGATAGCCGCCCTTGCCATCGGGCTCGACACCATCGAAATTGCCGACTGGTGTCGAGTCACCCAGAGCAGACACTTTCTTCGTCGCGAGATCGACCGCCTTCATGTAGCCGGGCACCTTGGTCGAGAAGTCCGGGGCCATCTTGCCCCACGACGCGACCACAAGCCTCCCGTCCTCGACGAGGAGCCCGTTCGGGTTGTCTAGCGCGTCATCCTGCATAAGGAGCGACAGCTTGCCGCCGTCGAGCACCCAAATGCTGTTTGTCACGATGTCGGATGCGTAGACCCGTCCCGTCTTGTCAGCCGCAAGGTCGTTCAAGAACTTGGATCCGGATGCCTCGTATCGGTTGATGATTTCGCCCTTGGCGACGTCGATTTCCGCAATCCGATCCACATCTGCGGCGTACAGCTTGCCATTGGCAAGTGCAAGCCCGGTCGGGCTGTCGAATCCCTTGACCCACTCAATTGTCACGACCTTTCCATCCGGCCCGAGCTTTGAAATGAAGCCGTTGCCATCCTTTTTCATCGGATCGCCGTTGACGTTCGACACATAAATGGCCCCCGCGGCTCGGTCAAAGACCACCGACTCGGGCTGCTTGAAGCCAGTCGCCTCCCACAGCTTCTGCGGTTCCGCGGCGGCGGCATTAAAGGTAAGCACAGCAAACACTAATGCGGAGAGCTGAGGTGTCCTCATGGTAGCCTCCTCGTGATTGCCCCGAGGAAGGAACGAGCCTGTCACGGCAGATGTTCCGCCCCGTTTTTCTTTTATGTCACGCCCATTTGCTCTGAGCCCAGGCCGTTTGTCCCGGCCCTTGGCACCGCTGATGCCAGCCGCGACGATTGAGCAACGGACGGCACAGACAAGTCTGTCGTTTTGCTTCAGGTCATACCCATAACGTCAGCGGGTCATCTCGCGCTGGCCCGCGCTGCACGATTGCACGCGACACAGTAAAACGTATCGCCGTATTGCGAAGACACGGCCTTGAAGCCAACCGGGAGACTATCGACGTTTGTGGCTGCCCAGCTGTCCTTTCCCTGCGAGAGAATTGCCACTCCAGCGAGCGCGCAATCGGCGCATCTCAGGACTTCGGTCCATTGATCGGAAACAGTCATTACGAAGGTATTTCCCGCAGGGATAGGACGATTTCAGCCCGGACTGTGCAAGAATCAAACTAGCCGAGCAACTAGCCAAAACGCAAAGCGGCCAATTCATTTCGTAATGAATTTGGTCACTTATCATTGCATTCTTTGGGAGGCATCGCTGGGGCCAGCGACAAAGCGGGAGAGGGTTGTCAGCGACAAAAAATCTAGTGCCGCCTGATATCGTTCTTTTCAATTAGAACTTCGGTTGTGTTCGGCTCATCAACGCCAGTTTGGCCTGCCCTGTTGCATTGGCAAAAGCTCACCTGCGCCGCACAATCAGCCCAATTCATCATGCCAAGCACCATCTGGATGGTAACCCATACAACGCCGAAACAAATGGGACACTTTTTGTTCGTAACCTACAGGTTGTCGGGAGTGCGCAATGGCGAGGCTTTGTCCGCGTCCCGTAATTCTTGTTCGGCCTGATGATAGAACTCCTCGTCCCTGCCCTCAGGCTTGCCCGCTTGCTCCCACAACTCATAAGCGCGGTGGATGATTTCTTCTTTGGTTGGATTTTCCATAACGACTTTCTCACGAGGAATGATCGCGAGCCCGCCCTCGGAGCTAGGGGGTAAAGAGGTGGGCTCGCGCGGGCTGCACTGTCCTTCAGCCCGCTAAATAATGCGGCCATACCCACGCTGTTCCCGCAGGAATGAATCAATCTGCTCAAACTTGAATTGGGTGTTGCGTCTTGACCCCAGCACAGAGAGTCGAGAGGGCGTTTGACGACGCGCATCTGGGGATTGCGGACTACCTTCAGCTCCGGGCATCTCAATGCCGAGGAAGCCCTGAACCAGCTCGGACGACAGGATGAATTACCGCTTCGTGTCCGAAACCGTCCCCGAAATACCCACCGTCGCCGAATCCGGCAATCTGTACGGAATTTACCGTCAGTGTCCGGCTCGGCATTCTGGCACCTGCCGGACCAACCCGGAAATCGTCAGGAAACTCAATGCCAAAATCCGTAAAGCTCTTGCCTCGACCGCAGTTCGCGGACAGCTTGAGGCTCAAGCGACCGAACCCGCAATAGCCGGGGAACCGAAAGGCTTTGGTTTGTATCTGGCGGCTGAAACCAAAAAATGCTCAGAGGTCGCAACGGCATCCGGAATCACCCCGAACTGAGAAGCATGGACTATGGCAACACAACGTATCGGAATCACGATGGGAGATCCCGCGGGGGTCGGCGCGGAGATTATTTGCCGGGCGCTGGGCGATCTTCCCCCGAGCGAACGCCAGGAGATTGTCGTGTTCGGCTCGACGTCGTTTCTGGATCGCGCCAACACGCTGACGGGTGGCAAACTGTCGTTCGGTTCCGTGGATGACGGCTCGGAGCAAGGCCGGGTTGCCGTCGTCAACGTCGACGTTCCCAGCGCGAATGCGGTACGCGAGGGAACCATGAGTGCCGCAGCCGGCGCATGCAGTTATGCCTATATCGAACGCGCGGTTTCCGCTGCGCTAAAGGGAGATATTTCGGTCATCGTCACAGCTCCCATCAACAAGGAAGCGCTGCACGCCGCCGGCTATCATTATGAAGGACACACCGAGCTCTTGGCGCATCTCACCGGTGCCAAATCGTCCTTCATGCTGCTTGCATCGGAAAAGCTGTCGGCCATCCATGTTTCAACCCATGTATCGCTCGCGGGGGCGGTAGGAAGAGCGACCATTGAGCGTGAGCTCGCTGCCATCAGGACCGCAAACGCTCACCTCAAGTTGTTGGGCATCGAACGTCCGCGCATTGCGGTGGCCGGGCTGAACCCGCATTCCGGCGAGAACGGCTTGTTCGGGACCGACGAAATCGAACGTATCGTTCCTGCTATCAAACTGGCCCGGGACGAAGGCATCGACGCCGTTGGCCCGATCCCCGGCGATACCGTCTTCTATCGCGCCATGCAGGGCGAATTTGATCTTGTCGTCGCCCAATACCACGATCAGGGCCATATCCCTTGCAAACTGGTCGCGTTCGATACGACCATCAACGTCAGTCTCGGGCTTCCGATTCTGCGCGTGTCGGTAGACCATGGAACCGCCTTTGACATTGCCTGGAAGGGGGTCGCGCGTCACGAAAACATGAACGCGACCATTGCTTACGCCCGGCGGCTGGCCTCCGCGCGGCGACACCAAAACGGGTAATGGCTGCGCGATCGGCATCCGCATGAGTGGTCATGACCTCGAAGCCGCCATCGTCGCCGATGATCTGACGGGCGCTCTAGATATGGCCGCCCCGTTCGCATCTTGCGGCTTTGCGACCCGATTGCTGCTTGATCATGAGCAAGAAGCGACGGATCTCGACACCCAGGTATTGACGCTGACGAGCGCTAGTCGGGAGCTTCCGGCACCGGCCGCGGCGGAAAGTATTCGCGTCGCGACGCGTGCCGCGCTCGTCCGCAAACCGCGGATATTGGTCAGCAAGATCGATTCAACGCTACGCGGGAATGTGGCTAACGCGATCCTGATCGCGCTTCAAATCAGCGGGCTGCGCCATGCGCTGATCGCAACTGCGGTGCCGAGCCAGGGTCGCACCATGCGGGACGGTGAAGTGTACGTACATGGTGTTCCTCTTCGCGAAAACCCGGTCCGCTTCGGCCAGTCGTCGTTGCCTTCCGCGGCTTTGCCGGAGATGCTGCGGGCCTCATGCTCCGGGATGTCCGTGCATTCGTGGCAACGAGGTCATACCTCGCCACTCAGCGCGGCCACGGGCCTGCACGCCTACATCGCAGACTGTGAATCCGACGACGACCTCGATAGGCTCGCCCGCTTTGCGATCGATCATGCGGACAAGCTGCTTGTCGTCGGCGCATCGGGATTTGGGGCGGCTCTCGCGAAACAGCTTGGTGCACCGAGGATGCCGGATGTTGTTTCCGTCAGTGGGCTTGCCGGCAAGCGGATCGGAGCGATTCTGTTCGTGATCGGTTCACGCACGCCCGCGAGCGCAGAACAAATGATCAGGCTTTGTAAAGAAGGCGCTCGGGAAGTTGCGGTGCAATTTCCATTTGTCGAACAGGAAATCAACAATTCTGTCGAGATAGATGTTCTGAGGGACGTCCACCCATCGCTGATCGTCGTGCGGCCAGCGGCCTCTTTGGAATTCGCAGAGCAATCATCCAGAGAAATAGCAGCAGCACTCGGTCAAGCCGCCGCCCGGCTTGCTCGCCGCCTCAAGGTTGATGCCGTTGTAATGTCGGGCGGAGATACCGCGCTGGCGGTTTTTCGGGCTCTCGACATTGCGCAAGCCGTTCTGCTCCGCGAGCTTTCGCCCGGAATCGCCATGGGAATGTTTCAAATCGACGGAGCGCCGGTCGCTTTTGCTACAAAGTCCGGCAGCTTTGGTGATCCCGACGCGTTTGTTAAAATATCGCGATCCCTTCGACATGATTAAGAGCGCGGTAACCGATAAAGCGGCGCGATGTCTGGGTATCACACTTAGCTAACGTCGCTATTTGACGTATGTCGGCTTCGCGCCGCTACTGTTGAAAAAGTCTCGTTTGGGACGTGAGGGACCACATCGATTCAGACGAAAGCGACCACCGACCCCGGCATCCGTTCTAAGGAGCACTGTAGCGGCCAAGAGGAACTGAATGACTGCGTCTAGCTCTTATCAATTTCCGGTTCTGCGATGAGCTTCATGCACCGCATGAAGTGCGACCAGTCTTCGGTCGCCAGTGGCGCAAGCAACGCTTCTTGCAGTCGCGCGGCGCCGACAACGATCCTGAGCAGAGCATTCCTGCCGACGGAAGCTAGCGATACCTCGGCCGAGCGTCGATCACTGCCATTGCCGCGCCTCGTAATCAGGGATCGCTCCTCCATTCGACTGATCATTTCGCCCAGCGTGCTGCGATCGACCCGGATATGCCTTGCAAGTTCCGTCAGCGTGAGCGTGCCCCGCTGGTGAAGCGTCAAGAGTACGCCGAACTGGCGTGGTGTTATTTCGGTCTGGGCGGTCAATTGCTCGTAAAGGATTTTGAAGCGCGTATCCAGCAGTCGCACGAGGAAGCCAAGCCCCTTGTCCAGTTTGAGACTGCGGGCAATGTCTTCGGGCGATCTGTCTCCCACAGCGGAGCGAGTTCCGGCCTTGGGCGACATGGCCTTCGGCTTATGCATCGGCGCCAACCCCCACAACGCCGCGGGCAAGCCTTGCACCATAACGCATGGTCCTTGCCAGCATTGCATCCCACGACGCCGATGAGTTCCCCTGCTCTATGAAACTCGGCCACAAAGGCTCGCTTGTCGCTGTCCTCATGCACCACCTGGACATCGTCAGCGCCTAGGGCCGACCCGAGCATTTGGACGCGGGCTCCGTGGAGATCCGACCAGAAATAAGGAACGAAATCCCGCCAGGCAGTCACGGCACCACCGGCAATGGTTTGTGCAACAATGCGGGCCTGCTCCCTTGCCGCCGTCCAGTGCTCGTGTCTTTCATGCGTTCCCATGAACGGATCCAGCCAGGCCGCAACATCGCCGGCGGCGAATATGCCTGATACCTCTGTCCTCCCCTGCTCATCGCAGACGACGCCGTTGGACAATTTGAGGCCCGAGGGCGCCAGCCACTCGGTGTTGGGCAGCGAGCCCAGGCCCGCTACTACGATATCCGCGTCGACACGTTGACCGTCAGCCAGGGTCACCCGCTGCCCCGCGTTCGATGCCTCGATACGGTCAACGGCAACGCCGCACATGAGTTTAACACCCGCCTCCGCATGCAGGCTTGCGATCCGCGCAGCTATCTGCGTCCCGAGGATCCGCTCGAACGGAAGTTTTGCTGCCTCAATCACCACCACGTCCACGCCCAGACTTGCGGCGCTTGAAGCCACTTCCGCTCCGATGAAACCACCCCCAATGACCACAAGACGCTTGCCGCGCTGCAGCAGCGCCCGCAACCGCGTCGCGTCGTCCAGGTCACGCAGCAAATGAACCGTGCCGGTGCAAAGATCCGAAAGAAATGGACGCGCGCGTGCCCCGGTGGCGATGATAACGGTATCGCCAGCTAGCCGCTCGCCCGATTCAAGGACCACGCCCCGCGCGCGGACGTCGAGCTCGCGCGCGGCGCTTCCAAGGTGCAAATCGATGTTGGCTTTGGCGTAGTGGTCGCGATCGTGAAAATGCACGAAGGCCCCGGCGTCTTCTCCTTGCAAAGCCGCTTTTGACAGCGGCGGCCGATCGTACGGCAAATGGGCTTGTCCATCGACGAGTGCTATCTTGCCCGAGAAGCCGCACCGCCGCAGTTCGTTGGCCGCGCCTACTCCGGCGACCGAGGCACCGACGATGAGTACGCGGTCAGACATGGTTTTCGTTTTCTCAAGCAATCTCACAGCGTCTCAACCATGAAAGCATTGGCGATCTTTCGCCGAAACGCGTAAGCCGCGATGACAGGATTGAAATATTCCCGGACGTGGCTGATTTGCCCATCGCGGATCGAGAAGCGAAACACGTATTTATTGCGATACGCGCGGCCGTCAGGCAGAACCATGTTGCCCCGCTGTTCGATGAACACCCGGCTGCCATCACCCGTAATGGAAAGCTCCACCTCGTCTGCGCCCAAGCTTTTCGGGCCATTGGCGGTGGTTGCCATCCAGAAATCGACGACTTCTGCTGTTCCCACATATCGCCGGAAGCCTCCCGGTTCGGTCGAACCGGATTCGCTGAACGGTATCTCATACACGGCGTCGTCAGTGATGCTCTCGGCGAGCGCCTTGGCGTCCCTCGCGGCAACGGCCCTGAAGAAACGGCGGATGGCGTCCTTGGCTGCCCGACGTGCAATCGGGGAATCGAGGGGATCTTCATCGCTCTTGAGCAGCGCACCGAGGCCGATCGCAGGCTGATTCATGGTCTTGGTTCTCCGTTGTAACAGAGGCAGCGCCAACCTGGCGCGACGGTATTTCCTATTCGGACTGGACGCCGGCCGCGTCGATCATGGTCTTGAGCGAAGCCGCTTCCTTTTGCACGACGGTCGCCAATTCATCTGGCGTGCTTGCAACAGACTCCAAACCCTTCAAAGCGATCTGCTGCTCGATAAAATCCGGACGCCGGAGGACGGCCCGAAGGTCGCCCCCGACCTTGTCCACGATCTCCGCGGGCGTGCCGGGCGGAGCGAAAACTGCGTACCAGATTGAGGATTGCAGGTAGCCGAAGCCCGCCTCCTCGGTTGTCGGCACATCCGGAAACTGCGGTGACCGTTTCTTGCCGGCGATCGCCAGCGCCTTCAATTTACCGGTTCGCAGGAATTCTCCTGCAACGCCGGCGCTCCCTGTCGTGAAGGAAACCTCTCCCGTAATCATCGCGATCAGAAGCGGTGAAATCCCGTTGTAAGGAATGTGCAGGAGGTCGAGACTTTCCTTGCTGTTCAAATACTCGAACAGCAATTGCGGCTGTGAGCCGCGTCCGAACGAACCGTAATTCCATTTCTTCGGCTGGTTCTTGACGAGATCGACCAGTTCGCGAAGAGTGTTGGCCGGCACCGCCGGATGAGCCAGGACAAAGTTGTCGCTCTGCACCATCAACGTGATCGGCGTGAACTTTGATGGATCGTACTGCAGCGACTTGAACAAATAAGGCGCCGTCGTGATGGTTTGATTGACGGTGGCCAGCAGGGTGTAGCCGTCGGGGGCTGCGCGGAATACCGCTTCCGTTCCGACCGTGCCGCCGGCGCCAGCGCGATTCTCGACGATAACGGGCGCGCCCCATTTCGAGCTGAGCTCCTGCGCGGCAGCGCGAATGACCAGATCGACGCCGCCACCGGCGGGAAACGGCACGATGAATCGCACCAGGCGCGACGGATAGCCCTGTGCGTGAACGGCACTGGCAAAGCCAGCACCGATTGCCAGCACAACGAATGCCCGCACCGCCAGCGCCGCGATCGCTCGTCGCCCGATTCTCGTCGGAACGTCGCATTTCGATTCACCCGAATTTGACCAATGCAATTTCAACCACTCCTCGATGACGCGCGAAACGACGTCGTTCAGAACTCTTCAAGCCGACGGAAGCAGAACGTTTCCTTCGAACAGCCGGCGAGCGGTTCGGAAAACGCCGGCCTCCGCTACCTGCCACGCGCCATCGACGCGTTCGCAAGCGGCCGTCAGTTGCAGAACGCCGGATGGATGGCCGATCCGGAATTCCTCCCGGCCAAGGCCGGCCGGATTCGCGACAGCGTTGGCGACGGTGCCGGCGATCTTGCATGCCGCCGCCAGACACATGGCGCCAGTCAGCGGCGTTGCCTTGTGCGGCAAACCCATCGACATCATCTGCGTGACGATATCGACCCCGCTTGCACCGACGTCGGTTCCCGAATTTGTTTTGTAACGGGTCGATTCCCTGACAATCGCGACGAGCGGAAGATTGGTCATGCGGGTACGGGCGGATTGTTCGTCGTCAACAAGGCCCATCGCCAGCGCCGCTGCGACCCGGACGTCCTCCAGCAATTTGCACTGCTCCACCGATTGGAACCATGCCGTATCGAAGCCTTGCGCCTCGGTGCAGACATCGTCCATGTTGATGATGGCCACGGGGTTTGCGACGTCGACGAGCGACGCTTCGATCTTGCGTCCGTTGCCGAGATCGAGGATGTCGCGAACGTTGCCGGTCGGCAGCAGCTTGCCTGTGGCGGCGCCCGCCGGGTCGACGAATGTCAGCTTGATCGGCGAGCCCGCGCGCGACACGCCGTCGATCCTGTAGTCTCCACCGACCTTCGCTTTGCCGTTTTCGGTCGCAAACTGCGCAATCAGTTTCTTCCGGGTATTGGTGTTGAAAATCCGAACGATGGTCTGCTCTCCATCTGCGGAAACCAGGCCTTCATCGACCGCGAACGGACCGACCGCGGAGCTGATGTTTCCGCAGTTCCCCCGATAGCTCACGACCGGCTTGTCGATACCTACTTGAGCAAAGGTATAATCAACATCAATGCCCTGCTGCGCCGACCGGGAAATGATGGCGATCTTCGAGAGAGAGGAGATTCCGCCTCCCATGCCGTCGAGTTGCCGTTCTGCGCTGTCCGGGCTGCCCATCAGCGACAGGAACAGCCGATCCCATTCAGCGCAGTTTCCATGCGAGCCGCCTTCGGGCAGATCTTCCTTGCGAAAGATCACCGCCTTGCTGGTGCCGCCGCGATAGAATGCGGCCCTCAAGCGACGCTGATTCAAGGCATCCTCCCGTATTGCCACGCCGTTTGCCCGCGGGATCACCGGACGGCATGGTTATGTCTCTGCCGCCAGCGTCCTCGCCTTCAGATGGCCTGACTGCTGCGCAATTCACGGATTTCAGCTTCATCCATTCCAAGAAGGTCGTGCAAGACAATGTCGGTGTGTTGCCCCAACGTCGGCGGGCAACTGATTGGAGGAGTCGGCGACCCGCTCATCTTGACGGGCCACCCCGGCAACACCACCGGCCCGCGCGTCGGATGATTGATCTCGGTCAGCATGCCCGTGGCGCGGAAGGACGGATCGCTCATCAGATCGCCG
>Ga0193743_1003588_pt1 | contig 10344 bp, 5 predicted proteins | sample L2c2metaG_FD_143038 | JGI IMG/M metagenome (GOLD analysis project Ga0193743, IMG submission 143038) | Soil microbial communities from a riparian zone of the East river system, Colorado, United States - L2c2 | ecosystem: Environmental > Terrestrial > Soil > Riparian zone | place: USA: East River...
AGTGATCTTCTTCGCCGCGCAGTATCCGCAGGTCGTGCTCGGTGACGGCCCGTTCGTGGCGGGCCTGCGCCTGCTGCCGCTGGGTGTCCCGCCGTTGCTCGTCGCGCGCCGGGTCGGCCCGCTGGCCACCCGCTTCGGCGTGCGGCCGCTGATCATTACCGGTGCGACGCTGCTCACCCTCGGCACGGCCGCGCTCGCCGCGGTGATCTCCGCCGGCGGTGGCTACGGCCTGATGATCGCGCCGCTGCTGCTGTTCAGCGCCGGGTTCGCGATCGCGGTGTCGGCCACGACGATCGCGGTGGTCAGCAGGGTCGGGAAGCAGGACCTCGGGAAGGCGTCGGGCACGTTCAGCACTCTTCGCCAGTTCGGCGGAGCGTTCGGCGTGGCTGTCATGGGCGCGGCCTTCGCGGCCGGCGGCGGCTACGCGTCCTTCATTGACGGGTACGCCGTCGCGGTGGCCGTGGCGGCCGGCATGGGTGTGGCGGCGGTGGTGGCCGGCGTGGCGCTGCCAGCCGTGCGGTCGCTGACAAATCGGTTACCGGCTCCCGCCGCAGCTGCCGAGGTGGTCTCGAAGGTCTGACTCCGACAAGCGCATAACCGGGCGCGTGCGGTCAGGTCAGACGAAACAGGCCTGCCCGGTAAGCCACACGTTCCGGAAGGCTTCCGGACGGAATTTGATCGGCGAACCACCTGGTACGCCAGATCGGTGAAGACGAGTCGCGCGTCGGTGACGTAACCACACTTCAAAGCCATTGGTAGTGCGTCCATCACTCCGTCTGACGTCCGGAAACTTCCGGAAGTTGTTGACGTCCCTGAATTCTCGCTGTAATACTTCGAATCAATCACGGTCGATGCGATGTACATGGCCGAGGTCTCGGTCACCTTCCCCACTCACGCCCACATGTCCGGACCGTACGACTGCAGCCTCCGTGACCCGCTCCGGGCGGCCGACACCGCAAGGCGGCATCCCACCATCCAAAGAGGACGCCACCTGGCCACCGACAGCCCGCCGGGTCGTACCGCGCTGCTGGCCTCCCGCCAGCCGACAGAAGGAGGAAGCAAGCACATGAACGACACCCCCACCAAACCGAGCAAACGCGGCCGCATGCGGCTGCTCCTCGTCGCCACGTGCGCCGCAGTGCTGGCCGTCGGCGGCACGGTGATGGCCACAAACGCGTACGCCGAGGCTGACCGAACCGTCAGTGCGAATTCCACCGGTACGCACAACGGGTTCTTCTACTCGTTCTGGAAGGACAGTGGCAACGCCAGCATGACGCTGCGTGCCGACGGCCGCTACTCCAGCCAGTGGGGTAGCGGCACCAACAACTGGGTCGGCGGAAAGGGTTGGGCCACCGGCAGCCGCAGGACGATCAGCTACTCGGGCAGCTACAGCCCGAATGGCAACAGCTACCTCGCTTTGTACGGATGGACGCGGAACCCGCTCATCGAGTACTACGTCGTGGAGAACTTCGGCACCTACAACCCGAGTACCGGCGCCACCCGGGTGGGCTCCGTCACCACCGACGGCGGCACCTACGACCTCTATCGCACCCAGCGGGTCAACCAGCCGTCGATCGACGGCACCGCCACGTTCTACCAATACTGGAGCGTTCGCCAGCAGAAACGCACCGGTGGCACCATCACCACCGCCAACCACTTCGACGCCTGGGCCAGAGCCGGCTTGAACCTCGGCACCAACCACAGCTACCAGATCATGGCCACCGAGGGCTACCAGAGCAGCGGGAGCTCCGACATCACGGTCCGGGAAGGCGGCGGTGGAGGCCCCGGCAACCCGACCACCCCGCCCGGAAACCCCGGCAACTGCACTGCGACGCTGTCCGCCGGCCAGCAGTGGAGCGACCGGTTCAACCTCAACGTCGCGGTCAGCGGCGCCAGCAACTGGGTCGTAACGCTCGGTCTGAACGGCGGCCAGAGCCTGCAGAACAGCTGGAACGCCTCTGTCAGTGGCACAAGCGGAACCATCACCGCCAGACCGAACGGCAGCGGCAACAACTTCGGCGTAACGATCATGGCCAACGGCAACTGGACCTGGCCGACGGTCACCTGCCGAACCGGCTAACCGCGACGAACTCAGAACACCACACCTGTGGCGCGGCGGCCGAGGCCGCCGCGCCACCCCAAAGACTCGCTGGCGCGAAGACGGTGGTCGGGTCCGTCCCTAGTGGTCGGTCTCAGTAGGACAGACAGCGCCTCGAGCGGCTGGGCAACGCCTGACCCATGATCTGGACATCGTCACATCACCGGCTCGACCCAGATGTTGCGGTAGAACAGGTTCGCGCCGGCGTCGCCGTGGTCCTGCAGCCGGATCTTGCCGGCGGTGGGTCCCTCGGCTGCGCCATTTCCCGTCGGCCCGTCGATCGCCACGTTGTTATGCACGGTGACGCCGTTCCACACGACCGTGACCCGGGCGTTCTCCGTCTTGGCCCCGGCGGCGTTGAACCGGGCCGCACGGAAGGTCGCGTCGTAGGTCTGCCACGTCTGTGGAGCGGTCGCGGCGTTGCTCGTGGGTGCGATCTTGTTGTAGATCGACGCACACTCGTCGATGCCGATCGTCGTATCACCAAAGGAGTCCAAGACCTGGAGCTCGTAGCGATCCTGCAGGTAGATACCGCTGTTGGCCCGGGCCTGTCCGGTGACGTTGGCTGGGAGGTTGGGCAACCAGAACTCGATGTGCAGCTTGAAGTCGCCGAAGCTCTCCTTGCTGCGGATGTCCCCACCGAGCACCTCGACGCCACCATTGCCCAGCGGCCACGTCACGGCACCACCGCTGGTCTGCTCGAAGTTGTTCATGTTCGAACCGTCGAACAGGACCACCCGGCCCGGGTTCGCGCCTCCGGAGCTGTATGCCTCGAACTCGTAGATCCGCGCCGCCCCATTGCCGTCGCTGGCCGGCGTGGTGATGTTGAGCCGCAGATAGCGGGCCTGCACGGCGGCGAAGTCGTGCGTGGTGGTGCCGGCGGTATTGCCGGTCACGGTCGTGACGGTCGTCCACGAGGTGCCGTTGGTGCTCACCTGCAGGTTGAAGTCCCGGGTGTTCCAGGCGCTGTTCTCACCACCCGCGCCGGCGTGCTTGAGGACGATCCGGCCCACGCTCTGGCTCGAACCGAGGTCGACCTGCATCCACTTGGCGGCACCGACCGAGCACCACTTGTCGGCGTTGCCGCCGGAGACGCTGCCGTTGACGGCCTTCTCCGGGCCCTCGGTGGCGCCACAGGAACTGTCGGCGGTGGCGGTCTTGTTCAACGCGAGGTTGCCGACGGGGCTGGTGCCGCCGCCGTACACCTCGAAGTCGTAGATCCGCGCAGCCGCGTTGCCGTCGCTGGCCGGTGTCGTGACATTGATCCGGACGTACCTCGCCTGCGTCGCCGTGATGGTGTGCGTGGTCGTGCTGGCGGTATTCCCGGTGGCCGTCGCGACGGTCGTCCACGCGGTGCCGTTGGTGCTCACCTGGAGGTTGAAGTCCCGGGTGTTCCAGGCGGTGTTCTCACCCCCGGCGCCGGCGTGCTGGACGACGAACCTGTTCACGCTCTGGTTGGAGCCCAGGTCGACCTGGAGCCACTTGCTGGCGCCCTGGGAGCACCACTTGTCGAGGTTGCCGTTGGTCGTGGTGCCGTTGACGGCACGGGCCGGGTTCTCGTTCGTGGAGCAGGAGCTGTCGGCGGTCGCCGGCTTGCCGAGCGCGAGGTTGACCGGCGGCACCTGACCGGGAATGGCGTTGAGCGTGTACCAGACCTCGGTGCTCCACAGCGACTGGCCGTTGCTGGCCGCGAACGGCTTGGGCGAGCGGATGTGGACGACCCGGCCCGGCTTGAGTCCGTTGATCACCAGGGTGACCTTCTTGCCGTCGGGCGAGAGCGTCGCCGAGGACACCGACAGCGTCTCCTCGTCGATCTTCGGACCGCCGTACGCGGCGGTCGGCACGTAGCGCCACTGCTTCACCCGGTACTTGGTGGCCAATGCGGTGGCGGTGGCGGCCGACAGCGGTTGGGTGTATTCGATCTCGAACCCGTTGGGCGTGGCGCGCATCGCGAGCATGTCGAACTGGTTGTTGCCGTTCGGGGTCAGTTTCTGGAGGCCGTAGGTCAGTTTGCCGGTCTGGCCCCAGTTCCCGCCGGCGCCCAGGCCACCGACGTAGACCGCGCCGTCGGGGCCGAGGTTGACCTCGGAGACGCCGGCCTCGAGGCCCTGGGTGAGCCGGAACAGCGCGCCCTGGTACTCGCCGTTGACCTTCTCGACGAAGCCGCGCTGCAGGCCGCCGTACGTGACGTCACCGATCAGGAATTGTCCGGCGTACGTGCCGCTCGGCATGAACAGCGGCGTGCTGGGCGAGTTGCCGATCTCGTTCTGCGGCAGCCACAGCACCGGCGGTGTCACCGGGGCGTTGTCGAACGGACCCTGCGGGTTGAGGTAGTGGTTGAAGAAGCGGCCCTGCTTGATGTGCAGCAGCTTTGACGCCGGCTGGTAGCCACCTTGGTTGTCGGTGACGAAGATGCCGTTCTCCGGACCCCAACCGATGCCATGCGGGGTACGCAGGCCGCCGGCGACGTAGGTGAACTGCCCGTTGCTCGCATTGATCTTCAGGGTGGTGCCCCGGTTGGCGATGCCTTGCGGGTTCGTGGTGGCACCGCCGTAGTCGATCGACACCGACAGGTTCACGTAGAAGAACCCGTCCTGGTAGAGCAGACCGAACGCGAACGAGTGGAAGTTGCCGTCGTACGGCCAGGTCGCGACCGTCTGGTATTGGTCGGCGACCTCGTCACCGGTGGTGTCGACCAGCCGGGTCAGGCGCGCCTTCTCCGACACGTACACCACGCCGTTGACGACCTTCAGGCCCATCGGCTCCTTGAGGCTGCTGCCGATCCGCTTCGTCGTGATGTTGCCGGGTGCGGTTGCCCCGCCGCTGTTGCTGAGGATGTAGACCTCGCCGTCCTGGGAGGTGCCGGACTGGTCGCTGCCGCCCCAGGTCGAGACGACCAGGCGGCCGTCGGGCAACCAGTCCATGCCCGTGACCTTCGGCTGGAACCCGTTGGGTCGCAGGTTGGTCAGGGTGAAGTTCGGGTGCACCGAGGTCAGCGGAAGGCCGTCGCCGGGTGAGTCGCCGCTCGCCTCGCACTCCTTGCGCCCGGGCGCGGTGACCCGGACGACACCGGCATCGGTGCTCAGCACCGAGTTCGGCACCGTCACGAACGACGTCGAGCCCGGAGTCTGCCATTGCAAGGTGAGCTGCTGGCCGCCACCGGCTTCGAAGAAGTCGATGTAGAGCGAGTGGTAGCCGGTGGTCAGCGCGACCGCGCCGTCCTTGGCCGTCGCACCGTGCAGACCGTCATGATCGATCACGACCCCGCCGTCGACGACCAGACGGGATCCGTCGTCGCTGATCAGGCGGAACGTATAGCTGCCGGCCTGGGTGATGTTGACGTTGCCGATGACCTGCGAGAGGAAGTTGTCCTCCAGGCCGAACTCGGCCGCGGTCGTCCAGTTGACCGTCGACATCAGCTTGTCGACGTTCGGAGTCTGTGCGGGCTTGAGCGTGCAGATACTGCTCAACGGGGTCTGCAGGTCGAAGGTCCGCAGGGTCACACCGGGCTGCTGCGGTGGCGGCGCGGCCGCGGCGGCGGACGCCGGTAGTGCGATGCCACTGATGACTAGCGCGGAGGCGAGCGCACCCAGGATCGGGATGCGCGCGCGTCGGGACGGGACGGGCACGGTTCCTCCAGGGAGAGCGGGAGACAACGCTGCACCATCGGGTGCCACGGCCGCTCTGCGCGGCGCACTCGGACAACTGGCGGGCATCGCTGTCGATGTCGTTCGTTGACCCGGCACGCCGAATGCCTGGGGTGGGAACACTACGATTCATTCGTTTCGATGTCTAGATGTTTTGCTTGAATCCCCCGAACTTTTGTCAACGCAGCGAAAAGCAGATCTGCTCAGCCGGTCGAGTGACCGACCAGGACCCCCCGCTGCACCCGTCCTTGGTCTGCGACCACGACGGGGAAGCCATCGTGAGTCGTCGTGACGGACAGTCACCGCGCACCGGGAGGTTCCATCGGGATCCGAGCACTTCCCAACCTGCGCGGCAGGTGGAGCGGCGCACACGCCGGCACCCTGGCGTGCGGAGGCCGCCGCGTGATCCCGCAGGTCAGGTGATTGGAATCATGAGGTTGGCCCGGCGACAGCCGTCTAGGTTGGCGTGTGTCCGGCGTCGCTGCCAGCGGCGGGACGATTCAGGATGTTCGAGTGGCTGACCCGCTCGTCGTTACTGGGAGGTACCGCTCGTGTTCGGTGTGCTGGGGCGGGTCGTGGTACGGCACCCGATCTGGGTGATCGTCGTATGGCTGATCGCCGCGGTGGCGATCATCGGGTTCGCGCCGAAGCTGACCACGACGACCGACGAGGCGTCGTTCCTGCCCACCCACTACGAATCCATCCAGGCACAGAACATCCAACAGGCGGCGTTCCCGCACGCCGCGACACCGTCAGCGATCGTGGTGCTCGAACGCGGCGACGGCGGTCCGCTCACCGACGCGGATTCGGCGAAGGTCGCGGCGATCGCGCAGACGCTGACCAGCCAGCACATCCCGAACCTGACCAACATCGCGGCGGCTCCCGCCTCGGCCAACAAGCTGATCCAGATCATCGCGGTGCAGATGCCGACGCAGACGGATCCGGGCGACAAGGCGCCCGGTGAGGCGGTGCAGGCCCTGCGCGGCAGCCTGCAGCAGCAGCTCGCCGGAACGCAGCTCAAAGGCGGCATCACCGGCGGCGCGGCACAGGCCCTCGATCAACAGGACTCGGGAAACCGGGCCAACATCATCATCGGTGCGGCCACCATCGGCCTGATCCTGGTGCTGCTCCTGATCATCTTCCGCAGCCCGATCATCGCGCTGCTGCCGATCATCACGATCGGCGTGGTGTCCCAGGTCGCGACCGGTCTGATCGGCTGGGCGAACAGCGCGTTCGACCTCAAGACGGACAGCTCGATCAGCGCGTTCCTGATCGTGGTGCTCTTCGGTGTCGGAACCGACTACATCCTGTTCCTGATGTTCCGCTACCGGGAACGTCTGCGCCTGGGCGAGGATCCGAAGACCGCGATGGTCAGCTCGGTGACCCGGGTCGGCGAGGCGATCGCCTCGGCTGCCGGCGCGGTCATCATCGCTTTCCTCGCCCTGACATTGTCGACGCTCGGCCTGTTCAAGTCCCTCGGCCCGGCCCTCGCGATCGCCGTGGCCACGACACTGCTCGCCGGCCTCACGCTGATTCCGGCGATCGTGTCCCTGCTCGGCACCAAGGTGTTCTGGCCGTCGAAGGCGTGGAAGAAAGAGCCGACCGGTGCCCGCTTCGCCGCCCTCGGCCGCTCCGTGGGTCGCCGCCCGGTCGCGTACGCCGGAGCCTCCGGGCTCGTCCTCGTGGTGCTGGCGATCTTCGCGCTCGGCTTCTCGCCGAACTTCGACCTCGGCGGCGGGTCCACGTCCAAGGCGTCCGAATCAACCGTCTGGCAGGGCGAACTGCTCAAGGGCCTGCCCGCCGGAGCGACCGAGCCGTCGCAGGTCTTCCTCAAGTCGGACAGCGGGACACCGCTGGCCGCCGACCAGTTGACCGCATACCAGGCCCACCTGAGCGCGGTACCCGGCGTCGGACAAGTCTCGCCGGCGAGTCTCTCGGCCGACAAGACGGTCGCCGACTTCCAGGTGACACTCGCGACCAACCCGCAGTCACACGCGGCGCTGGAGACCGTGAAGGGTCCGCTGCGCGACGCGGCGCACGCGTCCGCGCCACCGGGAATGACCGCGTACGTCGGCGGGATCACCGCGGTCTTCGTCGACATCCAGGCCGCGGTCAACCACGACTACCTCGTGGTCTTCCCGGTCGCCGCCATCCTCATCATGATCATTCTCGGCCTGCTGCTGCGTAGCCTGGTCGCGCCGTGGTACCTGATGCTTTCGGTCGGTCTCGGCTTCGCGGCGACGCTCGGCGCGACCGTGTTGGTCTTCCAGAAGATCCAGGGCGAACCCGGCCTGATCTTCATCCTGCCGGTGATCATGTACTTGTTCGTGGTCGCCCTCGGTACCGACTACAACATCTTGATGATCGCCCGCCTTCGCGAGGAGGCACGCGAGGGCCGCAGCCCGCGTGAGGCGGCTTCGATGTCGGTACGGCACGCCGGCCCGACCGTCGCTGCCGCCGGCCTGATCCTGGCCGGCACCTTCGCGTCGCTCATGCTCGCCGGTAACAGCCTGCTCACCCAGATGGGCTTCGCGATCTCCGGCGGAATCGCCATCGTCGCGTTTGTGATGGCGCTGTTCCTGACCCCGGCCCTCACCGCCCTGATGGGCCACGCCGCATGGTGGCCCGGCCATCAGGACCGCAACGGCCACCGGACCGTCGAGCCCGACCAGGACGCCGCGTCCCCGCAAGCCGCCACGACCAACTGATATTCCAGAGTGCACGTCGCGGGCTAGCTGGTGGCGCCGTCCGGGCGGGCGATCACGACGCGGTTGCCGAGCGCGGCCGCAAGGTCGACGTCGTATGGCACAGGCTTGACGCCGACCGCCGGACAGGCGATGTCCTTCGCCTCGGGGCCGGGTGTCGACACGATTTCGCCGACGGTGGTGAGCACGACGGTGGTCGCGGTCTCGGTGACCTCGACCCGATAGCGCATCACCGGCAGGCTCGGGCAACCCCGGCCCGGCACGGCGTATCTGATCCGCCGGCCGCCCTGCGAGAGTTGTGACGGCGGAATCGTCGCGGCGTTGTTCGGCTCGCCGTATCGCCAGAACGCTTCCTTGCCCACCGCCGGCCAGGCGATGGCCTCCATGATGTCGGGCCCGCCGAACAGCCAGGCCGGCAGGCGGAGCCGACCGCGGTCGGTGCTGAACTCCGCGGAGCCCAGCGTGACGCTCGTGAAGCGGACGGGCGCGGGGCTCGAGTCGGGGGCGTTGGCGGGCGAGCCCTGCGCGCGCACGGACGCGAACGCCTCGTCGGGCGGCAGGGCCGGGAACGTGAACCGCCCTTCGGGCAGGTCGACGGCGACGGTCGCCGGCGCCTCGGGCAGCCGCGTGGCCAGCTCGATCCGCCCGGTCAGGAACGCCACCTTGGCATCGCCGCTGTGGAATCCGAGGACCTCGATCAGGCCGCCGGTCACGACGACGATGGGGCGCGGCACCCGGTCGACGGGGAACGCGTCCCACTCCCCCGCGATCTCGATGCCGCCGGGGCCACCCGGCTCGCCGACGCCGCCCTGGCCGTCGGCGACGACCGTGCCAGGCCGGGCACACGCGCCGAGCAGCGCGAGGGCAGCGAGCGTGCAGACGACGGGGAGCAGGCGTCGGGTCATACGACATGTGACGTGGGCGCTACCCGTTTCGGTTCCGCGTCGGGCGGCCACCGCCCTGGCCCGAGCATGGAGTTCGGCGGCCGTTATCGTCGGGCGGCATGAACACTGATGCCATGTCTGAGGTCTTCGTTCACCCCACCGCCGAGGTGGACGAGGGAGCCAGGATCGGTGCCGGCACGAAGGTGTGGCACCTGGCCCACGTCCGCTCGACAGCGACGATCGGGGCGAACTGTGTGGTCGGTCGCAACGTCTACGTCGACGCCGGCGCGGTGGTCGGCGACCGGGTGAAGATCCAGAACAACGTCTCCGTTTACCAGGGCGTGACGATCGAGGACGAGGTGTTCGTCGGCCCGTGCGCGGTCTTCACCAACGACCTGCGCCCGCGCGCCCAGAACCCGGACTGGGAGATCACCCCGACCGTCGTACGCCGGGGCGCCTCGATCGGCGCGAACGCGACGCTGGTGTGCGGGGTCGAGATCGGCGAGTACGCCATGGTGGCGGCCGGCTCGGTGGTGACCAGGAGCGTCGCGCCCTACCAGCTGGTGGCCGGCAACCCGGCCCGGCCGATGGGTTGGGTGGACGCCGCGGGACAGGTGGTCTCCCGTGAACCGCGGCGGCCGGCGAACGCCTGACTCAACCCCCGATGACGATCCGCCGGACCCCGTCCCACCGGGCGGGGTCGGTCACCCGCCGGCCGTCGACCAGCACCCGCACGCCGGGTAGGTCGGCGGCGGACAGTGTCCGGTATTCGGCGTGGTCGGCCTGGATCACGGCCGCGGTGACCGGCTGGCCCTCGTGCGGCGGCAAGCCGTGGGCGATGAGCTCGTCGGCGGTATACATCGGGTCGGCGACGTAGGGCAGGGCGCCCCGGGCCCGCAGCGCCTCGACGGCCGGGAAGACGCCCGAGAACGCTGTCTCCTTGACCCCGCCGCGGTAGGCGGCACCCAGCACCAGCACATTGGCGCCGGCCAGGTCGCCGTATGCGTTGG
>Ga0193743_1003589_pt1 | contig 10342 bp, 8 predicted proteins | sample L2c2metaG_FD_143038 | JGI IMG/M metagenome (GOLD analysis project Ga0193743, IMG submission 143038) | Soil microbial communities from a riparian zone of the East river system, Colorado, United States - L2c2 | ecosystem: Environmental > Terrestrial > Soil > Riparian zone | place: USA: East River...
CGCCCGCGGGCACCAGGTGCTCGGCTACGACGCCGACCCGGCCACCCGGGCAACCGCGCGCACCGCCGCCGCCCGCGCACCGCAGAACGCCCGCTGGCAGGTCACCGGCACGATCCGGGACACCCTCGCGGGCGCCGGCCTGGTGATCGTCGCGGTCCCGTTGCCGGCGGTGCCGCGGGTGCTCGACGAGATCGGCGCCGCCGGCTACACCGGGCTGGTCACCGACGTCACCTCGGTCAAGACCCCGGTGCGGATGCTGGTCGAGCAGCGGTTGCAGGGACGACACCAGCGGCTGGCGGGTTACGTCGGCGGCCATCCGATGGCCGGCAAGGAGAGCTCCGGGTTCGCCGCGTCCGACGCCGACCTCTTCGAGGACTGCGCCTGGGTGCTCTGCATCGAGCCCGGCAGCACCTCGCTCGGCGACTGGCTCGACCTCGCCGAACTGGTCACCGGGTTGGGCGCCCGGGTGGTGCCGGCCACGGCCGAGGACCACGACCGGGCCGTGGCCACCGTCAGCCACCTGCCCCATCTGCTGGCGACCGCTCTCGCGGCCGCGGCGGTCGACCCGCTGGCGAGCACCCTCGCGGCGGGGTCGTTCCGCGACGGCACCCGCGTCGCCGCAACCCGGCCGGAGTTGATCGCGGCGATGTGCGGCGGCAACGCACCGGCGGTCGGGCCGGCCCTCGACGGCATCATCGCCGCGCTCCTGGAGGCGCGCGCCGCGCTCGACGCGCCGGACCCGATGACCGCGCTGCTCCCCTGGCTCGCGCCGGGTCACGCGATGCGCGCCGGCTGGCCGCCTTCGCTCGCCGCGCCGCTGGACATCCCCGCCCGGCCCGACGCCCTGATCCGGTTGGGTCGCGCCGGGGGCTGGGTGCGGGCGGTGTCCGCGGACCGGTCGACGGTGACCGTCGTCAGACCCGCTCCCCACGATCAAGGCGGACCACTCGACGATCTGTGACGATCGCCGTCACCAGGTCGTGCGGGGTCACGTCGAACGCCGGGTTGACCGCCGGCACCCCGGTCACCACCTCGCTACCGTCGCGGTCCTCGATCTCGACGTCGGCACCGCTGGCCGTGTCCGGATCCACGGTGGACTCCGGCGCGACCACCACGAAGGGGATGCCTGCGCGGCGGGCGCCCAGCGCGTGCGCGTAGGTGCCCACCTTGTTGACCGTGTCACCGTTGCCGCAAATCCGGTCGGCGCCCAGCACCACCACGTCCACCTGGCCACGCGCCATCAGGAACGGCCCGGCGCTGTCGACCGCGACCCGGAAGTCGATGCCGAGCTGGCTCAGCTCCCAGGCGGTCAGCCGGGCGCCCTGCAGCAGCGGCCGGGTCTCGCTGGCGATCACCGGACCGAGTTGGCCGCGCCGGTGCAACTCGATGACGGCGCCGAGGGCGGTGCCACCGACGACTGCGGCGAGCGCACCGGTGTTGCAGTGGGTCAGCACCCGCGGCGCCGGACCGCAGAGCTCGGTCAGCAGGTCGGCACCCCGGGTCGCCATCGCCGCCGACGCGGCGATCTCCTCGTCGCGCAACGCGTCGGCCTCGGCCAGCACCGCCTCGAACCCCCGTGGCAACAGCGCCGCGGCCCGTTCGGCGCCGCGGGCCAGGTTGACCGCCGTCGGCCGAGCCGTCGTTATCCGCTGTACGGCGGCCCGCAGCAGGTCCTCATCGCCACCGTGCTGCTTGGCCGCGAGCGCGACCCCGTAGGCACCGGCGACGCCGAGGGCCGGCGCGCCGCGGACGGCGAGTGATCCAATGGCGTCGACCAGGTCTTCGACCGTTCCGATCCGGCGGACCGCGAGCCGGCCAGGCAGCAATGTCTGGTCGATGATCTCGACATTCCCGTCGACCCAGTCGATCGTGCGCATGACGCTCACGCTAACCAAGCGGCGCGGACGTGTCCTGGGGCGGTGGCCGCGCCCACGGCCAAGTAGGTTCGGAGCGTGACCACCGCGCGTGACCCCGTCGCCGATCTTCGGCGCATCGCGTTCCTGCTCGAACGGGCCAACGAGGCGACCTACCGGGTCCGGGCGTTCCGCTCGGCCGCCAAGACGCTGAGCGCCCTGCCCGCCGACGAGGTGGCGCAACGCGCCGCGGCCGGCTCGCTCACCGAGCTGTCCGGCGTGGGCGACGTGACCGCCCGGTGCGTCACCGAGTCGCTGGCGGGCGAGGAGCCGGTCTACCTCCGCCGGCTCAACGCGACCGAGGGCGTCGACCTCGATGACGTGGCCGCAGCGTTGCGCGCGGCGTTGCGGGGTGACTGCCACACCCACTCCGACTGGTCCGACGGCGGCTCACCGATCGAGGAGATGGCCCTGGCTGCGGTCGAACTCGGCCACGAATACGTCGTACTCACTGATCATTCGCCGTCGCTCAAGGTGGCGCGCGGGTTGACCGCCGACCGGCTGAAGCGGCAACTCGACTACGTGGCCGCGGTCAACGAGGCGTTGCCCGCCGGCTTCCGGATCCTGACCGGCATCGAGGTCGACATCCTCGCCGACGGCTCGCTCGACCAGGAAGACGAGTTGCTGGCCCGGCTCGATGTGGTGGTCGCGTCCGCGCACAGCGGGCTCCGCGACGAGAGCGCGCGGATGACCCGCCGGATGCTCCGGGCGATCGAGAACCCGCACATGGACGTGCTCGGCCACTGCACCGGGCGAATGGTCGCCAACCGACCGGCCGGCGCTGAAGGCCCCGGCGACCGAGGCCACCGAAAGCGGCTGCGTCCACCGTCGGACTTCGACGCGGCGGCCGTCTTCGCCGCCTGCGCCGAACACGGCAAAGCCGTCGAGATCAACTCTCGCCCCGAACGCCAGGACCCGCCCAAGCGCCTGATGCGCCAGGCCCTCGAGGCCGGCTGCGTCTTCACCATCAGCACGGACGCCCACGCGCCGGGTCAACTCGACTGGCAACGCTTCGGCTGCGAACGGGCCGCCCTCTGCGGCGTCACAGCCGACCGGGTGGTCAACACCTGGAAAGCCGACCAACTCGTTGACTGGTCCGCAAGCCACGAACGGTGAACACCAGTCGGCCTACGCCCGGGGGCTGGCATGGACGGCTCGGCGCAGGTCGCCCACGCCGCACCAGTCGCGTTGCGCTCCGACGGCGAGTGGGTGCCGCGGGCCGGGATGGTCGGGAGGAACGAACGCGGCTAAGCGCGTTCGACGGCTAGCTCGGTTTGTGGTGTGGCCGGGACGGGTTGCGGGCGTTTGCGGGTGCCGACCAGGCCCTGTGCCACTGCCACGCCGAACAGGACGATCAGTGCGCCGACGGGCTGGTGCCAGGTGATGTGCTCGTCCAGGGCCAGCACGCCGATCAGCACGGCGAAGATCGGGATGAGGTAGGTGACCATCGACGCGGTGGTGGCGCCGACCAATTTGATGTTGCGCATGTTGAGGACGAAGGCGAGGCCGGTGCCGATCGCCCCGAGCGTCAGGATGCTGGCGATCGCCTTCAGCGAGAGGTCGTTGACCGGGGTTGGCGCACCGACGGTCAACGGGGCGACGATGGCCAAGGCCACTGTCGCCGTGATGAGTTGGCCGGCCGCCAGGGAGATGCCGGACTCGTCGCGGTCGCTGACGAAGCGCTTCGTGTAGGGAATCGCGACCGCGTAGCAGGCCGCCGCCGCGATGCACATGAGCTGGCCGGTGAACTGGGCGCCGCCCAGGCCCTCCCAGACCCCGAGCACGACCAGCACGCCGGCGAAGCCGATCACCAGGCCGACCGCCCGGCGTGCGGTCATCCGCTCGGTGCGGAACAGGTAGACCGCGAGCGGCAGCACGAGCAGGGCCGTCGTGGCGTTCCAGATGCCGGCCAGGGACGACGAGACGCGCTCCTCTCCGTAACCGAAAAGGGTGAAGGGCATCGCCGTGCCCACCACGCCGGTGACCGAGAGGTGCAGCCAGAGGCGCGGGTCGCGGGGCAGCCGATCGCGCGTCACGATGATCACGACGAGCAGGGTCAGCACGCCTGCGAGCACCCGGCCGAGCGTCACGTAAAGCGGGTGCAGCTCGGCCACGCCCACCTTGATGAACAGGAAGCTCGAACCCCAGATAACGCCGAGAAGGAGGAAGCCCGGAAGCCAGGCGCGCTGGTCGACCCTGTCAGGGGTGGTTGCGGCGGTCACCCATGACACTCTGCCGCATGGGTACGACAAGAATCGCGCGCTTTTCGGACGAGGCCCTCGACCCCTCCCTACACACCGCACACAGACCGAAAATCGTCTGACGCATGCCTTAGGGTCGAACGCGTGGGACGAATCGATGACCTCGCCAACCGTTACGTCGACGACTGGGCACCGCTCAACCCGGCGGGTGCCACGTTCGTGGGCATCCAGGGTTTTGACGACCAGTTCGAAGACCTGTCACCCGACGGCTTCACGGCCGGCGCCGAGCTGACCCGGCGCACCCTGGCCGAGCTCGCCACCACCGAGCCCGAGACCGAGTCCGAGCGGGTCGCCAAAGACGCCATGCAGGAGCGGCTCGGGCTCGAGCTGGCGCGCTACGACGCCGGCGAGGTCACCAGCGAGCTCAACGTGATCTCCAGCGCCCTGCACGGCTTGCGCGGCGCGTTCGACCTGATGCCCACCGACGGCGCCGAGGCGGTCGGCAACATCGCGTCCCGGCTCAACGCATTCCCGCGCGCGGTCGAGCAGCTGCAGGTCACCCTCCGCGAGGCCGCTGCACAGGGGCACGCCAGCTCCCGCCACCAGATGCTCGAGGTTGCCAAGCAGTGCGACATCTGGACCGACCCGGCCCGCGACAACTTCTTCCACGCGCTCGCCGACCGGCTCGACGCCGACGGCACGCTGCGCGCCAAGCTCGAGCAGGGCGCGGCCGCGTCCACCGCCGCCACCCAGGCGTTCGGCCTCTTCCTCCGCGATGAGCTTGCCCCGTTCGGCCGCGACAAGCAGGCCGCCGGACGCGAGCGCTACGAGCTCGCCTCGCAATACTTCCTCGGCGCCAAGGTCGACCTCGACGAGACCTACGCGTGGGGCTTCGAGGAGCTGGCCCGCCTCGAGTCCGAGATGCGCGCGGTCGCAGGGCGGATCGCCGGCTCGGGCGCGTCGATCGACGACGCCGTCCATGCGCTCGACTCCGACCCGGCCCGGCGCATCGAGGGCAAGGAAGCGTTCCGCGACTGGATGCAGAGCCTGGCCGACAAGGCGATCGCCGAGCTGCACGGCACCCATTTCGACATCCCCGAGCAGGTCCGCCGCATCGAGTGCATGCTCGCGCCGACCAGCGACGGCGGCATCTACTACACCGGCCCGAGCGAAGACTTCAGCCGCCCGGGCCGCATGTGGTGGGCGGTGCCCGCGGGCATGACCGACTTCGCAACGTGGAAAGAGGTCACGACCGTCTACCACGAGGGCGTCCCCGGTCACCACCTCCAGGTCGCCCAGACCGCGGTCCGCACGGAGCTGCTCAACCGCTACCAGCGCCTGCTGCTCTGGGTCTCCGGCCACGGCGAGGGCTGGGCTCTCTACGCCGAGCGCCTGATGGACGACCTCGGCTACCTCTCCGACCCCGGCGACCGCCTCGGCATGCTCGACGCACAGGCCTTCCGCGCCGCCCGCGTGATCGTCGACATCGGCATGCACCTGGAGCTGGAGATCCCGCGCGACAACCCGTTCGGCTTCCACCCGGGCGAGCGCTGGACGCCCGAGCTGGGCTGGGCGTTCATGCGCGCACACTGCCGCGTCCAGGACGACGTGCTCCGCTTCGAGCTCAACCGCTACCTCGGCTGGCCGGGGCAAGCCCCGTCCTACAAGGTCGGCGAGCGCATCTGGCTCCAGGCCCGCGACGACGCCCGCGCCCGCAAGGGCGCCGACTTCAACCTCAAGGAGTTCCACCGTCAGGCCCTCGACCTCGGCTCCATCGGCCTCGACCCGCTGAAGGCCGCCCTGGCCCGCCTCTAGGCAAGGGCACCGCACCGCCACGAGAAATCGGCTGTGCTGGCCGCGCGGGCCGGCACAGCCGATTTCGTGACGTGAGCGCCGGCTACGTGGATGCGGGCGGGAAGGACTCGTTGAGGGTGGGTGCCTCGAGGGTGTCGCACACGACGTAGACGAGTTGGATCTGCGGGTCGGTGAACTCGATCTTCGGCACGGTCAGCGGGATGCCGTCCGGGGGTATCGGCGAGTTGGGAGTCAGGGTGAGCTCGACGCCGAGGACGCTGCCGACGAAGCGGGTCGCGTAGAACGCGACATCCCCCTTCACCACGAGCGGGTCGCTTTTGAGGAGCAGCGGCCGGCCGTCGCCCTGGGGCACCCGCAGTGCGAAGTCGTCGACCCGCGATCGGCTCATCGTGAACTTCAGGGCTTTGATGTCGCCGGCCTTGGTGTGGACCGTGGCGATGCCGGCGATGGTGAGGTCCCACATCGTCAGCTTCGAGCCGGTCAGCAGCGACGGGGTGCTGTTGACGAACGGCAGGTCCTCGTCATCGAGCAGCGGGAGCGTCGGCTGGTCCTCGGCCGATGATGCCGGCGACTGCGCGCACTCGGCCGTGTTGGGCTTCGGCTTCGTGGGCGCGGTGCTGGTCTTCGACGGTGCCGGCTTCGCGGGAGTCGTGGGTTCGGGCGTCGGGTCGGCCGCGCCCTCCTCCTTCGCCGCGTCGCCGTCGAAGATTCCGGTGATGCCATCGACGATGCGGCCGAGGATCCCGGGGCTCTCCTCCGCCGGCTCGCCGGCGTCCGGCGTGGGCGTCGGGGTGGGGGCCGGCGGAACGGCCGGTACGTCCGGTTTCTGACCCGCCGGCTTCGGCGCCGTGGCGGGCGGCGGCTTCGGGCACGGCGCGGCGTACGCCGGTGTGCCCGTGCGGAGGCCGATCACCGCGGTCATCCCGAGTACGAGGAGGAACCCGATCACGGTGTAGAACCGCGGACCCTCCCGCCGCGGCAACGTCGCCGGACCGTCGGCAGGCGCGTCCGTGGACCGCCCAGGCACCTCGCCGGACTGCGCAGGCACGCCGGCCGATGACCCAGGTGCATCGGTGGACGGCGCAGCCACATCACCGGCAGGCCCGGGCCCGTAAGGCAACGACCCAACGGTCTCGGACGACCGCTCGGGCGCGACGGGATCGGACAGACCAGGAACGAGGCTGTGCGAAGCCACCGGCTGCTCAACAGTTTCATCGACATCTGGGTCGACCGGCCCAGGCTGCGCCGGGATCAGCGCACCCCCGGCCGGCGTTGCGGCAACAGGCGGCGCCGCGGCGAGTGGAGTCCAGCCGAAGACCAACCCGGCACCCACGATGCCGAGGATCAGGCCCAGGAAGAAGCCGCCCAGGTTGACGCCGATCAGGGAGAACACCGCGGTGACCGCACCCACCACCGCGTAGAACATGCGCTGCTGGGGCGCGGCCCAGGCGAGGACACCGCACGCCGCCAGGATGGTGGGGATCAGCCAGGACAGGAACCCGGTCGGGCCGAGCTGGAAGCTCAGCCCGCCGAGGCTCAACTGCGTGGAGAGGAAGATCTCGATGCCGCCGAGGAGTAGCAGCAGCCCGCCCCAGAATGGGCGGCTGCGGCGCCAGCGGCCGAAGCCGCGCCAGGTCCGGCCCGCGAAAGAGGGCCGGACCTGGGACGCGCTGGGGTTGCTCATCGTCAGAAACATTCCTTGGCGTCTGCGCCGACGTTGACCTTCAGGCGCAGGCCGGTGAGGGTGAAGGTGCCAGCGGTCGTCGACCAGGCCACCTGCTTGAGGTCGTTGATGACGACCCGGTCGGCCTGCTGGCCGAACGAGCCTGCCGCGCCCTTGGCCGGGCCCTTGTTGAGCGTGCCGGCGTCGCGGCCGATCTCGATGTTGGTGAAGGTGGCGTCACCGTTGAGCTCGGTGACGTCGAGGAGCAGGTTGCTGGCCCGCGCCGGCTTGTCGCCGCCGCCCGCGTTGATGGTCAGCACCACCGGCGCGCCGGGGACCTTGACCGATTGGCACAGGTTGGTCAGCGTCGCCTTGCTGATGCCGGAGACCGCGACCGGGTGCACGGCGCCGTTGCCATCCTGCACCGTGCCGCCATATTGGACGAAGCCGTCGCCCACGAGCTGGTCCGCCGAGACCTTGAAGCTCTGGCCGGACACGGCGAACGACGCGGCGATGGCGCCGTTGGCCATGCCGAAGACGATGAAGCCGGCGGCCGCCAGGGCCGGCAGCGTGAGCGCGGCGAACCGCCGCCAGCGGGTCTTTCCCCGCGTTGTTTCAAGGGGTTCTGACACGGTTCCTCCTACGCGCGTTACTCACTGGTAACCCAGAACGGACCGATGGTGCTCCTGCGCGACGGAGGTCACAAGATGCCGGTTACCGAGGAGTACCGCGGCACGGCCACACCGCCACCGATTGCGATCAAGGACGGCGCCGCGAAATCCCACAAAAACCGACAGACCATGCCAGCGAAAGGACGCTCCGTGACAACCACATCGACGTGTCACGATTTGATAACAACACTGCCAGCCAACGGTTTGGCCTTAGGCTGCACGGCGTCATGACAACGCTTACCCGCCCAGAAGCCGCCCCGGCATCGTCGGCCGGGCGGCGCATCGCGGCCGCCGGCGCCGCCGTCGCCATCGCCGGTGCACTGACCAACGCACTCGGCTACCTCGTGCCGGTCATCGGCGCCCGGCAGCTCACCAGCGCCGACCTCAGCGCGCTGGCCACCGTTCTCGGCCTGACCGCCATCGCGTCCGTGCCCGGCCTCGGCCTGCAGATCGCGATCGCCGTGCACCGCGCCCGCAATGGTGCCGCGTCGACCAGCAAAGTCAGCATCGCGACCGCCGTGGTGTCCGCCGGCGCGCTTGCCGTGCTCGCGCCGCTGCTGGTGCCGGTGCTCGACCTGCCCGCTCACTACACGCTGCTCGCCGCCCTGGCCACGCTGCCGACCGTGCTCGCCGGTCGCTGGCTCGGCGAGTTGCAGGGCGACCAGCGCTTCCTGCGCCTCGCGCTGGGCATGGCCGTGCTCGCGCTGGGCCGCTACGGCGGGCTCATCGCCGGCCTGGTCGTCGGCGCCGGCCTCACCGCCTCGCTGATCGCCAGCGCCGCCGTCGCCTGGCTGATCCCCCCGGCGCTGGCCGTGCTCGGCCGCAGCCGCAAGGCCCATGTCGCCGACGCCATCCGCGGCCGTGAGGTGTTGACCGCCTGCTCGGCAACGCTGGCAATGCTGGTCGCGTCGTACGCCGACCTGCTGCTCGCCCGCCACTTGCTGACCGCGGACGCCTCCGGTGCGTACTCGGTCGGCACGGTGTTGACCAAGGGAGCCCTCTGGGCGCCGCAGGTGGTCACCGTGCTCGCCCTGCCCCGCCTCGCCCAGGGCAGCCGGCGCGCGCTGCGCACCGCGCTGCTGCTGGTCGCCGCCAGCGGCGCCGTCCTGGTCGCCACGTCGGCACTGGCCGGCGGGTTCGCCTTCGCGCTGGCCGGTGGCGATGACTACACCCACCTCGGCCGCTACGCGCCGGTGTTCGCCGCCACCGGCGCCCTCTACGCCCTGGTCTTCGTGCTGGTCAACGACCGGGTCGCCGCCGCCACCCGGTGGGCCTCGGCACCGGTCTGGGCGGCCTGCGTGGCCCTGCTCGTGGTCGCCGAGTTCATCGCGCCGCACACCCTCGCCGGTGTCATGTGGAGCGCGCTGGGCGCCGCCGCGGTCGCACTCGTGCTCAGCGCCGTCGGCAGACTACGACGATGACCGTCAACATCCGCGAAGAGACCGGCGAGGACACCGGGGCCGTCCACGAGATCCACGCCGAAGCGTTCGGTGACGACCTGGTGCCGCGCCTGGTCACCCGATTGCGGCAACGCCAGGCAACGCTGGTGCCGCGCGGCTATCTGGCCACCGTCGACGACCAGGCCGTCGGGCACGTGATGCTCACCGCCTCCTGGCTCGACGCGCCCCGGAAGCTGGTCGACGTGCTCGTGTTGGCACCGCTCGGGGTGTTGCCGCAACACCAGCGCCGCGGCATCGGCACGCTGCTGGTCGCCCGGGCGATCGAAGAGGCCGACAAGGCCGGCGCACCACTGCTGTTCCTCGAGGGCGACCCCGCCTACTACCGGGAGCGCGGCTTCCACGAGGCCGCGCCGCTCGGCTTCCGCAAGCCCAGCCTGCGCATCCCCGACGCCGCGTTCCAGGTCGTCAAGCTCAGCGCCTACGAGCCCTGGATGACCGGCACCCTGGTCTACGCCGAGCCATTCTGGGCCCTCGACTGCGTCGGCCTGCGAGGCGACAACAATCAGGACTGACAGGTCGGGCACCAGTAAGAGTTGCGCCCCGCCAACCCGGCCCGCGACACCGGCGTGCCGCAGATCAGGCACGGTTGACCGGTGCGGCGATAGACGTAGACCTCCCC
>Ga0193743_1003590_pt1 | contig 10341 bp, 11 predicted proteins | sample L2c2metaG_FD_143038 | JGI IMG/M metagenome (GOLD analysis project Ga0193743, IMG submission 143038) | Soil microbial communities from a riparian zone of the East river system, Colorado, United States - L2c2 | ecosystem: Environmental > Terrestrial > Soil > Riparian zone | place: USA: East River...
TGAGAATTAATCCAGAATGATACGCAGAAGGATACATTACATATTGGGCTAAATTTAGGTAGAATCTTACATTCTGTACAGATTCTAATTGTCTCGAAATTGATATAAAAGGTAATAATCTACTAAATGCAAAATTGAGGCAGAACATATAAATCTCGCCAGATTCTAATTATCTTTTGCACTTTGGCAGAATTAAATAAGAATTAATTATTCTGCTATGCGTAGATTTTAATGGTTTTGCAATACATTCTACTGTGATTCTGCACACCGCAGAATAGTCCCCTTCCAGCAGTGCCACAAATAGGTGGAAATTCACCGAAAATCACCGGAAATTATGATTCTTTTTGATGGAATCCAGGGTTGTTTTTTACAACCCCCAGTGGCGTTTAATGGGGACGGCAAGATGGCCTGCATGTATGTATTCTCTTTAATCCCCAAAAATTTCTCGCACCAAATGCACTATTTCCCGGCCTGCGCGACTGTTTTTGTATCCAACCGCTTTCCCAATCAATGGGACCCTTATTCCGCCCCCTTTTCTGGTACTCTCTCTTCATAAGAATCTGGTCTTTGTAGCATCCGCCATTACGCCGTTGATGGAATCTACATCAATGGCACGATATTTCGCTCACCACCTTCATCTAGTCGCAAGGAGAAAGTTTTTGGACGTAAGATAAGTCCAATTTTCCAGCAACCTCTCGAAGCTTTGTACATAGAATTTCCGGAAACGTGAGAGCAAAACTCAAGTTACTGTGGATATTTTATCAGCCCAGGACTTGTGACCGTGATCTGTGATGGTGGCATTTTACGGTTCTGCATCCTCGTCGATTCGGGTGAAGAACAGTCATTGTATATTTAATCATCTTCAGTTCTATATCTGCCGGTTGAAATATAGGTAACCAAGTTTGTTTTTACCTCAGGTGGAATTTCACGGCCTGTCTTTTTTGTTGGTCGGCATTTATTCTAATAGATTCTTCTGTATCGCCAAGCACAGAGGCATAGTCCAGCCAAAGTCCAGCGGTATCGACACTTCTGCTCCGGTCAGGTCGACGTTTTCACAGTTCCGTACATCACGTATATAGCTCCCCACAGACAAACCAGAAATAAGTTCTAAACTTGTTATCGATTTCCTTCAAGCTGTCAGCGTGGAAAAAATCACATTCCCAAAGCGAGGACCCAGAAGGCAGGGCCCGAGGCCTGAGGCCTGAGGGCTCATGCCAAGCACATCTATGTCAAGCTAAATGTCGCTTCCAGTGGGCTTCGTTAGTGCCTAGGTCTTTCCTCCCATTATCCGTCTCAATGTCCTCGAACCCGTCAATCATGGGCCTGCTGGGGACTTATCCCTACCAAACGCTGGCTGCATTATTTTTCGGCTGCATATTATTCGGGCAGTTGAAAAAATGGAGGAGCAGTAATTTGAACGGCCTTCCCATACCACCAGGCCCCAAAGGTTACCCGCTGATAGGTAACCTCTTTGATATGCCGATCGACAAGCCTTGGCTCGTTTACGACGAATGGTTCAAGACTTACGGTAAGTCTTTCATGATCGATTCACTTTCGTCGCAAATATTTAGTCTTTTAGGTGATATGGTATATTTCAATGTCCTTGGCCAGCACTTTTTGGTTTTGGGCTCCCAGGAACGGACCACTGACCTGTTCGACAAAAGGTCTTCAAATTACTCAGACAGAATGCGATTGCCTATGGTTGTTGAACTGTATGTATCTGATTTCTTTCACCTCAGACTTGTGAAAAAAAAATGCTCGTTTCAGAATGGAATGGGATTTCAACATGGCCCTTCTGCCGTACGGCATGTGGTGGCGAAAACACAGGAGATCATTTCACGAGTATTTCAATGTTAACGCGGTATCCAAATACCTGCCTATTCAAAGACGAGAGGTCCGTGCGCTTTTGCGTCGACTACTTGACACACCCGACAACTTCCTCCACCACATTCGACAGTAAGCATCAGGCTTGTTCTGTGACTTTTCCAGGGTGCTAATAAAATGATTTGGAAATAAGCACATTTGCTGCTACTATAATGGACATTTCATATGGAATCAAAGTTCAAGAGACTGACGATCGTTATATCTCACTCGCCGAAGAATCTCTGAATGGACTTAATGAAGCTGCGATTGTTGGAACCTTCTGGGTAGACTTGGTTCCTATCTTGAAGTATGTACCAAGCTGGTTTCCAGGTGCAGGTTTCCAAAAGAAAGCTGCACATTGGAGAGAAATTAATGCAACTATGAGTGGAAAACCTTTCCGCTATGTTCAAGAACAATTGGTAGGAGAACCTTTTTCGAGAGCCCATGCATTTTTTTACATGGTGATTCTGCAGAAGATTGGCAAGGCTGCACCATCGGTGGCAGCAACCCTTATTGAGCGTCTTCCTGATGAGGACGATCCTCAACGGCCCATGGAGGAAAAGGTTGCACAAGATGTGGCTGCTGTGGCCTATGTAGGTCTGTGGTCGTGTAAATGGACTCCCAATCATGGACGGCCTGCTGACTATTTTATCACCTTCTATCAGGCGGTGCTGACACCGTAAGTGCGCGAAACAAGAATATCATTAATAGTGTCATTGACTGCACCACTAGACAACATCAACCGTGCAAGCGCTATTCCTGGCGATGACACTCTATCCAGAAGTCCAGAAAAAAGCCCAAGCAGAAATCGATGCTGTGGTGGGCCCACGTCGCCTCCCAGATTTTGAAGATCGTCCTTCACTGCCATATATCAACGCTATTGTCAAAGAATCGATGCGTTGGCATTTAGTAGTGCCCCTTGGTGGGCCGTTTTTATCATGCTGGTTACTACTATCCTGACGTGTTCTGGAGGTATTGCCCACATGGCTACTAACGACGATGAATATAATGGTTACTACATCCCGAAAGGGACAGTTTTGCTCGGCAATGCATGGCCAGTACGAACGATCACTCCTACTTTCTGTCCTGACTTTCTTGTCTAGGTCCATATTGCATGATCCTATAGTCTTCAATAACCCCATGGAATACCAGCCTGAACGGTATCTGAAGGATGGAAAGCTCAATCCAGATATGATGTACCTGGACTCTGTGGCATTTGGTTTTGGACGGCGGTCAGTAGATGCAACATATTCTGCGATGTACATCTCATTGAGCATCTTCCCTAGTATTTGCCCTGGAAGACACTTAAGCGACAACTCGTTATACTCAATTGTATCCTGTCTTCTCGCAGTCTATGACATCAAACCTCCGGTTGACGACCAGGGGACTGTCATCAAGCTCAAACCAGAGTTCACCAATGGATTTCTGTCGTAAGAAGATCACGTCAATATAAATGCAGACTACGCTAAAACCAATCTGCCCTAACAGGTACCCAGCTCCCTTCAAGTGTATCATCACGCCTCGAACAGCTGCAGCCGAAGCGCTGATCCGGGACTCTGCTAATGAAGACGATTGAGGTGACCACGCCGACTCGAATGACGTTCATGAGCATCCTGCGTCGGACTCAGTAAATGATCTGAAATATTGTATTGTATTCGAAACATCAGAGATCACTATTCCTTTAGGATTTGCATGATGCTATAACACATTCCCAATCCCACATTCACGTCAATGCAAACGTTGCCGAGTCATGATGGATCGCCGGGATCAGGAAACTGCTGTGGGAGACGGCTTGTCATTTCGAATTCCTTTGAGTTTGACGTCGGTTGATACTGGTACTAGTAGTTCACCGTACATGAGTTGTAGTCCTCTACAGACAACCCAGCAGTAAATTCCGACTGTCCATCACCGACGGATTCTTGTGGCATTGTGTAATCTGACCGACTACCAACTTCCGAGTTGCCAGCGTCTGGCCGCCGTTTTATTCGTGGTGGACACTGTAGCTTTTGCTGCTCCAGATCTATGCAGCTCCTTTTATGTCAAGGCTCCTTAAGGACCGCCGGCTGCAAGGCGCTGGCTCGCTGCGCCATCCTAGTTGGCAGGCACAAACCTTAAATAGCTCGTTAGACCACCCCCAGAATTTCATTTCTACATCAGCGAACGCCGTAAAGCCAAAACAATATAAAAAGTTCAAAACAGTCATACGGTCATCATTTTTGCAGAGGACCATAGAATGCAACTAGTTCCAGTGCTACACGAAATGTGAAGAGCGTAAGGGACGAAATGAGAGAAATATAAGAGGAAGAAAGTCATAGGTTGTCCAGCCTGCGTTTCGCCCTAGCCCTAAGTTACGTTACTCATTGATGCTCGCAATCATACTTATCCTTACGGGTGAACCATGGGTGACAGAAATCATAAGTTACAATGTGGACGTGTCTTCGAAGCCCAGCTTGTTGTGACCCTGCTGCGCCAATGTGGTCTACATGCAACTCATACTATCTCTCTAGAATAGAATCTTTCTTTATCAGGCCTATCAATTCGGCACATTGGTGCAAAGCATCCAAGACGCAAACACTATGATACCAAGGTACGTACATACTTTTCCTTGAATTCTTCGGGTTCCTTCCTGGGCCTTTTGCAACTTTTTTTTGCAGCTCCGGGCAGCTGTCTTCCAAGCTCATGCCATCGCCTTGCTGGTTTCCCAAAAGACAGGAAATGAGGTCCAGGTCGTCGTCGAATCACGCGGCATTAGCAGGCATAGAAAAGACGGGTCTGGTAGCAGCAGCCGTAACTGTTAGCTAGAACTCGAAGGGACAACTATCTTCTCACACGTCATGGAATCAGAATGTCTTTGTTATGGGAATCGGAAAAAGAATAGGCACTGAAAAGGCTCCTACCTATTCCTTCAATTTCTGGCATCAGGCGGCCATAGTATGTGTCCAACTTTCTGGCTTGCCAGTGATTAAAATTTAGGCGCACATGGAACTTGAATGCGACACTTGGCCTTCAAAGGCTCATTGACAACATCGTATATTGTATGTTTGTCGACTGTTGTACTTCTTTTCTCGAATACTCAGGCTACTAGTGATGGTGCTAATCTTTGATGACGCATTGCTTCTATATGGGTTACCTTTTCCGAGTGTTCTCCGCTCATCGCTGTGTTCAGAGGGTTTCTCTGCTCGGTTGGCACAAGGGGTGCGAGGTACTTACTACCCAGTATTCGCCGTTCATCTCATCTTCTTTATCCTCCAGTTTTACCAAGTCATGCTCTTATATTGGGCGGACGTGTCAATAAGGATATTTGACCAACTCCACCTTTACCAAGTCCTCTATCTCTAGCTATTCCAAGGCCTGTGCAACTGTTTTCGTATCCAATCACTTTTCCCAATCAATGGACTTATTCCGCTTTCTTTTCTGGCGCTCCCCCCTCATAACAATCTCGTCGTTGCAGCGTCCACCATGACCCCTACGCACTTGATGAAACCTGCATCACTGGCACGATATGCCGCTCATCACGTCCATCGAGTAGTAAGGAAAATGAATTTGGACCTATGATTATTTATGTCAGTCTAATTTTCCAGGAACTTGAACCCATTGAGCTTTGTACTGATGACTTGTACGGTTAGCTTATCAGCCCCAGGGTGACCTCCATCTCTGATGGTGGCGCTTTCAATTTCTACATTCTCTCGCATGACGAGAAAATAGTTGATCATCGTCAACTTTATATTTGACCGTGGAAAATCAGGTGACCCAGTCTTAGGTTCTTTGGTCGCCGTCTGCCCTAACAGATTCGTGTTCATCGTCGTCAAGTGCACCGATCCATGGCGATATGGTCCAGCGATATCAACGCTGCTCCGATGCTCGGATGTTACCGCAAAGTTACTTAGTATTATAGTGCCTACAGCTGGTGAGCGACCAGAAGTCAGGCTATATATAATAAGTATAATCAATTCTCATTCACGTCAACGGCAGACAGATCGACATTACTGTGGGAGACGGCCGCTTATCATTTTCGGGTTCCTTTCTCGTTCAGCAGTTAAAATACTTATCTCTAATGTTCTCAGGGAAGTTCTGCTCCAAAGAAGCTGCGGGGTTAAATACTAGTATGCTTCGCCAGTGCAGAATCTTTTCCTCCTCTCATTCTTCTCAATGTCTATGATTTCGTCAATGATGGACCTGCTGGGAACTTATCCCTACCAATCGTTGGCTGGATTATGTTTCGGCTACATGTTGTTCCGACAGTTGAAAAGAGGTAGAAACGGTAATCCAAATGGTCTTCCCCTACCACCAGGCCCCAAAGGCTACCCTCTGATCGGTAACCTCTCTGATTTCCCGGTCAACAAGCCTTGGTTGGTTTATGAAGAATGGTGTAAGACTTACGGTAAGCCTTTCATAATGAATGGACTTTCGTCGCGAAAACTATTTACTAACTTGACATGTCAGGAGATATAGTATATTTAAATGTCCTTGGCCAGCACATTCTAGTTTTGGGCTCCCGGCAAAGGGCCATCGACCTGTTCGAGAAAAGGTCTTCAAATTACTCAGACAGAATGCGAATGCCTATGATAGCCGACCTGTATGTATTAGATTCCTTTCACCTCAAGCTTCTTGAAAGATCTGTTCGTTGCAGAATGAAGTGTGATTTCAACATGGGTGTGCTGCCGTACGGCATGTGGTGGCGTAAACACAGGAAATCATTTCACGAGTATTTCCACATGAACGCGGTGTCCAAATACCTGCCTATTCAAAGACGAGAGGTCCATGCTTTTTTGCGTCGACTACTTGATACACCCGACAACTTCCTCCACCACATTCAACAGTAAGCGTCGTGCTTATTCTGTGACTTTTCCAGGGTGTTAATAAATTGATTTGGAAATAAGCGCATTTGCCGCTATTGTTATGGACATTTCGTATGGAATCAAAGTTCAAGAGTCTGATGATCCCTATATCTCACTTGCCGAAGAAGCCCTGAATGGAGTTGCTGAAGCCGCGATCCTTGGAGCCTTCTGGGTAGACTTGTTTCCTGTCTTGGAATATGTACCAAGCTGGTTTCCAGGTGCAGGTTTTCAGAAGAAAGCTGCACATTGGAGAGAAGTCAACGAATATCTGACCGAAAAACCTTTCTGCTATGTGCAAGAACAATTGGTAGGGGACCATTTATTTCGAGAATTCATGTGCTTTATTTAACGATGATTCTGCAGAAAAATGGCAAAGCTGGGCCATCCGTGGCAGCAACCCTTATTGAGCGTCTTCCTGATGAAGGCGATCCTCAACGGCCTATGGAGGAAAAGCTTGCGCAAGATGTGGCTGCTGTGGCATACGTAGGTATGTGGTCGTGTAAATGGACTCTAAACCATGGGCGGCCCACTGACTCTTTTATCGCCTTTCTATCAGCCGGTGCTGATACCGTAAGCGAACGAGGCGAAATGATATCAATGGTGTTATTAACTGCATCGTTAGACAGCGTCAACTGTGCAAGCACTATTCTTGGCGATGGCACTATATCCGGAAGTCCAGAAAAAAGCACAAGCAGAAATCGACGCTGTGGTGGGCCCACATCGCCTCCCAGATTTTGAAGATCGTCCTTCTCTGCCATATATTAATGCTATTGTCAAAGAATCGATGCGTTGGCATGTAGTACTGTCCCTTGGTGGGCCTTTTTTTATCATGCAGGTTACTACTATCCTGACGGGTTCTTGGAGGTGTTGCCCACATGGCTACTAACGACGATGAATATGATGGTTACTATATCCCTAAAGGGACAATTGTGATGGCTAATGCATGGCCAGTACAAACGATTATTCCTCTTTTCTATCCTGACTTTCTTGTTTAGGTCCATATTGCATGATCCTAAAGTTTTTAACAGCCCCATGGAATACCAGCCTGAACGGTATCTAAAAGATGGAAAGCTCAATCCAGATGTGATGGACCCGGAATCTGTGGCATTTGGTTTTGGACGCCGGTCAGTAGATCCAACATGTTCTTTGACGTTACATCTCACAGAGCATCTTCCCAAGTATTTGTCCTGGAAGACACTTGAGCGACAACTCTTTATACTTAATTGTATCCTGTCTTTTATCAATTTATAACATCAAACCACCAGTCGACGGCCAAGGCACTGCCATCAAGCTCAAACCTGAATTCAACAGTGGAGCACTGTCGTAAGTACACCCACATAAATACAAGTGCATACTAGCCAAACATCACCTTTAACAGGTATCCCGTTCCCTTTACATGTATCATCACGCCTCGATCACCTGTGGTCGTTGCGCTGATTCGGGACTCTGTTGATGAGACGATCAACCGAGCTGGATGATGCTCACGAACATCCTTCGTCGGACTGTCGGTGATTTGAATTTTGTATTGTATTTGAAACAAGTTTTGCCCAGTGTAGCCAGTGTAGATGGTACCGACCCCTGCCTTGCAATTTTTGAAAAATGTTTTGAATTACTAATGCATGTTTGGAAAGCGAGTAGTCTACTCTCATCGGAGCGTCGAACATTGAAGCATTCCCAACGACACAACGACACGGCGGTTGGAGCCTCTGTCAAAGTGTTGTCTATTTCCGTCACGTTCCATAAGAGACGCTGCGAGGAAGTGATTTTTGAAAAAATACTATTGAAATTGGGAACTACAAAAAACAACGTACTTGGAGTCACATGCACCATGAATGTAATCATACCATAGTGGCTACAACGGTGCGAGAAAGATAATAATCTGAGGTGGATACAGACTGTAGGGTGTGTGCATTGACAGTCGTGGTTTTGCAATGGCCAAATATTTAGTTCTGGCAGGGCCGAAGTCAGCCTCTTATCCCAACTCCAGAGATTGTATAGCGCAGTGAGGATGAAGCGGATGCATATAAGGTGGTTGCGCTGGTTCCAGTGCATTCAAAGGTGAGTTTGGGAGAGCAAGCGACGTGCAAATTGTAAAGGAGAAAGGCGTTCAGCTTTCAAGTTCAACTGCAACATAAGACCTTCAAGTATGAATAGTAAATAACTTTCGATCTAATTGATACTGACGACTTGTACATTAACAAGATATGTAGTTACAAGGTCCGGATTCCTGAAGGTTATGAAAGAATGAGTACCGTTTAAATTTATTTCCGCTGGAGAGGACACTTTTTCAAAAATTGAAGAAAGAATTCCTGGCAGGTAGGTTATTCTCCTTGGACGTCAGAGGTATTCTCTACCGCATTGCACAAGCACTGGCAGCTGCAAGAAGAGTGTGAGGTAGCCGACAGTCTCGCCACAACACAGTGACAAATACATACAAATATAAACTATTCTTGTGCGCGGGACACGTTACACAATGATTTCATATGCTCTTTACCACCCGAGTTATCTATGGCAGACGTATCGTCATAGTAAGGGGGGGCAACAGTCAATGCGGGATTAATGTCCGATTAATCTTCCAGCTCTATGTATCTCAGTTACTAAATAACCATAGCGCCACTATCTCCAGCCACCCCAAGACCTGCCCCTCTTTTTGTATTCGACCATTTCAAACCAATGGAGCTTTTCTCCCGCTTGCTTTCTGCCGTTTTTCTGGCACTCTTTCCGTAGCAACCTGGTCTTGCTAGCGTCTGCCATGACTCCCATGTACTTGGTGGACTGGTGCGATGTGATATTGAGAACTCTACCCTGTCCCACATGCACATGTTTTCCCCAGTTGCAAAACCATGGATGCAGGGGAAATATCATCTCAAATCATGGCGCCATACGACACACCACTCCAAATTATTTCGGTCTCGTAATTCATAGCGTCTCCTAGTCCAGCCCTATTCTAGGCAATCATCTCGCCCACCACTTCTATCGAGGAGTATTAACAAGAAAGGATCTCGGCCTAGTGAAAATAATATACGATCGATGAACATCGGACCTATGCCTTGCCGCCCTCTGTGTATTGTAAGAAAGTCAATTTGAAACCTAAGGGCCCCTTACTGCTTGGGTAATACATTTTAGAAATGTGTTTTACGCTCAGTTCGGTTAACCGTTATCTTACCAATGGATTGGCACGATTGTCTCAATTGTGGATCATGCATAATCTAGGGCCGCGGCTCCGATTCTCAGGACCTGTCTAGGCTTGCTAAGTCTGCCATGTCGGTAGGGTCTCCTCGTTGTCCCCGTTGTCCTCACCACTTGTCGACGTTGAACTCTTCATCGCACTGGCTGCGTCCAAGACTGTGGACATGAAGGTCGCTGTACATCCCTCGCACATGATTTCAAATTCAAGACCCGGAGTGATTGAATATCACTGACTGAATCCTCCCCAATAATCAGAGGATATCGTCCCAAGATGGAAGCTGCGCTATTCCTGTATTTTTCGCTCTTCACATCATCCAATGGAGTCATAGCCCAAGGCCAACACGAGAATTTATTGTGATGCACGAGTCGCACCTGCTGTACCCATCCATTAGTACGAGTTGACTTTGCTTCATGCCGGGTCCAGGGATCGTCCTCTCCACTGAGTAGTTAG
>Ga0193743_1003592_pt1 | contig 10339 bp, 11 predicted proteins | sample L2c2metaG_FD_143038 | JGI IMG/M metagenome (GOLD analysis project Ga0193743, IMG submission 143038) | Soil microbial communities from a riparian zone of the East river system, Colorado, United States - L2c2 | ecosystem: Environmental > Terrestrial > Soil > Riparian zone | place: USA: East River...
ACGAATGATTCGGCCCACGCGAGGTTTCCAGACGATGAGAACAGCGGCTGCTGCGATCAAAGGCTTTGAGATCATGCGCATGATTCGGCGCCGCCATTGCATCCTGTGCGGGTCCAAAGTCACAGGTGAGATCCAATTCATCAACAAGCTGTTCGATATTGCTGCCTAATCTAAAACATCGGTATGGGCAAGCTGTGCCGGCATTAGTTAATGCAACAGAGCCGTTTCTTTGAAGAATTACTGACGATTGGTTGAATCTGATCGAGATCAGTTCTCAGAAGGCGGCTTCTGGTGAGCAAGTCTAATTCCTGGGGAGAAACCGGGTTATGATGACGAATTGTCAGTCTTGGCCGCACTAAACGGGGGTGAGGATGGATCGAAGGTTATTTTTGCAAAATGTCGCGGGAACATTGGTCGCAGCGTCGCTGCCCGGTGCGGGTTTTGCTGCTGATCCGGCAAAGCAGGAGAAGATGATCGGCATTCAAATTGGAGCCGTCTCCTTCGGCGACGAGGGCGTTTCAAAGGTACTCGACGAGTGTCAGAAGAGCGCCTTTGTCAACACGCTATTCGTCGCCACCTTTACCTACGGTCGCGGCATAGCTGGACGTCAAGTACCGGGCCAGCCGCTGCCCGATCACGGCAGCCAGAAGTACGACACCGATACCTTCTTCGGAGGCTCGTATACCAAGGTCAATCCGAAGTACTACACCAACACGGCCTTTAAAGACTTTCGTGCGCCCGACCTTGGAAGCTTCGATGTGCTTGAACAGGTGATTCCCGAAGCGAAGAAACGCGGCATGAAGACGATCTGCTGGTATGAGGATGTCTTCCGCCGCGGTCTGCCAAACGTTGAGAAGCTGCAGGAGACCGAGCTTTCGGGCAAGAAGGCTGCAACGCTCTGCTTCAACAATCCCGACTATCTATCCTGGCTTCAGGACATCGCCGAAGACTGGTCCCGGTCGTATGACATCGACGGCATCATGTGGGGCTCTGAGCGGCAGGGAGCGCTGTCCAATGTTCTTGGTGCGAGCCACGGTCATCCACAACCCTCAACCGCCACATGTTTCTGCGAGTTCTGCTACGCGAAGGCACGTCGCCAAGGCGTTAATCCGGAACGGGCCAAACAAGGCTTCCTCGAGCTTGAAAAGGTTGTGTCGGCAAGCCGCAAAGGTGTCCGTCCTGTCGATGGCAGCTATGTCGAATTCTGGCGTTTGATGTTGCGTTACCCCGAGCTGCTCGCATGGGAGAGCTTGTGGACGTCCAGCCTGCGTGAGGCGCAGAAAGCGATCTACGATCGAGTGAAAGGGATAAACCCTAAGCTTGGTGTCGGCTGGCATATCTGGCATAACAACTCATTCAACCCCATCTACCGTGCCGAGCAGGATCTTGCGGAAATCGTGCCTTATTCCGACTTCCTGAAGATCGTCATGTATCAGAACTGCGCTGGCGAACGCATGGCGGACTACATCAACAGCGTCGGGGCGTCTTATTTCTCGGATGTCCCGAAGCAGGAGCTTCTGGAGTTTCACTATCGTGTATTGGACTATGGTAAAGAGGTCGACCTGAAAGACCTTCCCGTGATTGGCTTTTCCGCAGACTACGTCTATCGCGAGACAAAGCGCGCGAGAGAGGCACTGAAGGACTCCACAACAAAGCTGTGGCCTGGAATCGATATTGATATTCCAACCGCGAGCGGAAACGCCAAGTGCACACCGGCTGGCACCAAAGCTGCCGTGCTCGCAGCCTTCCATGGTGGAGCGGACGGTGTGATCCTGTCCCGCAAATACTCCGAGATGAAGCTCGAGAATCTGCGAGCGGCCGGTGCGGCACTCAAAGAGGTGGGACTCAGCTAGGATGAGAGAACATCCACCAAGCAAATCGTCGTGAATTATCACTGACGAGAAGCCGCTTTCTATCGTCATATGAATAAGTGCCCTAACTGCAGCGAACAGCGATTGGTCAGAATTCCTGATATTGACCTTCCCTGAAGGTGGCTGAATTTCACTTTTTGTTCACCTATACTGGCGGACATATCGTTACCCAATCTGGTGGGAGCCGAAAACGATCATCGGGTCCGGTTTCGCCAGTGTGATCGTCCGCGCATCCTTCACTACGCCGATCACCGTGAACTGCTGCTCCGTCGAGCCGCCTCGCTGCACCGTAAGATTTATGCCGTTGCTGCTGAGCGTAGTCGTCGTTGCTGCCTTGGCGATCACTAACGTTCCGGTGGTCATTCCCGTGTAGTTCGGATCGTTGATTTGAGTATCAGACCGCCACCCCCCAATAGATAGTCAGCTACTTGCGGCGGGAGGCATCCCCGTCCCTCTTAGGTCGTATATGAAATTGGGGCTGACCCCAATAACGTAGTCTGTTGTCGAACGGATAGCTTGCCCAATGTTTGTACCAATGAGGAGTTAGTGTAGGGCGTTTATCTCTGAGTTCAGATAGCCGCCGTCTGGGGTGTGGAGAAGTGGGAAGCGCTGCCTGACCCGTTAATCGAGGACTCACTGTAGGTAATCGTCGGAGTTCGACCTGACCTTCCTTCTCTCCCTTATCCTGGCCCGGCCAGCGGCCCCGTTGGCGATATACGGCCGCCTGCTTTGGCAGCAGGTTACGAGGACAGAAGATCAAATCGTGTGTTCGTCTGAAGACGAGGTACGCCGAGCGAGCCGGAAAACATTGCTCCCATGTCGACCAGCGCACCAAAGGAATGTCGGCTAACGAACGGCGCCGGCTTAGCGAGTGGTGGAGAAGACTCGCAGTCTGTCGGTTTCGCGCTGGATGGATTTTTGGCGTCCGCTGAAGGCCAGGAGATGGTCTTCCTCAACGGCGGCCCCGCGCATCAGCTTAACCCCGCCTTCTCGTTCTTCGTCCGCTGCGTGGGTTCCATTGCGAAGTTTGAGTGGTCAGAGGTCGAGAGCGGAAAGGATAGCAAGGGGGAGGAATTTCTACGCAGCGATGCCGAAGAGCCTGGCTACGAAACGTGATTGAGCTCTGACATCGCCCTTAGCTACCCACCTCACTAGTCCTTTCCGGATCATATTCACGGTTTCGATTCCTTCCAGTGTTCGCCGCGCGCTCTGAACGAACTGTGCCCTTGGCTAACCAGGTACGTTTTTTCACCGACCGGTGGCCCTGCTCGATGATGTTGTTGAGATATTGGCATTGTCGCAGCCGCACTCGGCGCGGCAGTAGGCCTTCGCGTTTCAGCGCTCGGATCGCGGCGGGGTAAGCTGGGTTCTTATCCACATTAATGACCCGCGGTATTGGATTACAAGAAAAGCGACATACCTTTCGAAAGAACCGCTTCGCAGCAGCCGCATCGCGTTTGGCCGTCAGCAGGAAATCGATGGTCTGCCCGATGGAGTCCACAGCTCGATAAAAATACTTCTCCCGGCCTTTCACCTTTATATAGGTTTCATCCGCTCGGTAACTCTTATTCGTGGGCTTCAGATGCGGGCGACACCGCTTGGTCAACTCCGCTGCATATGCTTGTACCCTACGCAGCTGGCATCCACGGTGAGTCCTCGTTCTGCCAACAATTCGGACACGTGTTCGTAAGCCAGCGGATACCGTAAATACCAACGCACGGCTGTCAGGATCACCTCTCCTGAATACTGGCGCCCTTGAACGGATTCGTAGCGTTGATCGCCATGTCCTTACCTTATCAATTCCCTCCTTCCAAACTTCGCAACGAAACCGCTAAAACCACTTGGTGCCACGGATAATCTTCCTAGGCGACGATAAGCCCAAAAGAATGCGAGCTTTAGGAGTGCCATAAAAACTGGAGATTCGAACAAAGGCGCAAGATCTCGCTAACGGTTTGTCTCATCGAACGATTGCAAGCGCAAATACGTCTTTGATATGAAGTGCGCCAAGATCACACAATAGGCCTCAAGGCTGCGGTCCGAAAGCCACCTTAGCGACGATGAGACTGTCGCGAAGATGGGGCACCCAAATTTTTGTCCGCTCAATCTGGGCTACCCTCCCAGCTCGACTACTACGGGGCATGAATCGGACAGGAACTTCTTGCAGTTTCGAAGCGCAGCTTTGCCGCGTTGGTCTGCTGCTGAGTGACTCGGCTCTTTGGGTGGGCTGGTCGTATTGTTTTGGGCAGGACAAATCGGGCTTTCCTGATGGTTACGATGCGGTGCAGGTTGCACCGAACAGTCCTCGGGTTCTTTTTGAAAACGCGTTTGTGATGGTGCTGGAGGTGACTGTGGTGCCCGGAACGAAAGAGCCGATATATCATCACCGCTGGCCGAGCCTGTTTCTGTACTCGGACACCGGTGGCCGCACAGCGCATCTTCGGTACTACCGGGCGGACGGAAGCGTCCACGATAACCCGAGTAAACAAACGCCAATTTCGAAAGGCAAGTGGATCGTAAAGTGGATGGAGCCGGAGTCGATGCATTCCATAGAGAGCGCGGAGACGGCTGAGAGCGCTTTGACACTCCCGAAGAGACCGCCGACGGTCCGAGTTGAATTCAAGGTGCATCCGTAAGCCTCTACCCCGAGGTGTGGGAAATTCATCGGTGACCACCAGCCGGACGATGAGACCGTTCGCGAACATGGGGCACCCGGCAGTGACAAGGCAGCGTTTCGGGAATAGATATAGGATGGATGCGATTGAGATTAAGCTCTCGTAAATTTCCGAGAAAGGTCTTCTATCGATATGGCAATCGGCATCAGCACTCCCCCGGGCACACAGCGGTTTTCAAATCAGAGGACTGACATCCGGGCCATGAGCATCGCGACGATGCTTTTCTTTATGTGGGGATTTTTGACGTGTCTGAATGACATCCTTATTCCGCACCTGAAGGCGATCTTTGAACTGAACTATGCGCAGGCGATGCTGGTGCAGTTCTGCTTCTTCTCGTCTTACTTCATCTTCGCGCTACCGTCGGGGAAGCTGGTGGAGTGGCTGGGGTATAAGCAGTCGATGGTGGTTGGGCTGCTAGTGATGGCGGCGGGGGCTTTTCTGTTTCTTCCGGCGTCGAGGGTGGCTTCGTTCCCGCTGTTTCTTTCTGCGCTGATCATTCTGGCGGCGGGCATTACTTGTCTGCAGGTGGCGGCGAATCCTTATGTGGCGAACCTGGGGCCGCCGGAGAGTGCGGCTTCGCGGTTGAACCTGGCGCAGGCGTTCAATTCGTTTGGGACGTTTGTCGCGCCGTTCTTTGGAAGTGTTCTGATTCTGACTTCGACGCAGGTGACGTCGGCGACGATGAACTCGTATTCGGCGGCGGCGTTGCAGCAGTACAGAATGGAACAGGCGTCTTCGGTGCGGATGCCTTATCTGGGGATTGGGCTGACACTGGTGCTGCTTGCGATTTCATTCGCCGTGCTGAAGATGCCGACGATGGACTTTACGCGGGACATCAGGCCGGGAGAACTGGATCAGACGACGCATGACTCGATATGGCGGCATCCGGTGCTGCTGGCTGGAGCGCTTGCGATCTTTGTTTATGTGGGAGCGGAGGTTTCGATTGGGAGCTTCCTGGTGAACTACTTTGGGCTTCCAGATATTGCTGCGTTTCCGGAGAGGACCGCTGCTCGATACGTTTCGATGTATTGGGGTGGGGCGATGGTGGGCCGGTTTATCGGCTCATGGCTGCTGACGAAGGTGAGGACAAGCATTGTCTTGGGGACCGCGGCGCTGGTGGCTTGCGGATTGGTCGCGACCTCGATGGTGACGCATGGGCACACGGCGATGTGGGCGATTCTTGCGGTTGGGCTGTTCAACTCGGTGATGTTTCCGAGCATCTTCACGGTTGGATTGTCGGGGCTGGGGCCCCTGACGAGCAAGGGCTCAAGCCTGATGGTGGCGGCGATTGTGGGTGGGGCGCTGATTCCGCTGGCGGAGGGGCATCTGGCGGATAAGATTGGTGTCCAGCATGCGTTTGTGATTCCGGCGGTCTGCTACGTCTACATCGCGTTGTTTGGGTACTTGGGTGGGCGCAGGGCGGAGCGGGAGGTTGGGTTAGTGGCTTAGGCGCCCAGCGGAGAAGAGGATCAATCAATGATGCCGACGCAGCCGACCCTGCGGAAGTGCCGGACCTGACCATCCTGGCTGGCTAGCAGGTTCTGGTCTAAGCCACCCAGTCCGAACCCCGGCCCTTTGACATAGCTCACAGTGAATAAAGCCTGCCCTCTGTCCTGGGAGAAGGCGACGCGGGAGAAGACATGCTTGATGAAGGGCTCTTCACAGCTTCACACACGCGCCTATAGCTCTGCCTCCTGCCTCTAAAGCTAGCGCAAGGCAGGTCGCCCTCAGCGAGATAATTACTTTGTCCGGGACCCTGGTCCCTGGGGTTGCGTCGACGCATTCCGCCTGTCCCGTATAGGCAAAAAATTAGCTGAAGATAGTGGGCGCAAGTCGGACGATGAAGTTGCCGAAAACCCGTTTTCGGGAAGTTCGACGGTGGTGTATGGGTTCGGGCGAAGGATGACTTCCGGATTGCCGACTACACACGTGGGACTCGGGGAAATAAGACCACAGTTACGCCTAGATGAGTGCAATGGCCCTGTTGTCATCATTTGAGGTCAGACCTACCTTAAATGGCTTCCCGCGTGGTTGGTGAAATCACAGCTCGTGATTCATTCACCAGAATAGAAGATCGAGGACTTCGGTCCTACCACGGCTCAAAGACAGCAAAGTGATGGGCGTGGCAGATGAAGACGCGCCGGAAGATCCCCAACGTCAGGAGACCATCGTAAGCGGATGTGCGGGAGAGTCCTTCTGAGGAGTCTGCGTATGTGAAGAAGGACACCTTGGGGAATTCAAGTGAGCCGATCTGCAAGTCCTGCAGCGGCATGGTCGAGACTGGACGTTGTGCTCTATCGAAACCGCCACCAAGCAACGAGGTTCTTGCTAATAATTCCAGCGGCATATATCGAGCGGTATAGAACAGGAAAGAGGCGTTCGTGCCGGAGTCGAGCTTCAGGCGAATGGGCCGCGTCCCGTCGGATAGACGAGCCGCGATGATGAGCGACCTGAGCGGCGGAATTCCGTTAGTCGTCCGTGCTGGTGCCATCAGCGCGATATGCGGTCCTTTGCTGGATAACTACGGCACCCACAAAACCGCCTTGGTCCGCCAGTGGCTACAGAAGAGGCCACGCTACCATCTGCACTTCACCCCTACCCATGCTTCCTGGCTCAACCAGGTGGAGCGTTGGTTCGCATTGCTAACACAAAGGCAAATCAAGCGCGGCTCACACAGAAGTGTTCAGGAACTGGAAGCCGCGATCCGGGAGTTCATTGCTGCCCACAATAAGCAACCCCAACCCTTTCGCTGGACGAAATCTGCAGACCAGATCCTGGCCTCCATCGCTCGCTTCGCCACCGCCACTCTCGCCGCTCACTCAGCCCATACTTCTACGAGAAATCAATGACTCAGGAGACTAGTGCCGTCGCTAACCTTCACCGTAGGAGGCCGGGATGTGTTGCTCAAGCAGGCCCACATCTTGCTCAAGAGCAACAACTCGACCAGCAGCTGGTTTTCTGGGAACCTCGGAATGGATCTACTGAATCAGGCGCGTAGCGTCGAGGTTGACTTCAACTCCATGCAGCTCTTGCTTCATTAGCGAACCGCGATGAAGAGAAGGTTATTCCCCTTTGAGCGACCACAATGCCGTTCGGGATATTTCCAATTTTTGATTCCTCGCTCCCGTCAGTGTGGGCTGCTGCAGCCGTGTCCGCGTCTGTCTTGACTGCCGCTCGGAAACTCAAATATTCGTGGATCCTGCGGCGTTTCTTGTTACCTAAAGTAGCGCGGCAATCTGTGCGGCATGAAGCAACGAAGACTCCACCAGTTTTCAGTGTTTCGAGATAACGTACCCTAGTATCAAGGGGCTCTACCAAACGCGTTCGTACGTTTTCCAAGAGCAGAATCGAGGTTGCACATTCCCGTAAAGCGAATTGCAGCGAAAATGCTGGCGACTCCATCTGGCATCCTGGCGGACCCGATGGTGACCATCGATGGAGAGCACATTCTGGAAATCAGCACACGGTGTGCACAACAGATTGCACATATCGACTATGACTTTCCGGATGGGACAATCACAGCTGGCTTCTTTGACATTCATTTCCACGGTATTGCTGGCCAAGATGTGATGAATGCTTCTCCCGAAGGCTTTCGAGATATTGCTCATTCTCTGGCCCGTGCAGGTGTGAGTAGATTTCTTCCGACTACAGTCACGGCTTCAGCTGAGACCACAATGTCCGCACTGGAGAGGATGGCGGGTTACATCGATGCGGATCCACTTGCAGGAACATCACAAGCGGCTGGCATCCACATAGAGGGCCCCTTCCTTTCGCATGCCAAGCGTGGCATGCATTCTGGGGAGCATCTGCTACTGCCTTCGCCGGAGCTTCTGAACCGGCTTTGGGAGGCTGCACGCGGCAACATTCGTCTGATGACGATTGCACCTGAGTTGCCCGGGGCTCTTGAGACAATCAAACATGCAACGGCTCTGGGTATCCGTTCCTCGATGGGACATTCGATGGCTACGCAGGCGGAAGCGATTGCAGGCATAAAGAGCGGCATTGTCTCTGCGACACACACGTTTAATGCAATGCGCGCATTTAATCATCGCGAGCCCGGCATCCTCGGAGTTGCTCTCGATCAGGAAGATCTGTATGCAGATCTGATCTGCGATGGCTATCACGTTGCTCCGGAGGCGGTGCGCTTATGGTTAAAGGCAAAGGGGCCAGAGCGTGCGATCTTGATCACGGACTGCCTATCGGCTGCCGGCATGCCGAACGGTAAATACATGGCAGGTGAAACTGTCGTGCATGTCGAGGGAGACGTATGTCGAACAGATACGGGAGTGCTGGCGGGCAGCGTAATCACTCTCGACCGAGCCGTAGCCAACCTTAGGAAGACTGCTCGTGTGGAGTTGCATTCAGCTGTTCGGTTGGCGTCCATAAACCCCGCAAAAATGCTTGGCCTTCCAGAGCTTCTCGCACCAGGCGCTCTTGCGGATTTTAACGTCTACGATGCAGATGGAATTAGACGAGAGTGCTTTATCCGCGGATCGTTGGTCGCATGACACGTCAATCAATGAATTCATTTCTGTCGGGCAACGTTGCGGCTTTTGCGTCGGAAATCCGGGAGCAAAGGTCAATCCGGCATTCCCCGATGCTGCGGCGTTTTCCGGTACTGATCTCGGCTGATAAAGTGTTGGCTTAATTCGGAGGGCGCTGTGCTGAGATGGGTACCGCTGGTCTTCACTGTGGTTTTGGTTCAAGTAGCGCCTATAATCGCCGCGCAGCAGGCCGCGACAGAAGCGGGAACCCTCCAGCGCCGATATACGGACGGGGCGGTCTCACACTACCTGATGACAGGCAATAACGACGGCTGGCAGTACACCATTCAGGCTACTGACGTGGTGAAGCGCGATACGAACGGTCGATACTACGAAGAAATCGACTGGTCGGGCCTCGCTTCCAGCGCTCAGCAAGCGCTCACTCCTGCAAGCCTTGCTCTGCGCCAGACCGTTTCTCTGGATGACCCTGCGTCGTATATGAGGGTGCCGAACTTGGCTAACGTTCAACCTCTCCTGATCGGACCTATCACGGACACGTTGACCATCTACAGCGATCTCCTGCTGGCCATGCAGGCAAACCTTGTGCGGCCAGGGCAGACCGCGTATGTATCGCGCACTACTCCTAATTCCTGGGCCGACGGACAACGTGTCTTGCTCGGCCAAGACGTGGTTGATTTCTCGCTCAAAGTAGAAACCGTAAACCCGGTTGAACATATCGAAACACTACTGATCCAGCACGTGCCTCCTCCGGCGCTTCATGTTCAGCTACCTGCGAAGTGGATGCAAGAGCCAACGTCGGCTAAGCCCAACAACTTCGTCCAGGTCTCCAAGCAGGAGGACGGATTCACTGCAGAGACGGGCAAGGAGACGTTTGACGTTCGACTTGTCGTGGACACTCGCGATGGCCATATACTTTCGGCGGCGATGCACAACCCTGTTGCGCTCACAACTCGTACATGCACAGACCGGGAACTGACGCAGTGCGGGCCAGAAGCTTCAAAGACCACCCTTCGAGAAATCACCTGGAAGCTCGTACCGTAACCTGTAAAGCCGATAAGTCCCCGCAAGTCGGCTTGTCGGAAGTCATGGCTCCAGGATGACGCGCAAACCGGAAGTAATCCCGTTGTGCCTGAAAAGTCTCGTTTGAGCAAGTTCGGGGGCGAACTTGCTCAAAACACCGTTTCTAGTGGCCTGTTGCAGAGAGTTCGTTACTACGGATGCGGTGAGAAGGGTCGGAGTACTTCCAGTGGATAGGTTGAGCCTTGGCTGAGCAGGCGTTGATGTAGCGTCG
>Ga0193743_1003593_pt1 | contig 10338 bp, 10 predicted proteins | sample L2c2metaG_FD_143038 | JGI IMG/M metagenome (GOLD analysis project Ga0193743, IMG submission 143038) | Soil microbial communities from a riparian zone of the East river system, Colorado, United States - L2c2 | ecosystem: Environmental > Terrestrial > Soil > Riparian zone | place: USA: East River...
TGGCACCGAGGCCGAGCGCGAGCGTGCTGGAGACGACTTCGGCGCCGTCTTTGTAAGCCAGCAGCGCGTCGTGCAGCGCCGCCGCCTCCGCGCGTACCCCCGTCTGCCAGTCGCCCTCAGCAGCGGCCAGCGGGCGCGCTCCGGCGATGATGCGGTCGGAGACCGCCGCCAGCAGCGACTGCTTGTTGGGGAAGTGCCAGTAGAGCGCGCTCGGCTGAACCCCCAGCGTGGCGGCCAGATGGCGCATCGTCAGGTCGGGTAGGCCCTGCTGGTCCAGAATGCGCAGCGCCGCGTCGACGACGTCGTCGCGGCTGTTGCGGGCGTGCCCGGCGCTGTCCGATCTCGGCATCCCACCACTATAGTGAACGCCGTTCAGGAGAACGATGTTCAGGTGAACGGCGTTCGGGAGGGGAAGCGCTGTGCAGCAGTTCGAGATGCGAGACCTCACGCGAATCGTGGTCTTTGCCGCCATCATCGCCGTGCTGGGGATTCCGGGTGCGATCACGGTTCCCGGCGGCGCTGTGCCGATCACGGCGCAGACCCTCGGCGTCATGCTCGCCGGCGCGGTGCTGGGCCCGTGGCGCGGCGCGAGCGCGGTCCTGATCTTCCTTGTGCTCGTCCTCGCGGGGCTGCCGCTGCTGTCCGGCGGTCGCGGCGGGGCCGGCGTGTTCGTGGGTCCCTCGGCGGGCTTCCTGATCGGCTGGATCTTCGGCGCGTTCGTCGTCGGCGCGATCGTGCGGTTCGGGGGACGGCCGCCGGTCTGGTGGCGCACCGCGATCGGCTGCTTCATCGGCGGGGCATTGGTCGTGTACGCCATCGGCGTCCCGGTGCAGTCGCTGGTCACCCGGCTCCCGCTCAGCAAGACCATGGTGACCACGGCCGCCTTCCTGCCCGGTGACCTGCTCAAGGCCGTGGTCGCGACGATCATCACGATGGCACTGTGGCGGGCCTACCCCCGCGCGTTCGGCAATCCGACCCGCCGGGTCGCCGCGTGACCGGGCTCGTCTGCGGTAACACCGTCCTCACCGAATCCGAATTGCGCGACCGGATCGCCGCCGCCGGCGACGCGGGCGTCGACGTGCCCGGCCGCGCGGTGCCGATCCGCGATCCTGACCGGGTCACCGCGCTGGTCACCGCGCTCGCCGTGCGCGGCGTCGGCGGCCTGCCACTGGTCGGCGACGACCGGTGGGACGCCACCTACTGGGCGAGTCTGCGCGACCGGGTAAGGCGAGCGGCGCCGGTGCCGGGAATGGCCTGGGGGACGTTCACCTCCGGCAGCACCGGTGCGCCGCGAGTGGTGGTGCGCACCGAAGCGTCCTGGGCCGCGTCCTTCCCGGGCGTCGAGCGGTTGACCGGGCTGACCGCCGACGACGTCGTCTACCTTCCGTCGCCGCTGGTCTCCTCGGTGACCATGTTCTCCGTCGCCCATGCCCGCGCGCTCGGCGCCACCGTTGTGCTCCCGCGCACGCACACCGTCTCGGCCGCGGACCTGGCCGAGGCCACGGTGCTGCACGGCACCCCCTACGCGCTGCGCGACATCCTCGAACGGATCGAGGCCGGGTCCGCCCACCGGCTCCGGGTCGCCCTTGTCGGCGGCGCCCGGCTCGACCCCCGCCTGCGCGCTCGGGCGGAGGCCGCCGGGATCGCGGTGGTCAGCTACTACGGCGCCGCCGAACTGTCCTTTGTGGCAACGGACCCCGATGGGCAGGGACTCCGCCCGTTCGACGGCGTCGAGGTCCGGATCAACGACGGCGTGCTGTGGGTCCGCTCCGGCTACTTCGCCAGCGGCTACCTCGGCGCGGTCGACGGGCCGTTCCGCCGCGACGCCGACGGGTGGGGCACGGTCGGCGATTTGGCGGCGGACGAGATCTCGCCGCTGCGGCTGCTCGGCCGCAGCGACGGTGCCATCCTGACCGCGGCCGCGACGGTCGTGCCCGAAGACGTCGAAGCGGCGTTGCTCGGCATCGACGGGATCGCCGACGCCGTGGTGTTCGCGTTGCCGCACGAGCGGGCCGGAGACCTCGTCGCCGCGGTGATCGAGCCGGCGCCCGGGCGGCGCCCGCCGACGGCCGGTGAGCTGCGGGCGCGGGCGGGCACCCTGCTGACCGGCACCCACCGGCCGCGCCGCTGGTTCTGGGTCGACCGGCTGCCGCGTACCGCCGCGGGCAAGCCGGCCCGGGAGCAGATCAGGCGGGACGCGATCGAGGGTCGGGTGGCCCGGGTTGTCTGAGTTCCCCGTCGTGGTGGCGGCACGGCGTACCCCCATCACGGTCAAAGGCGGTGGGCTCGCCCACCGCACCGCCGCCGAGCTTGCCGCGCCGGTCATCCGGGCCTGCGTCGACGACGCCGGGTGGGCGGGGCCGGTCGGCGACGTGGTGCTGGGCAACTGCATGGGAGCGGGCGGCAACATCGCGCGGGTGGCGGCGCTGGCCGCGGGGCTCGGCGTCGCCGTCCCGGGCATGACCATCGACCGGCAGTGCGGCAGCGGCCTGGCGGCGATCATCACCGCCGCCGAAGCGGTCCGCGCGGGCGACGGCCGGCTGCGGATCGCCGGCGGGGTGGAGAGTTGCTCCACCGCGCCGACCCGGATCGCCGACGGGGTCGCCTACAGCCGGGCGCCGTTCGCGCCGCCCGGGCATCCCGACCCCGACATGGTCCGCGCCGCGCAGGACCTGGCCGTGCTCGACGGGATCGGGCGCGACCGGCAGGACGCGTACGCCGCGCGCAGTCACCGGCTCGCGGTGGCCACCCGCGAGCGCGGCGGGTTCGACGGCGAGATCGTGCCGTTGGACGGCGTCACCGCCGACAGCGGCCCCCGAGCACGGGTCCCGGCGATGCTCGACCGGTTCCCGCCGCTGTTTCCGGACGCCGGCGGCACGCTGACCGCGGGCAACTCCTGTCGCGACAGCGACGGTGCCGCGGCCGTCGCGATCGTCCCGGCCGGCGCCCGGGGCAGAGCGCCCGGCCTCGCCGTCATCGCGACGGCCACCGTGGGCTGCGATCCGGCGCTACCCGGCCTCGGGCCGGTCGCCGCCGTCAAGACCCTGCTGAACAACGCCGGCCGGGACCTGGCCGACATCGCCGCCATCGAACTCGTCGAGGCTTTCGCCGCTCAGGCGCTGGCCTCGCTGACCCGCCTCGGCCTGGCCGGCGAGCCGGCCGACGTCGACCCGCGGGTCTGCGCAGACGGCGGTGCGCTCGCACTCGGTCACCCCTGGGGGGCGAGCGCGGCGGTGAGCGTGGTCCGGCTGTTCAGCCGGCTGGTTCGCGGCGGCGCCCCGGCCGGCACGCTCGGCCTGGCCACCGCGGCGGTCGGCGGCGGGCTCGGGTTGGCCGCCCTCTTCGAGGTCGTGCGATGAGCGAGCGCGACATCGTGCTCGACAACGTCAGCGTCGAATACCCCGGCGGCCGCACCGCGGTGCGCGAGCTGTCGGTGCGGTTGAGCGAGCGGCGGATCGCGGTCATCGGCTCCAACGGTTCCGGCAAGTCGACCTTCGCCCGCACGCTCAACGGCCTGGTCACCCCGACCACCGGCGCGGTACGCGTACACGGGCTGGACCCGATCCGGCAGGCCAAGGAACTGCGCCGCCGGGTCGGCTTCGTGTTCAGCAACCCGGACACCCAGATCATCATGCCGACCGTCGCCGAGGACGCCGCGTTCTCGCTGCGCCGCCGGGGTCTGTCCCGGGCCGAGATCGCCGCCCGGGTCGCGGCGGCGCTCGACCGGGTCGGCCTGACCGGCTACGCCGACTCGCCGGCCCACTCGCTATCCGGCGGGGAGAAGCAGCTCCTCGCGCTGTGCGCGGTGCTGATCGGCGAGCCCAGCCTGGTCGTCGCCGACGAGCCGACCGCCTACCTCGACGGGGTCAACAGCCGGCGCATCGCGGGCTTCCTGCTCGACCAGATGCCGCAGCAACTCGTCCTGGTCACCCACGACCTGCGGCTCGCCGCCCGGTGCGATGTCGCGGTGCGGTTCGACCGGGGCCGCCTGGTCGACCAGGGCGAGCCGGGCCCGGTGATCGCCCGCTACGAGCACGACCAGGACCTGGCGTGATCTCGCTCTACCGACCCGGCGATAGCGCGCTGCACCGGCTGCCGGCCGGCCCGAAGCTGCTCGGGGTGATGGCCCTGGCGTTGGCGGTCTCGCTCGCCCCGGCCGACCCGTGGCTGCTGGCCGGGTCGGCCGTTGTCGTGGCCGGCGGCTACCTGCTCGCCGGCCTCGGCATGGCAGAGCCCGGCCGGCAAGTCTGGATCTTGCGCTGGCTAGTGCTGGTGATGCTGCTGAGCCAGGTGTTCTTCCTGCCCGGGCGCACGGTCGCGGCCAACATCGTGCGGGTGGTCGCGGTGATCCTGCTGGCCAACCTGGTCACCCTCACCACCCGCACCGAAGACCTGGTCGACGCCATCGAACGGGCGCTGACGCCGCTGCGGCACATCGGCGTCAATCCGGGCCGGGTCGCGCTGATGCTCTCGATGACCATCACCACGATCCCGGTCATCGCCGGGTACGCCGCCCAGATCCGGGAGGCACAGCGCGCCCGTGGCGTACCCGTGGCGCCGCTGGCCTTTGTCGTGCCCTTGCTGGTGATGGCCCTCAAGCACGCCGACGACCTGGCCGACGCGCTAACGGCGCGCGGGGTCGACTAGCGGCTAACGCCAGCGCGCGACCACGGACGCGCCACCCAGCACCCGGTCGCCGGGCGCCACCAGGGCGTCGGCGGCCTCGGCCGGCAGGTAGATGTCGGTGCGGGAGCCGAACCGGATGAGCCCGAAGCGCTCGCCCCGGGCCAGCAACGCGCCGACCGGTGCCCGCTGCACGATCCGGCGGGCGATCAGGCCGGTGCGCTGCGCGACCACGACCGTGCCGCGCGGGGTGTCGAGCACCGTGTAGGCCGCCACGTTGTGCTCGGCCGCAGGCTTCATCGCCGCCGCGTAGCCGCCGTCGGCGACGAAGTAGTCGACCACCTTGCCGGCCACCGGGGCGCGATTGACGTGCACGTCGAGCACGGAGAGGAAGACCGCGATCCGGAGGAACTCGCCGTCGCCGAAGCGGTCGTCGGTCAGCCGCTCGACCGAGAGGACCTTGCCGTCGGAGGCGGCCACCACGGCCGAGGCGTCTTCCGGCACGTCGCGCTCGGGGTCCCGGAAGAACGCCGCCACCGGGAGCGCGGCCAGCGCCGGCACCAGCCAGAGCTTCGACGACGGGCGGGCCCGGCGGGCCAGCGCGGCCAGGCCGAACGCGATGCCGGCGGCGGCCACGCCGTTGGAGTCGATGTGCATGCCGCGGGTCACCGGGACGCTCGACGGCCGGTAGGCCGGAGCGAGTCGCTCGGCCGCGGCGGCGTCGGCGGGGGAGAAGCGCAGCCGGTGCACCCGGACCGGCGGCCGGTTGGCCAGCACCAGGTCGGAGCCGACGCCGAAGAGCGCCGCCTGCCGGTCGAGTTCGGCGGCCGCGCCGCCGGTCAGCCCGGGCAGGGCCGGCGCCGCGATGCTCAGCACGCCGCCGTCGGCCAGGTATTTCGCCAGCCCGTCGATGGTGGCCCGGGCGTCTTCGGCCGAACCGGTGAGCGGCTCGGCGACGATCACAATCTGCGCCGCGTCGGACTCGCCGACGGACTCGGCCACGCGGACCCGGTCACCGACCCACTGGCCCTGCTGGTGGACGTGGGCGCGCAGCGCGGCGGTGGTGGTGCCCGTGCCGGGCGTCACCACCAGGCTGTCGCCGGGCAGCAGCGTGTCGATCGCGGACTGGAGCACCGCCGACCCGGGCGCGGCACCGACCACCAGGGCTGACTTCGGGCCGGCGTGGCGGGCAAGCTCGGCGGTGAGCGTGCGCGCGGCGCGCTCGCCGAGGCCGTCGCGGCCCTCGGCGGCCGGGTGCGCGGGGGAGGCGGTCATGTCGGGCTGGCTCCTCAGCGGTCGAGATCGTTAAGCCGGCGGCACGAGCGCGCCGCAGCGAACAGGCAGCTGGCCGGCGGAGGCGAAAACCTCCACCGGCCAGCATAGGTGCCGCGGGACCCTAGTCGCGGCTTTGACCACGCGGCGGAGCGGAGACCGGGTCGCCGAGGTCGGCGGTGGGCTCGCCGGCGGTTGCCGGCTCCAGGTCGATCGACGGGACCGGATCGCCCCCGGCGCTGACCGGGGCGGCCGAGCGCTGTGCCGTGCTGGCGTTGCCGGTCGACCGGATCGCGCCGATCAGGCCCAACAGCCCCAGCAGGATCAGCCCGAACGCCACCCACCAGCCGGGCGCCGGCACGTCGACGTTGACCACCTGGGCGAACACCCACCAGCCGAAGATCGCCAGGAAGACGACCGCGAACACCAGGGAGAGCAGGTCGGTGCGGTGCGGCTTCATCGGGACACCTCCACTTGACCGGTGTTGACGTGGATCGTCAGCCGCAGCGTGCCGCCGCCGACGCCGTCTTCGCCGTTGTCGGCGACGGTCAACGACTGGCCCAGCCCGCTGGTGGACCGGTCGAAGACCTGCGCGTCGCCGGCGTCGATGTCGACGTCGGCGATCACATCGACGTTGTCGGGCACCCGCACGTCCAGCTGGCCGGCGTTGAGCGAGATGTCGACCTCCTTGCTCTGACCGGCGAAGTCGAGGTTGGTCAGATCGAGCCGGGCGTCACCGAACGGCAGCCGGTAGCTGGGCCGCAGCTCGGCCATCGAGAGCGGCTCCCACACCGCGTCCTTCGTGACGATGTGCTGGTCGTGGTCGACCTGGTATTCGGCGATCGAGGAGATGCCGAGCGCGGCCGCGGCGGCGATACCGAGCGCGATCAGCCAGCGGGCCCGGCCCAGCCAGGTGCCGACCAGCAGGCCGAGCGCGACGGTGAGCAGCGCGGCGGCGAAGTAGGTCGTCGGGCGCACCCGGATCACGTTCAGCAGGTCGAGCATCGCCACGACGCCAATCGCCACGAAGATCATCGAGAACGTGGCGGCACCCAACGCCGAGCGCTCCTTCGGCGGCTTCGGTGGCTTGGCCGGCCGGGCCGGCGTCGGCGGTGGCGGTGGTGGCGGCCCACCGTAGGGCCCGTAGGGCGCGAACGGCGGCTGGTAGCCCTGTTGCTGACGGGGCGGGTAGGGCCCGCTCACCGGCGGGAACTGCGCGGTAGGCGTCTCGTAGGCGCCGGTCGGCGCGTCGGCCCGGGTGGGCTCGTCGACCGCGGCCGGCGGTGGCATCGGGGGCGCGGCCGGGGCCGCGACCGGGCCGGACGGCTGTTCCGGCGCCGACCGCCACGGCGCGGTGCCGGCCCACGGCGACACGGTCGACCAGCTGAAGCCGCCGCCCGCCGGGCCGCCGGACGGCACCGGCTGCGGTCCGCGCTGGTTGCGGTTGAGCAGCAACGCGCCTCCAATCAGAATGGCCGCGCCGAGCAGGACGGCGCGGAACGCGTCGGTGACCAAGAAGCCGAACAGCACCGCGCACCCGACGCCGAGGATGATCGCGGTGACCGGCGACATGCTGGACCGGCCCTTGCCGAGCACCGACTCGATCGGCGACGCGCTGTCGCCCTCGGCCGGGATCAGCAGCCAGGCGGTCACGTAGATCAGCACGCCGACGGCGAAGAACACGGTGAGCACGGCGAACAGCACCCGCCACAGGATCGGGTCGGTGTTGGTGGCCCGCCCGATGCTGGCACAGACCCCGGCGAGGTATCGGCCGTTGTACGGGCGCACCAGCCCGTACCGCGTGGTGAATCCGCTTGTGCCGGTCGTGGCGCCGGCACCCGGCGGCGGGGGCGGCGGTGGTCCGGACGGCGGCGCTGCGGCCTCGTCCGCCGGGCGCTGGCCGGCCGTTGTCTCGGGGGTGTCGGTCATAACGTCGATACTGGCGGTGCGGGTGCCCGAGCGGCCTCAGGAACGGACCCTGACGCCACCCTGAGATATCGAGCGCCCAGGTTAGGGGGCCTCCCCGTGGTCGGCGGGTGGCGTCGCATGTGACGATCGAACCCACCCGGAAGGAGGCCGTCATCACCGCACCGACCGTCCCGCGCCTTTACCGCGCCCGCGACCGCCGCATGGTCGCCGGCGTGGCCGCCGGTGTCGCCGACCATCTTGGCATCCCGGCTTCCCGGGTACGCGTGGCGTTCGTGTTGCTGCTGGGGTTCAGCGGGCTGGGCCTGCTGCTCTACGCCGCGCTCTGGGCGGTCCTGCCGCAGCAGGCACGCACCTCCGGCGACTCGACCCGGCGCGACCTCGGCCAGGTCCTGCCGTTCCTGCTGATCGGCGGCGGGGTGCTGATCACCCAGGCGCTCCTGTTCAACTCGGTCGGCGCCGCGGCCACCGGCGGCTGGCTGATCGCGCTGGTCGCGGTCGGCGCCGGCGTGATCTGGCACCAGTCCGACCCGGAGCGGCGCCGGCAGTGGAGCGAGACGCTGCCCCAGATGCCCTGGCTCGCCGCGGTGGTCGACGAGAGCGACCGCCGGGCCTTCCTGCTCCGCTTCATCGGCGGCGGCGTGCTGGTCGCGACCGGCATCATCGGCGTGGTCGCGGTCTACGCCCCGTCCGGCGACATCGGCGCCGTCGTCAACGGCGTGATCTTCGCGCTGGTCGGCCTGTTCGGCGTCGCGGTGGTCGCCGGCCCCGCCCTGTGGCGCACGTTCAACCAGCTCCGCGCCGAGCGCGAGGGCCGGATCCGGGAGACCGAGCGCGCCGAGGTCGCCGCCATGGTGCACGACCAGGTGCTGCACACGCTCGCCCTGATCCAGCGCAACGCCGGCGACGTCAAGGTCGTGCAGCGGCTCGCCCGCGGCCAGGAGCGCTCGTTGCGCAACTGGCTCTACAAGCCCACCGCGTCGCCGACCGAGCGGTTCGCGGCGGCGCTGGAGCAGGCGGCGGCCGAGGTCGAAGACACCTTCGCGATCACCGTCGAGACCGTCGTGGTCGGCGACCGCGACACCGACGAGCGGGTCGGCGCGCTGGTCGCGGCCGCCCGGGAAGCCATGGTCAACGCCGCCCGGCACGCCAAGGTGCAGACCGTCTCCCTCTACGCCGAGGCCGAGCCGGAGCAGCTGAGCGTCTTCGTCCGCGATCGCGGTGCGGGCTTCGACCCATCTACAGTGGAAGTGACCCGGCACGGGGTGCGCGGCTCGATCATCGGCCGGATGACCCGACACGGTGGCCGGGCGGAGATCCGCAGCGAGCCGGGCACCGGCACCGAGGTTCGATTGTTCCTGCCGATCGCCCGGGTGTCGGCAGCAGCCGCGCCAGGGCGCCAAAGCTAATGCCAACGCCAGCAAGGACAGGTGAGCTGCGATGACCGATAACCCGACGCCGACCGACGCACCCCAGGCGCTGCGGGTGTTCGTCGTCGACGACCACGCCATGTTCCGGGCCGGCGTCCGCGCCGAGCTCGCCGGCCGGGTCGACGTGATCGGCGAGGCCAGCACGGTGGCCGAGGCGGTCAGCCGGATCGGCGCACTGGAGCCCGACGTCGTCCTGCTCGACGTGCACATGCCCGACGGCGGCGGCCGTGCGGTGCTCGAGGTGGTCCGCCGGACCCACCCGCAGGTCCGCTTCCTGGCCCTGAGCGTCTCCGACGCCGCCGAAGACGTGATCGGCCTGATCCGCGCCGGCGCCCGCGGCTACGTCACCAAGACCATCTCCTCCGACGAGCTCGCGGCCGCGATCCGCCGGGTGGCCGAGGGCGACGCCGTCTTCAGTCCACGCCTGGCCGGCTTCGTCCTCGACGCGTTCGCGAGCCGCTCCGACGCGGCTGTCGCCGATCCGGAGCTCGACCAGCTCACCAACCGCGAGCGCGAGGTGCTCCGGCTGCTGGCCCGCGGCTACGCCTACAAGGAGATCGCGAAGGAGCTGTTCATCTCCATCAAGACGGTGGAGACGCATGTGTCCAACGTGTTGCGCAAGCTCCAGATGTCGAACCGCTACGAACTCTCGCGTTGGGCCGCGGACCGTCGCCTAGTGTGAATGTTCGAATATAGACATTTTTGCTCGGGTTAGCGGTGGTTCAGACCGCCAGCGAGCGCTCGCGTCGCTGCCATTAGGTCCGCGGTTGGTTTGGCCAACCTCTTGTGCCCGACGCCGAATTGTGTTGATCTAGGTCTCGCGCCCGCTGCCGTGTAGAACCGGTTCGCTCCGCAAACACCGGCGGGCGCACGGTTGGACCACTTCGCGACCCCGGTCGAGCGCGGCGATTGAGCCCGCTTCGCGTAGCCGTCGTGACCTGGTCGTACGTATTGGCTAAGGCCGCTTCGCGGCGCTGGCGGTGCGTGGTGGGTGTGTCCCGCCGGGTGCCGGCGGTGACCCGTCGCGGGTAGGTCGCGTGGGAGTTCGGTGGGCGCAGGATGGCGTGCATACCATGTGGGCGGTCCG
>Ga0193743_1003595_pt1 | contig 10333 bp, 8 predicted proteins | sample L2c2metaG_FD_143038 | JGI IMG/M metagenome (GOLD analysis project Ga0193743, IMG submission 143038) | Soil microbial communities from a riparian zone of the East river system, Colorado, United States - L2c2 | ecosystem: Environmental > Terrestrial > Soil > Riparian zone | place: USA: East River...
GATCAAAAAAAAAAAAAAAAGACTCTTCATATAGACAGACAGGAGAGCCAGGATTCAGACCCCTTTGTGTCTCTCGTTGAGCTTGGATCTCTTGTTAATTTTTCTCCGGGGGCTGATCTTTTTTCTTTTTACTTTCACCTCCAACCTGTTAAAAAAGATTATTATTTTTTTACCTTTTTATCACCTTTGCTCAATGCTTCAATATCCAATGCTAACCCTCCTTCCCCTAAATTTCTGCTGCAACCAACCTTCACATTAACAATCAATCGCCCCTCATCAAATCTACCTTGGCATGGTCTCCGGCGCCGACGTTGCGGATCCGTTGTTTCAATTGCCTTTTTCTTTTCCCCTTTCCTTTTTCTTTTTCTCACCCTTTCATTTACGACATTTTTTATGGGCAACGCATCAAACGCCGCTCCTCGGCGTTTGCTTGACTTTCATCATACTCGATCTGGTCTATGCTTTGGTGCCTATACGTGATGTTTTTAACATCACCACCAACCATCAAACAACGCACACAAAAAAATGATCTCACAGTGCGCCAGACGAAAGAAACATCTACGTCGATGCCGAAACTCGTATTCAGATATTGGAAACTATGCTCATGCTACCACAGGCTGATAGAGAGCAATGTGCTGCTTTTATCGTAAGTTTGTTATGTTTTCAAGGTTCGCGTTTTTTCTAAAACAATTTAGCGAGACGAACGCGTAATGGTAATCTGGTCCGAATCCCTAGACCGAATCATTCCTCTTTGTCAAGAATTCGAAGAACGGCTTATTAAACTCCTTTGGCGATCTCGGCCTCTTCTAAACACTCCATCTGCGTCTTCAGCTCACTACCAAGCGGGAGTGAGTGGGGGAAGTGGAAATGGATCCTTGGTAGGGTATTCGGGATCGGCGAGCGTTGAAGTTCTCTCCCCTTCAACTAGTGGACTCAACTGGAATGGCAACGGGAACGGGAGCGGAGACGGGAACAGCAAAAGCAATGGGAATGGGAATGGAGCAACAGATGGCAGGCACTCTGATCCTCCAAGTCTAGCACGCACAAACGGATCCTCCTCACTTGCACTCAACCTCCTCCAGCATTCATCCAATAGTACCAGTTCATCAATTCGGAAAGGACCCTATGGAGAACAAGGGAGAGAGTTTGATGAATTGGAGATGGATGAGAAGGACAAGGACAAACTTGTTTCTGGGTTTAGTGGTGGTCATCTGAACGGTCTTGGTCATGATCAGAAATCCGAAGATGGGAGGACTAACAGATCGAGAGGGGGGTATAAGAGGACTTGGTATGGGAAGAAAGTGTTTGTGCAGCCTTCTTCGACGCAGGAGGACGATTTGGAGGGATGTAAAGGGGAAAGGAGACCTGTTCGTTTGTATGCCCCTGTATATAATGGGTTGGCTGCTGGGATTGCTCTTGGTATGTTATTTAGCTTTTCTTCTGGATTTTTAGAGGAGACGCTAACTTGCCGTTTGGATTTGATTGCGTTTAGTGTTCATCGGTAATGGCCTACGTGAGTAGATAAAGACCCCCACACACGAGGGAGGGAACTGAGACTCATGTCCTTTGTTTTCCAGGAACTCTGCTCGTGGAATGGACGCTCGATAGGGATTTTACTCGGTTCGCGCTTGTTGCTGTTATTCCTTTGCTTTACTGCGTTTCACTCGTACGTCCGTTCCTTTCCTCGCCCACTCATCCCATCCATCCAGTCATGCATCTTCACAAACCGAAATTAACCGTACGCCCTGTCCCACACAATGCAGTTCTTCGCCCTTCAAATAGTTCAAAATGTCACCATGATGATAGGTCCCATCGCGCACTACCATCAAAACTCCAAATACTACTCTGCAATCCCTCCAAGACCGAACAAGGAAGTGGATAATAGTTTACCGCATATCACGATTCAGATGCCGGTTTATAAGGAAGGTTTGCAAGCTGTTTTGTATGTTTTTTTCTTCCTTTCTTCCTTCCTCAAAAATCTGATCTGGTCATTTTTTATTTTCTATAGGGCGCCTTCCATTCGCTCCTTGAAGAAAGCAATGCAGACGTACGCCCGACAAGGTGGTACATCCACCATTTTCATCAACGATGATGGATTGAGGTTGTTGTCCCCCAATGAGAGGGATGAAAGGCTAGCGTTTTATGCAAATCATAATATAGGTTGGGTGGCGAGACCGAAACATGATCCTAAACCTGGAGGATTCAAGAGGGCCGGGAGGTTCAAGAAAGCTTCCAATATGAATTATGGTACGTTTTTGGCTTCCCCCGCTAGAAAAAGAAAAGGAGAAAAAGAGTTGATTTCATTGTTTCGCGATAGGTCTGGCTTTATCTTTGAAAGCTGAGAAACATCTGGAAATACTTCTAGCTAATAATGCAGCTGCCAATAATACCACTACACGTCATTCAACTTCCTCAAATGCTCATGACGGAAGTCCCAACGCCAGTATTACTCACAGTGGGCCTATACAATACGGAATCCAATACCAAAATCGAGACGGAGATGAATCCGTCGTCTGGGGACAAGGCAGTACTACCGGCATCACACCAGGAACCTCCCAAACTATAGGTATAGCTCCAAGCCCAAGCACACCTAACCTCGCCACCTCCCCTTCCAACCCTCCCTCTCTCCAACATCATTCCCCACCTTCATTCCACCAACAACGCCCACTCTCTGATCTCTCCCACTTGGGAGACGAAGACCTAGAAGAAAAAGCTCTCGGTCTTGCTATCCATGAAATATGGGAAGAAAGTGGTCGGAAGTGGCGTCCTTGGGCTGCGAATGGGCGAGCGACGAGGATAGGCGAGATAGTGTTGATTGTGGATAGTGATACGGTTGTTCCGGAGGATTGTTTAAGGGATGCGGCTAGAGAGATGAGAGAGTGTCCGACTGTGGCTATTATTCAACATGAGAGTGGTTAGTTCTGTTTTTTTTTTGTTTTGTTTTTTGAGACGAGTTGAATTCATTTTTGATCGGTTGTTTTAGATGTGATGCAGGTCGCGCATCATTATTTCGAAAATGGGATCGCGTACTTCACGAAAAGGATTAACAGGTGTATTTCAATATGTGCGTTCCCATCTCTCCTACTTTATTTCGACGATTAACATCCCCCCCAGCCTGTGCCAACGGCGAAGTCGCCCCTTTCATGGGTCACAATGCGTATAATTCTTCCTACAATCACTTTTGTATCACAATCACTCACATATCACCCATCCAGATTTTTACGCTGGAAAGCCATCCAAGACGCCGTCTTCGTTGATCCGGTCGACGGAAAGCAAAAAATATGGTCCGAGTCAAACGTATCTGAAGATTTCGATATGGCCCTCCGACTCATCTTGAAGGGTTACATCGTAAGGTGCGTATCTTATCTCATATCACTTATGCTTCGATTTGGGCCATCCATCCTTCCCATCCATCCACGCACCACCACACACTGGAATGCCAACGCCCGCCATGAGTTTTCATTGCATCGACTCTTTTTTCTAATCCTAAATTTGATCCTGATTTCTGATCCTTTTCAAGGTGGGCTACGTATTCTAAAGGAGCGTTCAAAGAAGGCGTTTCGCTGAGTGTGGATGATGAACTTAATCGATGGCAAAAGTACTCCTATGGATGTAACGAGTGAGTTCCTCATCCATCCATCTCCTTACCATTCCATCCATCCTTTTCCATTCCATTTCACCGCATTCCAGCCCATCGCATCCATAATAAGTTTCCTCGATAATTCATTCCCCATTCATTTCGTATAGATTACTCTTCAACCCTATCGCACAATGGTGGCGCAGAGGTCCTATCAATCGCCAAATCCACAAGTTCTTATGGTCCCGAGCTCCACTACATTACAAGATTTCGATGTTGGCCTGTACGTGTCCATTCTGTCTTCTTCGATTAACTCCGGGCTGATGAACAGAAATGTGTACGTGCGTTCGCCACTTGATTCGATATAGACATGTTCTCGTACTGTGAGTTGGAACGCCTCCTTCCCTTGTTTTACTGTTACCCCTCTCCCTTATCATTTCATCATCATTCTAATCATTTTCTTCTGTCAGATGGAATAGCAGCCTCTATCACGATATCGCTCATCAATTACGTTCTACTGGGCTTCCAATTCACCGTTGATGGGTTCTTCATGCACAGTTTTGAAATCTTTCTCGCCACTACTGTTGTGTTCTGGGGATCTGGGACTTTAGGATATACGTTATTGGAGTATCGGTTGGGTCATAAGCAATTGGTGAGTTGTGTGTGTTGTGCGGATGGAGTAAACCCCCGTACACCCTTTTCTTTCACCTAACTTCCATATGTCCGTTCCATGCGTTCGACGTCTGTATCTGCGGAAGAATGGTGAACTGATTATGATTTCATTTGTTTAGGTCTACGCATTCTTTGAGAACATCATGTGGATACCATTCTTGTGTGTATCTCTCTATCTACTTCCTCGCTTTCCACGCGCTCATCTTCATTTCAATGGTACTCTTTCTCTCGTTTTTTCTTACAGCTTCTTTTTCTTCGGAGGCCTATCTATCCCAGTCACTCAAGCGATCTTAGCCCACTTATTTTCATACAACATCCAATGGTCAGCCACGATCAAAGAGGTTCAAAGGTCAAATTTCTTCAAGGAGATCCCGAAGATCGCGAGAAGGTTTTGGTTCCCGATGTCAATGTCTACTGTTGTAATCGCTGGGATGATTATTCTTTCGACTTCGCTGGTGCCGTTTACGTGGCGGGTTGATGGGTCAGCTTGGGCTGTGATTTTTCCTTTGTCGTGAGTGGACTGTTTGGTATTTTGAAAATTTATAGTCGGGTATTTTATGTTTTCTTTCCCCTCTCTTTTAGGCTATCCGTTTCATGTCATATCTTGTTCCCGGTTCGTGCTTTATCCGCAGATGCGTGCATCTTTCTCATTTTCTTCCCTATCCTTGACTGCAGATTGTGTTGAACCCGTGGCTTATGGTTTTCTCGTACTGATGGTTCTCCTGACATAGATATAGATCGGGCCTTTTTTAAAACTTCCTTCTCTTTTACTTGTTATGTACGATCGCAGTGACGCTTTACGCTTTTAAGTTCCAGGCCTTCAATCCATTCATATACTTATACATTCATACACAGTGTTCCTCCTTCATTCATCCCCTTTCATTGACAGTTGTAGACGACATCTTGACTGCTGCATCTGTTTTTTTTCTTAATTTTTTTTTCTTGGTTTCAAGGGATGCACATTCTCACATACTTGTGGACAGACCTTTCGTGACTTGTTCCTGTACTTCATTTTTCTTCTGGCAGGCGTTATATCGTTGTCGTACAATGTACACCTCACCTAGTACTATTTTTGTTCGAAAGCCATAGTTACGCTCAATTATCTGTATTGATTAATATCTTTATACCTAAAATCAATTTGTTGTTCTCTTTTTCGCCAACACCTATACTAAGTATTTATTTAAGCTTATAATTAAGCTTAATATTAGATTCAACCCTGGTCTACCATGCGCCTTTCATGACGCTACCTTCATGAAGTTCAATCCGCAGAGGTGCTTCAGCCTCTTTCTGCGATCCCAAATTCTAAAACACCCAACTTACCTGCGTTCCGTCATGGCACACTGGATACAAAGACTCTCAGTTCATACCATTTTGAATTCCATGCGTGCCTATTTAATTTCCGTTTGGTTTCTTCGCCTCGTGGCGCTGGATATCATGGAGTATCGTATACTTCATTACATGTACAACTATCATACCTTCCTTCCAATCGCCGCGTACTTACAACATGATCATGTACGTGGTGAGTAAAGTTGAGGGTGTAGCAATTTCCAACAAGTTCCAGATCTCTGGGTCCCACGCGCACAAGTTTCTCTTCCTGTTAAGGCGTGTAGACACTGTAATATTAGAGTATACTCCTTTAACTTAACCTACTGCTTACAATAGTCCTTCCTTCTCATTTGTGGGATATTAGTTAAACTCGCAGCAATGGCCAACTGCATATGCGGTACTGAACTGTAAATTTTACAACTCTTATCGATCCTGAGCTCTCCCCGGCTCGGTCGAACATTTGATTGCGAAACCCAGGGTCCCCGGGTATTGAGCATTCTTTACATATTTTCCAGGCCTTTTCGACTATCACGATCTACTAACAATTCCGATTGTCAGTAAACGAAAAGTGGGTAAATCTTAATTATGTGGTAAATCACCGAATATCATTGAGGGTGAGGCTTAGGCACCGTGACTCGCACAGATTTAAGGCGCAAGTTTACAGATAGTAGTTCACTCCTAATCATGGATACTGAACGCTATAACAGCGAAACGACGTTGATTGTGACGGCATATTGAAGCAGCCGCAAACTCCTTCCAGACAAAGACCATCGTAAGGACCTCCTCCAGTAGTGCCTCAGTATAACAGTAGGTAGCCATAAGGCAAGGCACGCAGGGTGTGGTAGCCCAGCATCCTTAAATGAAAACCCCACAGTGTAGACGTGCTGGAGAATTGAAGGCAGATCATGCTAAATGCGACATAACGACAACGGTGCCAAGAGAACAGGACGGAAAGAAGGCAGAATAAAATTTCTCAGAGGAAGTAAAAACGATACGGCGATGTATTTCTTTCCTATTTTTGTTCAGTCACCCAGGACCGAACAAAAAATGGGATTCAAGCGACGACCTCTCGCATCGCAGCAAGACAGTTCATCGCCAAGATTTACTCATCCTATCCCGGTCCAGAAATAATGTAAAGCAACGCTGCCAAATGTACCCTGCAAGTACTCTGTGTAAATCAAAGTCGCAGTGCCTGGATTCAATAGTAAATGAAGAAGATGTGGTGAGATGATCGCCCACCTAGCATGATCTAACTCTGATCCACTAACGGCATTATTGCTTGGGAAACTTGTGCAACCTTCCAATGAAACGGTAGGTCGATGGAATGCATCTCGCAGAAGTCGATGAAATTGTCGTAATTGAGAGTTCCTGGGGGACTTCGAAGTGCAAGGCTGTGACAAGTACCCACGCTAACCATAGCATTAGCTTTGATGCCGAAATCTTGCCTCCCTCCCCGTCGAAAGCATCTGTTGGGAAAGGATTTGCAGCGCAGAGGACCGATTTGGATTAGGTGATCTCCTGCATGAAGGACTAGATCTCACTCTAGTGTCGAAGGTTATGTCTCTGACCTGGTGTGACTCGGCAAGCATTTTTTCAACTACATACAATGAGTGAGCATTGGTTCTATGTCAATAACACTGACACTGACACTGACACTGACACTGGCAGTACGGAATTGATGACTACTGTCAAACACGCACCAGCCCAAGTTTTTGTCAGCAATTCTGAAATATAATTGCACAACAAGAATGACAAGAAATATTACTGTAATGGTCGTTTTGGCCCGCAATTCCTTTTTGTGTCCGAGTCAATCTGCGCACCTATACGACGTTCGGAGACCATAGACAGTGCCACCAATGTTCATAAATATGGTTACTTGACAATTTGCTAGCCTTTCTTTGAAATGATAGAGATTAAGAATCTTTGAGAATCCATGGCGGGTAGGGTCGGTACAACACCTTCCGCGTCATCACCCCAGAGATGGTCGAGGACAATCCCTAACATTGTTACTCACCTGCTGGCGTCGGTGTGTACACTCAGCTTTCTAGAAAAGGGAACATTTGGCTCCTTCATTAGATCCAAACATAGGTGTGCAGTTGGATCCGGCAGCAATCACCTCGCCCGAAACCTGCATTCACTGATTGACCTATAAAACTCCAGAATCACATTTCTATATCATGGCTTCACGGGCGTTGAATGATGACGAAGTACTCAGTGAGATGAACAAGATGGTAAGCATCGTTTTTCTCACCTGCTTATACCTATCGCCCTAAATTATTCTTTTACAGGTGGCTTTCATCAAGCAGGAGGCGCTTGAGAAAGCTCGTGAAATAAGGGTCAAGGCTGATGAAGAATTTGCTATTGAAAAGGCGAGAAGAGCTGCGCCCTAGCAATACTCCTTCCTGCCATTGACATCATCATTGTTAGGCCAAACTTGTGAAACAAGAACAACAAGCCATCGATGCCCAGTATGAGAAGAAACGGAAAGGCGCAGAAGTTGCGCAGAAAATGTAAGTTGTAAAAGCACTCATTCGACTGTGCTAACCACGGCCAATCACGCCGTCATCTAGTGCACAGTCGACGATAACCAACAAATCCCGGCTAAAGCTACTTCACAAACGCGAGGAAGTCCTCCAACAAATCTTCGCTGCCGTACGAGAACCAGCGGTCCCGCTTCACAAATCCTCTGGTCGTTATGAACAGTTCTTGGAAGGAACCATCACCGAATCCTTCCTCTATATCGTCGAGCCTAGCGTTGGCATCTATTGTCGAAAGTCTGACGTCGATATTGTGAAGCAGGCAGCAGAAAATGCGACAAACGCCTACAAGGAAATAAGTGGACGAGATATTGAATTTGCTATCGAAGGATCCATCTCTGATGACGCGTAAGTCACCATGATAGTTGGCAAAGAAATAACTTGAATTGGAAAATCTTCCCATTTAGGAGTCAAGGTGGGGTGAAATTGGTGAGTGGCACGGGTAGGATCACGCTTGATAACACGATAGAAGAGAGGCTTAGGCTACTGGAAGACAAGGTTACTCGATTTTCTATTTCTTGAGACGAACTAATGTCCTCACGAGCGGTTCTTTATTAGATGCTACCCGAAATTAGGAAAGAGTTGTTCGGGACGAACCAAAACCGTAAATTCTTCACATGAAATCCTGCTTAGGGTTAGTGTAGAGTCGCTGCATTAGTCCTATACCAAGGAATTGTACTCTCAACCTTACCGTGCAAATTACGCGTTCTAATCTTTACAATGGGATTTGGCATTTCGAATCGAGTATATTATTCCAACAGACAAATAAAAAAAAGGCCAGAGGTCAACTTGATGCATTAGGAGGGAACCAAACCCCGGCGGGTCGAGCTAACTCGACAGATGGCAATGACCCATCGATGCCGTCTACTCATTTTTGGCAAATGGGTACATCCGATGGCTAGCGGCGTCGGTGGATGCAGGACCTACCTTTCGCCCACTCTGAATATCTCGCCTATTTCTCACTCAAATGTGGCATATGAGTTCCAATGCATGTTCACAGTGTATTCCGTGTGTTTTTTTGGAAAAGGGTGCTGTCAATAATGAAAAGAAAATCTGCTCATTTATCATGCAGATGCTTGCCGACTTTTTGATGTAACCGCTCTGGAGTCTGCCACTCCAATTTACGCAAGGTGCGAGGCGCGTCTTCTCCAGTCCCTCGAATCCTATACCTGCTGAGCAGTGAACCACTTGATATCGGGATCGACAGTAGTTGTGTAGCGAGCAAGGAGTATAGGTCCCAACCACGCAGCTAAGGCGACGGGGATGAGTGCCAACTCCGCGACGTGTATTGAACATTACTAACAAATTCTACGCGTATTTTAGATACCAAGGATGCTTACCGACAGGGCCAAAGGCCATCACAATAGCTGGAAGAACGTGTGCTCGAGGCAACAGCGGCTCACCACAGCAAGAAGTTGTGGTCAAATGGGCATGCCCTACACGGCCGAAGATTTACACACAGAAGCCTCTGCTATTTGCGGGAAAGAAGTAGGGAAGAAATGGCACAAGGAATTTGAGTTGTGTCATCCAGGACTTCGTGCTGCGAAACCCGCCAAACTTGATCCCATAAGGCGCGAAGACCTTCAATGGATGGTCATCAATTACAGACAAATGCTAAATTCTCTGGTTTATCCAAGAAAGGTCGTGATCGCAGTACTGCTCAGACTGCAGTTACTTCCAGGACTATGAATATTGATGACAAGATGCATCTTATATTGTACATTCTTACATAAGGTAGAGGCAAGCCATCCGCATCCACTGTCACATGACCAAATGTGATAAAGAGTGACAAAACAAAAGAAATCTATACTACATTTACAAGGAACACCGTTATTAAAAATGTGGCTCCAAGAAAATATTCCAAACTGCCCTTGTAAAATTATCTCGGAACTAGAATTTTGATATATGAGCAGCATTAATTGTAGTATAGTTTAAAGTGTTTAGCACAAGGAATATCAATGGCGAGCATGTGATCTAAAGCACCACCCAATCTCGCCAGATATGCAAGGCGCTCTCGAAAATTCATTGATGCATACGACAAGGGATTGGATGGGAAGCAAGCCGCATGGGCCGCAAAAAAGTACCGTGGTCATCGTGTCTTACCTGCTTCTTTGAGGATTGATCTGTTCAAGGCTGGCCTCATGCCTTCTGCTGAGTAGAACTGCTATAAATTTGAGATCATACAGCTAAGAGCCCATATATTCAGAATAATATAGCTTAA
>Ga0193743_1003596_pt1 | contig 10330 bp, 12 predicted proteins | sample L2c2metaG_FD_143038 | JGI IMG/M metagenome (GOLD analysis project Ga0193743, IMG submission 143038) | Soil microbial communities from a riparian zone of the East river system, Colorado, United States - L2c2 | ecosystem: Environmental > Terrestrial > Soil > Riparian zone | place: USA: East River...
ACGTGACGGCGAGCAGGGTCTTACCGATCGTCACCATGGCGCCCCCCAGGGCCGATCAGCCTAGAGGGTTTTCCAGCCCTGTGCCTGCGCTGTCGCCGAGGGCCCGCGCCCCGAGGGCGTTGATCAGGGCGTCGGCCAGGAAGTCGGCGTAGCGATCGGCCGGCCATCCGCGTTCGAGAACCAGCAGCTCGTAGAGCTCGGGGCTGTGATAGGTCCACAGCACGTCCCGTACGTCGTCCTCGGTCAGCGTGTCCCGGAGCTGGCCGGTGGCCAGCAGCTCCCGGGCGAAGTAGGTCATCGCGGTGAGCGTCTCCTGGCGCATCCGCGCCCAGACGTCCGCCGCGGCGGGGTCGGCGCGGGCCGCATCCCGGGCGAGCAGTTGCAACGGCACGTATCGGGGTGCGCCCTCGGCGAGGTGGCGCAGGTACATGGTGATCTTCTGGGCCGCGTCGGGCTCGGCCTGGATGCGGTGGATCACCTCCCGCTGGGCCATCGGGGTGTCGTCGTCGTCCCCGGCGACCGAGACGTCGAATACCGCCTTGAGCAGGGCGGCCTTGTTGGAAAAGACCTTGTAGACGGTCTGCACCGACACCCCGGCGGCCCGGGCCACCTCCGGCACCGAGGTATCCACGTAGCCCCTGTCCAGGAAGAGGCGTCGAGCGGCGGACAGCACCCGCGCGCGGTTCTCCCTGGCCTGCTCCTGTCGCCGGCTGGCGTCGTAGCGCCTAATGCGGTTGATCGGTTCGTCCAATTAAGTAGAGACTCCTATATCGGATAGACGAGCCTCTATCGTACCGCTCGGGCGAGGAGTCGAAGTTGCCGGCAGAACAGGTAATGACCCTGGAGGCGCCACCGGGAGCCATGGCGGCCGCACGCGCGCTGGCCCCGCGGCTGAGCGCACGGGCCGGGGAAACGGAGCGGCTCGGCACCATGCCCGCCGAACTGGTCAGCGAGGTACGACAGGCCGGCTTGTTCCGCCTGGCCACGCCGCGCGTGCTCGGTGGCGCGGAGGTCCCACCGGCCGCGCTCGTCGAGGTGGGTGAGGAACTCTGCCGGGCCGACGGGTCGTCGGGGTGGAGCATCCTGATCGGCAACTCGACGGCGTTCCTGGCCTGGCTCGATCCGTCGGTGGCCATCGAGCTGTTGGGTGAGCGGACGGACGTGATCAGCGCCTGCGTGTTCGCGCCCAAGGGCCGGCTGACGCCCGATGGAGCCGGCCGCTTCCGGCTGGATGGAAGGTGGCCGTTCAGCAGCGGATGCCGGCACGCCGACTGGTTCGTCGGCGGTGCGCTGGTCGCGGACCGCGACGGGCCTCGGATGGTCCCGGGACGCGGCCCGGATTGGCGGTTGGCGGTCCTTCCGGCCGGGGACAGTACGGTGATCGAGAACTGGGACGTGGCCGGCCTGCGTGGCACCGGCAGCCACGACGTCAGGACCAGCGCGTTGTTGGTGGCGGAGCGGCACACCATGGCCTCGTTCTTCGAGCCGGCGCGCCACGACGGCCCGTTGTGGCGCTTCCCGTTCTTCACCCTCGCCGGAACCTTCCTGGCCGGCTTCCCGCTCGGGGTGGCCCCCCGCGTGTTCCGGTGACGTGCCCAGCCTCGATCAACGGGCCCGTTTCCTACTGGCCACCCAGCAGGCCATGCGGGCGGCGGTTGACGCGGTGGACATCGCCTACGGCCTCGCCGGTTCCACCGTTCTGCACATGGACCACCCGCTGCACCGATGCTTCCGTGACATCCACACCGGCGCCCAACACATCTACTTCTCGAGCGCCTCGGCCAAGCGATACGCCAAGACCCGCCTCGGCATCGAACAGCCGACGTTCTGGCTCTAGGGACCCTTGGTCCCGATGACGGCGGTGGCGCCCAGCTCCTCGGCGTGGGCCACCCGGGGCACCAGCCCGCCCCGGGCGAAGGCCGCCACGGCCGTCGGCGCCTGGCGCTCACTGGTCTCGACGACCAGGTGGCCGCCGGGTGCCAGCCAGTGGCGGGACTCGGCGGCCACCCGCCGCTGCACATCCAGCCCGTCCGGGCCACCGTCCAGCGCCACCGAGGGCTCGTGCACGCGGGCCTCCGGGGGTAACAGTCGGACCGCCCCGGTGGGAACGTAGGGGGCGTTGACGACCAGGAGGTCGACCCGGCCGCGGATCCCGACGGGCAGCGGCTGGTAGAGATCACCCTGGTAGACCTGGCCGCCGTAAGCGGTGAGGTTGCCACGGGCGCAGCGCACCGCCACGGGGTCGATGTCGACGGCGTGCAGCTCCACCCGCCCCACGATCGCGGCCACCCCGGCGCCGACCGCGCCGGAGCCGCAGCACAGGTCCACTACGACAGCCGGCGGGCTGGTGTCGTCGGCGGACCGGTGGAGGAGGGCGGCGGCCTCGCGGACGAGGAACTCGGTGCGCCGGCGGGGGACAAAAACGCCGGGCTCCACCGCGATGCGCAGGCCCAGGAACTCCGCCCAGCCCAGGACATGTTCGAGCGGCAGCCCGTCGACCCGCCGGGCCACCATGGCCGCGAGCTCGTCGGGTGTGCGCGCGGAGGAAACCAGCAACCGCGCCTCGTCCTCGGCGAAGACACACCCGGCGGCGCGGAGCCGGCTGACGATGTCGGGATACCGACCAGCTGACGTGGAAGTGGACAGACGGCCAGAATACCTGGCTAGAACGCGGCGCCGGCCGGGTGAGAACGCGGCACCCGGTCCGCGTCAGGTCAGGCAGAGCTCGTTGCCCTCCGGATCGGTCAGGGTGACCCACGTGAACGGCCCCAGAGCACCGCGATGCAGCTCGGTGGCGCCGTTGGCCACCAGCCGGGCCACCTCGGCCTCCCGCTGCTCCGCGCCGACCCGCACATCCAGGTGGACCCGGTTCTTGACCGTCTTTGCCTCCGGGACGTGCTGGAACAGCACCCGCGGAGAAGGGTCATCGGGGTGCCGGATCGCCGCGCCGATGCGCCACACCAGCACGCCGCGCCACCTCATGGTGTCCTCCTCGGTCGCCTTGCCCTGGTCGACCATGGCCTGGATGAAGCCCTCATCGGTGGGCTCCACGGTCCAGCGGAGCGCGTCCGCCCACCACTCGGCGAGCGCGTGTGGTTGTGCGCAGTCAAAGGTGACCTGGAAGTCGTATGCCATGCCGGCAGGTTAGGGATGTGCACCGACAACGAGAGCTCCGGCGCTGGGGATCAGGGCGCGTAGATCGGAGCGACGTCGAAGAACACGCGGTAGTCGACGATCAGGCCGTCGTCACGCACCCGCCAGATCGACACCGCGGGAAGGGAGACCTCCTTGCCGTCCAGGCGGGTGTAGGTCACCTCGGTCTCGACGATCGTGTCGGCGCCGACACTCCACTCGTTCAGGATCCGGTGGCGCAGACCCTTGAAGGTCGACAGAAACGCCCCGGCGCCGGCCGCGATGGCTGCTCGACCGACCAACGGCTCGGTATTGCCGAACACCATCCTGGCGTCCTCGGCGATCACCTCGTCCAGGGCGTGCGGGTCCATCGTGTCGACCTTCTGGAAAATGCTCCGCGCGGTGTGCATAACGCTTCCCCCTGTGTGGTTCATGTTCATGCGGTTGAAGCGCCGGTCGGTGCCTGGATGTGGCTGCCGTAGCGGCCGGTGACTTCGGCGATCCGTTCGAACTCGTCTGGACTGGTCGGCGGCGCCTGCACACCGGCGCGGGCCGGCGTCCCGGCGTCGATGAAGAACTGTTCGAAGCCGGCGGGGGTGACCAGGATCAACGTGCGCGCCGCGGTCACACTCGGATTCTTGAACCAGTGTGGGATGCCCCGGGGCAGGTAGACGAAGTCACCGGCGCGAGCCACGGTGATCTCCCCGCCGACGGCGATCTCGAGCACCCCGTCCAGCAGGTAGAACGCCTCGTCCTCCCTGGTGTGCACGTGCGGCGGCGGGCCGCTGCCGGGTGGGATGGAGGCTTCGATCAACCCGTAGGCGCCGCCGGTCGACTCCGAGGTCGCCTTGATGGTGTAGGTGTCCCCGACCACCCAGCTCGCTGGCCCTTCGCCGGCGCGCACCAAACTGACGCCCGGCCCATTGGAAAATGTCACGTTGTCTCCCCCTGGTGTGTGCGTCTTGACGCTACGAAGCCGCGAGCTCGGCGCCTATGCCACATTTCTGGGGTTTCCGGCGGATTTAATGAGGTCCTGGGTGGGCCGAACCCGTGTGACCATGCACAGGTGAACAGCGGCACGCGGGTGCGCGCCTACGAGCGGGTGACGCGGCTGAGTGGCGCCAAGCTGGACCTCCCGGAACTTTTCGCCGAGTCGGCCCGGTTGCTTGGCACCGCCCTACCGCACGACGCGGCCTGCTGGCACACGATGGATCCGGCGACGCTGATCGAGACAGGCGCCCATTTCGAGAACATGCCGCGCGCCGACGCCCACATCGCCCAGATCGCGTACCTCAGCGAGGACTACAACACCTTCGTTCAGCTCGCCCAGGGCAGACGGCACAGCGGAGTGCTCAGCGAGGAGACCGGGGGCCAGCTGGACCGCAGCCCGCGCTACCGGGAGCTGCTGCGTCCGCAGAACCTCCGGGGTGAGCTGCGTACCGCGTTTGTCGTCGACGGCGCCTGCTGGGGTTGCTTCGCCTTCTTCCGCGAAGCTCCGGCTGATTTCACCGCGGACGAGCGAGACTTCGCCCACCAGCTGGCGTCGTTGCTGGGCCGTGCCTTCCGTGCCGCCGGAATGCACGACAGAGCAACCGGCGCCGGCCCTGCGCTGTGGCCAGGTCTGCTCCTGCTCGACGGGCGGCGCAGGGTGGAGTCGGTCAACGCGCCGGCCCAGAGGTGGCTCGAGGAACTGGGCTTCCAGGGCGCGCCCGAGCACGATCCGCTCCCGTTCGCGCTGCTCGCGGTCGCTGAGCGGGTGCGCGGCTCGGCCGAGGAGGCGACCACCCGGGTACGCGGGTCGTCCGGCACCTGGATCCAGTTACATGCCTCGTCGGCCTCCGGCAGTGGCGAGCCAGGGCGCGTGGCGATCATCCTGCAGGCCGCGACGCCTCCCGCGATCGCGCCGCTGATCTCCGCGGCTTACGGATTCACCAGCCGCGAACGCGAGCTGATCGAGCTCGTGCTGCAGGGCAGCGGCACCGCCGAGATCGCCGCTCGGCTGTTCATCTCGCCGCACACCGTGCAGGGCCACCTCAAGTCGATCTTCGCCAAGGCCGGGGTCCGGAGCCGGCGCGAGCTGGTCACCCGGGTGTTCGTCCAGCACGAGGCGTCCGCCCGGCTCTGACGTTCCGGCCGCGGCGGTTGACCGTTCCCGTTGGTGGTCAGGGTGCTGGCGGGGCCACGGTGGCCCACACGGTCTTGCCGTCCGGGTGGTCGGACACACCCCAGTTGGCGGCCAGCTGGGCCACCAGTTGCAGGCCCCGGCCACGTCGCGCACCCACGTTGATCGGGCGGGGCCGGGGCGCCGGCGAAGGGTGGAAGTCGCGAACGGAGACCAGCATCCCCCGCTGATCGAGGCTCGCGGTCAACCGACACGAGGTGTCCGCGTGCTCCACCACGTTGGTCACGAACTCGTTGCCGACCAGCACCGCGAGATCGGCCAGTTCCTCGGCATCCCAATCGGTGCAGGCCTGGCGCAGAAACTTGCGCGCGGCGGCCGCCGCGCCGGGCGTGCACGGCAGATCCCGATATCGGCTGACCCGAGGTGGCCGAATGTCCAGTGCCGCCACAGCCGCCGAGTGGTCCGCCTCGAGCGGCACCATCTGGGCTGCCCGGGACCCCTGAAACGCGGTGGCCAGCGGCGGCAATGCCTGGTAGAGCGCGAGGCGCGCGCCTGGCCACCCGCCGGACGTGGACAACGCCGTGGGGAACAACTCCAGGGCAGGGGGCCAGTCGAGCGTTACCCCGGACAGCTCAACAACGACGCGGCCGCTGGCGGCGAGTTGCTCTCCCAGCGCCTCCCGGACGGCCAGCGCCGTCGCCAGCGACAGCGAACCCGTCAGCCGCAGCACAGTGTGGTCGGCGCTCTGGATGACATCCATGGCCATCTGCTCGCTCATCTCTGCCTCCATCTTCCGGCAGGATGCCACACCGGCCGGGGGCCCGCCTCACTCGATCATCCGACGCCGATCGGCTGGTCGAAGATGTGGTCGGCGGGGTGTTCGTCGCGGTGCCGCGCGTCCCGGAACGTGCGCCGGTAGGCATCCGGCGGCACTCCCACGGTGCGGTTGAAGTGGCGGCGCAAGGTGGCGGCGCTGCCCATGCCGACCCGCCCGGCGATCTGGTCGATGCCCTCCTCGGTGTTCTCCAGCAGCTGCCGAGCGTGGTGGATCCGCTGGGTGAGCAGCCAGCGCAGCGGGGTGGCACCGGTGGCCGCGGTGAACTGCCGGCTCAGGTTGCGGGTGCTCATGTGCGCCCGGTCGGCCAGGTCGGACACGGTGATCGGCTGGTCGAGATGAGCCACCGCCCAGGCCAGTAGCTCGGCCAGGCCGTGATCGTGGGCCGGCGGCATCGGGCTGGCGATGAACTGCGCCTGCCCGCCGGCCCGGTGCGGGGCGACGACCAGGCGGCGGGCCAGCGCGTTGGCCACCGCCGTCCCGTGGTCGGTCCGCACCATGTGCAGGCACAGGTCGATCCCGGCGGCCTTCCCGGCGGAGGTCAGCACGCTGCCGTCGTCGATGTAGAGCACCCCCGGGTCGACTTCGACCTTCGGATAGCGCTGCGCCAGTAGCGCGGCGTGCATCCAGTGGGTGGTGGCCCGGCGTCCGTCCAGCAGGCCGGCGGCGGCGAGTACAAACGCGCCGGTACAGATCGAGGCCACCCGGGCGCCGGCCAGGTGCGCGGCCCGCACCGCGTCGACCAGGTCCGCCGGCGGATTGTCCACAATGTCGTGACAGGCCGGCACGATGACGGTGTCCGCGGCGGCCAGTTCGTCCAGTCCGTGCGGGGTTTCCGCACGGAACCAGCCGCCGACCCGCGCGCCAGGTGGGGCGCAGACCACCAGGTCGTACCAGGGGTCGACGAGATCCGGCCGATCCACGCCGAATACCGCGCAGGGCACCCCGAGCTCGAACAGCGGGATCCCGTCGGTGACCGCCAGCGCCACGGAAGTCATGTCCGGAACTGTACGCATGCTGGTGTTTCGGCCGCTTGTTCTGACTTGCCGGCACACGCGGGCCGTATGTGAGCGGGGGTAGTTTTCTCCGGTGGATGAGGATCGGGCACGGCGAGTTGCCGACGCGCTGCGGGAGCGCGGGGTTGACGCGCATCTGGAGCGGGCCGGGGTCTATCAGTTCGGGGTGCGGGTCTCGCTGGGCGACGGCCGCGAGGCGATCTGGGACTCCGACGGCACCGCCACGCTGGAGGCCCAGGTGATGCGGGACGGGAACCTGGTGGGATTCGTGCCGGTCATCGAGGGCTCCGAGGACTTCGACGAGGGGCAGGTGGTCGACGCGATCGCCCGCACCGACTACGACAAGCCCATCGCCCAGCTGCGCCGCACCGCGCCGCCGCCCGGCGACCCGCTGCCCATCGAGGGCGGCCTGTTCCGCCGGTTCCTGGACGGCTTCCGCTACCGCTAGTTCGGGCGCTCCTAGTTCGGGTCGTCGCTGGCGGCGGCCAGCAGCGGCACCACCACGTCACTGACCGGCGTCGGCACCCCGTGCCGGGCGCCCAGCCGGCGTACCACGCCGTTGCGGGCGTCCCACTCCAGCGCCCGTCCGGCCTCCCGGTCGTAGAGGATGGACGACCCCAGGTCGGCCGGCATGCCGGCCAGCCTGTCGACGATCTTGTCCGCGGCCGCGGCGTCCAGCAGTGCGCCCTCGGCCTTGCCCACCGCCGCGCATTCCCTGGCCAGGGCCACGGCCAGCTCGCGCACGTCGGGGCGGCGGAACATGCCGGTGCGCCGGCCGGCCAGGACCATCAGCCCGGCCACCGCGTTCATGATCAGCTTTCGCCACAGCTGGGTCTGGAAGTCCTCGGCGATGTCCACCCGGGCGCCACCCGGGGTGAGCAGGCCGGCGAGCCGGTGCGCGGCGGGTTCGTCGGGCACGGTGAGCGCGGCGACACCGCGCAGCCGGACCGTCTCCCGGTCCAGCATCTCGGCCGGGCACCAGACCACCGTGGGCAGCACGGTCGCCCGGCCGACGAACGGGGCCAGCTGCTCGCGGTGCTCCACGCCGTTGCGCAGCGCCACGACCACGGTCTCCGGGCCGCACAGCTCGCGCAACCAGGACGCCGCGGCGGCGGTCTGGTGCACCTTCACCGCCAGCAGCAGCCAGTCAACCGGACCGTGGACCGCCGAGGGATCGGTGCGCACGCCGCCGGACAGCACCACCGGCTCGCCGTCGTCGGGGCGCACGGTGATCCGGTCCACCCCGGTCCGCCCGTACAACGGCACCTCGCCCAGCCCGGCCCGGCGGGCCACCGCCGCGAAGGTGCAGCCGATCGCGCCCGGCCCGACGACCGCGAGCCGCCCGTGCTCGATCCTCGAGGTCACCAGCCCATCCTCCCTGAGTCCATCGATGGGGTTAGCGACGTCACCGCGCGCTCCGCCGCGCTCGTTGACATGATCACAGCGAGCGCACAGTCACCGCATCGGAGCACCCATGAGCACCGTCGCCGCCGCACCCTCACGGAACCGCATCGCGATCGCCAGCTTCGTCGGCACCGCCATCGAGTTCTATGACTTCTACATCTACGGCACCGCGGCCGCGCTGGTATTCGGCAAGTTGTTCTTTCCCTCGTACTCCGCCACCGCGGGCACCCTGCTGGCGCTGGCCACCTTCGCGGTGGGGTTCATCGCCCGCCCGGTGGGTGCCATCCTGTTCGGCCACTTCGGCGACCGGCTGGGGCGCAAGCGGATGCTGATCGCCTCGCTGTTGGTGACCGGGCTGTCCACGGTGGCGATCGGGCTGGTGCCCTCGTTCGCCACCATCGGGGTGGCCGCGCCGGTGCTGCTGGCGGTGCTGCGGTTCCTCCAGGGCATCGGGCTGGGCGGCGAGTGGGGCGGCGCTGTCCTGCTGGCCACCGAGTACGCCCCGCCGGGCAAACGCGGCTTGTACTCGGCGTTCCCGCAGCTCGGGCCGGCAGTGGGTTTCGTGCTGGGCAACGCGCTGTTCCTGGTGCTGAACGCGGTGATGAGCGCGGAGGCGTTCCAGTCGTGGGGGTGGCGGATCCCGTTCCTGGCCTCGGCGGTGCTGCTGGCGGTCGGCTACTACATCCGGATGCGGATCGCCGAGACGCCGGTATTCCAGGCCGCGCTGGAGGCCAAGGCGCAGGCAAAGGAATACTTCTTCGAGCTGTGGCGCCGCCAGCCGGTGGTGCTGGTGCTGGCCACGCTGTCGTTCATCCTGGCGTTCACGCTGTTCTACACGATCACCACCTTCTGCCTGTCCTACGGCACCACCGTGCTCAAGCTGTCCCGCACCACGATGCTGGTGGAGGCGATCATCGCGGCGGCGGTGATGGGCGTGGCCACGCTGGGGTTCGCGGTGCTGTCCGACCGGGTGGGCCGGCGCAAGGTGTGCATCGCCGCCGCCGTGGCCTCCGCGCTGTGGGCGTTCCCGCTGTTCTGGTTGCTGCAGACCCGGTCGCCGCTGCTGATCGGGGTGGCCATGGTGGTCGGGCTGGTGTGTTTCGCGCTGCTCTACGGGCCGATGGGCGCCTACTTCCCGGAGCTGTTCCGGGTCCGCTACCGCTACTCGGGCGCGTCGTTCGCCTACAGCGCGGCGGGCATCATCGGCGGCGGGATCAGCCCGCTGGTGGCCACCGAGCTGCTGGCCAGGACCGGCTCCACCACCGCGTTCTCCTGGTATCTGGTGGGCGTGGCGGTGCTCTGCCTGGTCTGCCTGCTGTTCCTGGGGGAGACCAAGGACCGCGACTTCAGCGACGGACTGGCGGCGCGCCCGCTGGACGGCTGAGCGCCGCCCAGCCAGCAGCCGCCGCATCAACGCGTCACCGCGTGCCGCCGGTCAGGGTGGCCAGCGCGCGCCAGCCCCAGTAGACCCGGTGGTGCGCGATCAGTCCGTCCCGGATCTCCATCACCTCGACGGTCGGTTCATTGCGAGCTGCTCCGATCGTCTGGGTTCGGTGCGGACCCCGACGACGCTGAAGAGAAACGTCTAGACCACGCGGGTTCGTGGGCCCGCTGTGTCGTGGTGGGTGGTTTGGCGGTGATGGTGTGGCCGAGTGTTTCCAGTTGGCTGATCAGGCGGCGGGCGGGGTCGTTACGGCGGGCGAAGTAGTCGGCGCCGAGGTCGTGGTAGGGCTGGTCACGGTCGAGCATGTGAAAGGTCGCGACGAGGATGCTGTGCTCGACTGCGACGAGTGCTTTGGCGTGCTCGAGGCGCGGCGCAGC
>Ga0193743_1003597_pt1 | contig 10329 bp, 11 predicted proteins | sample L2c2metaG_FD_143038 | JGI IMG/M metagenome (GOLD analysis project Ga0193743, IMG submission 143038) | Soil microbial communities from a riparian zone of the East river system, Colorado, United States - L2c2 | ecosystem: Environmental > Terrestrial > Soil > Riparian zone | place: USA: East River...
CGCCGCCCCCGGCGACCGGGTGCGCGCCCGGCTGGGCCGGCCGGACGGGCAGGTGTGGCGCGGCGAGTTCATCGAGCTGGTCGAGGCCGGCCCCAACCACCGCGACCCGCCCTGCCCGCATTTCGGCCCTGCGGGGGCTGCCAGGTGCAGCATCTGACGCCGCCGGTCTACACCGAATGGAAGCGCGGCCTGCTGGTCAACGCGCTGTCCCGCCAGGGCATCGAGGGCGAGGTCGGCGCGCTGGTCGAGACCCCGCCGCGCAGCCGGCGCCGGGCCAGCCTGGCCGCCCGCCGCGGCGGATCGGGCGTGTTCCTGGGCTTCAACGAGGCGGGGTCGAGCCGGATCGTCGACCTGACCGACTGCGTCGTGCTGCGGCCGGAGATCACGGCCCTGCTGCCGCCGCTGCGCGCGGTGCTGGCCGGCATCCTGCCGCAGAACGGCGGCGCCGACCTGACCGTGACCCTGCTGGACGACGGCATCGACCTGGTGGTCGTAGCCGAGAACAAGCTCGACCTGGCGATGCGCGAGCGGCTGGCGGAGTTCGCTGTGGCGCAGGATCTGGCGCGGCTGTCCTGGCGCGGCGCCGACGACTTCAACGACCCGGTGGCGCATCGCCGGTCCGGGGTGATCCGCTTCGACGGCATCCCGGTCACCATCCCGCCGGGTGGCTTCCTGCAGGCCAGCGCCGAAGGCGAGGCCGCGCTGACCGGGCTGGTGCGCGAGGGCGTGGGCGCGGCGAAGAAGATCGCCGACCTGTTCTGCGGCGCCGGCACCTTCGCCCTGCCGCTGGCCAGCGGCGCCCAGGTCACTGCGATCGACGGCGAGGCCGCGGCGATCGACGCCCTGGCCCTGGCGGCACGGCGCGGCGGACGCGGCGAGCGGATCGCGGCGCAGCGCCGCGACCTGTTCCGCCAGCCGCTGACCGCGGTGGAGCTGAAGGGCTTCGACGCCGTGGTGTTCGACCCGCCGCGGGCCGGCGCCCGCGACCAGGCGGAGGCGCTGGCGGCGTCGGTGGTGCCGCTGGTGGTGGCGGTGTCCTGCAACCCGTCCAGCCTGGCGCGCGACGCCCGCATCCTGGTCGATGGCGGCTACCGGCTGGAGCGGGCGACGCCGGTCGACCAGTTCCTGTGGTCGACGCATCTCGAAGCGGTGGCGGTGTTTCGACGGTAAGGGTACCGCGGTTACCTGCCTCTCGCCGTCATGCCCGGGCTTGACCCGGGCATCCAGAGACTGTCGACAGCTTCTGGATTGCCGGGTCAAGCCCGGCAATGACAGAACAGGGCTCTCAGGCGATCAGCTTGGCCAGCGGCACCAGCGGGCGGGGGCCGACATGGCCGATCACCTCGGCGGCGGCGATGCTGCCGATGCGGCCGCATTCGGCCAGGTCGAACGCCCGGGTGAAGCCGTAGAGGAAGCCCGAGGCGTAGAGGTCGCCGGCGCCGGTGGTGTCGACCAGCTGGGCGATCGGCGCGGCGGCGACCACATGGGTCTCGCCGTCGGTCAGCACCACCGAGCCCTTCTCGCTGCGGGTGACGATGGCCACCTCGCAGCGGCCACGCACGGCGGCCACGGCGGCGTCGAAATCGGTGACCTGGTACAGCGCCGTGATCTCCGCCTCATTGGCGAACAGCACGTCGACATGGCTGTCGATCAGCGCCAGGAAGCTGTCGCGGTGGCGTTCGACGCAGAAGCTGTCGGACAGGGTCAGCGACACCTTGCGCCCGGCGGCATGGGCCACCCGCGCGGCCTTGATGAAGGCCTCCTTCGCCGTCGGCCGGTCCCACAGATAGCCTTCGAGATAGGTGACCTGGGAGGCCGAGATCACGGCCTCGTCGACATCGTCCGGCGTCAGCTCGACGCAGGCGCCGAGATAGGTGTTCATCGTCCGCTGCGCGTCGGGCGTGACGATGATCAGGCTGCGCGCGGTCGGCGGCGTGCCCGGCACCTTGGGGTCGAGCGGCTTCGAATCGAAATCGACGCCGACGGCGCGGATGTCGTGGCGGTAGACGTCGCCGAGCTGGTCGGCCGTCACCTTGCCGATGAAGGCGGCCTTGCCGCCGAGCGAGGCGATGCCGGCCGCGGTGTTGCCGGCGGAGCCGCCGGAGGCGGCGAGGCCCGGCCCCATGGCGGCGTACAGCGCCTCGGCCCGTTCGGCGTCGATCAGCGTCATCGCGCCCTTCACCAGGCCGTGCTCAGTGATGAAGCTCTCTTCGTTCTTGGTGATGACATCGACAATGGCGTTGCCGATGCAGGTGACATCGTAGCGGGCGGTCATGGGTCTCGCTGTCTGCGGCCAAGGAGGACGACCCGCACGGGGTCCCTGCCCCTCTAGTCTGCGGCCGCGCCCGAGTCAACCGGCGCACCGAGTCGCGCAATGGAAATGGGGGCGCCATCGACCGTCCGGTCCTTCGCGTCACCTCACCCCGCGGCGCGGGGCGAGGTCGGGCTCGCGCAGCGAGACCGGGTGAGGGGCCGGCACCGGCGGATGGAAAGAGCCCTCACCCGGAGGCGCAAGCGCCTCCGACCCCCCCATTCGGCCCCGGAATACTCCGGGTTCAGCCAGGCCGGGTCGGGGTGGATGCCCATGTCATGGCACAGGCGCAGGACGATCTCCTCAAGCGGGTGCTCGGCCAGCGCCAGGTCGGCGTCGATCTCGGGGTCCTCGACCAGCCGTTCCCACAGCTCGGCCACGCAGGTCTTGGCCTGCTCGGTGTCCAGCCGGTAATCGCCGCCGAGCGAGCAGCCGACGGCGCGGGCCACCTGGCGGCGCCGCTGGGTCTTTTCCTCGGCGCGGGCCCGGCTGCCGGCGGCGGCCTTGTCCGCCCCTCGTGGCGCTGGCGGGCGAGATGGGCCTGCAGCGCCACGGTGCGGCGCACGCCGCGGCCGATGCGGTCGAGCGACAGTTCGAGATCCTTGGACGCGACGGCGTCGCCGGCCTTGATCGCGACCAGGGCCGCTTCGTGCATCGCCTCGGCCCGCTCCATCGCCATCTCGGCCAGCCGGTCGAGCTTCCGCGCACCCCGCTCCGCCCGATCCCGGTCGGGATCGGCTGGGGCGGCTTCGGGGCCTGCGGTGACGGGTTGCTCCTTCTTCATGGAACGTATCATGAACGATGGAGAAGACTTAAACTACCGAGATTGCGGTCGACGGCGGTGCCCCCCTCACCCTCCCTCTCCCCAGGGGAAGGCGGCTTCGCCTTCTCCCCGAGGAGAGGGACGTATCACCTCTCCTTGGGGAGAGGTCGAAATCGCATCGCGATTTCGGGTGAGGGGGTGGCTCCGGCGGCGGGAAAGGGCCGGCTCACGCCGCCAAAGCGGGGGCCGGCGCGGGATGGGGCAGGCCGTAGCGGGCGGCGATGCGGTCGATCCACAGGCCCGGGGTGCCGTGCGGCCGCTCATGCGGGGCGAAGGGCGTGAGCACGGCGTCGAGCCGCGCCATCGCCGCCGTCACCGCCGCCGCCTCGGCCGGGGTCAGCGCCGGCTTGGCGCCCTCCGCGGTCAGGGCCCGGATGCGGCTGCGCTCGACCAGCTTGGTCACGAGATGGTGCCCGTCGAAGCGGCGCAGGCAGACGCCATAGGCGCCACCGAGCCAGTGCTCGTCCCAGATCTCGTCCAGCGCCTTGGTGACGGCCTCCTCGTCGAGCCCACCGGCCGCATCGAACAGCTCCGCCCAGCCATAAAGACGGCCTTCGGAGGCGAGCAGCGCCCGGCGGAAATCCGCCGCGAACTCTTGCCGCAGATCCGCGGCGAGGTCCGGCAGCGGCCCGGCCGACTCGGCGGCCCGGCGGGCCCAGGGCAGCACCGCGGCGCCGAACCACTCCTCCGGCGCCGGCGCGACCTCCTCGCTGCGGATCGCGCTGCGGATCGACAGCACCGGGGTCAGGACATAGGTCGGCACCGGCAGGCAGCGCGCGGCGATCAGCGCGCGCAGCCGCTCCTCGCTCAGGTCGGCGGAACCGGCCAGATCCTGCGGCGACAGGCCCTGGCGGCGGACATAGTCAAGCAGGGCGAAAGGGTCGGTCATGGTCGCCTCCGATCGGGGGAACAGGTCGGATCCAGCTAAGGCCGGCGCCGCCCCCTTGACCAGCAACAACAAATCGATCACCATCGAAGTATGAAGGAAGGACTTGATCTCGCGGGATTATCGTCGCTGATCGGCGACCCCAGCCGGGCGCTGATCCTGTCGGCCCTGTTCGGCGGCGAGGCGCTGCCGGCGGGCGAGCTGGCGTTCCGCGCCCGGGTCACGCCGCAGACCGCGAGCAGCCACCTGGCCAAGCTGGCCGAGGCCGGGCTGGTGGTGGTGGAGCGCATGGGCCGCCATCGCTACTACCGCCTGTCGGGGCCGGAGATCGGCGCGCTGCTGGAGCAGATGCTGGCCGTGGCCTGGGCCCCGTCGGTCGACCAGTCGCGGGTGCCGGCGCCTTTGCGCGGTGGCCGCATGTGCTACGACCATTTGGCCGGCCGGCTGGGCGTGGCGGTGACCGACGCCCTGGTGGCGCGGGGCCTGCTGACCCGCGGCGACGAGGCCTTCGCCCTGACCGGGGACGGCGCCGCCTGGTTCGCGGCGCTGGGCATCGACGCGGCGGCGCTGCGCGACGGCCGCCGGTCCTTCGCCCGCCACTGCATCGACTGGAGCGAGCGCCGGCCGCATCTGGCGGGCGCCCTGGGCGCGGCCATCGCCGAGAGCTTCCTCGACCGCGGCTGGATCCGGCGCGACCGCGACAGCCGCGCCGTGGACCTGACCGAGGACGGCCGCGCCGGGCTGGCCCGGATCTTCGGGCCGGAGATCCTGGCGGCGGTGACACCCGAGGCCGCCGCCGCGTGACCTGCCGGCCCGGCCGGTCCCTTGCGCCGCCGCTTCCGCCACCCTAGGTGAACGGCCGCGCCCCAACCGCCGAGCCCCGATGCCGAACGCCCTGCGCCTCGCCTTCCACCAGATGACGGACGATCCGGCGATCCGCCGGGTGCTGTGGGTCAGCTTCGCCGCCACCATCGCCCTGCTGCTGACCCTGCCGGCGCTGACCGGCTGGGGCCTGTCGCTGGTGCAGATCGCCAGCTGGCCCTGGGTCGACACCATCCTGGACGTGCTCGGCGGCGTCGCCGTGCTGGCACTGGGCATCCTGTTGTTCCCCGCCATCGTCGGGCTGGTGGCCAGCCTGTTCCTCGACGACGTCGCCGAGGCGGTGGAGGCGCGGCACTACCCCACCCTGCCGCCGCCGCGGCGGCAGCGCATCGGCGAGATGATCTGGGGGGCCGCCCGCTTCTTCGTGGCCCTGGTGGCGGCCAACCTGGTCGCGGTCGGCATCGTGCTGATCGTGCCGGGGGTCAACCTGCTGGTGTTCTGGCTGGTCAACGGCTACCTGCTGGGCCGCGAGTATTTCGAGCTGGTGGCGATGCGGCGGCTGGAGCCGGCGGCCGCCCGGGCGCTGTGGCGCGCCGCCCGAGGCCGCTTCATCGTCGCCGGGCTGGTGCTGGCCGCGATCCTGATGGTCCCGGTCGTCAACCTGCTGGTGCCGGTGCTGGGCGCCGCCTTCATGACCCATGTGGTGCACCGCGCCACCGGCAACGGAGCGCAGCGGCAGGCCGCCGCCCGCACGGGGTGAATTCGACGCAAGAAAGTCACAATTCCGCGGCTGCGGGGAACGGGCATGGCCGTGGCGGGTTGATCGGCGCACAATCATCCGTGCTAAAGTCCCGCGCCCATCGCCCGATGGGGCATCAGATACCGGAACCACAACAAGCAGGGGGACACCCGCGTGTTTCGTCGACGCAACCCCGCTGGCGGATCCGACGGCGGCGCCGAGCGGCCAGGTCACACCGCCACGGAAACGTCCGTTCGGCCCGCCGCCCCGATCGCGCCTCAAGGAGAGCCCATGTCCACCGCCAAGCCCGCCACCAGCTACAAGACCGAGCTGCCGCGCCGGATCGACCTGCCCGGCAGCGGAGCCGGTGCGATCGGCGGCGTCCGGCGGCCGACCGCGGAGGCAGCCCCGGCGCCCGGCCGCGAATCCCCGCGCAAGCTGATCGTCGGCAGCGAGATCTCGCTGGCCGGTGAGATCACCGCCTGCGACCACCTGGTGGTCGAGGGCCGGATCGAAGCCCGGATCAAGGACTGCCAGACCATCGAGATCGCCGAAGAGGGCGTGTTCAAGGGCTCGGCCGAGATCCGCGACGGCGACATCGCCGGCCGGTTCGAGGGCGACCTGTCGGTGTCCGGCCTGCTGCGCCTGCGCGCCACCGGCGTCGTCACCGGCACCGTCAAATACGGCGAACTGCATGTCGAGACCGGCGGCAAGCTGATCGGCACGCTGCAGCCGCTGGGCGGCGACACCGGCGCGCGCAGCGAAGCCCCGGCGGCGGCGCCCCAGCCCGCCCCGACCCCGCTGTTCGACGACAAGGCCGCCGGCGAGGCCTGATCCGCGCCGCAAGCGACTCGACGACAGACGAAGACGGCCGGGGCAACCCGGCCGTTTTCGTTTGCGGGGGCGCTCATCGCGACGGCCAAGACCCCGGGAAGGCCGTCCATCTGTCGTCATCCCCGCGAAAGCGGGGATCTCTTCCCGCTCTGGATGGCGCGAGATTCCCGCTTTCGCGGGAATGACGACTCGGGAAATTGGCAGGCGGGCGGCCGGCGCCCGCGCCCGGCGCACCAGCAGCCGGACTCCGGGCAAGAAAAAGGGCCGCAGCGAACTGCGGCCCGAGTTTAGGGAGGAAACGCCCAAGAAGTGCGTTACGACAGCAGCAAGCTGCATGTCGCAATGCACAATTTAAGGGTTTCGCCGGACAAATCAAGCGGAAAATGAATTCCCTTTGTGCAACAACCCCTTACGATCTATCCGTGCCTAAGATATGTGCAGATAGCACTAATTTTATGCTGCACCGCACAAAGCGACGCCGAATCCGGGTCCCGAGGGCCGTCCGACTCGCGGCGGCGCCCGGATCGACGCTTGGGGCTTGCCCCGGCGGGCCGCATGGGGGAAGCATGCCGGGCCCGCCCCGAACATCCGGCCCGCCATGCCAGACGCCCTCGCCCTCATCGCCGATCTCGGCGGCACCAACGCCCGATTCGCCCTGGCCGATGCCGGCGGCACGCGCGACGCCAAGATCCTGCACGCCGCCGATTATCCCAGCCTGGCCGAGGCCGCGCATGCCTATCTCGACATGGTGCGACCGCCGGTCGCACCGCGGCTGGCCGCCTTCGACGTGGCCAGCCCGGTCACCGGCGACCAGGTGTCGCTGACCAACGCCACCTGGTCGTTCTCGATCGCGGCGCTGCAGAAGGATCTGGGGCTGGAGCGGCTGGAGGTGATCAACGACTTCACCGCCGTCGCCCTGGCGGTGCCGCATCTCGAGGAGGCCGACCGATCCCAGATCGGCGGCGGCGCCCCGGTGGCGAACGAGCCGATCGGCGTGCTGGGGCCCGGCACCGGCCTCGGCGTCTCCGGCCTGGTGCCGAGCGGCGGCCGCTGGGCGGCGCTGGCCGGCGAGGGCGGGCATGTCACCATGGCGGCGGCGAGCGAGCGCGAGGCCGCGGTGCTGGACCGGCTGCGCCACCGCTTCCAGCACGTCTCGGCCGAGCGCGTGCTGTCCGGCATGGGCCTGACCAACCTGTACGAGACGCTGTCCCAGCTGGACGGCGTCGACCCGGTGTCGCGCGACGCGGCGGCGGTGACCGAAGGTGCCCGCACCGGCGACCCGCATTGCGCCGAGGCGGTCGATGTCTTCGCCTCGATGCTGGGCACCGTGGCCGGCAACCTGGCGCTGACCCTGGGGTCGCGCGGCGGCGTCCACATCGCCGGCGGCGTGGTGCCGAAGCTGGGCGACCTGTTCGACCGCGACCTGTTCCGCAGCCGGTTCGAGGCCAAGGGCCGGATGCGCCCCTTCGTCGCCGCGATCCCGACCTACCTCGTCACCCACCCGCTGCCGGCCTTCATCGGCCTGCGCTCGGTGCTGGGCCTCACTTGACCGCAGCGGGACCGCCGTGACCCTCGACCTCGACCGGCTGCGCGCCGACACGCCGGGCACCGCCCGGGTGCTGCATCTCGACAATGCCGGATCGGCCCTGCCGCCGCAGCCGGTGCTGGATGCCATGCTGGACCATCTGCGGCTGGAGGCGGAGATCGGCGGCTATGCCGCGGCCGCCGCGGCCGAGTCGAAGCTGGAGGGCGCCTATGGCTCGATCGCCCGGCTGATCGGCGCCGCGCCGGACGAGATCGCGATGATGGAGAACGCCACCCGGGCCTGGGACATGGCGTTCTACGGCCTGGCGTTCCGGCCGGGCGACCGCATCCTGACCGCCAAGGCCGAATACGCCTCGAACACCATCTCCTACCTGCAGGTGGCGCGGCGCACCGGCGCGGTGGTCGAGACCATCCCCGACGACGCCTTCGGCCAGCTGGACGTGGCGGCGCTGGAGCGGGCGGTGACGGCGACCGACCGCGGCCCGGCCCGGCTGATCGCGGTGACCCATGTGCCGACCAATGGCGGGCTGGTCAATCCGGCGGCGGCGATCGGCCGGATCGCACGCGCGCATAGCATTCCCTACCTGCTCGACGCCTGCCAGTCGGTCGGCCAGATGCCGGTGGATGTCGAGGCGATCGGCTGCGACATGCTGTCGGCGACGGCCCGCAAGTTCCTGCGCGGGCCGCGCGGCGTCGGCTTCCTCTATGTCCGCCGCTCGATGCTGGAGGCGATCGACCCGCCCTTCCTCGACCTGCACGCGGCCGAGATGGTGGCGCCCGACCGCTATGTGATGCGGCCCGACGCGCGGCGGTTCGAGAATTTCGAGCGCAACTTCGCCGGCATCGTCGGCATGGGCGCCGCGGTCGACTATGCCCTCGACCTCGGCCTCGACGCCATCCGCGACCGGGCCCGGGCCCTGGCCGCCCGGCTGCGCGACGGGCTGGCGGCGCTGCCCGGCGTGACCGTGCGCGACAAGGGCGCCGAGCGCTCGGCGATCGTGACCTTCACCCGGGAAGGCGAGCCGGCCGACGCGCTGCAGCAGCGCTTGCGCGCGGCCGGCATCAACACCAGCGTTACCCGCCGCCGCTCGACCATGTTTGACATGACCGACCGCGGCCTGGACGCGATGCTGCGGGCCTCGCCGCACTGCTACAACTCGGAAGCCGAGATCGACCGCTTCGTGGCGGCGGTGGCCCAGGCGTAGCGCCGTCCGGCTACTCCCCGAGGAGATGCAGCACGACCTCGCGCCGGTGCGGCCGGCTGCGATGCTCGAACAGGTAGACGCCCTGCCAGGTGCCCAGCGCCATGCGGCCCGCCGCGACCGGGATCGACAGCTGCACCTGGGTCAGCGCCGTGCGGAGATGCGCCGGCATGTCGTCCGGCCCCTCGGAATCGTGGATGTAGCGGCCCGGCTCCTCCGGCGCGATGTTCTCGAAGAAGGTCTCCAGATCCGCCCGCACGTCGGGGTCGGCGTTCTCCTGGATCAGCAGCGAGGCCGAGGTGTGCCGGCAGAACAATGTCAGCAGGCCGGTGGTGATCCGCTGCGCCTCGACCCAGGGGCGGATCCGCGGCGTGATCTCGACCAAGCCCTTGCCGGCGGTGGCGATCTGGAGCGTGTGGAGGGATTGTCGCATCACCTGCCTTCGAACAGATCCGCGGACGTCTCGTCTTCCACGCCGATATCCGGGACGACGATCTGCCCCTCATAGCCGCCGGGCCGACGCCGCTCCCCGACATAGGGGGTGAGCTCGATCCACGGCTGGCCGTCGCGCTCGATGACCACGCGCTCGCCGGCTCGCGCCCGTTCGGCCAAGGCAGACAGCTTGGCCTTTGCTTTGCGCATGCTGACTTGGATCATCTGGTCCTCCCTCAACGGATAGCTAAGCACATCGCCGGTGCCCGTCGATCTGCAAACCGAAGCCGCAGTGCTTCCCGATCCGCTTGGGATCGGCGAGAATGCCGCCATGGCCGAGGGGATCGACGACTTCTACGCGCAGGTGCCGGTGTTCGAGGGCTTCGCCCGGCTGACCGACCCGGCGCTGTACCGGCCGCTGCCGGAGGACTGGGCGCTCGGCCTGTCCGACGTCGTCGCCTCCACCGCCGCGATCCGGGCCGGGCAGTACAAGAATGTGAACGTCGCCGGCGCCGCGCTGATCGCCGCCGTGTCGAACGCGCTGGGGCAGCGTGACTTCCCCTTCACCTTCGGCGGCGACGGCGCCAGCTTCGCCCTGCCGCCCGAGGATGCCGAGACGGCGCGCGCCGCCCTGGCGGCCACGGCGGCCTGGGTGCGCGACGACCTGGCCCTGGCGCTGCGGGTGGCGCTGGTGCCGGTGGCGGCGATCCGCGCGGCGGGATGGGACGTGCGCGT
>Ga0193743_1003598_pt1 | contig 10326 bp, 16 predicted proteins | sample L2c2metaG_FD_143038 | JGI IMG/M metagenome (GOLD analysis project Ga0193743, IMG submission 143038) | Soil microbial communities from a riparian zone of the East river system, Colorado, United States - L2c2 | ecosystem: Environmental > Terrestrial > Soil > Riparian zone | place: USA: East River...
AGGGGAACCATTTTCAACTGACTTGAGGGATGGGGTTGTTCTCAAAAGCATCGTTTATATATTACTGACATGGATAGAGCATAGATCTTCAACTTGACCCACGTTCGCTTCCCCGCATGCTCTGGTCCATTGACTGATCATTTTACCCTCGCTCATTTTATCGAGTACGGTGATGAGGTACCCGACCCGGATTTCGAAGAGCAACCCACGATTCCGCTGCGCTCATACTTTCGTTACAAGTGGTTTGTGTCATGTGTCTCTTGTGAAGTTTTGTGACTGACTGCCATGTGTGGCAGGTCGAGCATACTCACATAAGACCAGTCGGGAAGTAGGAGGAAATCAAATCAATTTTCGCTAACTACGTTACATAATAAGTAGCATTGAAGGTTGGAGGTGAAATTTGGTGAATAGCTCAATCGAAAGCGCTTGAAGCTTGAAGCTTTGAAGGTCCAGGCCAACCAGGAGGGATGATATATATATATATATATAGCTACATGTATTTCTGGGACACAGCATTCGCCGTTCACAATGAACTTATAATTTATATTCAGGTTCACATTCACATCCACAGCGCTTCCGGATTGTTATGAGAAAGTTTTCTGACCGAACGTGCATGAAGGGAAGTGCATTCGATCCGTGGGAGATATAGTAGATGCTCTCAGTTTTTTTTTGTGCCAAGTATGCATTTAGTATTAGTGAACAATCCCCAATCGATGAGCATGGTACCGTACTGTCAATCGGTCACGGTCTTCATCAATGGATGGTGCAAGAATTACCACCTGCGCTGTCCTTAATGCAATACACACCTTGTATGAAACAGAATCCGATCCTGGATGAGCTGGTGCTTTGGCTGGCAATTGAGCATGACATTGGAAAATATCCACATCTGCGCTTCGACAAGACACGCTCCAACGTTCTGGATTGACTCGACAGATTTCTCCACAAGATTGCCAATGAGAGAGATAGATACAAGCAAGCGATGATTTTCTCCATGACGAATCCCAGTTCATATGCCTTGACGATACCAGCAAAAACGAAGCTCACTTAATGGCCGTGCATACTCTGGAGGGAGAAGCTTAGTGGAGAATGGAAGGGAAGGGGGAGAAAGCAGGGTTAAAAGCCGGAACCCTCGCCAATTTTGGAAAAAGTCGTCGTTAAAAAGCATGACTGACATCAGCGCCCGACCTACTCATCTGGCTTTGAGTAATGGCAGACTCGGAAGTATCGAATCATCAATTGAGATTGATTACCCCGTTGCATTTTATTTCGATCAACACAAGGTCTTTAACGAATCCACATACTTTTTTTTTTTCTGAGAAAGTATGCTGACCCCAGGTCCTGTGCCCATCTGACATCGAATTATCCTATTATAACGGTGGCATCTTGCGAACCACCTTTCCCTCGTTCTGAGCATGAACCCTCAACTTTTCTAGGAGTGGTGAATCGACCCAACGATCCGATGGTATCCGCTTATTGGTAGCCCAATAATAAATATCCCAATCTGCTTCATCAAGTAGCTTTTTTTCCAAACAAAAGAAAAAGAAAGAAAGAAAAAATAGTTAGCTTTCTTGTACACTTAACGTGACAATCCTTATCTTTTGCACACCTTGTCATACTCATTCAACTCCCCTTGTGTCATAACGCTGAGATGATCTCGTGCAAATGTGCTTAGAAGAAGATCGCTTTCTAAAGTTCCTCGTTTACGGGATTGATAGACTAGACGTGCTCGAAGAGTTTCGATAGTTTCATTTGGTCTAGGGAGTGGTGGAAGAGGAGAAATATCTGCTGGAGTGGTGGTGGAAGCCATATGTTCTGGTGTATGAGGTAGTGGCCATGGGTCGGCAAGCAGACGCGAGGAGGAAGAGAAGAAGAGATGGCGTTGAATGTGATTTGAATTTCTTAGGAGGACAGATTGTCGAGAAAGTTGTTTGAGAATATGGCTTTGCATTGCAAGATGGTAAGTAGTAATTATCAGCTGACTACGTTACATAATAAGTAACATTCTATGTAAGAGAGAACGGTAAAGACGAATTTAGTGGAAAGAGAGGCTCATAGAGAGGTAATATGTCCATTGTCGGGGGAAGCATTGTGAGGTAAAGAAATAGATTTTCACGGTGGTTTTTTTGATGGTGAACTGGTGAAACGTTGATCTCTCGGAATTTCCGTCACATTTCCCCCCCACATTCTCGCCGCATTGCCTGATTTCCTGCGCCTTTCCTTCCGAAAAATCATACTTTGTTGAGCTGTTATTTCTAACTGATGTGAGTGAACGTCTGAAAATTCTCAGAAAAGTCAAGAGGAAGGTGAAAAAGGGTGGGGATATCGGTTAGGTAGAGAGGCACACATAATTCACAGGGAACATTTGGAGGTGAGTGCGTTTGGGAGGCGCGATTCAGTGTAGCTAGGAAACGGTTCTTGTTATCTTCTGTGCGTCCATGGTTCCAAGGGGCGAAAACGCCAATGAGGCGATGTGAAAATGCTTTGTGGTTAGCAGTAGAAATAGTGTCCGGGTACCGTTTGACCATTGAGGATGCCCCGCTCAATAGTAACAACAACTCCCATTTTTGCCGAATGGTATCCAGTTGGGCGCCCAGGATTTTGGTGTAATTGATATCCTCGAAAGGTTACCTGGTAAAATCTTCGTTTCGCCAATGACGAGAGCATGGGGTTTGATATGATTCAACCAGATTCTTGGAAAAAGAATAATGATACAAAAAGAGTAGAAGAAAACAACATCGAAAGAAGGTGGAACAAGAGATGGAACAAAAGGAGGAAGGAGTAAAAAGGGTGAAGTAGAAGCAATCTCGTTATTTGAAGGGGTTACTCGGTGGGTGGCCGACAAGGCCAGGGATGATGAATGAAAAACAAAGTGGGATGGGGAAGGGAATACCTGAAGGCTGTCATCAACTTGCACCGATAGTTCAAGTTCTCGTTGCAGATGGCTGCCATTGCGGTCATTCTCTAAACGGGGTCGTTTGTTTGAAATTGAACTTCCAGGCTTTCTGGCCCTGGTTTGGGAAAGCGATGGATGAAGTAAAACTTACTGCTGTCGGAGAGGATGTGTTGAGCATAAAGTTATTTGGCTTCAAGTGAGGTTCGCTTTTGTGAGCTTCCGCTTCGGTAATGCGCCATGCGATGATCGAGTTGCTGGGTGCGAAAGGGTCGTTAGGCGGTAGTAAGAATTTGACTCTTGAGGGTCGAAGCTGGTTTGCAGAGCCGTTATCTGTGATTGATGAGATTGGTAAAAGGTAATAGAACCATGGGTGGTTTCCTTGAAGGCATCAATTAGGTTAGTACAGTCACGTTGGTACCGGTTTTCTGCATCTTTCTGTTTGTTAAATAACCTGTTGAAAGAGTTGCATTTACAGAGTTAAGGGTGTTGGGTTGTTGTTGCAAAAATGGATTGGAGTTGAAGATCATTGCCGGGGTGTTCCAAGGTGTATAGGTAGCTGTGGCGCTGAGACACTGATGCCAGAGTTTGCGAACAGAGCAAACGGTTTCATCGAACAAAGCGAAAGACCAATACGAAGGACAGCGCAATAGACCTGTACCGTCAAGTTCGACGCGACTATCACGTTGACGACCGCTTCTCCGAATCCATCGTGATAGTTTAATGATTTGATAAGGGACTTCGCTTGAGGAAGTTCCCCAATGTAGGTTCACAGCTACTTCCATTCCGAATTGTGAGTTAGAGGTAAGCGTGAGTGACATAGGGTGATAAAAAGCGTTTCGGTCTATTTTCAAGCGGCTGGTTTTGTGAGCTGGGTGGAAAGCATCGTGCAGGCGAAGAGGCATGTAAAAAAAAAGATTCGAACGGTGGCTACCCATGATGTTTGGATGTCGAGATCTCGAGCAAGAAGAGAGCCTTGTCGAGCTTGCTCTTGAAGGTGGTCAAGCTGGTTCCTTCTGTCTCGTTTTGTCCATTTGGCTCGCAGAAACTGTGTACATAAATCATCAATTGCCTCGAGCATCATGCAGGATTGGCCATATGTAGTCGAGCGGGTCGGTGCTAACAGGTAAGACATATCAGGGTCAGGAAATTTGTGTCCTTGGTTTCCGCAGTGAAGGGCGAAGCTGAACGGGGGTATTTCATGAGTCTGTTGAGGTGAGACCCAGGAAAAGGTTGAAATTCTCCAGGCCGGGAGATGATTAGAGGGCGATGTAAATAGTAGTGGTAGTGCTAGATAATCTACCTCTCGTATTTATAGTGTTCACCCGATCAACGGCTTGATTAAATGGTTTGAGATATACTTAGAACGGAAACCAAGAGAAAGAACAAAAGTGGTATCTCCTTGGAAAAAAGGAAGAAAAAAAACTAAAATTCAATAAGTCCTCTCCTAAGACCCTTGCCCCAGCCGAATAAATTGGGACTATACCGGAGGAAAGAAAGCGGGAAAAGAGTTATGATGGCATATGGAGCAAGCATTGTGTGGTGATAGAGGGTATCTTGCATGGTATGCCATACGATGGGGGGGGGTACTTGTCTGTGTCTTCTAATTAACGATCGAGTACGTATGTAAGTATGCATCAGGGCTGGCTGTTCATACATATACGCGGAAAGTTCGAGAGGGGACGAGAAACAGGTTGGGATCGTGGATGTATGCTAAAAAAAGATGGTACCCAAATTGGGCGAGAGGAGGGGAAGAAAGGGAAAAAAAGTAATAGATAGTTGAAAAAGAACGGTCCAATGATGGCCCAAGTGTGCATGTAATAGCGTAAGTAATGGGTTTGGGAGGGGGATAGAAAGTTACAAAGATGCCAGTGGTGTCTGATGGATGGCGGTAGTAGATTTTGGAAGTGACAAAAAGGAGGTGGGGGATTGATTTCCTTACTGCACGACCAACAACGGCCATATGCGGAGGAAACACATGCTGAGGAATGTCTATAGCACTGTTGATATTGTTGCCATCAGAACCAGTGCTGCAGCAGTCACAACTCCTAGCGTCCACTGTGGTCCCAAAAAACTCTCAGCACTTGACAGTGAGCGTCTTGAAGGTGGGGCTGCAGTAGTTACATTCCGCAGCAATCGTGTTGGAAGCATATTCGGCGTTGTCGATACTTGGAACTGAGGTGCGAGGGGCGCTCCGTCATATTGGAATAAATGGAGATGAGGGCCTGTCGTTGGATCTAAAAAAATTCTCCAATGCTGATAATGCTCTGTTAGGTTATACGTTTCAATAAAGTTGGAAACGGCTGCGCATGGGTCTTGGACTTGTTGATATCCGTCGCCAAAAGGTGTGGTCGTTATAGATCCATTGGGGTTCAAAGTGTAGGTCCCATGCACCCAACCTATCACGCCGGTAATGCATGTTGGTTCTGAGCCTGGCGATGAAAAGAAAATAAGACATAAGAAGACGAGGAAGTAAAATAGGTTGAAATTTCACGCACCATTGCTATTGAACCGATACCGCGAAATCTCATAGAACCCATCATTCGTACTGAACAACCACGTAACATCAGCGTCATAATATTAATATCAATGGAGAGTGAAAACACGCACAACGAGTAAGAGATTCCCGTCGTTTTTGGATAAATGAAGGACATATTGGCAGGATTTGCGAAACCCTAGGGACACAAAACGCCAAGGAGGTCAAACAAAAGACGTCGAGCCAAAAAATTTCCCAAAAACAAAACTCACAGGACCCGTAAGAACAACTTTGTTTCCTGAACTCCAAGTACCGGTAATAGCTGTTACATTGTGTATGGAATCGTAGATTATCGTTTGTTGTGCCGATGTAGTGCCAGTGAATGATACTAGCACCACGGTGAGGAGAGAAGTGAGAATCATGTCTCGTGTCCTGCAATATTGGGGCGTTTCTTGAAATGGTTTTTTTAGAAGAATAAGGATAGAGAGATATCGTCGTGGAAAGGGGTTGTTGGCAAGATGGAAGGAAGGGGGGTGAACGAGTGTGGAGTGTGCCCAATTTGGCCTTGTTTGGTTTTCTACTTGTTGTTCTGTGGTCAAATATTATTGACAGACCGCCTCAAGCGATGCTAGTAAAGAAGAACTCAGTAGGATTAGTTGGAATGCTTTAGGAGATGGATGCAGTTCAGAACAAGTTCCTTCAACGCCATCACTTTTCGCACTGTGACCCTGGTTTCCCCCTGACAACCCAGACACAACATCAGTCACAGGCTTTTATTTTTATCAAGCAAGCAGATGTATATCGACGGTAAAGTCACACATTGAATCCTGCCATCTTCATCGTGAACCGTAACCATCACCTAAATTCCACCACGAAAATAATCCTGACCAGAGTCCTCATCCCTTCCGCCCGCATCGGGACTCATGGAGTCGACGGTAACAAGGCTCAGCGACTGAACCCATCCGAGAGACAATGCTAGAACACGTTGGACAAGTACATACATAAGGACAGTCAAGTTCCGATCAGGTGGAAGTCATCAGTGCGGTCGATTCGAGCTCAGTACCGAGGGACGGAGAGATTTTGCCTTTAATAATCGGGGCATCCCGATGGTCTCTGTTACATATATCAACACTGGTGTTGAAGTGCATACCCACCCACAAGGACAAAACATGGATGGAGCCGCTTCAGGGATAAGAGCTGAACGCAGCAGTCAGAGTTTCTTTGCAGTACTACACCTGCTCCTGTTCCATCGAGACCACTGTTCTGGAGAAAACACACTGTGGGTGAGTGTCTCAGGCTCAGCAACAGAAGTTTTTTTCTTTTTTTCTTTTTTTTCAAATCACTGAAAACCCAGAATCACTTTGGTAATCTCTGCCGGATAAAATGGGTTTTGAGTGTTTATGTCTACAGCGATCGGGTCTTCAAGTAACGGGACACGCGAGATTCAATCAGACATGCAGCGTCCAAGGGTATGCCTGTATACCATACGAATGACATAAGAATCTACCATGGACTTTTGTAAATGCACTATTGTCGCTGCGTAGTCGGCCTTGGCACCTTGAGCCTAAAGCTTATGAATGATCACCTCCATATTCCGTCAATCCATGAAATCTAAGCTTACACAGAAGATCGATAGCCTGAACCTTGTGGATTCAATCGAGGCCAGGTGCCATGTCTGGACCGTCCAAAAACCTACTTTAAAACTGGCGCACTATCATCATCACGCTTGCCTTCAAAATCAAACTTTGCATTTGCCACAATGTCCCGTAGGTCTTGGCAAACGTGGTCAAAGTTTCATAAGGACAGGCAGTTAATTTCGAATCGGACTTTTGAGACGAGTACCAATACGTACGTACGTACAATACAAACGAACGAGCAAAAAAGGTACAAGAATACACGTCGGACTGCACAACTTGGTTGTACCAAGTCGAGAAATGTAAACTAAAATACTTGAGATCTATGAGACTATGATAAAAAGGAACACGGGGGCAGGCGAACAGCATGTCGTTCGCAAGACCGTGGACAAGAAAAGTCCGAAAGCTGATCAGACCGTACAAATGTCCGATGTCTGCAACAAAGGCAAGGAGGACGACATAGAAGTGCGTAGGATCCTGATATACACGACGAACAACATTTTATGATGAAAATCGCGCCACTAGTCCTTCTTCAAATCCCTCCTGATGACAAACACTCTCTGGTTTGCTGCATTGACCGTCACCTCTTGGACTCCGGGATAACTCTGAAGACCTTGGAGAGAATTGCTGTTTGGGGCTAGCACAACATAGATTTCTAGACCGTCTCCAACCTAATCAGAGAGATCCCATGAGCTTGGATGTTCAACGGACATGGAAGTATGACGAAGAAGGATAAGCAAAAGCATCGAAACGTGGACAATGGCAACTGTAATCTTACAGCGGAAAAGAAGGAAGAGAAGAATGATGGAAGGAAAAAGAAGCAAACCTCTATGTGTCGTTCTGTTGCACCAGTGAATGAATCGATCACGAGGGACAGCACGGTGAACAATGGTAGGTGTTTTGGGAAGGATGCTCCGGGAGCAGGCGTCTGATTTTTGAAGTAGATCTGCAAAACAAAAAAAAGAAAAGGTTTAACAAGGTCAATGACGTCCGAGTAGACAAGTGAGAAGTGAGATAGAAATTGAACGCGGCACGAAATCGGTAAAGGTTCGGATTTTGCATGATTGACGGCAGACGTGGGGACACTGCAGTTCGTGTACATATCCGGTTCGTTCATCGTTTGGATAGACATGAGCCTTACCTGATTGTCCAAGAAAGGTTGTACTAATGATTGGGCTGCACCGGCGGCACGACAAGCTTCGCGTTCATACGACCCTACAGGATCAAAAGAGTACACTGCGCCAGTTCCTGGGGAAAATTGAGTCAGCACGGCTGCGTGAACAAACAGACTAGCCAGAGGGTATAGAATAGCCGGTGTTTAACACGTCGTGTCAAACATCAGCCGTTCAATCGCCAAACTCCTGAACTTACCATCATCCTCAATTCCTCCTAGAATATTGTAGACGTAATATGGGAAGAAACGACGTGCATAAAGCATTGTTTGAATAAGACGCGCGATGGCACGAATAGGCATATCTTTTGCATGAGCGTGTCGATACCACTATTGATTATATGAATGTCGGTTATCAAGATCCTGTAGAATGGGATACATATACACACCTCCAAACGTTGCCGTACTTTCTTCACGAATATATTCCCATCTGCAGCGAAACCATTTACAGCCAACACAGCTGTGTCGGTTCTGTTAAGTACGAATAAGTTAGGTCTGTGCGATGAGTACCGGCTGATGACTTACAGTCGGAAGACTTTAGGCGCGTATCGTGTTTGTATGCTGTATCCTTCGCTTTGTCTGGTATCACCAGCGATGACGCTGAAGTCAGCGCCAGCGATCGCCAAGATTGTGCCTCCGTTCTCAGTATATGGATTGAAGGACAGTTGAGTAGGGTGTGATGATGTTGATGCCATGACTTGTATACTTTATTGACCAGTGTGTAAGTTATGGAAAAGAAAGACAGCGATCCCCAAAGGTATGTATGTATATAAACGAAAGAGAAAAAGGCCGCGTAATGGAGTCCACCAACGCGATTCTACTCGTGGGAAACAATTTAGCAATTCACTTCTCTTTTCTCACACCCTGTTCCTCCGAAGCTTTTCCCCGTCTATCTCAAACAGAAACTCTGGGACGTTGACCATGAGGCCCGTACTCGGGAGACCACCTGTATTTATCATCTTGCTCCCTAGACCGCTTGTGAAAGCCCAAGGTAAGCAAGCCAAGGCAACGGAAGATCACGATCTGCACTCTTTTTTTTTTCTCCGATAACTCTCCGTTGCATTTAGATCCACGGCTATTTGAGGAGGTTGCTTCAACTTGAGCCGCCCTAAATTGGGTGACTTCTTCCATAGAAGGATCTTGAAATGTCGTTCCCTTGAACCTAGTTTAAACGGTATCTTTCAATTAGATGTGAACGTGAAGGAGATTGTATAAAGTTTTGAAAATACCAACTCACTGAAACGGTTGGAGCTACTAGGTCTTGACGTCGGCTTTCCGGCATCGCTCTGTAACCCTCCTAAAAGCACCTAGCCCTAGTCAACTCGGGCTGTACATGACCGGGACCTTTTAAGGCCACCAGCCTGCAGACTGAGATAACTACAGATAGAAAAGAAGCAACGCTTTCGTTATGACTTAACGGTCTCCCTTTCAACCTACGGATTTTGAGAAACCATAAGCCTCAACGCCCTCCGCCGCTCGGTAATCAGGCCAAATATATCCTTCTTCCCTATGACCAAACACTCACACGAAATGGTAAACCAATGTGAATTCTGATCATGTCAAGGATATACTATACAGTTTTACATAACAATTCCCATGGGCACAATTCCGAACTTTCTCATCTGTTTCGGAATATGAATTGTCTCTCAACGTGAAGAAAATCATCTGAAGGGTCTCATGACGCGCTTCAAAACAACTAGAACTTTCGTCATTCATCTAGATCGATTCAAGGCGGTCACCGTTGCTTTGGAAATATATGATATGATAGAAACCATCCAAGATGCCTGGTCTAGTCTCCCTGCTCAGAGGCTATGTCATAGCGACGGATCATAGCCAACAATTCTGTTAATCATCCTAAATCCCTACTCCTGGTTCTGCTCAGCAAAATACGTATCTAATAAATTTTCACTGGTGAGTCAGTCGACTTTCCCAAATTCATCACAAAAAAAAAGAATGGCATTGACCAACGTCAATTCTCATTTCTTCGGTATAATTTATTCATTTCGTCGAAGTGGACAACCCGACAAGCCAATGAGGTTATGTCATCCCAATTTCCTCTAGATGATACCCACAACACACACTTAGCGTATACCATTGAGCAGAAACTCGAACCAAATTCGAACCCTCGAATCGATCCTCATGATATCCCCCCACT
>Ga0193743_1003599_pt1 | contig 10324 bp, 9 predicted proteins | sample L2c2metaG_FD_143038 | JGI IMG/M metagenome (GOLD analysis project Ga0193743, IMG submission 143038) | Soil microbial communities from a riparian zone of the East river system, Colorado, United States - L2c2 | ecosystem: Environmental > Terrestrial > Soil > Riparian zone | place: USA: East River...
CACAACTGGCGATAAAGAATGGCGAGATTCTCATCGTATCCGTAATTGCGTTCAAAATAGTACGCATACGAGTTCAGGGAGAATCCACTTTGGGCGATGAAATCGCGCGAAAACAAGACGTCATAATTGTGATGATGGACATTCGGAGTGCTTATCCCGAACCGCTTAGGATCGGCTTGCAGCGGCGCGAACCGGGTGACGGCCGTGTCCGTACAACTCACCGGCGGGATGAAATGATAGAGCTGTGGGACTTTCCGTAACGTCACCAGGTAGTCGGAGGGAGTATCTCCTGGCAGCCCAAAAAGTATGTTGTAGTGGACGACCACTTCATAAAGATAGCCTGATTTAAGGAGACTCACGTTCTGAATCTCCCTAAAACCGGCCTCGGACAGAAGCTGAACTCGCTCCGGTGGATGATTTGCCTTGAGTTCGGTGTGTAGTTTGTATTTCCTCTCTTCGCGAGCTAGGTCCGGTAAAAGCGTCGAATAATATTCCTTCGGCATTATGTAGTCCGAGAAGCGAAAGGTATAGTCGCCGTATCGTTCACGCATCCCTGCCAGCATTGAGTGCGTCTTGGTAGGACTCTTCTGTCGATATTTGAGTGTCGCTTCGTCGATACCGCAAAAGATACAATGTTGAAATTGACCCCACCAGCATCCACGAGAACTCTCGACGGGGAGCGCCTCCGTATTGATCTTGATTTTGTCCTCGGTTTCGAGGCGTTCTAATTCCAAAAACCAATCATCGTAGTTCGGAGACGGACTATTCTCAAGATTAACTGGTAACGTTGATAGAATTCTCGATGACCGGTTCGATCTCGTTGTAATGTCTTCACCTGCCAATACGTCTCGCGCCAAATCAACAATTACCGATTCACCGTCACCAGTTACAATCAAGTCTATCCAAGGAAAAGCCTTCTCCACCGTGATCGAGGGCGGGCCCTCCAGCGCGTATCCACCTAAGACGACCGAAACGTCTGGTGCCGCCTCCTTTAGACGCTTAGCCACCGCCACCGAAGCCATCGTTTGGTCGAACAAGCATGTTAACCCTACGATTTTTGGACGCAAAGCCAATAAACGATGCACGGTGTAGTTGATGAACTCCGGAACGATACGGTTGCGCATTTCCCACGCAAGATTAAGAAGGGATGCCGTGTCAGCATAGCGACCGCTACGAGAATAACGGCTGTAGAGCTGCGCCTCGGCGAAGAGCGTCAATTGGTCAGTGAGTGCCTGCTGCTGTGCCTCATCGACCACCGAATCTAACACTCCCGTGAAAATGAAATCGTTAAAGCCCCAGCGGTCAGCAACAAAAGCATAGGTCTCTATAGTGCACCAGCGAAGAAGGGCGGGGGCCATATGAAATACCGATGCCCTTATGTGTTCCTTCTCTAGGCACTCCTTTAGTATGCTCAACCCCAAGCACGGCTCCGTCGGTGGCCCCCAAGGCATGCTTACCAGGGCAACGTCTATGCTCTCAAGTCGTCTCGAACTCATGCTTTGATTTGACCGGAAGAATCGACAACGATCCTGTACGGCTTTTCCTCAGCGCGAATCGCAATAACAGCAACGATGGCGATAGCAACAATTTTCTTTCCGCTACTGATAGAAAATCTGCGAGCGAAGCGTTGGGCGACAGCGGCACTCGCGTCCTTCAGCGCCGAGGCTGCGGAATCAGAAAGCTCGATACCAAGCTTTGCGGCAACCAACTTTGGTTCCGTCGCAAGGTCATCGATGAAACGACCATCGATCACGGTCGCGTTGTAGACATCTAGGATCTGCTGCAAATCGGAATGGCCACGTTCCGATGAGTACTCATCTGCTTCGCTTGACTCGCTCAACTCAGGCGGCGTGTTCGCCTCACGGGCATCTTCGGCCTCAAACAATGGCTTGGCATACGCGATGGCGGCCTCAAGTTCGTCCGGTTGAATGAGCGCTGCCTTGATGCTGGTTCGACCAGTAAGTATAGTGCCAGCACCGTAGATCACATGTTGATAGGTAATCTCTTCAAGGGTGTTTCTAGGCATAGAACCTCCTTGGCTGTACAGTTCCTGCTCCGTGGGGAGCGGGAGCAGACGGTGGACAACCGAGGTCGCCAAGCTCAGCCATGACCGCGGTCCTTGTCAGCCGAATGGGAGCCCGCTCCCTTATACACCCAAGATGGGCTTTGCACTACCAGTTTTTGGGTTGGCGAGCTGAGACTGACAGCAACGGCGCATGCGTGACGCCGCTCCTTTCAGTACCGCCGTCTCCTCTCTCATTGCGGGTTTGCCCTTCCATCCCATAGGGTTGCAGCTAGCGCCCACGCAGTGGTCGGAATTTTGGCCACTGAAAATGAGAATTCACCACGCGGTGCGAGCTTCACGGTAGGCTCTGCTATCACTGTTGCCACTTCAACAGGCAGCGAGCTTCTTGGATTTGGCCAAACTAATCAGTGCGCTCACTGAAGATTTTTGGGCGAGCTAGCCGGACAAATACGCTTACATCTATATTTTGGCGCGTACGGTCTTCAGAGCCGTATCGAGCTGGCGGTCATTGCCGCATCTTCTGCCCTGCCAATCGAATTCGATGAACACATCAGGTTCAATCGGGCTGCCCTCAAGAGCAGTGCCGCTCCATGTGTAGTAAGCACCCGTCGGGAGAGCGAGTCGAAAGCCGCGCCCGACTTTCACGGAAGTCGCAGACAAAAGTCTTCCCGCCGTATTTTCTCCTACGATCGTTGCCAGCCTGTTTTCTTTCGCAAAAATGGTGACCATCTCAGCCGCACTGGCGGTGTGCCGATCAACCAGGAGCACGACATTTCCTTGATACGATCGCGGCCCATGCCCCTCAGATTCCAACACGATCGGAGATTTTGTGATGAGTGATGGCAGGTAGCGCAAGGCGAGCAACCAAAGAGCCTTCTTGGATGACGGGATGCTTCCGAACCGTGGAAATTTGTTTTTCTCTTTGGCCAGATCCCGCCCTGCCCACCGCTTTCCAGGGGCAAACCCAACCGGTATCTTCTCAGGGGTTAATAAACTCATCAGACGGAGCGCGCCCGCACCGCCACCTGTATTTCCGCGCAGGTCGATAATTAGCCCACTAATTTGGCCGAGGCCGACAACCGCTTTGGAGATTTCGTTTGCGACGTCAACCCCGATCATTCCCGGAAACATCGCCACCTTCAGGTATCCGATCCCCTCACCGACAATCTTCGACTGAACGAGCGTCGGCTCCACAAAATGCAGTTTCTTTCCCTTTGGCTTCGCGACATCAACTGAAATTGTTCGTTCCCTGCCATCGCTCGCAACAACATCGAGCTCAGAAGTTGTTCCCATCGGGAAGACCGGGTGCTGAGGCGGGATGATCTCTTTGTCATCGAGCCTCAGCAAGATATCGCCGGGTTGAATCCCCGCGATTGCCGCGGCACCGCCTTGATGAATATCTTGGAAAATCCACCGAGATCCGTGGGCAGTTTCGTCCGCGAGATAGGTTGCGCTGAGCGCCGCTCGGCTTGAAACTCTCCGCGCGCTTTGATGAAAGAAGCCAACATGAGAGGTCTTTAGATTCTGGAGAAGGGCGGTAACAGCCTGCTCAAATGCTTCCAGCGTGGGTGCGCCTTCGATAATTGGGCGATGATTCGCAACGGCTTCGTGCCACCCGTTTTCGAGAAGCTCTGGTTTGTAGAACTTCTTAGCTAAAGCGGAGAGAACGCCCTCGAATACTTCATGCTTGGCTTTCGAGGTCAGGTCGTCATTCAGTTTTGGGGAGGGGGAGTTCTGCATCTTTTCAAGGAGCTCCATGTGAGATTTGAACAGGGTAGTAGTACATGCCATGGTCAGAGCCCCTAACTGTCGCCAGAAAGTAAGCCCCAGGATTGGCAGCGCGGAGATCGAGCGTCACCCCCACAATCACTTTGCCGGCATTGGCGACCGTATCCCCCGAGCCCTTCGCCACAACCTCGCGTCCGGATTTGTCTCTCGACACAAGCACTTCGTAGCGTCCAGATTCGCTGAATCGAGGCAACGTCACTGAAAGCTGCACGATCGCAGCCGGCAAAGACACCTGCTTGAGAGCGTTCGCATCGTCGTCTTCTCCCCTTACCGTTCCGGCATTGAAGAGATCGACATTCGCGTTCACAGGTTTCGCTGTGGCCATTTGGACCGCTGCTATCTGTGCTGCGCGCGAGTGCTGGTATTTCCAAGTCCCGATACCACTGGCGACGATCAAAGAGGCGGCCACTGCCCAGCCGACGATTCGGCGGCGCGCTTTCCGCGATTGCTCCCAATCCCCTCTGAAACCTCGGAATTCGGCGAAACATTCAGAGCACGAAGCCAAATGAAGACGCGCCGGATGGGAAGCTGGCAAACGATCCTCGGCAAGCGCCCGGAGGGTTCGCTCTTCGGGACACCCGATCCGCTCAGGATTAGGGTTCGCCTCTAGGAAAAAATCCTTTATCAAATCCAAGCGTTAACCTCCGCTTTCCGATTCGCAAATATGTGGTGACGTTTGAACCTGCTCTTCAGTTGGGTCACCCACCAATATTGTAGAAATCCTCTCTTTAACCCGTTGTATCGCTTTCGCCCCTGCTGCATAGCTGACACCTAGGGCTGCTGCCACACTCGCCGGGCTCGTTATGTCCTGTTGAAGCAGGACGAGAATATGCCTGTCGCGCTCGCTCAATTTTGTCTTCAATTGGTCAAACAGGACGGCTCGGTAAATGAACCGTTGTGTTGAGCGATCAATGCCCGCCCAACGCTCCAACTCACTTCCTATTCCAACGGGAATCTCTTTGGAAGCATTGCTTCGGAACCACTCCCCGACCTTTCCATGCAAGGCAGCAAAGGCGTAGCGATGGGGAAACCGAATGTCATCGAGGCGGCTGCCCATTGCCTTACCGACGTCTTCTGCCCAACTAGCAACTACAGCTGCGTCCAAATTGGGATACTCCCGTCTGACCCAACGGTGCGCGGCTTCCACTGCTAGACGGATAGCCACCGGGAGAGTCTCACCTCGCCGGTCCACGAGATGCAGAAGCGTCTGGCCCATAGTCCCCATTTGCAGAACCCAAAAAACTTTCCGGGATGTGTCAAAAAAGGCGCTCTCATCCCAGCTTAGGTAGTAGATGCACTTCAGCCGTGCAATCGCTTCTGGCGCTGGCTCAACTCAACGTGTCGCTCACTCCGCAGGGCGATTTAAGGGATCGTATGCGGCCATACAAGCAATTGCTTGTAAATTTTACTACAGGAGAAGACTGCTCATGGGAGTCTTGCTGGAGCGCAAAGCGCAGGTAATCTTCGTCACCGCGTCTTCGGTGGAACAGAATGGTAAGGCACGTGAGGTCATCGTCGAGAGTCGCCCGCTGTATGCCGTCGTTCAGCTCAATGGGTCCAAGGAGAAATATCCAGTCGCATGGGAAATGATCTACAAGCTTGCCAAAGAGCGGCACGCAGAGAACCTTCGCCTGGAAGCCCAATCTCAGAGCAAGCGTGGGCGGATTCGGTACAAGAAAATTCTGAAATGAATAGGGTTGCGCTATTTGTTCTTGGGCGATTTTTTTGCGGAGCGCTTTGAAGGCTTTGCGGAGGAAGTTGTCGTTGAGACAACCACTGCCGCTTTCTTCTTGGCCCAACGTGCTCCTACAATCTTGCGCGCCTGGGCGCTCCGCTCCTCAGGAGTGAGCTTTGCCCAGCGGGCCTTACCTCCGTCTGATTGGATCGTCTTTAAGTGTTCTCGAACCGTCAGATCTTTCTTGAGCAATTTCATTTACCGCAGGCAGAGAGTCTCGCAAATATACCGGAATTGGGCGTTCAACATCTAGGGAACAAATGCAAGGTAATCCCCCAAAAAACAATTCGTCATAGGCCAAATTCTCTCATCGCAAATCCATTCCCTTTGCATTTGCATTTCGCCTTGACGTGTGTCAGGGTTATATTGAAATGTACATTTCAATTCGTAGGATTGCCTGGGTCCCGATCGATTATCCTCTCGGCCCGTTGACGCAACACGGAAGCGACTGGATCGCTCTTCAATAGAACCGTCGAAGGGGACTTAGAGTACGAACAATTTCCTGATCTCGGATCGCCGATGTGGAGCAAGAAGATGAGACTTCTTGAAGCGGAGGAAGGTTCAACGTGAAATTTTCACGAGCCACATTAATTTCACCACAAGAGCTGGCGGAAACTCTCGGACTTTCCACGGCCACCCTTGCTGACTGGCGCTCGCAGAGCCGCGGCCCGACCTACTTGGCGGTAGGTCGTAAGATTTGGTATCCCATAGATCGGGTGGAAATGTGGCTCCAAACGAATCTCAAGGAGACCGGAGACGATGGCACTGCGAAGACGCAACGGGAGGTGGCATTACCGCTTCAAGCTCGACGGTCGGGAGTACAGCGGGACGACAGACTTGGCCGACACCGCACGAAACGAGACCCAGGCGAGGCAGCTTGAGACCGACCACCGGCAGGCACTCTTGGAAGGACGAACTCCGCTCCGGCGATTTGTTGATTCCGGCATTATGAAGTGGCCCACTTCGGCGGTTTGTTTTGGCCCACCCCTTGGACAGAGCGAACTCCTAGTCTGGACTGAGCGCGAGCTTGGGACGGGGGCGGGAGTTGGACTGGAGAACCAAGGTGGAGCTTTACGAGCAGATTCGCCGGGAGTATGAGTTTGGCGCGGGTTCGATTATCGGTGTAGCGCGGAAGCTGGGTGTACATCGGCGCACGGTTCGAGAGGCAGTACGAAGCGCGTTGCCGGCGCGTCGCAAGAAGACCGAGCGGCCTCATTTGAAGATGGCGCCGGCCGCGGCGTTTATCGACGAAGTTCTGGCGGCCGACCGCAAGACGCCGCGCAAGCAGCGCCACACAGCGAAGCGCATCTGGGAACGGATCCGTTTGGAGGTGCCGGGGTGCACGGCAGCCGAGCGGACGGTTCGTCAGTATGTAGAGCGGCGTAAGCAGGAACAGGGATTTGGACGCCGCGAGACGTTTGTGCCGCAGAGCTACGAGTTTGGGGTCGAGGTCCAGATCGACTGGTACGAAGCGTATGCCGATCTTGATGGGGAGCGGATCAAGCTGCAGGTGTTCTCGATGCGTTCGATGGCCAGCGGCGCGGCCTATCATCGTGCGTATTTGCGGGCCACGCAGCAGGCGTTTCTGGAAGCTCACGAACTGGCGTTCCACTATTTCGGTGGAGTTTTTCGCAAGCTCCGCTACGATAACCTGACCAGCGCGGTGAAGAAGATACTGCGTGGCTACGAGCGGGAGATGACGGCCCGCTTCATCGCCTTCCGCTCACACTGGCAGTATGAGGCCAGCTTCTGTACTCCCGGCGAGGGCCACGAAAAGGGCGGAGTGGAAGGCGAAGTGGGCTACTTCCGCCGTAACCACTGGGTCCCCGTCCCGGTGGCCAGGGATCTTGCCGACCTGAACGCGAAGCTGTTCGCAGATTGTCGTCATGATGAGAACCGCATGGTGGCAGGCCGCACGGAGAGTGTCGGCATGTTGTTACTTACCGAGAAGGAGCATCTCCTACCGCTTCCAGCGGAAGACTTCGACTTAGCCGAGGTGAGCTTCCCGCGTGTTGATCAGGCAGGCTGCGCCAAGGTGCGCACTAACTTTTACTCCGTGCCGCTGAAGCCTGGATCTATCGTTGAAGCTCGCGTGTATTCGAGTGTCGTTGAGTTCCACCAGAACGGTGTGCGCATCGCACAGCATGAACGCAGCTATGATCGTGCCCGCCAGATCCTTGACCTGGAGCACTATCTCGATGTGCTGGAACGCAAGCCCGGCGCGTTACGCGGGTCCAAGCCGTTAGCCGAGTGGCGAGCACAGGGACGATGGCCGGAGAGCTATGACCGTCTATGGGAGCTGATGGCCGGCAAGCAGGGACGCCAGGCAGGAGCGCGGGCCATGGTGGCAGTGATTCGCATGGGCCGTGAGTTCGGCCAAGCGAAGCTGGAAGCTACTGTTGTCGAGGCGCTCCACCTGGGTTGCACAGACGTGGCCGCGATCCGCCATCTCCTCATGGCCGATCAGTTGCAACATGTTGCCCAGGAGACGATCGAGATCGGTGGGCTTGCCGCATACGAGCGCCCGTTGCCCACGATGATCGAGTACAACCAATTGCTCTCCGCAGGGATCAACGGGGTGCAGGCATGAGCATGGAAGCCGCAAGCATCGCCCAGCACTGCAAGACTCTGCGTCTGTCCTCCATCGGAACACAGTTTGCATCGCTGGCTGAAGAAGCGAACAAGCAGAACCACTCACATCTTCACTACCTGGAAGCTCTGCTTCAAGCTGAGGTCGAAGACCGCGAACGGCGCTCCATCGAGCTGCGCCTCAAGGACGCGCATCTGCCGCGGATGAAGACACTGGAGGAGTTCGACTTCGCGCAGTCGCCGCACATCCCGGCCTCGCGCATCCGCGCCCTGGCCGAAGGTGGCTATCTCGAACGCGCCGAACCAGTGCTTCTGGTTGGTGAACCCGGCACCGGAAAAAGTCATCTGGCAACTGGCCTGGCCATCGCTGCTTGTCGCCAACGCAAGCGCGTTCGCTTCACCACCGCGGCTGCACTGGTTAACCAACTCGTCGAAGCTCAACGCGAACAGAGTCTCACTCGCATGCTGAAACGGTGGGCCACTGTAGAGCTGATCGTCATCGATGAACTGGGATATGTTCCGCTGGCCGAGGTCGCCGCGGAGCTGCTGTTCCAGGTGATCGCCGAACGTGCCGAAAGGGCCGCCGTGATCGTGACCACCAACCTGCCGTTCTCCGAGTGGCCACAGGTCTTTACCAACGCCAGACTATGCAAGGCTGTCCTCGACCGGCTCACCGATCAGGCCCACATCATCGAGACCGGCGCTGAGTCCTACCGCTTCCGAAGAACGCTGGGAAAGAAGCGAAAGATGTAACCCCGGAGGCGTCGTCGTTCTGTTCTGCTTCCGCTTCGCCCTACGGGCTACGCTCCAGCAGAACAGAACACTACCCTCTAAAACTCAACGTTCCAAGGGTGGGCCAGATTAAACCGCCGAAGTGGGCCAAACCAACTTGCCAAAAGCATGTGAACTGGCACCGATTTAGGTCGCGAACCGCGCCCGCAGCTCGCGCCCGAATCGCTCGCAAAAGCTTCATTTGTTCAAACGCCGCAACGCGCTCGAGATTGTTACCTGCTGCCTACTCCTGAATGCCCTGACGCTGTTCCCTGTTCTTCGCGTTGCGGACACTTGAATCGTGACCGCCCTCGTACGCTTTACTTAGGTTAGGGCAATCCTTACTAAAATAAGGGGTGACTTTACCGCTGCAGAATAGCGTGTGGGTAAGTAGCTATGTTCTTGTTATTAAAAGGGGTAGTGAGAAGTGCTCTATCACCGCAGTCCAATCTTAGGGCTATTGGATGCCCACGTGCGACGAGCATGTTCCCTCGGGAAAGGAATCCCAGGCAGTGCAATTAAACTCTACACCCCGTGAGGCTCCTTTCAAGGCAAAGGTCCTAGACGAACAGGCGATGACGGTTTTGAATATCTTATTGGTTGATGATGACGAACTCATACGCACGACCCTAGGCGCGCTCTTAGAGCAACAGGGCTTCGCTGTAACCACCGCCACAAACGTGCCTGAGGCTCTACAACATATTTACACAGGGACCTTCGACGTTCTCTTGAGTGATCTGCACATGCCCGGCGCGGGAGACGGCTTGACGGTTGTGAGCGCGATGCGCCACGCAAATCCTAAAGCCGTTACCATCCTGCTGAGTGCATTTCCGGAGATGACAGCGGCGGCTCATGCGATCATGTTGCAGGCCGATGAGATCTTGGTGAAACCGATAGATATCGTGGCGTTAGTCGACGTGATTAAACAGAGGCTGGCAAACGGCCCTGGTTCTGCGCGCATTGTTGAAGGTGTCGCCAGGATCCTCGAGCGGTCGATCCAGAGCGCTACTGATGAGTGGTACAACCGAGTCGAAGAAGACCCGAAGCTCACCGCCATCAAAATGTCTCGCGAGCAGCGCGCAGGCCATCTGCCTAAGATTCTTACAGATTTAGTCACTCGTTTACGCTCTTTTGAGCCCCTCGGCAGCAAGGCACTTGTGTCCGTCGCTGCACAGCAGCATGGAAGGCTTCGACGTCAGCAGGGGTATTCCAGCGCGATGCTGGTAGACGAGTCGCGGATGTTGCAAGTAACCATCTTCGATACCCTGCAAAAGAGTCTGGCGAATATCGATTTTAGCTTGCTTCTGAATGAAGTGATGACAATTGCCGACGAAGTAGATTCCCAACTTAGCCAAGCGATGGAGAGCTACAACGACGAGTCTATCCGGGACGCGCTACCTGCTTAAATCAAGTTG
>Ga0193743_1003600_pt1 | contig 10322 bp, 10 predicted proteins | sample L2c2metaG_FD_143038 | JGI IMG/M metagenome (GOLD analysis project Ga0193743, IMG submission 143038) | Soil microbial communities from a riparian zone of the East river system, Colorado, United States - L2c2 | ecosystem: Environmental > Terrestrial > Soil > Riparian zone | place: USA: East River...
CGTCAACGGCCACGAGGAGTTCCCCCGGATCGACCCGGCGATCATCTGCCTGGTGCACGACGGGCACGACCGCTGCGTGCTGGCCCGCCAGACGGTATGGCCGGAGCGGCTCTTCTCGCTGCTCGCCGGATTCGTGGAGGCGGGCGAGTCGTTCGAGGCCTGTGTGGTGCGCGAGATCAACGAGGAGGTCGGACTGACCGTGTCCGACGTCCGCTATCTGGGCAGCCAGCCTTGGCCGTTCCCGCGCTCGCTCATGGTGGGCTTCCACGCCATCGGCGACCCCGAGCAGGAGTTCTCGTTCAACGACGGCGAGATCGTCGAAGCGGACTGGTTCACCCGGGCGCAGGTGCGCGACGCCCTCGAGGACGGCGACTGGAGCAGCGACTCGCCGTCCCGGCTGCTGCTGCCCGGCTCCATCTCCATCGCCAGGGAGATCATCGAGTCCTGGGCGGCGCTGGACTAGAGCCGCGTTCGTCTTCCGATGGGCCGCCCGAGCTGCCGAACCGCTCCTGGAGGGTAAGGGAGTGCTCGCGGCATTGGACGGCTACGGGGCGAAGAAGACCGATGGGCCTTCATCACGACAACGCGCCGACAATTTGCCATGGTCCGGTGGCCTGGCAGTCGCGATGTCCCGACAAGGGTCGCATTACCGGTAGCCGAGTCAGCCCGAGCCGTTCGACTGAGACGGATTCATCAGGGTGTTGCTGGGCAGGGAAACGTCGAGCACCTTGCGCGCGGTCTCGGCCCCTGCGATGGGCAGGCCGTCGGGGTCGAGCAGACCGAGTTGGACCAGCACGCTGGCCTGGTCCCAGTAGATGTGCTCATGCACGAGTTTGTCCGCCTGAAACTGCACAATGGCCACCGCAGCAATCTCCACTGCGCGCCCGGTTGGTTCGATGCCGGGCAGCATCCAGTCCATCCGAGTGGTGTGCGTGAAGCGGACGACGAACTCGTCCGCAAGCGAACTCTCCCCGAGGGTGCGGCTTACGGGGATGAGTTCGAAGTCGGGAGGATTCATCCCGATGAAATGGTGCGCGTAGAAATGTCGCAACCTTTCGAAACCGACGCCACCGGTCATGGTGGGTATGTGGTTGACGTAGGGTTCCGCGACCATGGTGGCCATGGTGGCGTCGACGTCGCGCGTTTCGAACTCATACCTACAGTGCGCATCCCACAACGCAGCAAGATCGTAAGCCGCCATCGCCAGCACCTCTCTCGGGGGAGTTCCCAGCCTACGAGTAACCCTCGAGGGGGACCCAGCGGCGGCTTCGGACGATCTCATCAAGGAGCTGCCCGGCCAGCGCAAAGGTCCGGATCGCGGGGATACCAATTGTCCTGTGATGCCACGATACAGCCGAGGAGCCCGCGGAATGCCCCGGACATCGCTGTGGAGTTGCAGCGAAGATTGACGGGAATCGCCGGGGCTACTTTGACAAGATCCCGCGTTGTCGTCGGAGTCTGTCAATCTGCACAGCATGCGCTGCAGTCAGGGCTGACTTCCAGAGTCGCCGGACTTGGGCGAGCTCGCTGACGCGGCCGCCGAATGTGGTGCGTTGTCCGGGCTGCCGGTGGAAGAACTTGGTTCGGCGGGTTCGCAGCGGCGGAAAATAGTTGTGCAGGTCGGGATGGCATAGCTGAGCCGGGCGCTCGGGGCGGGATAGGTCGCGAAGCGCGTAGCAGCCGAGATCGGTCAACCACGCTTGCTCAGGCAGTAACTCGCGAACGAGATCACTTGTCGTGCCGGACAGTAGGGTTTGGCCTCCGTGCCCGAGCTCGCGCAATCGCGCGGCGCGGTTGATCGTTGGCCCCATGTACTTGCCCTCATCGCGCAACTGCACTTCGCCGGTGTGCACACCGATCCGCAGGCGGATGGGTGCCAGAGCAGCCCGTTGTAGGGCCAACGCACACGCCACCGCATCGCCAGCGCGGGTGAACGCCACCACGAAGCTGTCTCCCTCACCCTGCTCGATCGGGCACACGCCGTTGTTGACGTGAACGAGTCCGGCGAGTACGCGATCCATGCTGGCCAGCGCCGCCGCCATCACGTCGGGCTGGGTTTCCCACAGTCGGGTGGAGCCCTCGATGTCGGCCAGCAGCAGCGTCACGGTCCCGGTCGGCAAGGTCCGGCCCGCGCTGTGATCTCGAAAGTTGTTCGGCGACAGACTGAGTCGCGACGGAAGGCTCATTCTTTGTAGCTCTGATGCCGACGACAGCGGGCGGACGATAAGCGACATGCGATCCCCCATTCTCGAAAAGCCCTGCAAGTTGCTATCTTTCGAATACGAGGTCAATCTTGGTGCGTCCAGACATACGTGGCCACCGTGTGTGCAACACGATTGGCGGTGGTGTGTACACCCCCGAGGATCAGACCGAGGTGTCAACGGCGGCGGTGATGCGGGTGCCGCGTCCGGGCGCCGTGTCGATCATGAGGGCACCGCCGATCGCCGAAAGGCGGTCGGTCATATTGATCAGCCCGTGGCCGATCGTCGCGGGATCGAATCCTCGGCCGGTGTCGCTTATCGCGAGGTTGAGCATCTGGTCGTTGGCGTGTGCCGTGACCGTGACCGCGGTATCGGGTCCGCCGTGTTTGGCGGCGTTCTGCAGCGCCTCGCTGCAGCAGTAATACAGAGCTGCCTCGGTCGAAGTGGGATAACGGCCCAGGCCTTGTAGGTCTAGTTGCACAGGGACCGCCGCGCGCGCGGCGAGCGTCGGCAAGGCCTCGGTCAAGCCGCCGCTGACCAGCAGCGGGGGGTAGATGCCGTGGGCAAGCCTACGAATTTCGGCGATTGCTGTTTCCGCCAGGTCGGACGCCTCGGTCAGCAGCGGCTGAGCTCGGACATGTTCGGCGTTGCGGGCAAGTTGGATGAGCACCGATAGCGCGACTAGGTGCTGCTGGGCGCCGTCGTGCAGATCGCGTTCGAGGCGGCGCCGTTCTTCGTCGGCCGCGGTGATCAACCGGGTGCGCGAGGCTGCGAGTTCGGCGGCGCGTTCGGCGAGCTGTCCCTCAGACGTCCTCAGCGCTGCGGCGTTGTTCCAGACGATCACCATGAGGTGAAAGGCATTGAGCGGCAGAGCCATAACGATAAATGCAGTCTCCATCCAGCGCGGCGCCTGGTTGACCACGTCCAACGTCTCCGGGAAGCGCGCCAGGGCGGCCATCACCCCTACGCAGACGGCGGTGATGGCAGTGAAGGCCAGCCCGCGCTGCCACCGTATGTACGGCTCGGCGAAAACGACGGGCACGAGAGCAACCAACACCATGACGGGAAGGAGCGGCGGAGAGACGAACGTGACCAGCGCAGCGCAGATCCAGTTCCCGATACAGACCATCGTGATCGATTGCTGATATCTGCCGTGCCGAGCCAGACGGAGTCCCACGGCCAGCGCGACACATTGCGCAGCACAGACCACGACGAGAACCAGAAACCACGGCGATCGCAGGATCCACACGTACTCCCCGAGCAGCACCGTGGCGGCCCCGGCCCATAAGAGCAGATGGCCTGTGAGGAACAGCTGGAAGCGTTCCGCCCTGAAACGGTTGATCAGATCGTGGCCCAATACCGATGACTGCCTGACCGCCGCGGTGAGCAGAACCTGCGGCACACGCCAGTGCGGCATCATTCCGCCAGGCGTCGGAGCCTTCAGTTCGCTGCGCGCCATATCCGGCTCAGCAGTTCTGGACTCAGGCGTTCTTTGTGCAGGTACGCGGCGGCCCCGCAGTCGGAGGCGGCAGCGGAAATGTCCTCGACGTCATAGGTCGACATCAGCACGACCATCAAATCCGGTTGCGCAGCGCGGATCTGTCGCGTGGCTTCGATTCCTCCCATTCCCGGCATGTGGATGTCCATCAACACGATGTCCGCGGCGCCGTCGGGAATGAGTTCGATCGCGGATTCACCCGTCTCGCATTCGCCCGCCATCACGAAATCGTCCATGGCATCCAAAGTGGCGGCGGTAGCCCGCCGGAAACTGGCCTGATCGTCGACGACCCAGACTCGCACGCACTCGTCCGCCACCGGGCCAGCGTGCCAGGCACGTTTGCCGCGCACCATGGTGTACACACCACCATTTGCCGCCGATCAATCGACACGATCAAGCCGATCCGTGGTTGTCGAGGAACATCAGCACAGCTTTGACTCGCCGATCAACAGCGTCGTCGACGGTCAACTCGAGTTTGGCGAAGATCGAATTGATGTGCTTTTCCACCGCCCGCTGAGACAACACCAGCCGCTGCGCAACCGTTCGATTGCTGAAGCCGGTCGCCAGTTCGCTGAGCACCTCGCGTTCCCTGGGGGTCAACCGGCTCAGAGTCGCGACGGAACGAGGTTGAGCGAGCAGCGCCTCAACCACCAGAGGATCGAGCACCGTCCCACCGCTCGCCACCTGGCGAACGGCCTCGGCGAGCTCGTCGAAATGCGATATCCGTTCCTTCAAGAGATATCCCCGGCCCGCCGTACCGCCCTCCAACAGCCCCGCGGCGTAGCTCGGCTCGGCGTAGTTCGACAACACGATTACGCCGACGGCCGGATGCGCCGTCCGCATCCACCGCGCCAGTCGAATCCCTTCATCGGTCGACGTGGGTGGCATGCGAACGTCGGTGACCAGGATCGTCGGTCGATGCTGTTCGACCAGCTCGACCGCTGAGTCGTAGTCCTCGGCGACACCGACGACGGTTACATCGGGGTTGGTCGACAACGCCCGGCAGACGCTATCCCGCACCAGCAGGGAATCCTCTGCGATGACGATCGATATTCGATCACCCACGTTGCCGCCGTCCCTCCCCGATCGATCGTGATCACCAATCACGATCGCTGCCGGAAGCCGTCAGTGTTGAGTTTTCGAATTATCGCCCATCGACCCAACTCCGACAGCGGGACGTCCGGTCGGACAGCGACCACCTGGACAGTAGGGGGACGGCCCTCCGGTTCGCGGGCCAATCGGGTCCAGTAGCGGTAGTCGGCACCCGCTCGGCGGCGACGTGCGCCGGTCGCCGTCGACATGGGTGGCGATGGATGAATCCGCTGCGTGGACTGAGACCGGCGGCGCAAAAGAATCCCGCCGATTTGATAGCTGCTCAAGCGACGGCGATTGCGGCATGGTGACCATGACCTCACCACCACGCGAATCGCATGGGCGGGCAACGGAATGTGGCCATCCGCGGCGCGCCAGACCGGAGACACGCCCATGTTCACATCACCTTCCCCGAAGGCACGCCCGTCGACGCGAGCACGATCCATGCCACCAGTGGCACTGGTCGGGAAGCGCGCCGCATGACCGACGTCATCGTCGCCACGAAGCCGGCGGCACCTTCCGAATTCCTGCCCGCTGCGCCCGCGCCGTCGCGGTCTCGCGACGTCTTCCTGCCGGGCAGTGTCCGGCGCCAGACCGTCTTCGGCACGCTGCGCCGCCGGCTTCGCTGGCCACTGGGGATCTACACGACACCGGTGTTGATCCTCATCGTCTGGGAGATCCTCGCCCAGACCGGCGTCCTCAAGCCGACGTACGCACCGGCCCCTAGCGACATCGTCAGCACGACCGTGTCCCTGTGGAGGGACGGGGTCCTTGGCCCTGACCTGGCGATCTCGGTGCAGCGAGCCGGTATCGGTCTAGTGCTCGGATTGAGCGTCGGCATCGTCGCCGGAGTGCTCGGCGGCTTCCTGCGCAGTGGTGAGTATCTGTTCAACGGACTCGCGCAGATCCTGAACACCATCCCACTGCTCGCGGTGCTGCCGCTGATGGTCGTGTGGTTCGGCATCGACGAGCTGACGAAGGTCCTGCTGATCGCCTTCGGCGCAGGCGTGCCGATGTACCTGAACCTCTTCGCGGCGATCCGCGGCGTCGATCAGCGCCTGATCGAGATGGCTCGCACCACCGGTGCCGGTCGGTGGCGGGTGGTCACCTGGGTGCTGCTGCCAGGGGCATTTCCCGGGTTCCTGGTCGGTCTGCGCTTCTCGCTCGCCTACAGCATCCTTGGTCTGGTCGCCGCCGAGACCGTCAACGCCGACCAGGGACTCGGTTTCCTGATCACCCAGGCCCAGACCTACCTGCAGACCAACAAGGTCTTCGTCGGCCTGGTGATCTACTCGGTCCTTGGCCTCCTGGCGGACCAGTTCGTCCGGATCCTCGAACGGGTGTTTCTGCGCTGGCGCTCCAGTTACGAGGCCGCATGACCGGCCAGGTTGCCACCGCAGCCCGCCAGCAGACCGGTGTGCTCGTCGAGCAGGTCGTCCGCACATTCGGTGACCGCGACGTGCTGGATCACCTCGACCTGACCATCGACGACGACGAGCTCGTCGTCCTCCTCGGGCCATCGGGCTGTGGCAAGAGCACTCTGCTGCGACTCCTTGCTGGTTTGGACAAGCCGGACGGTGGCCGCATCGAGGTGCCCGCCAAACGCGCGGTCGTGTTCCAGGCCGACCGGTTGCTTCCGTGGCAGCGCGTGCTGCGCAACGTCACTCTGGGCCTGCGCGGCCAGGACGCCGACCAACGGGCACGCAAGGCGTTGAGTGAAGTGAATCTGGCCGGCCGCGAAAAGGCTTGGCCCAAGCAGCTTTCGGGTGGCGAGGCCCAGCGCGTCGCGCTGGCCCGTGCCTTGGTCTCGGAGCCGGAGCTGATCCTGCTCGATGAGCCGTTCGCATCGCTTGACGCGATCACCCGGGTGCGGATGCACGATCTGGTTCGCGAGCTCCGCCGCAGACATCACGCCTCCATGCTGCTCGTCACCCACGACGTCGACGAAGCAATCGCCCTGGCCGACCGCATCGTCGTCATGAGCAACGGGCGCATCGGCAATGCCCACCGAGTGCAGTTGTCGCCTGCCGCCAGGGAGGCGAGCGTGGCCCGTGAGGAACTCCGGGCGGCCCTGCTGGCAGACCTGGGTCTGGCCAGCCAGCACTGAACGTTTCACCTCACCAAGAAGAACACACAGGAGAACCCATGTCCCACAAGTCGTTCCGATTCGTCGGCGCCGCGTTGCTGCTCACGGTGGCGAGCGTTCTTGCCGCCTGCGGCTCCTCGGCGGAGACCCCCGACGCCTCGCCGGGTCCCTTGAGCGGGTCACCAGGCAGCAACAGCCATCCGGAGTGGAGTCAGTACACCTTCACCATCGGTGACAACGGCGGCGACGGCAGCGAGGAACTGGCGAAGATCACGGGCGTGTTCGATGATGCGCCGTACAAGGTCAAGTTCGCCCGGTTCGACTACGGTCCGCCGCTGGTGCAGGCCGCCGCTTCCGGTGACATCGACCTCGGTTCCGTGGGTGACGTCCCGCCGATCACCGGAGCGGCCAAGCAGTTCGGCTTCAAGATCGTCGCCGTACAGCGCGGCGCTGATGCCACCAAGGCCGCCGAGAACATCATCGTGCCCAAGGATTCACCGATCCAGACGCTGGCCGACCTCAAGGGCAAGAGGCTCGCCATCCCGCAGGGCAGCTCGGCGCACGGCTTGGCGCTGCTCGCGCTCAAGAGCGTGGGCCTGACCCCGAAGGACGTCGAGCTCGTCTACCTCAGCCCGGCGGCCGGCGGCACCGCGTTCAACACCGGCAAGGTGGACGCCTGGTCGATCTGGAACCCGCAGTCCGCGCTCGCGGTGAAGAACGGCGCCAGGATCATCGCCAAGGGCGTTCCGCCGATCGACCAGGTCAACAACTACTACGTGGCAAGCGAGAAGTCGCTCAACGATCCGGTGCGACGCGCTGCGTTGGCCGATGTGCTCACCCGCATTGGCCGGGAATTCAACTGGGCCCAGCAGAATCCCGATCAGTACGCGAAGGCCATCGTGACAGAGACGGGTGTTTCGCTGGAGGACGCCAGGACGACCATTGACTCCTACCCGTTCAAGATCACCCAGTTCCTGCCCGAAGACCTCAAGGCCGAGCAGGCCCTCAGCGACGCCTTCTTCGAGGCAGGCGAGATCACCAAGCAGGTCGACGTGACGACGATCGCCGACAACCTTCTGCCCGACGGCTTCGACAGCTCGAAGGCGCCCTGATGAGCCCAGCACCGCGTGAACTGCACCTCAACGCCTTCCTCATGGAGGCGGGCCACCACGAGGCGGCCTGGCGGCTGCCGGAGAGCAACCCGCGTGCCGACTTCGACCTGCGGCACTGGATCAAGCTGGCGCAGTTGGCGGAGGACGCCAAGTTCGACTCGCTGTTCCTCGCCGACGGGCCTGCGCTCACCGGCGACGGCGAGTTCCGCCCGCCGGGCCAGCTCGAACCGCTGACCCTGCTGACCGCGCTGGCGCAGCACACCAGCCGCATCGGGCTGATCGCCACCGTGTCGTCGACGTACAACGAGCCCTACAACCTGGCTCGCCGGCTCGCCTCGGTCGATCACGTCAGCGGCGGGCGGGCGGGATGGAACATCGTGACCTCGGCAGGCGCCGACGAAGCCGCCAACTTCGGCCTCGACGACCGACCCGACCACGCGGTGCGTTACGTACGCGCCAACGAGTTCCTCGAGGTCGCCAAGGCCCTGTGGGATAGCTGGGAGAGCGAAGCCGTTCTCGCCGACAAGGTTTCGGGCCGTTACGCCGACCCCGCACGCCTGCACGCCATCGATCACGCGGGTGGCCACTTCAAGGTCGCGGGACCGCTCAACGTCGAGCGCCCGCCGCAGGGATACCCGCTGCTGGTGCAAGCCGGATCCTCGGAGGACGGCAAGGACTTCGCCGCCCGTCACGCGGAGGCCATCTTCACCGCCCACCAGACCTACGAGCGCGCCGCCGACTTCTACGGTGACATCAAGGCGCGCACGAAGGCGGCGGGTCGCGACCCCGACGGTGTGCTCGTGCTGCCGGGCATCGTGCCGTTCATCGGCTCGACCGAAGCCGAGGCCCAGGAGCTGGCGCAGCGTTTCGACGATCTCCGAGTACCGGAATACGGTCTGTGGCAGCTGGCGAACATCTTCGAGACCGACACATCGGCGTTCGAACTCGACAAGCCCCTGCCCGACTTCATCCTGGCCCGGCCGAAACTGCAAGGTACGCAGAGCCGCTCGGACCTCGTCATCGAGTTGGCCCAGCGCGAGAACCTGACGGTTCGCGAGGTCCTCTCGCGTCTGGGCGGCGGGCGCGGGCACTTCACGTTCGTCGGTACACCGGAGCAGATTGCCGACACGATCATCGCGTGGTTCGAGGGCGGCGCCGCCGACGGTTTCAACATCATGGCGCCCGCGCTGCCGTCGGCTCTGGAGACGTTCATCGAACACGTGCTGCCGATCCTGCGCAGCAAGGGGCTGTTCCGCGAGGCGTATCGCGGTGCCACCCTGCGCGACCACTACGGCCTTCCCGTCCCGGCCAACCAATTCCACGCCGACCATGCAGACTTCCGGTGTGAGATTTCCTGATCCCGGCGTGTCGGCCTCACCGGCCCGCAGCGCCAACGTTCCGCCAGCCCTGTCGATCAAGGGGCTGCGCAAGGTCTATGCCGATGGCTTCATAGCGGTGTCGGACCTCGATCTGCAACTCGACGACGGCGCATTCTTCGGTCTGCTCGGGCCCAATGGGGCAGGCAAGACCACCCTCATCGGTTCGGTGTGCAACATCGTCAAGCCGACGTCGGGTGAGCTGACCGTCTTCGGCCACGACTACCGGACCAGGGAGGCCCGCCGCCTGATCGGCCTGGCCGAGCAGGAGATCAACGTCGACCGCTTCCTCTCGGTACGGCAACTCCTGATCTACCACGCCGGCTACCACGGCATCGGACGGAAGACGGCCGTGCGCCGCGCCGACGAACTGCTGCACCTGTTCCGGCTCGAGGACAAGGCCGACGGCCGAGCCTACGAACTGTCCGGTGGCATGCAACGCCGCCTCGTCATCGCGCGCGCCCTGATGCACCGGCCGCGCCTGTTGATCCTCGACGAACCGACTGCCGGGGTCGACGTCGAATTGCGGGCGGAGATTTGGGGATTCGTCTCCAGGCTCAACGCCGCAGGCACGACGATCCTGCTCACCACCCACTATCTGGAGGAAGCCGAATCGCTCTGCGACGAGATTGCGGTCATCCGGGCAGGCCGGATCATCGACCGAGGGTCGGCGGCATCCCTGCGTGACCGGTACGAGGCACGCGACATCTCCGAGGTCTATGCCCGGGTCATCGCGGCGGAGGCCACCCCATGAGCGGCGTCGAGGCTCAGACGATCAGGCCGTACGACGAGCCGTTCCGCGCCGAACGTGCACCGTTCCTCTGGCTCGCCGAGCGGGAGGTATTGCGGTTCTTGAACATCTGGCAGTACTCGATCGTCGGTCCCGTGCTGTCCACCATCCTGTTCGTCATCGTCTTCGGCTCGGTATTGGGCCGTCACGTCGACACGACCGACGGA
>Ga0193743_1003601_pt1 | contig 10320 bp, 8 predicted proteins | sample L2c2metaG_FD_143038 | JGI IMG/M metagenome (GOLD analysis project Ga0193743, IMG submission 143038) | Soil microbial communities from a riparian zone of the East river system, Colorado, United States - L2c2 | ecosystem: Environmental > Terrestrial > Soil > Riparian zone | place: USA: East River...
CGGACCTGGCGAAACCCAGCTTGAGACCGACCGGCGAAAGATCAATCTCAGAATCGACCACGTCAAGGAGCAGCTGGAGTCGGTCCGCCGGATTAGACGCCAGCAGCGCCAGCGCCGCGAGGCCGTGCCCGTGCCTGTCGTAGCATTGGTGGGCTATACCAACGCCGGCAAGAGCACCCTCTTCAACGCCCTCACGGAGGCTGGCGTGCTCGAGTCCTCGCGCATGTTCGCCACACTCGACCCCAAGCTGCGCCAGTTGCAACTTCCGTCGCGCAGAAAGGTCCTGCTCTCCGATACCGTGGGCTTCATCCGCAACCTGCCCCACACGCTGGTCACAAGCTTCCGTGCGACCCTCGAAGAGGTCGAGCGCGCAGAACTCCTCCTGCACGTCCGCGACGCCTCCAGCCCCATGATGGACGAGCAGAAGCTGCAGGTTGAGCGCGTCCTCGGCGAACTGGACGTCGCAAAGAAGCCTGTCATCGAAGTCTTGAACAAGATTGACCTCATATCTTTGGACGACCCCATACCGATGGGAGCCCCCGGCAGCATCGCGGTCTCCGGCCTGGAAAAGTTGGGTCTCGATCATCTGCTGGCCGCCATCGACGCCGCTCTGGTGGTCGATCCCCTGATTGAGATGAAGTTTCGCCTGCCGCAGTCCGAAGGGGCAGTCATCGCAGCTCTCGAGGCAGGAGCGATCGTGAAAGAGAAGTCCTTCGAGGGGAACCTTGCCTACCTCACCGCGAGAGGGCCGACATCCCTTCTGACCCGGTTCAGGAGATTTCAGGAGCGAGCATAGGCCAATTACCGAGCATAGGTCACTTAACTAGCATAGGCCGCCTGAAGGGGAGCGGAGGTGGTGTCCCCATTCACGCGACCTATGTGACCCAGGAATAGGGTCCGGGTGGTACCTCTAAGTCTAGTCCTCCGGTATGGGAAGTCAAAGGCTATTTTCCCGGGGTCGTTAGTTCGATAATCGAACTAAAGAGCGGTTATCGAAACCTCTGGGTTTGACACTCTCGCGAACGCTTTGCTAAAACTAGATGTACCGCAAACTATCAGTCAGACCATTTCACGCAACGTTTCGATCGAACAAAATAACCGTGTAAGACACGCTGACGACAGGACTTCTAAGCGGCTGCCGCCGACCCCCTTCATGGACCAGATACTCAATCAACTCGGTGGACTTGTGCTCGGCTCTGTGCCGACGATGATCCTTTTCATCCTTCTGGTCGCCGCCTACGGCCTCCTGGTTCGCCGGCCGCTTCAGCGGGTTCTGGCTGAGCGTCGCGCCCGTACCACCGGTGCCGTCGAGCAGGCCCGTGGAGCGATCGCTGCCGCCGAGGCCGAGACCACCGCCTACGAAGACAAGCTTCGCCGAGCCAAGGCCGAGATCTTCCAGGCTCGCGACCAGAAACTGAAGCAGTGGAACGCCGAGCGCGAGGCCGCCCTCGAGCAGGTGCGTCAATCGACCCAGGAGCGTGTCCGCGCCGCCCGCCAGGAGATCGAACAGAGCGCAGCCGAGGCCCGCAATCAGGTCGAAGCGCTCAGCGGCGAGCTAAGCACACGGATTCTCAGCGCGGTCCTCCCCGCCGGGATTGTCCCGACGGAGGTCGCCCAGTGAACCTTCCCTCAATCAAAAGAATTCTTCCTTGCTTGGTAATGGCGGCACTATTCTTCGCGCCTACTCGCCACGTCAAGGCACAGGAAACGACTCCCGCCGCAGTAAGCAGCACGGGCAGCACAACGACCCCCGAAGCTCAGTCTCCCGAGAAGAACAAGCAGGAAGAGGACGAGAACGAGGCTTATCGTCACTCGCCTACGGTTCGTGCCCTGGGCGCCAAGCTCGGCCTGAACGCCGACCAGGCGGCTACGGCCTTCACCGTCGCGAACTTCGTCGTGCTCGCTCTCCTCGTTGGCTGGTTCCTGTTGAAGACTCTGCCAAAGACCTTCCGAGACCGCAACTCCGCGATCCAGAAGCACCTCGTCGATGCCCGCTCCGCGACCGAAGAGGCTAGCACCCGTCTCAACAGCGTCGAAGCCCGGCTGAGCAAGCTCGACGAGCAGATCGCCGCCATGCGCGCGCAGTCCGAGAAGGACGCCGCAGCCGACGAGCAGCGTATCAAGGCCTCCGTCGAGGAAGAGAAGCAGAAGATCCTCGCCGCTGCCGAGCAGGATATTGCCGCAGCCACAGCGCACGCACGCCGTGAGATTCAGCAGTACGCCGCCGATCTCGCAATCGATCAGGCTTCGCGCAAGCTTGTCGTCAGCGCCGAAACCGACCGCCTCCTCATCAAGAGCTTCGCGCAGCGGCTCACCGGCAAAGATGTAAAGGAAGGGCAAAACTAATGTCTGTCCTCGCTCTTCGCTACGCGCACGCCTTCGCCTCCGTCGCCGAATCCAATCATCTGGATACAAACGCCGCCCAGCAGCAGCTACGCGACTTCAGCGGTACCCTCGCCGACAGCCGCCAGCTTCGCGAAGTCCTCATGAACCCCTCCATCGCGACCGAGCAGAAGCTCAAAGTGCTCGACGCGATCGCTGCCCGCATCGGCATGTTTCCGCAGGTTCGCAACTTTCTCGCCGTCATCATGGGTCATCAACGGCTCCACGAACTCGACGAGATCCTCACCGAATATCATGCTGTTGCCGACGAGCAGTCCGGTCTGGCCGAGGCCGAAATCACCAGCGCCCACCCCTTGAACGACGCGGATCGCGCCGAGTTGGAGGAGCAGGTCTCCACGCTCGCTGGTGGAAGGGTTCGCGCAACCTATCGGCAGGATGCGACACTATTGGGCGGCGCTGTCGTACGCATCGGCTCAACGGTGTATGACGGCTCCATCCGTGCGCAGTTACAGCATTTGAAGCAGAAGCTCGTGAACGCCTAGCACGCTTACGAATCGCGCAAATTTTCAGAGATTGATACGAATCGAGTAGAAGGAAGACATGGCAAAGATCAAGGCAGATGAGATAACAGAGCTGCTTCGCCAGCAGATTGAGAACTTCGAACAGCGCATCCAGGTCGATGAGGTCGGAACCGTCATCTCCCTCGGCGACGGCATCGCGCGCGTCCACGGTCTGGACAAGGTCATGGCCGGCGAGCTCATCGAGTTCCCCCACGGCATCGCCGGACTCGCCATGAACCTCGATGAAGATCAGGTCGGCGCTGTGCTCCTCGGCGACTACACCGAGCTCAAGGAAGGCGATCAGGTCAAGCGTACCGGCAGGATCATGTCGGTTCCCGTCGGCGAGGCCATGATCGGCCGCGTCGTCAACGCACTCGGCCAGCCCATCGACGACAAGGGCCCCATCAACACCGACAAGTTTCTGCCCGTCGAGCGTCTCGCCCCTGGCGTCATCGATCGCCAGTCCGTCCGCGAGCCCATGGCCACCGGCATCAAGGCCATCGACACGATGATCCCCATCGGCCGCGGCCAGCGCGAGTTGCTGATCGGCGACCGCCAGACCGGCAAGACCGCCATCGCGCTCGACACCATCATCAACTCCGCGAAGAACAACCTCATCTGCATCTACTGCGCCATCGGCCAGAAGCGCTCGTCCGTTGCGCAGGTCGTGCAGACGCTCGAGGAGCAGGGAGCGATGGCCTACACCATCGTCGTCGCCGCCACCGCCTCCGAGCCCGCGCCGATGCAGTACATCGCGCCCTTTGCCGCCACCGCTATCGGCGAGTACTTCCGCGACAACGGCAAGCACGCCCTGGTCATCTACGACGACCTCTCCAAGCACGCCGCCAGCTACCGCGAGATCTCCCTGTTGCTCCGCCGTCCGCCAGGCCGCGAAGCGTACCCCGGCGACGTCTTCTATCTCCACTCGCGTCTGCTCGAGCGCTCATCCAAGGTCTCCGACAAGCTCGGCGGCGGCTCTCTCACCGCGCTGCCCATCATCGAGACGCAGGCCGGCGACGTCTCGGCCTACATCCCGACCAACGTGATCTCGATCACCGACGGCCAGATCTTCCTCGAGACCGACCTCTTCAACTCAGGTGTCCGTCCCGCCGTCAACGTCGGCCTCTCGGTCTCGCGCGTAGGATTCTCCGCGGCCACCAAGGCGACCAAGCAGGTAGGCGCAACGCTGAAGCTCGACCTCGCGCAGTATCGCGAGCTCGCTGCCTTCTCGCAGTTCGGCTCCGACCTCGACAAGGTAACGCAACAGCAGTTGAGCCGCGGCCAGCGCCTCACCGAACTCTTGAAGCAGCCGCAGTTCCAGCCGCTCACCGCAGAGAAGCAGGTGGCGATCCTCTTTGCCGGCGTCAATGGCTTGCTCGACGATGTCGAAGTCAGCGACCTCCGCGCATTCGAAGACGGCCTCTATCCCTATCTCGAGACCGTGCAGCCGACGATCCTCACCGACATCGCTACCAAGAAGGCGCTCGACGACGATCTCAGGAACCGCTTGAAGTCTGCGATCAACGAGTACAAGGGCAACTTCCTCGCCGAGCGAAAGGCCAAGAAGGAAACTGCGGGGAAAGAGACGGCTGCGGCTAAGTAAACCATGGCAAACGTACTCGATTTACGGCGTCGCATCCGCAGTGTCAAGAACACGCGGCAGATCACGAAGGCCATGAAGATGGTCTCGGCAGCCCGTCTGCGCCGTGCGCAGGAGCGCGCCCTCCAGGCCCGGCCCTACGCGCGGATGCTCACCAATGTGCTCGAGTCGCTCGTGCGCCGCACCGATCTCTACAACGGCGACTCCGGCGACATCCTGCACCCGCTGCTCGAGGAGCGCGAGGAGAAGAATGTCCTTGTTGTCTTCGTCGCTGGAGACAAGGGCTTTGCTGGCGCGTTCAACTCAAACATCGTCAGGGCCGGTCAGACTTTCATCGGTGATCGGATTGCGCAGGGGAAGACGGTCGACATGGAGCTGATCGGCCGCAAGACCGTCGCGCACGTGGGTAAGAGGTTTCCCATGGCCGTCTATGAGAAGAAGACGGAGCACTATGACAACGAGCTGGCAACGCACTATGAGATTGTGCGTCACCGTTCGCAGCCTGTCGAAGTCGCCGCAACCCACGCAGACCTCCTTCATAACTTCGATATCGATAAAGTCAGCGACATCGCTCGTTCCATCATTGATCGCTACTCGCGCAAGGAGATCGACTCGGTCTACCTGGTCTACAACGAGTTCAAATCGGTCATCGCCCAGCGCGTCGTGGTAGAAAAACTGCTTCCCATCCGTAAGCTCGGCTCGCCCGAGATCACCGCTGCCGAGGAGATGACCGAAGAGCAGAAGGAAGCCATAGCGCATGCGGCAGCGTCATCCGGCATCAGCGCCAACGTGCTGGAGGAATCCGTCGTCGAGGCCGAGGCGAAGAAGTTCGGAACCGCCGAGGTCGACTACATCTTCGATCAGGCTCCCGGGCGCCTCTTCCGCCACCTCATGCCGCGCTATGTGACCACGCAGATCTTCCACGCACTGCTCGAATCGGTTGCGGCCGAGCACGCGGCCCGCATGACCGCGATGGACTCTGCAACCAACAACGCAGGAGACATGATCGACGCCCTCTCGCTCACCATGAACCGTGTGCGGCAGGCGGCAATTACGAAGGAAATTATTGAGATCGTGAGTGGCGCAGCCGCTCTGTAAATAACAGGCAACTGCGGAAACGAAAGAGACCTATGGCAGAGAATATTGGAAAAGTAATTTCGATCAGCGGCCCGGCCGTTGACGTTCAGTTCGAAGAGTCGAAGATGCCCGCCATCTTCCAGGCCCTCCGCATCGTCAGCGAAGGCTTCGACGTTCCCACACCGCTCGACGTCGTCGTCGAGGTCCAGCAGCACCTCGGCGAAGGCCGCGTGCGCTGCATCGCCATGGTCGCCACCGAGGGCATGGTTCGCGGCATGAAGGCTATCGACACCGGCGCCGGAATCATGGTTCCCGTCGGCCGCGAGACCCTTGGACGAGTCCTGAACGTGCTTGGTCAACCTGTCGACGAGCTCGGCCCGGTCAACGCGAAGGTGCACCTGCCCATCCACCGGCAGGCCCCCGCGTTCGACGAGCAGTCCACCACCGAAGAGATGTTCGAGACCGGCATCAAGGTCATCGACCTCATCCAGCCCTTCCTTAAGGGCGGCAAGATCGGCCTCTTCGGTGGCGCTGGCGTCGGCAAGACCGTCGTCATTCAGGAGCTCATCAACAACGTCGCCAGCCAGCACGGCGGCTTCTCAGTCTTCGCCGGAGTCGGCGAGCGTACCCGCGAGGGCAATGACCTCTGGATGGAGTTCCAGGAGTCCGGCGTTATCGACCTCAAGGATCTGCCGAAGAGCAAAGCCACACTGGTCTACGGCCAGATGACCGAGCCGCCAGGAGCCCGTCTCCGCGTCGCCCTCACCGGTCTCACTGTCGCCGAGCACTTCCGCGACGAAGAGGGTGCGGACACGCTGCTCTTCATCGACAATATCTTCCGCTTCACCCAGGCCGGTTCCGAGGTCTCCACGCTGCTCGGCCGTATGCCGTCGGCCGTAGGCTATCAGCCGAACCTCGCCACGGAAATGGGCGAGTTGCAGGAGCGCATCACGTCGACCAAGAAGGGTTCGATTACGTCCGTGCAGGCCGTCTACGTGCCCGCCGACGACTTGACCGACCCCGCGCCGGCCACGACATTCGCCCACTTGGACGCGACCACCGTGCTCTCGCGCCCCCTCTCGGAGCTCGGCATCTATCCCGCCGTCGATCCTCTGGCCTCCACCTCGCGTATCCTCTCCCCGCGCATCGTCGGCCAGGAGCACTACGACGTAGCCCAGGGCGTCAAGAAGATCCTCCAGCGCTACAAGGACCTTCAGGACATCATCGCCATCCTCGGTATCGACGAGCTCTCGGAAGAGGACAAGATCACCGTCGCTCGCGCCCGCAAGGTGCAGCGCTTCCTCTCCCAGCCCTTCCACGTCGCCGAGATCTTCACCGGCATCCCCGGCGCCTACGTCAAGGTCGAGGACACCATCCGCAGCTTCAAGGCCATCATCGAAGGCAAGCACGATGACATCCCGGAGCAGGCCTTCTACCTAAAGGGCGGCATCGAAGACGTTCTCGCAGCTGCAGAGAAGATGAAGCAGACGGCATAACCATGGCAGAGACGACATCCAACACGGGGCTGTTAGCGGTCAGGCTGGTAACGCCGGACCGCGTCCTTCTGGACGCGACGGCAGAGGCAGTCGAACTGCCGTCCATGTCGGGCTATCTCGAGGCTCTCTACGGCCACGCTCCCTTGCTCGCGGAGCTGGGCGCAGGCGAGGTTCGGCTCCACGGCGGCACCTCCGGCGACCAGAAGTTCTTCGTAGCCTGGGGCTTCGTCGAGGTTCTCCCGGAGCGCGTCACCATCCTGGCCGAGACCGCCCTTCACCCCAACGAGATTGACGTCGCAGAGGCCAGACAGGAGCTGCAGGAGGGCGACAAGCTCTGGCACGAGGCCGGCGACGACGGCGAGAAGTACGACGAAGCCAACGCCATCACCCGCCAGGCCGAGGAGAAGGTCGCCTCAGCCGAAGGCAAGAGCACCTAACCTGTCTCGCATCGCCAGAGACACGAAAGCCGTCTCAAACGAGACGGCTTTTCTCTTCCACAGAAATATTTCAAGAAACTGGCATGTTTTCAGCTCGCTGACAAGCGCCATCCAGTGTCCACACCTGCCACACGCTCCACCATCTTCCGACCACAAAAACACCACAGCTACTGACCGCTTTTCCCAAAACACCTTCAAAAAGCCAGTAAAACGACTAAACCCCAGATCGCTCCGGGGTTTAGCTTTTCTGCAAAAAAATCAGATTCAGGAAGCTTTTGTAGCCTTGGATTTCACCTTTGGAGCAGCCGCAGGAGCCTCTACAGCCGCAGCCTCGGCAGCCTGCCGCAGGGCGTGGATGACGACGCGAAGCATCTCCTCCTCAGGTGCTGGCTTACCCGTCCATATCTCGAACTGGCGAGCCCCCTGCTGCACGAACATCTCAACGCCCGTGATGATGGGGATGCTCTGCTGCCGCGCCATCCGTATAAGAGGCGTCTCTACCGGGTTATAGACCAGGTCGAACACCAGCTTGGCATTAAGGTCCTTCGCCTCAAGCAGTTGCGCGCCCTTCTGTCCAGCCATACCGATAGGCGTAGCGTTGATGATCACGTCGAAAGGAGTCTTCGCCAGCGCCTCCTTCTTGATCGTCTTCGATCCCGACTGCCTGGCCAGCTTCTGCGCGGTCTCCAGCGTGCGATTCAGGATGAAAACATCCGCACCCTTATCCCGCAGGCCGAACACAGCAGCCCGTGCAGCCCCGCCAGCGCCCAGCACCAGCGCCTTGGCCCCCCGCAGCGACATTCGCTTCTCCAGTGGCCCGGTGATGCCCGCAACGTCAGTATTGAAGCCGTAGAGCTTGCCATCCTGCGCGCGCAAAACGGTATTGCAAGCGCCAATCTTTGCCGAGAGCGGGTCCGTCTTCTCGAGGTGCGCCATGATCTCCTGCTTCAGCGGCATGGTTACACTGAACCCCTGGACGGGAATCTCATGCACCAGTTTCAGCAGATCGGCGAGCTTGGTCGTCTGCAGCGCAAGATAGACGGCATTTACCGTCTCGCGGCGAAACGCCGTATTCATCATGATCGGCGAGAGCGAGCTCTTGATTGGGTTGCCAGCTACGCCGTAGACCTTGGTGGCAGCATCGACCTGATCGATACGGTAGGTTTCGAGCAGCGTCCGCGCGGCAATCTGCCCGGGGCCTGTCTCCTCGCCTGCCGTAGCCGCCGCAAACGTAAATGCGCTGCCCGCACGCACACCCAGCACTCGCGAGATGATGCCCGCATCGCCCATGCAGATGCCGATGATGTTGGAGTTATCGCTCATGCGCTCAAGAAAGCGGATTAGCGTGACATTGTCGGTAAGCGTCTTGGCCGTCGGAACGATCTTGACGAAGTCCGGCTGGAAGGGAGCGATGCTCTCGTAGATACCGTCCAGATCTTTCGTCGCGGAGAAGTCGTGGTGGCTGATGATGAGCGCGATGCCACTTTCGCGGAGCTTCTGCAGTTCACCCTTCTTCAAGGCCTGGGCGGACTCCAGTTCAAGATCGACCAGGTGGAACCCCGCGCCGGCAGCCTTGGAGAGAATCTCGACCTCAGCGGCAAGCGTTCCGGCGAACTTGCCGCCATTCGCTGCGCGTCGACAGGTTGCGATGCCTGTGGCGGCGGTGTTGTCTGCGAAGAATTGCTTCAGCTTCGGCAGGGCGAGCAGGGGCTTCTCGAGATAGTCGAGTCGGAACTCGAGGAAGGGCGTCTCTTTTACGACGGCGCTGGCTTTTTCGAGCATCTCGGCAGCTGTTGCGCCGATAATTGCGACACAAACCTTACCGATACGGGAACGGAGAAACTGGGGGGCTACGCTAGGCACATTCGCTCTCATGTCTACAATAATCGCGGTATCTTACAGACCCGCGAGATAGGATGCAAATTTCGTTGAAACAAAAGGAGGTTAGCTCAGCTAGCACATTATTGCCCTGCGACGAATGCTGACTGAGCACAACAGTCTGATTGTAGACGCTCGATAGAGGGAAAAGTCACTCTGTGAGAATGATTGTGGGCGATTTTCGAGCTCTAGAATGAATCGATTGGCGGCGCATATTTATCCTGTCGTGGCGATCAGCAAAGGGAGGTTTTGGGTGTCGAAATATGATGCAAGTAAAGGGGTTATGGAGATGGAGGTGGTGCGGGTCCAGGGGTGGGAGCGGTATGGCTGGCTGAGGCATGGGTTCAGTACCCGCGTTGGTGGAGTTTCCACGGTTTATGACGAAAATTCGCTGAATCTTGGGTGGACGAAGGAGGATGAGCCCTCTCTCGTGGCGGAGAATCGCCGCCGTTTTGTGGGGACAGCGGCTGGTACAAAGGGTGGCAACGCTGGTTTTTCCCTGGTGACTGTACGGCAGATTCACTCGGGAATCGTTCAGGTTGTTCGCGAAGGAGACGGTGCGCTCGAAGGCAAGCTGCAGACCTCCGACGGGAAGGCGGTGCTGCAAGGGGACGGCTTGATGACGAATGTGCCGGGAGTGATGCTGGGGGTAGGAACAGCGGACTGCGTTCCGGTGTTGGTCATCGATGCGAAGAAGAGGGCTGTGGCAGCCTTTCACGCGGGCTGGAGAGGAACCGTAGCGCGGATAGTCGAGCATGGAATCGGGATGATGCGGCTGGAGTATGGCTCGCAACCGGAAGACCTGCTGGCAGCGGTGGGGCCCAGCATTGGAGCCTGCTGCTACGCCGTGGGAGCGGAGGTGCGGGCTGAGTTTGCGTCGCAGTTCGGCTACGCGGATCAGTTGTTTCGCGAGGTGAGTGGAACGAGCA
>Ga0193743_1003602_pt1 | contig 10317 bp, 1 predicted proteins | sample L2c2metaG_FD_143038 | JGI IMG/M metagenome (GOLD analysis project Ga0193743, IMG submission 143038) | Soil microbial communities from a riparian zone of the East river system, Colorado, United States - L2c2 | ecosystem: Environmental > Terrestrial > Soil > Riparian zone | place: USA: East River...
GACGGCGCCGGTCTGGTCCACGGCACGCCACAAATAATGCTGCACGCCATTGATTTTCAAGAACACTTCATCCAAAAACCATTTGTCGCCCAGCTTGGGCCGCCGCCGCTTCAGCTTGGCAGCATAGGAAGCTCCGAACGTATCGCACCAGCGACGGATCGTTTCGTAGCTCAACTGCACGCCTCGGAATGCCATCATCAATTCCACTTCTCGTAGGCTCAACGCGAAGTTGAAATACAGCCACACGCATTGGGAAATGACCTCTTCTGGAAACCGGTAACCGCGATAGGGGCTGGCTGGCATCTAATCAGGATTACATCCCTCCTGTGTGACAGTGCCTCCGTGGGCGCAAACGCCATATCCTGGTCGATATCCTCGGTTTGCTGTTACTGGTCGTGGTCACGGCGGCCAACAGGCAGGACCGGAACGGAGCACAGCTCTTGTTGGCGCCTCTGGCAAAACAGTTCCGGCGCTTGCGCCTGATTTGGGCCGATGGTGCCTACGCCGGCGAACTGGAACCTTGGACCCGCGGCTTACGCAAATGGGGGAAGGTGCGGTTGGAGATTGTGCGGAAGCCGAAAGGACAAAAAGGATTTGCCGTCCTGCCGTGGAGGTGGCGAGTGGAACGGACCTTCGCTTGGCTCTGCCGGAATCGGCGACTCCGATGCGACTACGAACGCTTACCGCAAACCACGGAAGGCACTCATTTACGTTGCCATGATCCGCCTGATGACACCTCGGCTCGCCGCCTCGTGAGCCTTTTCAAACTCCCTCTTACACAGCTTCTTCTGTTTCTGCCGCTGGAAGCTGATCTCCCGTGCGGGCGAGCCAAGTATACAGAGTGGGCAAGAGAAAAATACTCAAAACCAGGCCGGAGATCAAACCGCCCACAATCACGATGGCGAAAGGGCGCTGAGAGTCCGATCCGATACCATGCGATACGGCTGCGCGCGCTACCGAAGTGGGGAATTCGAATGTCGGATGCGTAAAGCTCCGGACCAGCGTCGCTGAAGTGAAGTCCTGAGACATCTCCAATACGGCAATCGCTCGTGGCGTGTTTAAACCCCAAATCGATTTCGTTTCCAGGGACTCACCCGGAATAAAGCTCCGGCTGGCGTGTTTCTCACACGTGTTTCTCACAACAGAGATGAAGGTATGACTAGATGAGGAAAGCTGGGAAGATAAGAAGAACTCCAGCGGTCCTAGGATTGACGCGGACGAAAAATTTTCTCGATGTGCTTCAAGCGCAAGCGAGGCGGCAGCCGGACAAAACCGCCTTTATTTACCTCGAGCATGGAGAGGATCAAGCCGAGCGGCTGACCTTTGCCGAGTTGCATGAAAGAGCCCATGGGGTTGCGTCGCAGCTGCGGACGTTTGCGCGGTCCGGCGATCGGGTCCTTCTGCTTTATCCGACAGGTCTCAACTTCGTCGCGGCATTTTTGGGTTGTCTGTGCGCGGGCGTCCTTGCTGTTCCGGCATACCCTCCGCGGAGAAGCCCATCTCGTTCCGGTCTCCGCTTTGACGCCCGGCTCGAAGCGATTATTCGCGACTGTGAACCAGTGGCCGCACTGGCAGATAGCGCATTCCTTAGAAACCGGGAGACAGACGAGGAAAACGGTGCGAATATTTTTGGTGTTCCCGTCTTAGCGATGGACAGGAGAGCGCAACCGTCTGCCATCACACCGACGCTGCCAGATATTGATTTTGAAACATCGGCTTTTCTGCAGTACACCTCCGGTTCCACGGGAAGCCCGAAGGGGGTTGTCGTCAGCCACGGCAATATCTTGAGCAACGCCGAGCAGGCTGCGACGCATGCGACGGCTGATGAGTCAACTGTCTTCGTCAACTGGCTGCCGCTTTTCCACGATATGGGCTTGCTGGGCACGGTGCTTACGCCCATTTATGTGGGGGGACTGTCGGTGCTGATGGAGCCGGGTGCTTTCATACAAAAACCGGTTCGCTGGCTGGACGCGATTACCAGGTATCGGGGTACTGTAAGCGTGGCACCGAACTCGGCATATGACCTGTGTGCGCGCAAGGTGAGTGAGGAAGAGAAGGCTCATCTGGATCTCAGCACCTGGGGCGTAGCGATGAACGGCTCAGAGCCCGTACTGCCCTCCACTATCGAAAGTTTCACCCGCGCATTCGCTTCGTGCGAATTTCGCGCCGAAGCGATGCGACCCGTCTACGGCATGGCGGAAGCGACGTTGTTTATTGCGGGTCGGCCCGCTGATACGCTCCCGGTCGTGAAGCATTTCGACAGCGAAGGCCTGAGTCTTGGCCTCGGGCAGGAAAGGAGCGGCGCTGGCTCGCTTGGTCTGGTGTCCTGCGGCGGCGCGTGGGGCGGGCATAGGCTGCAGATTGTAAACACAGAAACCAGCTCACCCTGCAACCCTGGGGAGATTGGAGAGATCTGGTTTGCTGGCCCAAGCGTCGCCAAAGGCTACTGGCAACGACAAGAGGAGTCTGAACAAACATTCCGCGCGCGGATCGCAGGCGATGATACTGCTTGGTTGCGCACGGGAGATCTAGGCTTCTTTGATGGGAAACATCTGTTCATCAACGGCCGACTTAAGGATCTGATCATCGTTGCTGGCCGCAATTTATATCCGCAAGACTTGGAGCATACGGCCGAGGCAAGCGAACCAGAGCTTGCACCGAACGCTTCTGTGGCTTTCTCCGTTGAGATGGACGGAGAAGAACGGATTGTGCTGGTGTGCGAGGTCCGCCGGAAAGCCTTACGCAAGCTGGATGCGGCTGCCGCAGCAGGGAAGATTCGCAGTGCGCTCTCTGAGCAGCACGAGGCTTCTCTGTACGCCGTGATTTTCGTGAAGCCGGCAAGTATTCCGCGAACTTCAAGCGGCAAGGTACAACGAAGGGCAACGCGCCTCGCGTATCTGCAGGAAGAGGGTTTAGCCATTGTGGCGCGATGGCACAAGCAGGAATCTGCACCGGCACAATCCGTTGGGCCATTGACGGAAAGCCACGGGAAGAATGACCTCGAGTTCTGGCTCAGGACTCGTGTTGCCGCGCTGTCGGGGATCGCCGCGAACATGCTAGACACGCGGGAGACTTTCAGCTCGTACGGGCTTAACTCGGCTGATGCCATTGCGCTGTCGGGAGAGTTGGAGGAGCGACTCGGGCGCAAGCTCGCGCCATCACTTGTATACGATTATCCGAGTGTTGCGCTCTTGGCGCGGTATTTGACAGAGGAGACGGAAGAAACCAAGACCGGAACCAAGTCCGGAGCAAGCGTCGAAGTTAATGAGGAAATCGCCCTGATCGGCATCGGGTGCCGCTTCCCCGGAGCGAGCGACCCAGAAGGCTTCTGGCGCATGCTGCGGGAGGGGCGGGATGCGGTTGCCACTTCGCCGAAGAGAGTGAGCGGCCTGCCGCCGACAGGCTTGTTAGATCAAGTAGATCGGTTCGATGCGGAGTTCTTTGGCATCAATGCGCGCGAGGCGGAGGCGATGGATCCGCAGCAGCGACTGCTCTTGGAGGTAGCTTGGGAAGCGGTGGAGAACGCTGGGCTGGCACCGCAGAGCTTGGCCGGAAGCAAGACTGCAGTCTTAATCGGAATCAGTACATACGATTACGCACGGCTCACACAGAGCGGATCAGCCGATCCGGGTCCGTATGCTTCAACGGGAAACGCGTTCAGCATCGCGGCCAATCGCATTTCGTATGTGCTCGATCTGCGGGGGCCCAGTTGGGGCGTCGACACGGCGTGTTCCTCTTCGCTCGTGGCGCTGCATCAGGCTTGCGGCTTACTGCGACGTGCAGAGTGTGATGCGGCATTGGTGGGCGGGGTCAACCTGATCCTTACGCCCGAGTTGAGCGACGCTTTTGCGCAAACGGGCATGCTTTCTCCGGACGGTGTCTGCCGGGCTTTCGACGAGAAGGCAAACGGTTATGTACGTGGCGAGGGTGTGGGCGTCGTGTTGTTGAAGCGCTTGTCCGACGCGCTTCGGGACGGTGATCGCATAGCGGCGGTGGTGCGGGGCACGGCGGTGAACCAGGATGGCCGCAGCAACGGGCTCACAGCGCCGAACGGACCCGCGCAGCAGGCAGTGATTCGGGAAGCCCTGCGGACGGCCCGAGTGGAGGCCGGCGAGATTAGCTTGGTGGAGGCACACGGGACAGGCACCCCGCTGGGCGATCCGATCGAGCTGAACGCGCTGATGGGAGTTCTAGAGGAGGGCCGCGCTCCCGGGAACATCTGCTGGATTGGCTCGGTGAAGACGAATGTGGGCCACCTGGAAGCTGCGGCTGGCATTGCCGGCGTCATCAAGGCCGTTCTATCGCTCCAGCACCGCGAAATTGCGCCCCATCTGCATTTCCGTGCCGTCAACCCCTATATCGAGATCACGGACAAGCCGTTTCGCATCGCGGAGCACGCAATGCGGTGGGAAGCGGGCGAAACCGGGCGCCTTGCCGGAGTGAGTTCGTTCGGGTTCGGAGGAACAAACGCGCATGTGGTGCTGGCAGAGGCACCCGAGCAAGTTGCCCGGTTGTTACCTGAGTCCGCCTCGGGTCTGCTCGCCTTCTCCGCGCGGACGTCTGAAGCCCTTCGCTCGTTGCGGATGGCTTATGCAGAATTTCTTGCGGGCCATCCCGAGACGCGACTTGATGATTTCGCATTCACTGTCAACCGAAGCCGAACCTATTCCTCCGAACGGGACGTCGTCATCTTCCACGATCGCGAAGACCTGATCGCGAAACTGCGAGGCGGCGATGCAGAACCAACATCGGCCGGCCCGGACATCCTAGAACAGCTTGCCGCGGGCTACCTCCGGGGGGAGCCGGTCGATTGGACTGTGCTCTATCGCGGCCAACGCTGCGAGCCCATTTCCGTGCCGACATACCCTTTTGAAAGGAAGCGCCACTGGATTGAGGCGCGCGGAAGCAAGTCTCCACTGCTGGGCCGTCGTTTGCGACAGCGGGCACACCAGCCCGGCCTTTGGACTTGGGAAGCCGATCTTGATTTGACCTCCTTCGAGAGAGGGCAGGCAAATGGGCCAGCGGTACTGCCCTACTCGGCATACGTGGAGATGGCGCTATCGGCAGCTTCCGAGGTTGCGCCGGAGGACGAATCGGGCAGCTATTCCGAGGTGAGCCGGCTTAAGGTGCTCGCTCCGCTGGTTCTCCGCGAGGGTGAGACCCGGCGCGTACAGACGGTACTCAGCCGACGGCCTTCGGGCGACTTTTCCTTTGCCGTCTACCAGCATGGAGCGGATCGAGGTTCCCCCGCCGCGGAATGGCAGATGTGCGCCTGCGCCGACGTAGGACAACCGATCGGAGGTGGCCAATGAGATTTGGATTGATGTTTTTCGCGAGCAGCGAGGAAGCGCTCTCTGGAGAAAAATACCGGCTGGTGCTAGAGAGCGCCCGGTTTGCCGACACGAATGGCTTTGCAAGCGTGTGGGTGCCGGAGCGACACTTCACAGAGTTTGGGTCACTCTATCCGAATCCGGCCGTCCTCCACGCAGCGCTGGCCGCATGCACGGAGCGTGTGAAGTTGATGGCCGGCAGCGTCGTCGCGCCACTGCACCATCCTCTTCGTATCGCTGAAGAGTGGTCCATGGTCGACAACTTATCCAGGGGCAGGGTCGGGATCTCTTTCGCGCCCGGGTGGAATCCGGATGACTTTGTGTTGGAACCCGGTGCGTACGCCACACGGCAGCAGGCGATGGACGAGGCGATTCGTACCGTGCAGCATTTGTGGCGGGGTGGCACGTTCGACGCCGAGAACGGTAAAGGGGAGGCGCGTCAGGTGCGGGTATACCCGACCCCCGTACAACCGGAGTTGCCGGTTTGGATTACCGCGGCCGGAAACCCACAAACGTTTATTAAGGCAGGCGAAATGGGGGCAAACCTGCTCACGCACATCCTCGATCAGGATGAGGAACAGCTCGCACAAAAGATCAGGCTGTATCGCGATGCGAGGTCGGCAAAGGGCTTCGATCCGGCTGGCGGTTCGGTCACGGCGATGCTGCACACGTTTGTAGGAAAAGATGCAGAGCAAGTTCGCGAGCAGGCTCGCGCGCCGTTCTGCAATTACATCCGAAGCAACATCGGCTTGTTGAACGGGCTTGCGCAGAGTCGCGGACAGCAGGTGGATATTCGCTCCATGCCGGCGAAGCAGCTCGATGACTTCGTCAATTACCTGTATGAGCGATTTGCTCAATCGCGCGGCCTGATTGGCACGCCGGAAAGCTGTCTGGCGCTGGTCCGCAGGCTCGAAGCCATGGGCGTCGATGAGGTTGCCTGCCTGCTCGATTTTGGACCATCGACGGAGTTGATCTTCGAAAACCTGCCCCATTTGCAGCGACTGCAGTCAATCTGCCGAAAAGAGACGGTGAAGCCGGAGACGCACCTCGACCCGGCCGTCGTCCAGGCGCGTTGCGGGGAGCGGATTGCGGGAGACGCATGGCGGGAGACGCTTCGGCAGCATAGTATCGCGGCCAGGGAAGACATCGAGGCGATCTGGCGCGGGTCCGGAGAGGGATTGGCCAAGATCGCCTTGCAGCCGGGCGCAGCGTCTTCGATACCTGACACCAAGCAATCCCTGTTATTGGAAGCGTGCGCGGATGCGCTTGCAACGGCCATGGGCTGGGAAGAGAAGCACTGGTCCACCAGCGGTTTCCAAACTCTCCGCAAGCGTCGGCAGCCGGCTGGGGAGGAGTTCTGGATCCATGCGGTCGCTTCCGCAGCGTTCGATCCGTCTTCCTCTCCTTCAGCGACGGAAGGAGAGGTACGCGTTTTTGATCCGGAGGGACACCTTCTTTTTGAGCTCGACGCCATGCGTCTGCAGTCGATAAGCGAGGGAATGCTGGCCGGTGAAACCGAGGAACCGCATGCCTGGAGCGATCTGTTGTACCGCCGCGATTGGAAGCTGCTCGAAACCCGGTCGGAGCCAACGCATGCGGGTAGGTGGCTGGTTGTTGCGGATCGAGCAGGACTCGTTCTGCGATTGGCTGCGGAGCTGGAAGCCGGTGGCGGAAGCTGCAGTCTGAGTTTTGACGCTCCGGCATCCGGCGACTTCGGCAAACACTTCACGGAAAAACTGGCATTTGAGGGTGTTCTCTACCTGGGCAGCCTTGATCTCGCGCCAACCGACGTGGCTGGAAGAAAACAGGTTAGTGCCGATGTGCTGGAGATAGTGAAGACGCTTGCCGCGAACGAAGGAGATGCCCTCCCTCGTTTGTGGATCCTGACCTCTGGAGCCATGCCGGTGCTTTCGGGTGAGAAACCTGCCGTGGCCCAGACTCCGATTTGGGGGTTGGGGCAGGCAATTGCGGCAGAACATCCGCGGATGTGGGGCGGACTTTTGGATCTCGATCCAGATGTTGAATTGAGCGGCAAGAGTATCTGGGAGGCAATCGGCGCAGCGAACGGAGAAGATATGCTCGCCATGCGCGGGCAGCGGCTCTATGCCCAACGCATCGTGCGAGACGACCGGGCTCTCAGCAGTTCGGCGTCGCAGTTGGAGCCCCTGCAGCTCGACACGAATGCCACCTATCTGGTGACAGGCCGACTCAACGGGCTGGGTCTGCACCTGGCTGCCCGGCTGCGCGCGCGCGGCGCACAACACATTGCACTGCTGGGTCGAAGCGATCCAGCAGCCGGCTCCCGGCATGACCGCTTCTTTTCCTGCGACCTGTCAAACCTCGAAGACACCGTAGCAGCCGTCCGCGAGATCGAACGCTCGATGCCGCCTCTGAAGGGTGTTTTCCATCTCGCGGGTACGCTCGACGACGGACTTCTGCTCCATCAGAATGCTGAACGTTTTTACACGAGTGGAACGGGCAAGGCGGAAGGTGCTTGGAATCTACACCTCGCCACAGAAGATATCGCGCTCGATCATTTTGTTCTGTATTCCACCGTGGCGACTCTGCTAACGGCGCCGGGACAGGCTAGTTATGCGGCGGCCAACATCGTTCTGGACGCGTTGGCGCATCGCCGTCAGGCCGAAGGTAAGAAAGCGCTCTGCGTCAACTGGGGCCCCTGGTCCGATCTCGGCATGACAGCAACAGAGTACGGCCGCGCGGCCAACGAGCGTTTGGCTGCGGCGGGCATAAGCGCGCTGGATTCTGAACTGGCGCTCGATCTACTTGAACGCTTGATGGCGGCGGGAGCGACGCAGTCGGCCGTCGCTCGCATCGAATGGGCGCGGCTGTTCACGGGCGATCCCCGGTCCGCTGCCTCTCCGCTTTTGTCCGGCTTCCGCGAGGCAAATGAGACAGCGGTGTATCAGGAAACAGAGCTGATGGCCGAACTGCGCGCATGCTCTCAAGTGGATCGTTCGGATCTACTCAGGACGGTCATCGCGAGCATGATCGCAGAAGACCTGCGGCTGCCGAGCGCGAACGCGATCTCCCCTTCACAGTCGTTTTTTGATCTGGGCGTTGATTCCATCATCGCGCTCGAGTTCACCAACCGGTTATCGACGGTGCTGGGACGGCCGTTTCCGGGAACGCTATTGTTCACCTCCCCGACGGTGGAAGCTTTGGCGGATCGTCTGCTGTTGGAACTGGAGCCGTTCCTCACCTACACCCGAACAGCAAAGCCTGTAAAAGAGGAGCATCCCAAGCTTGTGCGACAGAGACGGCCTGAACTACTGCCCCTGTCGTATGCGCAGGAGCGTCTTTGGGTGTTGGAGCAGATTGGCGTGCCGAACGGGGTCTATACCGTCTGTGGGGGAACGCGGATGCGTGGGGAATTCAATCAGGTGGCCCTCCGGGCGACGATGGTTGCGATTCTGGACCGGCATGAGAGCCTTCGGACGCGGTTCGGCAGCCGCGACGGAGTGCCATACCAGCTGATCGATCAAGTCGGACATGTGAACCTGGAGCTCGAGGATCTGTCGGCGTTGGAGCCCGCAGCGCGCGAGGAGCAAGTGCTTCGGATCGCATCACAGGAAGCACATACGGGCTTCGACCTTCAAGCCGGGCCCCTGCTGCGGGTTCGCCTGCTGCGGCTCGGTGAGCGAGAGCATGTGGTACTGCTGGCGATGCATCACATCGTGTCGGACGGCTGGTCGATAAGGGTATTGCTTGGGGAGATCAGTCGTTTCTACGCGGGATTCGCGACTGGTCAACCGGTCCAACCAGAGCCGCTGCCCGTCCAGTACCCGGACTATGCTCTGTGGCAAAGGGAGTGGCTGCAAGGCGAGGTGCTGGAGCAGCAAAAACGATACTGGCGCACGCAGCTCGAGGGAGCACCGGCCGCCTTGGACTTGCCGACAGACTTGCCGCGTACCGCGCAGAGGACCTTCCGCACCGCGCGTATTCCGGTGGTGCTGCCGAAGCTTTTGTTCGAAGATCTCAAAGGGCTGGCGCGCCGGGAAGCCGCAACTCCCTTCATGGTCCTGCTGACCGCCTTTCAGCTCCTGCTCAGCCGCTGGAGTGGGCAGGACGAGGTCGTGATCGGCACCCCAGTCTTCAATCGTACGGAACCAGCGGTCGAGGGGCTGATCGGCTTCTTCGTGAACACGCTGGCAATACGCACCAAAGTCGGAGGCGGTGAAGACTTTCGTTCATTGCTTCGGCAGGTCAAGGAGAGAGTTCTGGGCGCTTATGCACACCAGGATCTGCCCTTTGAAAAGGTAGTCGAGATGCTGAAGCCGGAGCGGGATCTCAGCCAACAACCGATCTTTCAGGTTATGTTTGGCCTCAATAAAGCTCCGGATTCAGAGCTTTCGCTGCCTGGCTTGGAGATGAGCCCGATCTCCACCGATACAGATGCAGCCCAATTCAATCTGACTCTGTCGCTAACCGAGACTGGCGAGGATCTTCAGGGATATCTGAAATACGCAGTTGACATGTTCGCACCGGAGACGATGGACCGGATGGCGCGGCATTTCGAGCGACTAATCCAGGCGATCACGGCCGCTTCGGAGCAGCCAGTGGAGAGTTTCGATCTGCTAACACAAGCAGAACGTCATCGTGTTCTGTACGAGTGGAACGATACCAGGGCCGAGTTCCCCTCGGACAAGTGCGTGCATGAGCTGTTCGAGGAGCAGGCGGCGAAGACGCCCGACGCGGTGGCTGTGGTGTTTGAAGACGAACAGTTTAGCTATGGAGAACTGAACCGGAAGGCGAACCAACTGGCGCATTACCTCAGAGATCTGGGAGTGAGGCCTGACGATCGGGTGGCGCTGTGTGTGGAGCGTGGCTTCGAGATGATCGTCGGTCTTCTGGGTGTGCTCAAGGCCGGCGGGGCCTATGTGCCGCTCGATCCCGCGTACCCGGCGGACCGGCTGCGCTTCATGCTCGAAGACAGCTCGCCGGTGGCTCTACTCACCCAGGAACACCT
>Ga0193743_1003603_pt1 | contig 10316 bp, 9 predicted proteins | sample L2c2metaG_FD_143038 | JGI IMG/M metagenome (GOLD analysis project Ga0193743, IMG submission 143038) | Soil microbial communities from a riparian zone of the East river system, Colorado, United States - L2c2 | ecosystem: Environmental > Terrestrial > Soil > Riparian zone | place: USA: East River...
TTATGTTTATGTTTTGTCTCTGTATAAATACTCCAGTTTGTTGTATGTATTTCACCAGTTCAAATATCAACTTAGCAACCTACTTCTCCTTAACTCGCTCTCGTCTTCTTAAGCTTCTTCTCGGCTCAACTCCGGACTCTCCTACTCCATCCGGACCTCTGAAATTCGAGGCATCCAGCAAGAGAGCGGCGCAACCTACAAGTTGAAGCCAACACCTCGCATGACTTCGGACCCGACGTCTCCGTCCGAATTCCGAGCTTAACAGGTTCAAAGTATAGTTCAAAGAAAAAGAGTGTGTGAAGGAATAAAAATCGTAACAATTAGCATAAATGGCTTTTAAAACAAGCCCAAGAATTGTTAAATTTATGTTAAGATTATTGTCATGGGTAAGGCAAAGCCATTGGGTAAATGGCACACAGATGGTGCTAGGGTATGGGTATGGGTATGGGTATGGATAAAGAGTCTTGTACCCTTTGAAAAACCCGTAAGGCATGGATCAAGGATAAAATAGAAATAAAAAAATTGCAGCATTTTCAGGCTAACTAATTATTTGGATGCTGTTTGCAGAATAAAAGTTGAAATTTTTCAAACATGATTCATACACCTTCAAAAAAAATTGCATAATCTAAGATTTTGATTTTTTTGTTGTGAAAGATGTTTTGAATTGTAGATCCAATAAATATTACCCCCAACCTGAAAAAAAAAACTCATTCCTTTTTGGTCCATGGATTTAGGGTAAACTGTAACTGCTTGCGTGCACGTGACAGGTTGACTACGTTTACCACAGATATATCTTTTAAAAACCAGATTAAATTAAGCATATATTATTCGATTACACATAATCTAAGAACATAAAACATTCATACAATAAAAAACAGTCTTCTAATAAACATCCATGACTTCTAGATCCTGCTACAACGGCCAAAGAATGCCAGCATCATTTTTTCGCTCAACTCCCATCCATAAATAGATCCCACTTCCTCATACATGAATACCCATCGTAATCTAAACGGTTGGGGGAGAGGAGGAGGATGAGGGGGAGGAAAAGAACAGGTGGACAAAATATGAGTCATCATCCATACTATCTTGTGAGAGAGAGAGAGAGAGAAAGGAAGTGTTCACAAACGTACCGAAACTTTTTACAGGATCACATGTACATCTACCTTGTGTCCAACTCTCCTGATTTCTCGTACAATGGGTGTAGGGATCGTGTTGGTAGCCTATATCGTCGAAGAAATGGATTTTATCTCGGGAGGCGAAGAGAGCAGCGGCGATAGAGTGGACAGGCGCATCTCCCCAGCGCTTAATGACATAAGCTCATCGTTAATGGGGATCGAAAGAGACGGGGTAGGGGAAGACGAAAAAAACTCGCGTACCTCGTAATAAAATCCACCTTTTGAATCTAGATATTCGAAGAAGGCTGTGTATGCAGGACCACGCCAAAACTCCATATCGGCTATTTCAAAATTGCTCCAGACTAGACCCCGGAGGTAAATTGTATCGGGACAAATAAAATAAAAAATGTTAGGAAGATAGGGGACGTTACTAACAATGACATAGATTAAAAGTTCTTCCGTTATCCGGCGACATGAACCCTAGTGCATTGTTTTTGGCAATGTATTCTGGGTGGGAATGGGCAAAATCTGAATGGAGAAAAAAGTCAAGGGAGATGGTCTGATGTTTAGTAGGAAGAGGGCAACGAACCCATGACATGCTTCCATAGTGATGGAATCGTGGCTTCGTATTCGTACATTGTAATGGTGAAAGCTGACACGATATTATCAGTATGATTTTGGAAAAAAAGGGAAAGCAGATCAGGAACGGGAACGGGACATGGCATGAAGAAGTTTGAAAGTCTTACAATAGATTTTATTCTGTTCTTCCATATATAAAAATGGGTCATATGAAATATCACAGTGGAAATGGACGTTAGGTCTAAGAAATTTGAAAATGAGCAGCATGAAAAATGTTTGACAAGCTGAAATACGCACTCGATGCGCCAATACCACCGGTATTTCGACACTAAAGGATGCTTGAAGAAAAACTAGCGGAAAAAAAAAAAAAATTGCATCAGCCGAATCCTGCCGTTAATTTTGGTCGCCGCGTCTCACCCCAGAATTGAATCTACACATATTTCTGTATGACACACTGCCACCATAAATGATATTCTGCTCCACCATCTTGTTTCGCGAGGCAGTGGCTTTATTTTCATCTATTGAGTCAGGTTGAAACCAGTGCTCTCGTGGTATTAACCCAAACTCCATTTTAGCAGCGCTGAGAACTGAGAGTCGGCTGTCATTGTGTATAAGATTAGAAGGAGATCAAGAAGGAAATGAACGAACCGCTTGAAATCATCTGTAAACGGCTCTTCATTCAAGAATACATAGGGATACTGGAATCCCCTATTAAACCTATCCTCAATGGATCTCACCGACCTGACCGCGCTTTCCAGGTCCGAGTTTCTAGCTAAGATAACAAACGTGGCGTTGGCGCGGCGCCCGTTCGTGGCAAATGTCCCATTCACACCGGGAGGGTGGGGTCGGAACTTTTCAAGGGAGTCTGTAGAAGGTGAAGATGAAAGGGAAGGTGAGGACGAGTCGTGGCTAAATTTTAGAGCGAGGTTCGACAGAGACGTTGTACGACCGTATTCTTTGTGAGTGAAGCTTAGGATGTAATGCAAGCATATCTGTCAGGAGAGGGGCTCCATTATCTGTCTTGGAAGACTGGTATAAGGATAGAGAGCTTACGACAATCCCAACCACGAGTAGGAGGTACCGTGAAGTAGCATGCATGGTCATTGAACACTGAGCGCTGAGATTGGGGATAATCAGTAAGTGGTGGTGGAAGCCGCCGCAGATGATTCAAAGTTTGCGGATAAGGGCTGATCGATGGTAACCGGTCAAGTATCCCCACTTCAAAAAGTGTCCAGCGTGACAAATTGATTGTTGAAGAGAAGACTGCGGGTTGTCGAGGAAGTGGAGTTAAGTATACAGGTGCAAATAAATCCCCTATTCTTGGGTTGGAGCCAAAGACATGCGGACTGGAGCAATATAACTGAGACCTAATTGAAGGAATAATTGAGTGAAATCGGAAGAGCTGTATCTGTGAAGGGACTCAATAGTTTGAGAAATCCAAACGACGCTTCAAATAAACCTTTTGTAGACAGCCGTGTACTCTTCCAGCATCTCTTTGAGATCGATTTCAGAAAATAAAAAATAAAAAAACATCGACAACTTGCAATCCGTGACATCGTCGGTGTTACTTCGGATTTCAAAAGATTGTTGACGGCATTAAATTCTTTTATGTAACTGATCTCGGAATCCCGTAAATATGTGACTTGATGTGACTACTGTATACTGACATACACTGTCAACCATTATAGACATGTTGTAAATATACATGCCCCTAAAATTTAATACTCTGCGTGCTCTGTAGCATTACAGAGAGCCAATTGTGGCTTGTTTAGCGTTTCAGGTCAGAACCTTATTTAGCCGAGCCGTTTCAATACTAGCCGGAGACTAATTACTATTACATTGTCACAATCGAGGCACGTGCACGCATTTAGGTATCCCGAACGCACGGACGCAGTCCACGCCGGCGGCAGCGGTTGTACCAAATGCCGACAACATAATGTTGGGTATGATGTTGTTATATGGATCGGGGCGAAGCTGATACTGATGATGGATTGAGGTAAGATAGACGTTATGGTGGCGTGATGGTGGTAAGTAAAATTTTTGCAACCACCATAGTACTAAAACACCGGATCCGAAACTGCTTACATACATGTGCGTAACATCAATACCTGGGAGCGCGAAAATCCTGACCATGCTACACTGGACCTGCAAACATATGTGGGTGCGACACGAAGAGACGATACTTTGCAACTACAAACCTCTGTGAAGGTGCCAGAGGCGAAGGTAAGCCTAAACATCCGCAAATACATCACCCATATGTTATTATTGATGATGATCGATCAGGTCGCAAGAGCAATTTATGTCCTTTTCTCTGACTGCTCGCAATTGTCGGAATATTAGCCCATAGATGGTTGATTTTGATCCAAATTTGACAACAAAATTCCTCAGAAACTTCGAAACCGCTTTACAAGCTGGGGCCACCGAGGTCCCCAGGCTTCAATAACTCGCAGTATGGGCCGATAAACAAACGTGCTTGACGTGGCCATCCTCGGCACTGAGGTGTGTTTCGGTTGCCCACGCAGGGATAGGCAGAACATGGGGGCTACCTTTAACCACAATGCCTTCAAAGTGATATAAATTGTTTGATGGTACATTTGTCAAGGAGATTGACAGGATAGCTGAGATGTGCAGGAAAGGATGACGATTAGCTAGTAGGATATGCAAAATGTATTTTTACCCAGAAGTCGAAGTGCTGCCACTAGACGCTACTAAATGGAATCAATACTTAGTAGAATTTGTTGAAATAAAACTAGGATGCTTGGTGATCGTGATCAAAGCAATAAGTTTACGTTTGGCCTCAGTGAGCTTGGGAGGCAAACGGATGGGTGCTACAATGTATCTAGCCTACCTATATACTAGTTGTAAACAGTAGATGCATGAAAGAAATATCAATAAAGCAGTAAAAATGGAGGGAATGACATCGGAATCATACTAAAAAAAAAGGGAATTACCATAAAAGGGTGACTCAGCACATTGTGCATGCTCGCAATTCCAACAGAATTTAAGGGTGGGTTGCCTGTTAAGGCAATATTTTTCGAGTTCCTTTGCTGTTTTTGATGGCAAACTTGGCCTAAATCTGTGTGTAGAACAGCAACACTACGCACTACCACAGAGACGAGTGGGTAATAAAAGGAGGTTAAGCGAGTAATTGCAAGAAAGAAGAGATTTACGAATGCAGTGACTTCACTTACATCCGCTACCATCCCCGACGTTGTCTTATTGCCTGCTCTTGTACTACAGTACTGTCGTACTCTCCGAATGCAAGAGCGTTTGCCGGCTATGGCACCGTGACGGACCCCGACAGGAAAAAAGGTTTGTATAAGAACGAGATTCCATACATCGAACTCTCTTAAAAACCAAGTTCTGAAAAACACGTTGCAAACTGTAAATTGTTTTCCCATGGCCAGGTTACCGGATGGTTCTTTTGATTCTCCTCTTTTTTTTCGGTCTTCAGAGTTTATGCCATCATTACAAAACACTCTTCTCGTCTTACGTCCAGTCTCGGCAGGAAATTTATATACCTCGGAGGAATTCCAAAATTGCTTTATGAGTGAATAAGCGCCCAAGTGAAAAAAAAAAAAAAAAACCTTTCGTGAGCTAAAAATACATGAGTCACTATAGTGGTCGCACACATTGTCAAATGTCGAAGGGCCCATCACGACTTCTGACATTGACAAGGCCCATTCTACCCCCGAGACTATTGGACTCCTTTTATTGTCGATTAGACTGACCAACAGTCCGACCGACCAGGTGAAACTTAGTAGTATGAGATTTTTCTATCCTACTCTAACTGAGGCGATTCATGGAAGGTCGAGGAAGTGCAGTAGTCGAGCTAGAGAAGCATCCTAGAAGGTAGTAAGGATATACTACTATTGTCCGGGATCATGAAATGAACTGTAATAGTTTTGGAGTCGAATTTCATGAATCATTTATACGCCATGATTGAAGTAGCCAGCGACGATCCATGATCATGAGTCTACTCTAGGCTAGCCTTCCACCGGCAACTTCATGATCAATATCCCCGACCCCATTTGGTCAAACTTCTTTACGGTTAACCGCCGTCTTCAGCTTCCAGCGAGCTGTGGAAACAATGAGCGCCTGAGTTCATGCTAACTGCAGCTTGGCCGCAGCAACTTAATGAGGCACTAGCACTTGGGGATATCGATTAATTTATGACTCTCCTATAAGTGCGCCACATAAAGCATGGGTGTGGGAATGTAGTATAGTAGTATTCAGGGTACAAATGACTCACACTTCTTAACACAGCTCACAAACACAGCATTTATCTTTCCATTTTCTGTTCTGTTTAAACATCTGGCATGAGATCCTTCAAGTTTGAGATATTTGTTTGCCTAAGTATGAGAATTAGTACTGGCAGTACGGTGCCACCAGGTCCCCATGATCACCCTCAAACCTGTGTCATCTTGATGTAGAGAGAAGAGGAGAATTGATGACTCGACTCAGGTACTCTGCATGACACCGTTGTTTCGCATGATTTGGAAACATGAAATGAGTTGAGGATCTGCCGGGTCTCTTAAAAGCCTGTAAGTCGGACCGCATAAGTTATTTGAGTACTATGCGCTTTGTACTCAATCGATTGGATTTTTGTCATGATATGCAAGATCAACAAATTGTTCTTCCGACTCCTCAGTTGAACCAGATTTCAGATTGTGGTTGTCAAGCAGCTGGTAAAGGTTAGATCTCAGGGCGCATCGGTGACTCACGATCACAGCATAGCGTCCTTGTGTCTAAATTATAAAAAATTACCAGTAGACCACTTCCGATCCGAATCCATGGACTAAAGCAGGTTGTAACCGAGCATGTGCCATGTGGGCATTTTTTTTTTCTCGAGCTGTTTTTTTTTGTTTTGAAAGATGACGGGTACACGGGCCCTTTAGCTTCACTAGTTAAGTTATCTGGTGCTCAGCACCCAGTAATCGATGTACTCGGGAGATTTGGGCTGTGTTTAAACTACTTTGAGCGGAGAATCATTTTTTTACTTCCGTCCAATTACTCCCAAAATGGTGATCAGGGCCGAACACGCCTCTGCAGTGTGGCGGTTCAAAAAACTGGTGCTCAGTTCCCTTTGAACAACAAAGAGGCCATTTCGCTTTGACTTACCAAAGATCAAAGATCTGTGGGTCCAAATAACGAGTGGTGATAACCGCTTTGTCCAATCTGTGGCATTAAATCAATGGATTGACCCCCTCGTTAAATACGACAACCACCCCTTACCTTCTTTCTCTCTTCTTTCATTTTCAAAACCCCTTGATAAATGGCCGCCGTCGCTATAGACCGCCACCAGTCATCCCTGGCTTGGCCTGCCCCTCCTCAGATCATTGCTCGTACGCGCTTTCAACCCGGTCCACCAGCCTACATACCAGAACCCACACCCCCAGATGCACCTATACCCCCACACAACGAGGTTGAGCTGAACCGAGACCTGCTCATACGCATCCTCGAATACTTCTCTCAACTCGTTGCACAATTATTTGCAGGGCGCACCATCAGATTGGTGGTTCATGGCGGCGCTTGCATGCTGCTTCACCCAGGCCTACACAGTCTCTCTCAACAACAACAGCAAACCTCTTTACCAAGTCGGACGACGACTCGAGATGTGGACTATATCCACCGTTCGTTTGTTGCAGAACTTGCTTCATGCGGTCTGCCAGACGCAGCCGTAAAGATTCAAGAATGTATCAAGACGACAGCTCGCTACTTTAGGCTTGGCGCAGATTGGATGAACAGCGATGCCGACATTGCCCTACCTATGGCCCACGAGTGAGTCAACCCTGTCGCAAATCTGCTTCTGCACAATCACATCATTGACCCACTCTTTCAAGTCCTTCTGGGAAAGTTTATGACCCGATATACACAGCGTCTGTCAAACAGAACAACATTGACTTGCACACCATCTTTCGATCCACCAATGGATCGCTCACGCTCATTAGCGTTACTCCCTTCTGGGCAGTATCACTCAAGCTAGTACGCTATACCAAGTGGGATCCAGGAGATATTTGTCTGCTACTCAGGTGAGATCTCACAGTGTCTCACGTTACGGTTCTTTTTCGAAAGATTAGTGGCTTGCATGTTCGATCGATTGATTGTGATGCAAGATCCATCGCTGCCTCATGGACCCCTCTTGCAAGCCGCATATCTATCGCGAAGATTAGTGGCGATTATTCTGACAAGGCTTTTCTCTATAGGAACGGAATGGTTTTATCTGGAACTAATTGGACTCCCGAAACCGTCGAGAATTGGCTATTCCGAAACTGCTGGGCGATGGGATACCACAACTTTGATTCGCAAAAGAAGGCCAATCTGAGAAGCAGAATATTGAACGCCATCGAGTTGCTCTCGAATTGGAGTAGCACTGTCCAACCACCTGAAAAGAGTATCAGTGCTCATGATGCCATGGGTGGAGGTGATGTGATGGGCGGTGGCGAACATGGAGGTAACAATGGTTGGAGTTACAGTTTCGGAACGTGGCCGAATCAAGTTCAACCACAACAGGCTCAAGTGAGCTCCATCCCGTTTCCTGTTCCAACTCCTGCACCGCCACCTGTAAACGTCCGTGATTGGGGTACGGACACTGACCCTCTAAAAAGGAACGGCGGTACTCCCAGTCCTTATTCTCGTTCTCGACACAGCAGTACAGGCCAAGCTCGAGAAATTTTTATTCCTCCTGATACCGATTGGATAAACCCTAATCACGCTCCCGTTCCTTTTCGGCCCCGGAGCCGAAATCCTACTCCCGATCCTGCCGATGACAGGTGGAATAATATGTATCCAGCAGAGCCGAATGGCTTTCGCTCAGGCTCTCGAGTTCTTCGAGCCGATCCTGATTCATTGGAGTCGTTTGACCGATCTATAAGCTCAATGCTCCACCAAAGTCACCATCGAAACGCCAACTTGGTTGTCCCTTCCAACACTCAACCTGTCATTCCTATTTCTATCTCTCGAAAGCAGAAAGAGAAACAGAGGAAGCAAGAGAGAAAGAGAGAACGACAGTCGAAATGGTCACCGCGAAGTGGACGTTGGGATAGTGACACGTCTGATTCAAGTGATGACGAAGATTTGTCACATAGGTTTCCGGAAAACCACTCATGGCAAATTTACGCTCAGCCTACCACCAGCCGGTCGCCACAGATCCATATAGCCCCTCCAATGCACCCTCACAGCCATTCCCAGTCACAACAAGGGCCATCTATAGGTCCACGACTTCTGGATCCCTCACAACTGCCCAAACAACACCCGCCTCATCATATTCTCTCCCCTCCACTTTCTGACCCTCCACTTTCTGCCCCCCCACTTTCTGTAGCATCGCAGATGCCAGTGCCAACTGCGTCAGTAACTCATATACCTATAGGTCTTCATTCACCTCCTCAATTCCTTGGACCCTCGCAACGTGCGCAATATCAGTTTGAACAGCAACATCAAGCGTATCAACAGCAACAACAACAACGATATCAACAGCAGCAACAGCAGCAACAACAACAACAACAACAACAACTTCAATCATGGACTAACGCTGGCGTCGCTGTTTTCCGCTAAGACCAAATCAATCAATGAACAAACAAACCATCTTTTTATCTTGCAAAAGAAAATGTCCTATTCATCCAACAAGGCCCAACTGTATTTGTCCTCTTGTCTTGCCTCAAATGTCGTCAATGTACACTTTCCGTCAATCCATTGTTTTCCTGTTTCATCATCATCATCATTCATCATCATCAAATGCAACTACAACTGGCGCAAATTTACCTATCTAATAACCTTATTCATTTCCTTTTTCGTTTTGGAGCTTTTTTTTTTTTTCTTTTTTTTTTTTTTTTTTTTTTTTTTTTTTTTTTTTTTTTTTTTTTTTTTTTTCCTTTTTTTTTTTTTTTTTTTTTTTTTTTTTTTTTTTTTTTTTTTGTATTCAAATCCATTGAATATCCCATCGAGGGGATCAACTCAAATTATCCACTTTCCCGAGGCGGATGTCATGCATTTTTCATCCAATTCTTTTTCCTTTCTCTTACATATGTTTTATCGTCCCTGTAAGTACATGTGGTTTATGTCTAATATAACAATATAATATATATAGAGAGTTTTCCTGAATTCCAATATATGTTATAATGTATTTACGTTTTTAACTTTGTCAAAAAAAAATGCATCCCAAGCATGATATATGGACATTCTAATATAAAGGAGTAACGTTTTCGTTGTTATAACGTTTAGTAAGTCTCCGAAGTTTCTGATTGCCGAAACCTTGAACTATGTACAGCCTACAGGTTCCTTCTGCTGGGATTCGAGAAATGAGATGTCATGGTATCATGTCTAACATTGAGGGAGAACGTCCCCGGATCCGAGAGCCTCGGTGTCATGATCGACGAACCATCCACTTGCCGCCTTTCCATATAGACATTTTTTGAATTTTGAACTTGGGTTATTCATTCCTTTTTTTTTGGACACGCTCCAAAACTTGGTCGATTAAAAAAAAAGATTTGCAGGGGTATAGAGGCTAAGCTAACTGATTACTATAAAATTAAAAGTTTAACATACACATGAACCTCATTGTGTATATATATTATTATATATAGATATATAATACTTTGATACTAAAAAAAAAAGAAGAATATT
>Ga0193743_1003604_pt1 | contig 10314 bp, 6 predicted proteins | sample L2c2metaG_FD_143038 | JGI IMG/M metagenome (GOLD analysis project Ga0193743, IMG submission 143038) | Soil microbial communities from a riparian zone of the East river system, Colorado, United States - L2c2 | ecosystem: Environmental > Terrestrial > Soil > Riparian zone | place: USA: East River...
GTGTAATCAGGGCCAAGATAATAATAGGGACCGGCGGCCACGTCCATCACGCCGTCGTGGTTGAAGTCAGCAGCCGCGGCGGACCATGCGTAATAGAAATCGTCAATGCGCTGCACCCGGAAATGGTTCGACGCCTTCTCTTGCGGAAGCGTTTTTACTCCCAGATCCTTATACGAGACGTCTTTGAATCGGACTTCGCCGGCGCCTCCCACGTAAAGCGCCAATGGTCCATAGCGTCCAAATTCTTCCTCGGCGACGCCGCCACTGTTGCCGCTGCCACCGTCATTCAGGAATGGACGAATGATATTGGCATCAAGTATGAGTTCGATCTGATTCCAATCGTCCGTACGCAAACCCGTAGGCGGCTGCACGATGGGCAAGGTGACTCCCATCTCGCGGCGCGCGCGAAGGCCGCCGCCGTTTCCGCCTGCCGCCCCAGGACGAACCGGGGGAGCGATCCTCATTTGCCCGCCCCCCGGCCTCAATTTTTCGCGTGAAAGTTCCTGCCCCTGCGCATCCAGCGTCACGCGATAAGCCGCCACATCTCCCTGCACCAGAGACATGTAGATTCCGCGCATGCCTGACGGGGCTTTTTCCGCGCGCAACAGCACGCCTGCCTTGCACCCGCCTGTGCACTTGAAGGAAGCAAAGAATCCCACGTCCTGGTACGATTTATCCAGAACGAGCCAGCCTCCGCTGCCGCCCGGTTTCACCTTCCCGATGAGTTCGCCGTCGCGCGCGCTCCAATCGGCTTGACCCAAAGTATGCCAACCGGTCAGCGTCGAACCTTTAAAGGTCGAGTCCGGCACGAAAACCGTGGGAGCGGTCGCGAATGCCATCGCCACCAGTAGGAGCGGCACGGCTCCCACGATCGCAAATGTGCGTCTGTGAGACATTTTTCCCTCTCTGTGAGACTAAGTCCCAGAGTCTATACCCGGCCTTCGAAAGTGTCAAGGCACCCCGGACCGTTTTGCAAACGCTGCCAAAGCGATATAGAGCTGTTGAGATGGCATCCCATCATGTAGGAATGCTTTCATCCGGTCAAGGTCCTCGGCGTGACGATGTTCGTCAACTACATCGTCTCGGTTGCGTGGTACATCCATCGCCTCCATGATTTCGGCCGTTCTTTATTGGCCTGGTGGCCGCTACTTCCGCCACGCTTCCCAAAATGAACGGAAATCTTGGCTGGTTTTCACTCGTTCAATACAGCAGGGGCCTGAGTCGACAGCGGTGGCGCAGTTTCCCGTCCTGGTTTACTGCCCAACCGCCGGATACGAGGGACATTTATCCAAATTGATGACGCGTGGAGTTGGGATGACCGGGCGTGCGTAGCGCTTTCTGAAAGAATCGTTTGGCAGCAGCCGAATCTGGTTTAGCCGACAACAGAGAGTCGATCGTGGCTCCCGTCGAATCCACGGCCCGATTAAAGGTAAGCCTATTTCTCCTTGGGCTCAATCCTCGCGCGAAAAAGGCGATAGTATCAACCTCGGATTGCGTTCGGAATCCATTTATGGGTAATCTTGAGATTCAATCTCAAACGACTGTTTTATTGGCGACAATATCCGCCAATGAGCTATACTTAACATATTTCGTGACGATTTCCGATGCCGCAAGCCCCTAGAACCGAAGTTTATCGCAGCCAGGTTCTGGATAGGACCTTTCACATCCTGGACATTCTCGCGGACGACGGTCCCGCCCATGGAGTCACCGAACTTGCTGAAAAATTAAGGCTTCACAAGAGTACGACGCATCGGCTCATCATGGTGCTCGAGTCCAGCCGGTATGTTGAAAAGGATAGCGCTACCGGAAAATACCGGCTTGGCTCGCGAATTCTGGAACTCGGTCTTTCGGCCCTGTCGCGGCTGGATATCTACGAAATTGCGAGACCGCATCTTAGAAATCTTGTAGCCGAGTCGGGTGAAACGGCCCACATTGGAGTCATGCGAAACGGCGAGATTATCTCTGTCGTAAATGTGGAGAGCACCCAGACGCTGCGTACTCCTAGTTCAATCGGCACAAGCCACCCTGTCCATTGTTCGTCTCTCGGCAAGGCAATTCTTGCGTTCAGTACGCAAGAAATTGTGGATTCCTTCCTGGAGGGCCGGACCATGGAGAGTTTCACGCGCAACACCATCACCTCCGCGGAAGCATTTCGTAAGGAAATCGAGGCCATCCGGCGGGCCGGCTATGCGGTTGACGACGAAGAGCGCGAGGAAGGGCTGCGCTGCATCGGTGCTCCCGTCCGGAACAGTACAGGTGATGTCATAGCGGCGGTCGCCATCGCCGGACCCGTTTTTCGCATCGCACGAGACCGCACCGCCACTCTTGCCGCCGCAGTAACCAAGGCTGCGGAGCAGATATCAGCCGCGTTGGGGTACCGGCAGCAAAAAGCGTCCACTGCATTTTCTTAGACGAAGTCTTAAGTCGGTCAAGCTTTATATACTGTTTGGCACTAAGGCTCAATTTTCAGAACAAAAAACAATGACGCTCGCGGGTGCAAAGGAATAGCCGGGGGCTTCCCAGCGTTTCGCCGTTGCGAACAACTGGAAAGTAGTGATTGCCATGGTCGATAGCGGTGGCAGTCTTTTATATCTGGAACGATTGGACGGCGGGCTGGTGGGCAGCGTCGCCATCAGCAGCCTGGAGTACTCCCCGGATGATTCGAGCCGCTCAAATGCTGGACCTCCCGGTTGTCAGCACATTTGTGGGACGCGATTGGACCCGTTCCCTGGAAGAGATGTCCTGGCTGGCGGCTCATTCAGGCGGAACTGGCAGAGATTGATAGTATCGTTTCGCGCGACTCATGATGAACTTAAAAACTCTCTCGGTCGTTATCCCTGCCTTCAATGAAGGCAGGACGCTGGCGGCAATCTTAGAGAGAGTTCTGGTCATCCCCCATTTGTTCGAAATCGTTATCGTCGATGATGGCTCATCCGACGATACTCTTAAGATTGCGTACTGCCTGGCTGAATGCCATCCTGAGTTGATCCGCGTCGTTCCGCATGATCGCAATCAAGGCAAAACAGCCGCGCTCCGGAGCGGATTTGTCGCAACCCGTGGCGACATCGTCATCGTTCAGGATGCAGATCTTGAATATGATCCAGCGGAGATCGCGGGTGTGATTCAACCCATCATGGACGGGGTCGCCGACGTCGTATATGGTTCGAGATTCTTGATTCGCAAAGCCGACCGCGCCTCGGACCGCCGTCATCTTCTCGCGAACAAAGTGCTCACGTTTGTGTCTAATCTGTTCACAAGCGCAAAGCTTACAGATGTGGAAACAGGCTACAAGGCATTTCGAGGCGACATTATTCGAAATATGATTATTTCCTCCTCAGGTTTCGGATTTGAAGTGGAGGTCACTGCCAAAATAGCCAAACTGCACTGTACCGTACATGAGGTGCCCATCAGCTACTGCGGGCGCACCTACCAGCAGGGGAAAAAAATTCGATTTGCGGACGGAATCGTCACGCTCTGGTACATCTTTTTCTACAATGTGCTGTGTAACGAAAAGAATTCATTCCGCAACCTGCTTTTAATTAAAGACTTGGTTGACGCGAGAACTAGCTGTGAACGAGTAGATCGGTTTCCGATTCGATGATCACGATAGTTCTCTTACCCGCACGCTGCAGGATCTCAGCTACGCGGGGCGGCTTGGAAGGCTGATAAGTGTCCAGTAACCGGCGAACCTCTTTTCTCATCCTGTAAGTCGTCAAAATTGAAATACGCGCCTCGCCAAGGCCAGTGCCGCCACTGGCATGAGAAGGCTGCTTCAGGCTGTTCAGCTGTTCTGGTATGGGGACAGAGGTGTAGCGACCAATTGCCTTCCATCTTTAAGGTTTGCGAATGGTCCGTGGTCGCTCGTCGACATCGAAGATAGCTTCGGCAAAGGCTTGGGGGGCTTCTTGAGGCAGGTTGTGGCCGACGCCGCCCTTGATGATCCGGTGCGTATATTTGCCCGGGAATTTCTTGCGATAGGATGCGGGATCCGCGTGCGGTGCGCCATTGGCATCACCTTCGAGGGTGATCGTGGGCACGTTGATCACCGGGCCTTCGGCGAGCCGCTTTTCCAGATCGTCGTATCGCGGATCACCTGCGGCCAAGCTCAGCCGCCAGCGGTAATTATGGATCACGATGCTGACGTAATCCGGGTTGTCGAAGGACGCTGCGCTGCGATCAAACGTAGCAGCATCGAAGTCCCACTTCGGCGAAGCAGTCTCCCAAATGAGCTTCGCAAATTCGCGCCGGTATTTGTCGTAGCCGGCGCGGCCGCGTTCCGTAGCAAAATAATACTGGTACCACCAATCGTGCTCAGCCTTTGGCGGCAACGGGCGCTTGCTGTCTTCAAGATTGGTCATCAGATAACCACTCACGGAGACCATGGCCCTGCAGCGCTCCGGCCATAGCGCCGCGATGATGCAGGCCGTCCGCACTCCCCAGTCAAAACCGGCGAGGATTGCCTTCTGTATTTTGAGCGCATCCATCAAGGCGATGATGTCGAGGGCCACGGCCGACTGCTGTGCATTGCGGAAGGTGTCGTTTGATAGAAAGCGCGTCGTGCCATGGCCGCGCAGATGCGGGACGATTACCCGATAACCCGCCGACACTAGCAAAGGGGCGACATCGACAAAGCTGTGAATGTCGTAGGGCCAGCCGTGCAGAAGAATGACTACTGAACCATTGGCCGGGCCGGCTTCAGCGTATCCAATATTAAGAACCCCAGCATCGATCTGTTTCAATGAGCCGAACGATGTGTTCGTCCCGGGCTTAATCGTAGCCGCATTTGCCGGTTTCGCCCGATCGTCCGCGAAGAGCGGAGGCCTGGCAGCCAGCGTAGCTCCAGTGGAAAGACCTGCCATTGCGAAAAGACGGCGGCGTGATATTTCGATCAATTCTGATTGCTTCACAGTGAATCTCCTTTTGATTTTGAATGCTACTTGCACTCAGTGATGACTGCCGGGCTCAATCCCTTTCGGGATCACAAAGGTGACAAGTCCCTTGTCGAGGGGTTGGTGGTTCGGATTGACGAGCTCGATCAGGACCTTATGCGGCCCAGCCGGAAAACCATTCATGATCAGTGGCTCGGCGCTTGCATCTGCCCGGTGCCACGCGCATCGTCCACAGTCACATGGATGTGGCCGATGCGCGGAGACACAGCGAGTGCCGCCGGGCCGAACACTGGCACGATTGCAGATCACGGTGCAGGAGTTGGGAGCGTTGTTGAGCGGCATCGATCTGAGCAGAGCCAAACGCCGGAAGCGATACCAACGAAAATGCACGGAAGCCGCATAAAGACTGGTTTTCCGGCGCATTTTGACCGGCGCATTTTGATCTTGGCGAACGCCACGCTACCTCCTATAATTTCCTTATTGCCGGTCGATCTCAACAGCTTGCCGCAGGATCCCGCGATCTTGAAGCAGATGCTCGTCGATCTCACGGCGCAACTCGATAAGACCCAGCGCCTATTGCGACAGTTGGTCGCAGCCAAAGGCGGCACTCGCAGCGAACAGTTGAGCGAAGATCAGTTGCGGTTATTCGGACAGGAGGCCGGCAGTCATCATTTCTTTGCAGTGGGGCGCTCAGTAACCGGCTTTGTGCCGGGGCCCGGCAAGGCGCTCTTCCTGCCACCCGCGGCTTCGCCTTCGAATAGAGCCCGCAAACTTGCGTAGGGATAAATGGTCGGCGCGGGGTTCTGCATCAATCCGCCGGTATCGGACGTAGGACCATAATTACTGTGCTCTTCCCGGCCCAGCATCCGGAGCAGAGCCAGTTGCTGACCCCGATGATGCGATGTATGAGTCATGCGGCGAGTCATCACCCAGGCTCGCGACCGCCGCACGTCGAAGAACGGTGTCTCGCCTTCCCACCACCCTTCATCCTTTTCCCGCAGGACAGCCAGACGCTTTGCGCTGTCCTCGGCGTACTGACGCATGAATTCCAAGCGGACTTCTTCCTTGGGCAACGGCGGCGCCCCCACGTCGATGTCGAGCATCGTCCGAAACCAAATGTCTTCGCTGACGCACTGATGCACCATTTGTTCGTGGAGACTGCGTCCACGGGTGTCCGTCGGGTGAGGTCTTACTGGAAGGTCCCGGTCAGTAAACATACTCCATGCACTAACCACCTTGACTCGCTCAGTTTCGTAAGTCTCAATCAGGAAGTCGTATTTCATGGCGGAAGTTCCTTTAACTATTTGTCGATCTAACTAGCATCTATTTAACCAAAGGAATCTGTGCGTTTGGCAACTACATTTGGGTTCTCCCGCAGGTTTCGTGCAGGTTAGTGAGCCCTTTGAGAGAGATGACTGGCTATCGTAGCGTAGGGCAGCACGCGTGCCTGGCGACCACCCTCGATCCGGACGAGGTCTCGGACTGGCGCGACCCGTTCCTGTTTACCGAGGCGGGCGCCACCTACATGGTCTTCGGCGGCAACACTACCAGACAGCGGCGGGGCGGCGGCGGCCAGGTGCAACTCTATCGGGCTACCAATGACGAACTCACGGAATGGAAGCACCTGGGGCCGGTCTTTGAATGTCGCGATCGCGAAGTGATCAACATCGAATGCCCAAACCTCTTCAAACTTGATGGCAGATGGGTGTTGATCGTGTCGCCTCACAAACCGTGCGAGTACTTCATCGGATCGTTGGACACTCACAGCAACACCTGCTGTGGTTCGCGGTATCCGCGGCGACTGCACGGAACTGGATATAGAAGTCCCCTTGGCTTCGCTACCAGTGTGCCGCTGGATGCCACCATGGGCATCCAGATCAATGCGAACTCGACCTTCGATTGGTCCGGCAATTACAACGGCAACACCAACCTGTTCGACGCCACCACCTTCCACGTGCTGTTTCGCTACTATCCCGATAGTTCGGAACTCACGCAACTCGATGAAGGTGAAGTGGCGCTTTATCAGAGCTGCAATTATCAGGGCAAGGCCACGGTGTTCGCCGCGAATACGCCGGATTTCTCAGCGCTCACCAGCAGCGACACCACGCTCGACAAGACCGCCCGGTCCATCCGCCTAGGCAACAACACCGCCGTCACGCTGTACTCGGAGGCGGAGTACACCGGCACCAGCCAACTCCTCACGGCGGACACCGAATGCCTGGACTCTTTACCGATCGCCTCTGGCACTCGAGCCATTAAGCTGCAGCCACTGGTCGACGTTGCGTTGGCCACCAAAAGTTGTGAAGGCTGCCAGCTGGCGGGTGTGAATTTCACCAAGTACGACCTGAACGGCATTAACTTTAGCGGCGCGGCGCTGCCGCAGGCGACGTTCAACGGGGCAACGCTGACCGGCACAATATTGAACGACGCGAACTTGAGCGGTGCAGTTTTGGAAGGCGCGGTGTTCAGCGGCACACAACTGCAAAAGACCGTGCTCGATAAAGCCAGTGGTATGAAGGGAATCGACCTCAGCAACAACGTGGTCGCCACGGGAGTCAGCCTGCAGGGTGTCGATCTCACCGGCGCCATCCTCAATGGCGCGCAGCTTAACTGTGCTGTGCTTACGGGCGCGACGCTGGCCGGCATCAAGACCGCGAACACCAACCTACAGCAGGCGACGCTCAGCGGGGCGCTCGGTTTAGAGGGTGTGAATCTGAGCCAGGCACAACTGCAGGGCGCCGTCTTTCACGGCACCAACCTCAGCCAAGTGATGCTGCCTCCGGTGATGGATAACGCCGACTTGAGCGGCGCCACGCTGACCGGCATCAAGTTCCAGAACATCAGCGTCAATCAGGTGATTTTCGACGGGGCCACCGGCCTGGCCGGCGCGGACCTCAGCTTGGTCGATTTCAGCAACACCAGTATGCGCAACATGAATCTCAGCGGAGCGCAGTTCTATGGCGCATTTCTGAACGGCGCGGATCTGGAAGGAAGTAATCTCAGCAGCGCCTATTTCACCAATAAGCCCGGAGCCAATATTCCCAGTGCCGCAAAGCTGGCCGGCGCCCATCTGAAGAACGTCAACCTGTCGAGTGCCAACCTGGATGGTGCGACGTTCACTGACGCCAGTTTCTACGGTACGGTACCGGCGCTGCAGGGCACCTGCAATGTCGATTCCGACGGGTTCACCGAATCATGCGCCACCGCTACTGGCGCGACCCTGAACGGAGCCAACTTCGGGAGCGCCTACCTCTATGGCGTTGATTTCAGCCACAGTCACATTCTGGGTGTGAATTTCGGCAACGCGGTTCTGGTGGGCGCGAACTTCTCAAAGGCAAACCTGACCAGCGGCGGTCAGGGCTCTGATACCGGGTTTACGTCGGCGTTTCTGCAGGGAGCGAATCTCGCCGACGCGGTCCTGACGGGCACTTCACTGCAGAACGCGTTTCTCGATTTCCGCCCCGGCGGAAACTCGATGTACCTGAATCTCGACGGCACGCATACCACCTTCCCGAACTGGAAGACGCCCGGCAAAAGGGCCTGTGTGTTCGTCTATTACACGGTTCCCAGCGCGGTGCCCGTTAGCAACACCACCATAACCTGTCCGGACGGCGGGCCGGGGGGAATCAAGGGCTGCGGCCGTACCAGCAAAGCCAATACCCGGTGGGCCAGCAAGACGGATATTTCGCAGACCGATCCGCCGGCTTCTTATTTGAACGACGCTACATATACCAACGCCGCCCCGGCCATCTGCAGCGAGATTGCTCCCTGGTAAACCTCATCGCAACCGAACAGACATAAGGAGGAAGTCATGGCCGAAGATCCCGAATCCGACCTACCGGAGAGAGCAGAGCGATCGAGAAACGAGGTTGACCGGCGGCACTTTCTGGGCTACGCCGCGGGGCTGGTGCAGGGATTGCCGCTGGCCGTGGGTGCGCTCGCCGCTGCGCCTTCCACGGCATCCGCCAAACCGAAGCCCGAGCGCAAACGCCTCAACTTCTTTTTCAACTTTTCGCATGAATGGGATGCCGCCACGTCGGACTACTACCTTGTTGCCGGCAAGCTGCGCTATCGTCTGCGCGGACTCTCGCCCAACGATCATACGCTCGCGCGCGAACGCCTCAACAACAGGTTTCTGCAGCAGGTTCCGGATGCCGCACTGACGCACGTGCTCGAAAATGTCGCTCTGCCGGCCGACGCCGTGACGCTCTGTTACACGGTGAAGAATCCCGATCGCACCGGCGGCACCTGGTCGCTTTCGTCGATGTACACTACCATTCCTGAGAGCGGTGTGGCGTACGCCTATGACCGGGCGCGGGAGCGCAAGGCTTCGGGTCGGCTGCCGCTTTCGGCGAAACGCAGACAATACGGGCATCCGCCTGCCGAAACGCTGGAGGATCTGCTCAAAGAACAAGTGATCTTCGATACGACCGACCACGCTGCGACGCTCATCAGCCTGCATCCGGACATGCTCAGCGGCGAAGCCAACAGCGCCGCGCATGTTCATGGCAATTACATTCAGCCCAACGGCGCCACTACTGCGCTTCCGGTGCAGATTCAGACACTCGGCGCCGCGCAGCCGCAGCAAACGCCTGGAGTGCCGAACCCTACCGGTTGGGCCACTCTGGTTCCCATCACCGACGACGATACGCACCAGCCGTTTCGCAATCAGAAGGGCAACAACAAGGGGCTGATTCAATACACACCCGATTGGCACCCGGTCGTCGATGCCATTGCTGGTCAGGGGTCGGTCAGCATTGCGCCGGGAGTAAAGAACGATGAAAAACTCGGCGCGGATATTACCGGAAGCGACGGAACCAGCCAGCCCAACGGTGCTCTTTGGGCGCGCCACGACGGCTTTCCCACGGTCGATCAAACCGGCATCGCCTCCGGGGCAGCGGTCGCGGACACGGTCAGTTGGACGCTCACGGATAAGAGCGTCGACCTGGGGTTATTGATCACGGCGACCGTCGCGGAGCAGTCGGGCGGCCCGCAGGTGACGCTTACCTGCGCGAACTGGTATGTGCGCTGGATCGGCATCTATCTGCAGTTCTTGAAAGACGACGGCACGCCCATACCCGTTTCCGAGCTTCCTCCCAACACCATTCCGGATAACAATCCCGCGAGCAACACGACAGACGCGCTGTTCGGATCGATGGTCTCGCCCGAGTTCACCATCCTCGCTATCCCGGTCGACGCGGGCTATTCCACCATCGTCTTCAACATGCCTTCGGCAGCGCGCAAGGTGCGCATCCTCGGCAGCGGGCTGGGATATGGTTCCGTTATCTATCCCGACACGGTCGTGCCGGGGGCGGTGATGACCATTGGGGTGAACTTCGGTCTCGCGATGTTCTTTCTGATCGCGGGTGCCAGCGACAAATTGTCGCCGTTTGTGAAAGCCGCCATCTCTCCCGTCGGACAGAAA
>Ga0193743_1003605_pt1 | contig 10312 bp, 8 predicted proteins | sample L2c2metaG_FD_143038 | JGI IMG/M metagenome (GOLD analysis project Ga0193743, IMG submission 143038) | Soil microbial communities from a riparian zone of the East river system, Colorado, United States - L2c2 | ecosystem: Environmental > Terrestrial > Soil > Riparian zone | place: USA: East River...
TGGACCGAAGGTATGGCAGGCTGGCAAAGGGCGGGGGAGATTCCCGGTCTGCTCTCCGGCATTTCGGGCTCGCCAGCCATGCCGGGCTCTGGAGCACCGCCGGCGCCCAGCGGCGGCTATGGCGGCGGACCGCTGTCGATTGAGCTTGGAATTTGGGAGTTAACCTGGCGCACTCTGGTGCTCTGGATCGGCCTTGTGCTCGTCATCCCAGTGCCGTGGGTCGTAGCAATGTATTGCCGGTGGATCGTTTCTTGTGCGCGCGTTCCACAGCGGCCAAATCTCACCTTCACCGGCCGCGCGGTCGACTTGATGTGGTTCTACGCGGCGTTGGTCCTCTTTTTCGCTGCACCGTTTTTAGAGTCGCAATTGTTCAACATCGCGGTGGGCCTCGTCCAGGTGCTGCTGTACTGGCTTTTGATCAAGTGGTTCATTGCGAACATCGGTGCGGATGGGCAGCCACTTGGACTCCGCTTCTCGGGCTCGTTCTTGGGCTATTTTGGCTGGAGCCTGCTGGCCCTCCTTTCCATCTTCACCATTATCGGCTGGGCGTGGGTCTACACCGCGCAAGTTCGATGGATGTGCCGCCATGTAGAAGGCACGCGTCGCGAAGTCGTTTTCAATGCGACTGGATTGGAATTTCTGTGGCGTTCGATCGTAACTGTAATCGGCTGCGTCTTCATAATCCCCATTCCCTGGCTGTTCCGCTGGTTCCTCAGCTGGCTAGTATCGCAAGTCGCCTTGGTTGAACGAGATGCGCATGCAAACGCGTGAACGCAATTATTTGCGCTCGCGAAGCGAGCCCTCCTGCGCGACCGAGGCCACCAGCGTGCCGTCCTGCTTGAAGATCATGCCGCGGGTCAGGCCGCGGCCGGCGCGTGCGTTCGGTGAGTCCTGGGCGTAAAGCAGCCATTCATCGGCACGAAACGGACGATGAAACCACATCGCATGATCGAGGCTGGCAGGCATCATGCGCTTGTCGAAAAGCGTCCTGCCGTAGCGCGCCATCGCCGCATCGAGCAGCGAGAAGTCCGAGGCATAGGCCAGGGCGCACATATGCAGCGCCGGATCATCGGGTAGTTTCGACGCGGTTCGGATCCAGACATGAATGCGGCCGTCATCGATCTTCTGGCCGAAATAGCGGCCGAGCTCGACCGGGCGCAGCTCGATCGGCCGGTCGGATTCGTAATACCGGCGGATGAATTCCGGCATCTCGCGGAACATCGGCTGCTTCGCGACCTCTTCGGCGGTGAGTTTCTCCGGCGGCGGCACGTCCGGCATCTTGTCCTGATGATCGAACGCGCCTTCTTCCTCGACGTGAAACGATACCATGATCGAAAAGATCGCGTTGCCATGCTGGATCGCGGTGACACGGCGGGTCGAATAGCTCTTGCCGTCGCGCAGCCGCTCGACCTCGTAAATGATAGGAATCTGCGGATCGCCCGGCAGGATAAAATAACAGTGCAGCGAGTGCGGCAGGCGGCCTTCCACGGTGCGGCACGCCGCCACCATCGCCTGTCCGATCACCTGCCCGCCGAATACCCGCTGCCAGCTCGTCTTCGGGCTAGAGCCGCGAAACATGTTCACCTCGATCGGCTCAAGATCGAGAATGGAAATCAGGTCAATCAGCCCTTTGGACATCGAAGCGCTTTCGGTTCTAAGTTATTCCGGGGCGAGGCCAACGGGTCGGCGCTTTTGCGCCGCCCGATGACAGGCTTCGCCTCGAACCTGGAATCTCGAGATTCTCCGATGTGCAATAGCACATCTGAGGTCCACGCTAAGACGTGTGTCCCGAAATGACGGAGCGAGGTATCGCCGTAGCCCTTGTTTTGGCCCTGTTTCGCCCAGCTATAGTCAGGTAGCAAGTCAAGTATAGTCTGATGACGTGAGCGAGTAAGGGACCGAATGTCGACACAGCGAAGCATTGTCATCGGTGGCGGCGCGTTTGCGGGATTGGCGCTGGCGCTGGCGCTGCGTCAGGGCCTTGGCGCTGATATTCCCGTTATCGTTGCCGATCCGGCGCTGGCGGCGCGGCCGAGCCGCGATCCGCGCGCAACCGCCATTGTCGCGGCCTGCCGCCGGCTGCTCGATGCCATCGAGGTGTGGGATCAGGTCGCAGCCGAGGCGCAGCCTATCCTCGACATGGTCGTCACCGATTCCAAACTCGAAGACGCGACCCGTCCAGTGTTTCTGACATTCGCAGGAGAGGTCGAGCCGGGCGAACCGTTCGCGCATATGATCGAAAACCGACATCTGATCGATGCGCTGGTCAAGCGCGCCGAGGCCGAGGGCATCGACCTCCGCGCCACCGCGGTGGCGACATTCGATTCGCGCAGCGATGGCGTCGATGTGACGCTGGCTGACGGCAGCGTTATCGAGGCGAGCTTGCTGATCGCCGCCGACGGCGCGCGCTCGAAATTGCGCGAGCGTGCCGGCATCGCCACCCATGGCTGGGATTACGATCAATCCGGCATCGTCGTCACCGTCGGTCACGAGCGCGATCATCACGGCCGCGCCGAAGAACATTTCCTTCCCGCCGGGCCGTTCGCGATCCTGCCGCTGACGGGACAACGGTCTTCGCTAGTATGGACTGAGAAGCGCGCCGAGGCGGCGCGCGTTGTCGCTCTGAGCGAGGATGAATTTCACGACGAACTCGAACAGCGTTTTGGGCTGCATCTCGGCGAGATCAAGGCGCTCGACAAGCCGCGCGCGTTTCCGCTCGGCTATTTCGTGGCGCGCTCGTTCATCGGCGAACGGCTGGCGTTGGTCGGCGACGCCGCTCATGTGATTCACCCGATCGCGGGGCAGGGGCTCAACATGGGTCTGAAGGATGTCGCAGCACTGGCAGAAGTGATCGTCGATGCGGCGCGGCTCGGGATGGACCTCGGGCAGGCCGACGTGCTCGATCGCTATCAGCGCTGGCGGCGGTTCGACACCATGGCGATGGGGCTCGCCACCAACTCGCTGAATTTTCTGTTCTCAAACGAATCGACGCTGTTGCGCACCGTGCGCGATATCGGACTGGGGCTGGTCGATCGCGCGCCGCCGTTGAAAGGCCTGTTCATCCGCCAGGCGGCGGGACTTGCCGGCGAGGTGCCGCGGCTACTGAAGGGCGAGGCGTTGTAAGAGATCCCGGCGCACGCCGGGACCCATAATCCCTGGCGTTACTGATCGAAGAAGGCATCAGCTTCACTGCTGAAACGAGACGACACGGCGTATGGATCCCGGCGTTCGCCGGGACGATTCCATGAATGATGCATCGGTGGTGGTCTCACTCGATCTTCCGTGCCTCTTCCGGCAGCATGATCGGGATGCCGTCGCGGATCGGATAGGCGAGCTTCGCCGAGCGCGAGATCAACTCTTGCCGCGCTGAGTCGAATTCAAGCGGACCCTTGGTCAGCGGACAGACCAGAATTTCCAGTAGTTTTGGATCGACGGTGCCTTCAAGGCGTTCGGGCGAAGGTGTCGTCATACGCGGTCTCCAGCGGGCAGCTTGATGCTTCCGTTATGTAACACATTCGATCGCGCTGGGTGTAGCAACAAGGGATTATCGCGATGCCATCCGGAGCAATTCGTCGAGCACCGCAGCCTGCCTCGCCTGCGGCAGCGGCTTGTCCGACAGCGCAAAGCCGAGAAACGCCCAGTAGAAGATCTGGGCGCGGGCACGCGCCGCGCCCGGCGAAACACCGGACCTCTCAAACAGGCTCCCCACATAACTTAGCCTGCGCCGGTCAATCGCCTGCACCGCGCTTCGAGCGACGGGATCCACGGTCGCCCAGGTGCGCACCGCCTTCTCCAGCGTCAGTTTGCTGCCAAACGCTTGGCGCAGCAGAACCTGCAGCGGGTTGTCGTTCTGCGAGGAGGCCTCGAGGTTGGCAATGATCTGCTCGGCGGCGACGTCGCGCCAATGCTTGAGGATGGCGGCGTGGAACGCGCCGACGTCGGCGAAATGCCAGTAAAAGCTGCCGCGCGACACCCCCATCGCCTTGGCCAGCGGCTCGGCCTTCAGCGCCGTAAAACCGCGCTCGGTCAGTGTCTTAAGGCCCTGATTGAGCCAGTCCTTTGCGGTGAGTTGATCGGTCATGCTGCTTCCTGCGACAGCTCACCATACACCACTGTATTGACAGTCGCCAGCGCGTCCATTACAACTCACCATACAGTCATGTATGGAGGCGATGCGATGCGCGACCTTCTGTTGCAATGTTCCGGCGTAGCCGCGATCGCGGTGGCGCTGATCCACGGCGTACTTGGCGAAACCAAGGTGTTCGCGCGCGCCACCATCGAGCCGCCACGCCTGCGCAACCTCATTCGCCTGGTCTGGCAGGCCGGCACCGTGGCGTGGATCGGCGGCGGCGTGCTCTTGATCGCAGCGCCCTTGATGGGGTCGGAGCCGGCACGGCACTGGATTGTCGTGACGCTTGCGGCCGTGTTTGCGTTCGCCGCGCTGGCCAACGCCTGGGCCATGCGGGGCAAGCATTTTGGTTGGGTGGCGCTGAGCGCCGTCGTCGCGCTGGCGGTCGCGGGGTATTAGGGTGTGAGCCCACAAACCCCACAACACAGCATCCTCATTCGCGGAGAAGGCATTCAGGGAATTGCCGTGCTTCCTGATGGTCGTCGGCATTGTCGCGGCAAGCCATGCGCTGGATGGCCGGATAGACGAGAGCCGACGAGCTATGGGGCTGCGGGAGTGACAGCCGTATGGCGTCGGAGTGGCCCTGGCGGATGGTGGATACAATAAAACCGCCATTCCGGGGCGCGCAAAGCGCGAACCCGGAATCTCGAGATTCCCTTATGTGCAACAGCACATCTGAGGTCCACGCGAAGACGCGTGTCCCGGAATAACGGTGATAGACTTTACTGCAGCGGCGGGTCGCCGCTGGTGCGCTTCTTTGCCAGATCCATTTCGGTGACTGCGATCAGAATCTCGGCGCGGGTCTTGAGATCGGGCGCCTCCAGCATCGCCTGCTTTTCCGGCGGACCGTAGGGTGACATCATCGCCAGCGCGTTGACCAGCGCTTCATTGGGCGCGCTCTCGACGCCTTCCCAGTCGACCTTGAGATTGTTGGCTTTGAGAAAATCCGTCAGCACCTCGAGCAGCGCCTCGCGGTCGACAGCTTCCTCGCCCTTGCGAGCGGTGAAATCGTCGATGTAGGGGAAATAATCCACCTTGCATTGCCGATATGCCGTCAGCGCCGAAATTTCTTCCACCACCTTGAAGCGTGCGATGCCGGTGAGTTCGAGGATATAACGGCCGTCACCGGCTTCGGCGAGCTGGGTGATGCGCCCGACGCAGCCGACGCGAAACAGTTTTGGCTTGGCCTCGTCCCGCGAGTGCGAAACGTCCGGCTGGATCATCCCAATCAGCCGATGGCCGTCGCGCAGCGCATCGTCCACCATCGCCAGATAGCGCGGCTCGAAAATGTTGAGCGGCATTTGGCCGCGCGGCAGCAGCAGCGCACCTGGCAGCGGAAACACCGGGATCACTTCCGGAAGATCGCCGGGCCCGCGATATTCGGCATTGATCGGCATCTGCGGTCCCGGCCTATATCGCTACGAAAAAAGAATCGTCGATAGCCGCTTTCGCCCCTCAACGGTGGCCTCATCGGTTGGGCCCCACGCCTCGAAGAACTGCACCAGTTGCTTTCGCGCGCCGTCCTCGTTCCACTTGCGGTCGCGCTTGACGATTTCGAGCAGCTGATGCGTGGCCTCGGTGCGCTTGCCGTTGGCGTTGAGTGCGGTCGCAAGATCAAATCGCGCCTGATGATCGAGCGGGTTTGCGGCGACTTTCTGTTCCAGCTCGGTCACCGGGCCGAGCGCCTTGGCCTGCTCGGCGAGATCGATCGATGCCTGCACGGCCTTCACCGCCGCGTCATTGCGTTTCGACTCCGGCACCATGGCGAGGGTCTGCTTGGCCTGCTCGATGGCGCCGGTCGCCATATAGCATTTCCCGAGCCCCGCGAGCGCTGCGATGTTGGTGGCGTCCGCGGCCAGCACCTCGGCATAGATGGACGCGGCAGTACCCGGATCGCCCTCCGCCAGAACGGCCTCGGCCTCTTTAAGGATTTCCGCGATATTGGGCTCGCCCGCGCCCGGCATGCCCGCGGTCAGCTTGTCGATGAAGGCGGTGACCTGGCTTTCCGGCACCGCGCCCATGAAACCGTCGGCGGGCTGGCCGTTGACGAACGCGATCACGGCCGGGATCGACTGGATGCCCATCTGGCCCGGAATCGCCGGATGTTCGTCGATGTTCATCTTGACCAGCTTGACCTTGCCCTTTGCGGCGCGGACCGCCTTCTCGATGATCGGCGTGAGTTGGCGGCACGGGCCGCACCACGGCGCCCAGAAGTCGATCAGCACCGGCTGGCGCTTTGACTCTTCGATGACGTCCTTCACGAAGGTTTGGGTGGTCGTCTCTTTGATCAAATCGGATGCCGCCTGCGGCGCCGGTCCGCTACCCTGCTCTACTATCGTCACGGGGATCCTCGCCTGATGTCTTACGGATTGAGCCAATTCTAGCACGGCCCGAGCCTTAATTGGCGGTTGAAAGCCCAATTTGCAATCCACGGAACCCCGCTTGCCCGCTTTCGGGCAGATTTACGCGCATTACCCTTGATATCAGGTGATCCGGCCCGATTTCCGGGGTCCACGCGCGGGCTGTTGCATTCGGGGGCGGCATTTGGCATAGCTCTGCCCGTTGCCGGCGAGCGATCGCCGCAATCTCTCGGATGCGGGTGTAGCTCAGTGGTAGAGCACGACCTTGCCAAGGTCGGGGTCGAGGGTTCGAATCCCTTCGCCCGCTCCAGATTTTTCTAAAGTGGCAAAGCGATAGGTCAACGACAAGCCGCCGCCCGGCGGCTTTGTTGTTGTGCCCATTTGTCTAAAATCATGGGCGTTCGCGATCCCGATCCTCGATTATCAAAATCTTTGCTATTCGGAATGAACATGCAAGGCTCTGATACCAGAGGTTGCAAAGTCACTTGATGGGGCAGCGGGGGCAATCCGATGAGCCGGAACATTGTTCTGCTGTCCGACGGCACGGGCAATTCCGCGGCGAAGGTCTGGCGCACCAATGTCTGGCGCACCTTCGAGGCGCTCGATCTATCGGGGAATGATCAGGTCGCGTTCTATGACGATGGCGTCGGCACCTCGTCGTTCAAGCCATGGGCGATTCTCGGCGGCGCGTTCGGCTTCGGCCTGAAGCGCAACGTGATCGAGATCTACAAATTCGCATGCCGCAACTATCGCGACGACACCGACCACATCTACGGATTCGGATTCAGCCGCGGCGCCTTCACGATCCGCGTCGTCATTGGCCTCATTCTCAATCAGGGCCTGGTGTCGGCCGACAATGAAGCCGAGCTCGATAAAAAGGCGATCGCCGCCTACCGGAAATATCGTAGCGAGCGCTACCATACTCTGTGGCCATGGCATCCTGAGGACTGGTATCGGGCAATTCGTAACGCGCTACTGCCGATCAAGTACGACAAGCGCGACAATCGCCCAGTCAAGCACATCCGCTTCGTCGGGCTGTGGGACACGGTCGCCGCTTACGGCCTGCCGATGGACGAGATGACGCGCGGCGTCAGCCGGTGGATCGTACCGCTTGAACTTCCCAATCACACGCTCGATTGCGAGCGCGTGATGCGCGCCTGCCAGGCGCTTTCGCTCGATGAAGAGCGCACCACGTTCCATCCCGAGCTATGGACCGAAAAAGCCGTTCCGCCCTCGGAGTTCGATCCGAACAAAAAGCGTCACATCGCTGATGAGAAAATCAGCCAGGTCTGGTTCGCCGGTGTTCACTCCAACGTCGGCGGCGGTTACCCGGATGACGCGCTGGCCCACATCCCGCTTGTCTGGATGCTCAACGAGGCGCAGCGCTGCGGCCTGAAATTCAAGTCGGATCAGGGCAATCCGCCCGCCGATCCCGATGCGTTCAAAAATGCCATCTCGAAGAGCGACAAGGACGGACGAATCTATGATCCGCGTGCGGGACTTGGCAGCTATTATCGCTACGGCCCGCGCAAGCTGGTTCAACTCTGCAATTACAAATATTCGAAAAAGGAAGACGACGAAGTCACGATCGAGCGTCCGAAGATCCACGAAACCGTCTTTAGGCGGATCAGGAACCATGCGCACGCCTACGCGCCGATCGGCTTGCCTGCCACCTACGACATCGTCAAGGACAACGGCGAAATCGTCACGCCGGATCAATATGGCTTCGAGACCAGCGAGGCGGCAAAGGCTCGCGCGGATACGCAGGAACACATCTGGAACGAAATCTGGAAACGCCGCATCGTCTATTTCGCAACCGTCGGCGCCACGGTATGGCTGCTGGTGTTTCCGCTGATCAGTGGGGCGCAACGCGCCGACGAATTCCGCAGCCCGGTCCGGTGGATCTCGGACATTATCCGCGTTGTCGGTGGATTCCTGCCAGGCTTCGCCTCGACATGGGTCGACGGCTTTGCCCGGGCGCCGATCCCGTTCGTCTTGCTTTCAGTCCTCGTGGCTTCCTTCATCATATGGGGAATGAGGATCGCCGATCGCATTTCCGATCGCATGAGCGCGATCTGGCGGAAAAACCCCACCGCGCCATCGGGCTTGCCGGACGACGCCATTTACCGGCTGCGCAGCAATCCGACCTACATATGGTTTCATGAAAGTCTGAAGCGCCGATGGGCGCCGGCCTTCTTTGCGTTGTTGTTCGCGTATCTCGGGCTCTCGCTCCTCAGCCACCTGCTTTACAATATCCAGGATGTGGCAGGACTGACCTGCAAAGAGAGCGGCAATGCCACGCCGCTCGCAAGGGGCAGAGCAAATCCCAAGACAGAGCCGGAATCGAGGACGGTCGAGTTCGACACGTCGGACCTTTGCAAGCCGACCGGCATTCTTCTGCAAAGCAGTGGCGCGAGATATCATGTGGAGGTCAAGTCGACGGTACCCTGGACCGACGCCGGCATTCCGGTCCCGGATGGTGGATTCTCCGCCAACGAACCACCGGTCTGGTATCATCGGATTTTGCTGGGACCTGGCGTGCCGCTGCGACGAGAATTGACGCAGGACTGGTTCCGAATAGTGCTGCGTTACGGCGGCGTCGGCGGCGAAGAGGTTTTTCTCGATCCCGACCCCGACGATGATAAAATTCAGGCCAATATCAGGCCCACCCGCGAGGGCGAGCTTTTCATCTTCGTCAACGATGCCGTCATCGGCATTCCCGGACTTTACAATTTCTTCTACCGCAGCAATGGCGGCCGCGCCCAAGTGACGGTGACGCGAAAATGAAAATAAAGTGATGGCCCCGCCATATCGTGAGCGCCAACAATTTGTGCAACGCACTAGCTGTCGTCGCGCGCCCAGGTTTAGGCAAGTCTGGGATCGTCCGGATCATCCGGCCTAAAGAAATTTCTTCCCTATATGTTTCCGCCCGACAGAGCCGCGCGGCGCAGGCTTCTCTCCCGCGCCGGATGTGGTAGCATTTTGAGGTCTCTCGAAGCCTTCAAAATAAAACATGCGCAGCCGCTTGGCTGCATAGGGGAGTGACGCGATGAAATCGGCTTTCAATCGATCTATTCTTGCGCTCGCAGCTGTCATCGTTGTCGCGGGGGCAAGTCAAGCCAACGCACAGCAAAAAGCACTAAAAAAATACGAGTCCGGCACCAAGGAATTCTGGACCCATCCGCCGGACGACTGGTTTCTCGGCGACGAGACCGAAGCCCAAAAGGGCCTCGCGCCGCCGTCGGGTCCGCCGACTGGTGCGTCGGAAGCTGAACTCGCCACCATGATGAAGAAGATCAAGCTGCCGCCTGGCTTCAAGATCGAAGTCTACGCATCCGGCGTGCTGGCCGCGCGGCAGATGGCCTGGGGTGACAAGGGCACGCTGTTCGTCGGCTCGTTCGGTCTCGGCAACGTCTACGCCATCAAAGACAGTGGCGGCAAGAAAGAGGTCAAGACCATCCTCAAGGGACTGAACATGCCCACCGGCCTCGCGTTTCGCGACGGCGCGCTCTACGTCATCGCCGTCGACAAGCTGATCAGGTACGACAACGCCGAAGCCAACCTCGATAATCTCGGCACTGGCAAGGTGGTGTATGAAGACATGCCGCCCTACGCCGCCCACGGCTGGAAATATATCGCCGTCGACAAGGATGGCTGGTTCTACCTGCCGTTCGGACCTCCCTTCAACATCGGGCTCCCGCCGACCAGCTTGTCGCAAATCCGCCGCGTCGATCCCAAGACCGGCAATGCCGAAATCTGGGCGCTCGGTGTTCGCAACAGCGTCGGCGGCGACGTCGATCCGCGCACCGGAAGACTCTGGTTC
>Ga0193743_1003606_pt1 | contig 10308 bp, 12 predicted proteins | sample L2c2metaG_FD_143038 | JGI IMG/M metagenome (GOLD analysis project Ga0193743, IMG submission 143038) | Soil microbial communities from a riparian zone of the East river system, Colorado, United States - L2c2 | ecosystem: Environmental > Terrestrial > Soil > Riparian zone | place: USA: East River...
CGGCCACTCTGGTCCGCTGGCGCATAGCAACTTTTGGAACTATCTCGGTGACGTCACCATGCGGACATACTTCAGCTTCTGGTGGCTCGCGAAGGACGGTATCCATATGCCTCTGCAGTGGAATGTCGAGGAGAATGGATTGCCGGACAGCATGTTTGTGATTCGCAAGCTGCAGGTCAACGAGCCCCTGAACGAAGCTGACCTAACCATTTCAAGCGAGATCCGAACCAAGTACCACCCGGACCCGAAGTCTGCCGATCTTGAGAACCGCCCGCTCGGCAGTCCGGGTCAACCGGCACAGGAGTTGGAGCCCGGCATCGTTCTTATTCCCGGTGCATGGAATGCCACGTTTATCAAACAGGACGACGGCATCGTCATTCTGGAGGCGCCGATCTCTTCCGGGTATTCCGCGAAGGTGATTGCGGAAGCAAAGAAGCGCTTTCCAGGTATGCCAATGAAGGCCGTTATCACCACTTCCGACTCATGGCCTCACCTCGCTGGCATTCGTGAATATGTGGCCCAAAGCATACCGATTTATGCGCTAGATCGGAACCGTCCGATACTGGATCGAGTCATCTCTGGTAGACGAACCACGAAACCGGACGCTCTCGAACGCGAGCCGCGCAAAGCGGTATTCCACTTAGTGAGCGGAAAGATCGTGCTCGGCACCGGGAAGAACCGTATGGAGCTGTACCCTTTTCATGGTGAAACCAGCGAGCGGCAGATGATGGTCTACTTCCCTGAGTACCACCTGCTCTACGGCAGCGATCCCTTCCAACAGAACCCTGACGGGACCTACTTCTACCCGCAAACCGTAAGCGAAGTTATCGACGCGGTAAGGCGTGAGCACCTTACCGTGGAGAAGTTCTTCATGATGCATATCGAACTGACACTTTGGACCGATCTTGACAAAGCTCTGGCTGCGGCACGATCCCACGACACACCGGATGGAGTCCTGTAAGGTTTGTGAGGTTACCTATTCATCTCGTCGCTCCCGCAACAAACACGCGAAAGGGTGCCCTAATATCACCGGACGTCTGTATGGAAGTCAAAGCTTTAGGATTGGCTTGCTCAATAGTTGAGCTAACTCCCGGATGGTCGGCGATCCAGAAGTAATCCGGCCAGCCATTATGTTGGCCTATCTGGGAAGAAGCAAGGCATCGAGCCTGGTTTCCCACTGAATGAGGGTCAGATCAAAATCCTTAACGGAGGTTTTCGGTTGGATGTGGCTACTACCCCGTGTAGCTGATCGTATGATCGAGCCAACGCCAGTATTCACGAGGCTTTGAGAGCAAACCCGACTTCGCGGAGGCGTCGACCCAGTGGGTGAGACCCAAAAAACAGCCATTTCAGCTCTCCTTCAACCCCTCTTCGAAAGTCGATTTCCTACGCCTTACTTACCATGACGCTCTGCCGTGCTCTGTTGAGCGAGTGAAGTTCAGAAGACGTATACCGGGAAATCTCAGTGCACGCATGTGGAAGTCTCGTTCGCTTTAACTGCCGAGGCACTGCTGCAGCAACACGATAGATTTATGAATTGCTCCATAAAATGCCTTTACAGTTTTGGGATCGTCCGCCTGCTCAGCATCCCAATTCAACACCATGGAGAAATAGATCCAGCGATTCGGGAAATAAACGGCGCCGGCAATTGAACGAGCATGTGCGCCCGAGATGTCCGCGTATCCAGCCTTCCCGAACACGCTCAACCCGATTGGAAACGGAACTAGATGATTGATGTCGCCGAGCAAAAGAATTCTTCTGAACTCAAACAGCGTTTCTCGATGCGAAAAGAAGCGTCCTTGCAATGCACGCGAAAAGAAGGAAACGAGATCATCCGGAGACGATGCCAGTGTTTCAACCTCGTTTAGGAACGGGTGTGCGAGCGGTCCAGGAGGGATCGAGATCAGTTCGTCCCAGGTGATCGTCTTATAGTTGGATGCTCCGGCCAGGTATGCTGCAAGAATCCGTGTACTGTCCGGAATCATCGTTTTCTTCAACCCGATTGAGGCAATGAACCTGCGAACCGCATCGGCCCCCGCTGCCTTCAACACCATGTCGGTCGCGGTATTGTCGCTATGAATCACCATTGCTTCCATGGCAGTCCGCTCGCTGACGAGTCCGGATAAATCAGGCGGATTGAAGATGTCGCTTCCCGGAGACCAGACGCTCTTGTTGAGCACCAGTTCATGCTCGGCGATCTGCTTCTCAACCGTTGGCGAGTCTAGCTGGCGCAAGCGTTCGCACAATATGATCGATTTCAGCGTGCTCGCCGCAAACATTCGCCGGTTGGGGTTCAGCTGCACCAGAACCTCAGGGCCCTTCTCGGTCGCCGGAGACCAGATTTTGAAAGCCTTTCGATCCGGTAGATCGGAGAACAAGTCAAGAATTTCCTGTTCCAGCCCGAAGCAATTCGGGGCCGCGCCGTGACTCGATTTCTCTATTTGCCCCAACCCCGCATGCGAACCGCACAGAACCGCTGCTGTTGCAGCGGTCGCACACGCTAAGAAGGTTCTTCGATGTTGCTGCATGGGCGCGCCGCCCTCCCAGTAGTGTTAAGAGGCCCTAGCTTATGAGTGCCGTGGTGTCCCCACAACTGGCAAAAGTGCCAGTCCGCACGGAAATCACCTGGGGCTTGCAGGATTATTCCCGAGTAACGGAAAAACCGCACGTTACTCTCGTCAGTGTGGGCTGCTGCAGCCGTGCCCGCGTCTGTCTTGACCGCCGCTCGGAAACTCAAATATTCGTGGATCCTGCGGCGTTTCCGGGGACACGTCACGAAACGGAGTTTTTTGTACGCTAGCGCTGTGCGTTCCTTCGGAATTCGAGGGAAATTAGCCATTTGGGTCATGCCGGTGGCGTAGCAAAGATGGTTGTATCCAGGAGCCGTAGATCCGCTATCCGAACAGCCGCATTTTCCGCCCCGGAAATGTCGGAGAACGCGTCAGGCGGCCGGGTACGAACTGTAGCCGTTCCGATTTGGGTGAAACAGGGAATCAACGCCTGGACAACTGCCGCGGGGATCGAAGATGGCCGACTCTTGCGCGCTGTCTCGAAGTCGGGAAAGCTGAACGGAGACGCCTTTGAGCGACTGGGCTGTATGGTCCGTGGTCGAGCAATCCGCAAAGGAAATCGTGGATTGAGCGCTTCGGCGCTCACGACCTGCGCAGTACCTGCGCGAAACTCTGCCGCAAGCTGGTGGCGATCTCGAACAAATCAAGTTCTCCTTGGGCATAGCTCAATCCAGACGACAGAGCGCTATCTGGGCTCCGAACAGGAGCTTGCGGTGGCAGTAAACGATAATTTGGGGTTGTAGTAGAGGCTCTGCCGACCGTGGACGACAGCGCCCCCTCCTCTAGATAACCACGGCGTCCTCCCAGATGAGGTCTTCACCCGGATTGTGCGCCTTGGCCTTGGGTGCAGCTTTGATTGCTATTGCTGGACGAGATCGTGCACCGCATCGCCCGATCCCAGGTCCGGACGGGACTGGCGGTCTCCCGCGAACTGATTCTCCTCTACTGGTCGATCGGCGCCGAGATCCTCCTTCGCCAGAGGGCCGAGGGCTGGGGAACCAAGGTGATCGACCGGCTCGGGCGCGATCTGCAGTCGCGCTTTCCCGGGGTGGAGGGCTTCAGCCCGCGCAACCTCAAGTACATGCGATCACTGGCGGAAGCGTGGCTGGACCCGCAGGTAGTGCCACAGCGTGTGGCGCTTTTGCCTTGGGGTCATCTCCGGCTCCTGCTGGACCGCGTCAAAGACCCGGAGGCCCGTGACTGGTACCTGGCGGTGGCAGTCCGGGAAGGCTGGAGCCGTGAAGCCCTCGGCCACATGATCGAAGGCCAGCTGCATGCCAGGGAAGGGAAGTCGCTGACCAATTTCAGTCAGACGCTGCCTCCCGAGAACTCGGAGATGGCGGTCCAGGTCCTGCGCGATCCCTACAACTTCGACTCCCTGACCCTCGCCCATCCGCTGGAAGAGCAAGCTCGAATGAGGCCTGCTCGCCCACATGCGGGATCTGCTGCTCGAGCTCGGCCGCGGCTTCGCCTTCGTCGGCAGCCAGGTCCCACTCACGGTGGGGGAGGAGACCTTCTACCTCGATCTGCTCTTCTACCACGTTCGGCTGCACTGCTACTTCGTCATCGAGCTCAAGACGGGCAAGTTCAGGCCCGAGTACGCTGGCAAGCTCAATTTCTACCTGTCAGCCGTTGATGGCATCTTCAGAACACAACGGGACGATCCAACGATCGGCCTGCTCCTCTGCGAGAGTCACGAAGGTCGCAGCCTCACTCTTCTCGACCCGCTTAGGTTCCTCGGCATTGTACCCGAAGGCATGACCAAATACATGGTGGTCGTAGTGATTCTCCAGCCATGTCTCGCAAGCGAAAACCTTCGCCTTGAGTGAACATTTGTGAATTCCGGCGTAGCTCGGGACGACACCAGAAGCGGCCAGCTCGTCCGACAGTTTATAGTCTCCCTTGAGATAGAGAGTGTCGGGATCTCGCGTGTCCGAGAGGATGGTGATACCATCGGCTTCTTTTGCCCCATGGCGTGCTACCTGTACGTATCGGAGACCGTGCGCGCGCATTAGTGGAAGAATGTGGGTGGTGACGTTTTCTCCCGTATTCTCGAACTCATCGCCGGTCATCGCGGTAATAACCGTGATGTTCTCCAACGGACACGGACTGCTCGCAGGTTCCAGGATCCAACGCAACAGAATTGCGGTCGAATCCACGCCGAGGCCATAGAAAAGGACCGCGTGTTGCATAAAAACTCCTTCTTTTCGTCCTAGTTGCGGCGAAGTGGACAGGTGTGCCGCTATGCGGCGTTCGGCAGTTCCAGTTGGAAGGGAAGGCGCGTCGCAGCGGGTCCGAGCTCTCGTAGCCAGCGCTGCTTGGGACAAGGATCTGGAGCATTCGGACGCGGCCTGTTCTTTCGGTGCCATGAACCGCCCTTGGTCAAACCGTTGCGGACAAAGCCAGCGGCACTCGTCCCGGGTTCGTCGGGGCGGGTGTAGGTGATGGCGCGGTGATAGCCGCGGCGCTTAGCTTCCTGGCAGGCGAACCCATAGAGCATCGAGCACGCATTCCACCCAAGATCACGAGGGTGCAGGTCCTTGACGCAGACCCTTGTGATCTCGATGACCGTCCGGTGGTCGATATTCGGTGCAACTGGCCGGCCAGCCATCATGACGGCGACCAGCTCTGTGCCCGACATGAGGCCCTTCCCGAACTTCCAGCCCGGAGGGGGAGCATTGTGCCGGTGGTGGGTCCGCACGAACTCACGGGCGACAGACCACTCCACGTCACAGAACTCGAGTCCGGGATCAGTGGTCCAGGAAAAGCACTCATCGCTGGTGATGATCTGGCGATGTTGGACGCCAATAGAGGCTCGAAACCAGACATTCAGCGCACGCCGTTCCATCATGGGAAGCACGCTGACGGCCTGGTCATGCATGGACTCGCAACAAGTGTCGAGCAGAAAGGAGCGGTCCTCGGGGAAGTACTCGAGCACATCGACCACCGTTGGCTCTCCGCAGAAATAGCAGAGGTCTTTGTCTGTCGTATTCATGGAAATAGGGGAGGGAGGGGAGCGCGGCGCGCCGAGCGCGCGGCTCGGTGGCGACTGTCGCCTAGCTCGGGCAAGGAGAGGGTTCGCCGGGCGACCAATTCTCATCCTCGTAGACGGGAATTGAGCCGATCTACAGACAGGAGATGTTACACATTAGTTCAATTTGGCTGCTGTTGGGATGAACGAAAAGTCATGTATACTAAATGCGCGTTGTTCATTTTTTAGGAAATACGATTGTCTAATGACCAAAACGAGTATTCGTAAACCGTATAATTGGTGTGTACGAAATATCTGTGGAGGGTATAGTAATTACATTCTCCTCCAGGAGCCTCCCCTGCATGGGACAGAAGACACTACACACACGGAGCTTGCCTTTAGTAACCAGAGGCAAGACACAACCGGCAGCAGCGGCCGAGTTGGCCCTTAGCAGAATCGCTGCTCGTGAGGCCATACTAAAACCGCATCTTGATATACTGAATGCGCTTAACCAGAATGCGAGTGAGCAGGAGCTGAGCACTCTGCGGTTCTGTTCATACCTCCTCCAGAACAGTTCATTGGAGAAGTTGGAGAGCGTCGAGATCGTCGCCAATTGGTACCGGGATCGTACCGAGACAGCATTGATCGCGTCTGCTTAGTTCAACATCCCCGGGCCACGTTCCATGTTCAGCACTGTCAGTAAATCAAATCGGGACATATTACTCTCCCAATTGAGGGGCAGATGCCAAGGAAAGAAAAAGCTATTCACGGCGAGACAAAGCGACTATCCCTGTACGCTGGCAACACAGTATCGGACGAGATCGTCAATCAACTAGGCATGCGGTATGCCATAGAATCTCCGACGATTGCGAGAATGACTCTGACGCAATCGACTCCAAGGAAAGCAAAGCGACCAGCTGCGGCAAACAAAGGACAGCGATACACGCGTAGGCTCCTCATCGCCGCGCTGGTCCGCAAGCTTGCAGGTGACGATGCGCTTCGGGTAGAAGCAGCCAAGTTCTACCTGAAGCACATCGAGTTTTTCACCGACGCCCCGGACGATAAAAGAGCGGATGTAAGAAAGCTCAAGCTCGGCCTAAATGTCGATCCAGAGACCTATGCCCTCTGCCAATCGCTGCCGTACAGCATTGTTGGCAGGGGAAGTGTCAGCCTGATGTATAGGGTGATTTGTTATTTCTTTGCCGTAAAAGAGAAGATCATCCCGGCTCCTCCCGTCTCAAAGCACTCCAGGCGCGTCGAATTACCTGATCCAACTATTCGGGCGTATGAGCCACGCCGGCCTTTACCGGATCGGATAAACGGCAAGGATGTTGGTTCCGCCACCGCGCTATCGTTCGATCCCGAGGGTGGCAAGGAGCTGAAGCACCTGGGTGCGGTCTTCAAGAGAAAGAACGTGGGCGTCATTCGCGCATTGATCAAGAGTGTTGCCGCAGACGCCGACCAGCTCGAAGGTGTGAAGAAGTTCTATCGGCATGAGTTCGTTAATAAGGAGCCGGCGCCGGGGCGTGTGTTGATTCGCTTGAACCTGACCAAGGAAGAAAGGTCCCTGCTCGACCATCTTTCCTACTCGATTATGGGAGAGTTCAATCGCAGCCTGACAGCACGGTGCATTGTCGGATACTTCAACAAGTCAGGCGATAAGAAGCTTCACGAACAATAGCTTTCCGATGGCCGAATGCTAAAGGGGCGCCCTTCAACAGGGCGCCCCTTCGGTCTTCACGCGTGCCGGAGGCTAGTGCAACAGTGCAACTGCATGGTTGAGACGGCTGCGCCCTCATCCGATCTATAGTTCAGCGTGACAGGCAGGATCTCGAACGGATGAACCTCTGCCGGGCTGGATGGCCCTATCCTCGGAAGGATCTGATGGAGCTGATCGTTCTCAGGATCGACCCTTAGAGCGGAAGAGAGCGGCAGCGGAGCCTTCTCCGGGACCTGGTAGGCGGCCTTCAGAGAGACGTTCTGTAGCCATCCGTGAAGCCACGGCTGACCGTCAGGACCGAGCAGAGAGTCTGCCAGGTAGCCGTGCGTGAGTTCCGGCAAACGTCGTGACGCATCGTGCAACACTGAGTAGTACGCGGAGATCGAAACGATCTTATCCGCGTAGAGACTTGCGGGAATGTACGTGTGTGCCAGTTTCGCCGCAGCCTCATTGTCCGCCGCAGTATGTACCAGACGGATGTTCTCATAGGTCTGCGTGTTGGCGATCATCATGCGGTCGCTGAATGCGTAGCGCGTATTCAGACGGTGGCCGAGCTGGACATGCGCCAGCTCCAAGGCCAGCACGCGTTGGGGAACTTGTCCCACGGGACGAGGGGAAATTTGGTTAGCACGGTGAAGGCGGATCGGAACGGAGCAACGAGGATGAGCGCTGCGGGACGCTGGTCTTGATCGGCAATGGAGAGTCTTTCTGCAAGTTCGACTGCGGGACCGCCCCCGACAGAGGTTCCGTGGAGGATGATCCTTGAAGGTGGAACCCTGAGCGTGTTGACCAGGTAATCCCACGCGGCGTACTCGTCGGCGTAAGTGCCCTCTTCGGTGGGAGTCCCGGTCGAGCTTCCGTATCCGCGGTAGTCGTAGGCGAAGACGGCGAATCCGCGGCGCCGATATTCTTCGTAGAGATCGCGGTTTTGGCCGATGTCTTCCGCGTTGCCATGACTCATCAACAGCGTGAATCGGGCGTGGGGATTGGGGAGATAGAGTGTGGTGATGGAGGCGGCGCCGACACGCATGTGAGGTCCGTTGGCTCCAGAGATGATGTGGAAGAGTCGGTACGGAGCGAATGGTGCTTTATCGAGATACGAGATGGCGGCGGCTGAAAGATGATGCGATCCGCTCTCCACGCAAGCCAGAGGAGCCCAGCGTAAGAGACGACGAGGATGAGGAGCAACGAGAGCACTAGACGTTTGATGAGGAGGAGCATGAGCCTCAAAACCCGGTAACAAACATCCCACGATGTAGAAGCAGACAGCGGCCAAGCAGTGTCTGAACCCGCAGATAGTCCCGGAGCGATGTCTCCCGCATCTTCATCCATATCGGGTCTGCTTCGGCACTCATCAATATGATGCTCAACTTGATGATGCGCAATTTGGGCGGCTCATTCGGCATTGCCGGCCTTTGAACCTTGCTTTTTGTTCGAGAACGCTTCCACTCCGCTCGCTTCGGCGAACCTCCTCTCTCTCTCTGCGGAGTCGACTCAAGCTCCTCTGACTCACCTCGAGGGCGTGCACAGATGTAATCCATCTTGGCCATCGACCATAGCGCGCGATCGCAGACCTTTGTTATGTCTACATATGCCCGGACGTTCCCGCGCAAATCGTAAATCACGGGCATAGAATATCCGATGGGCGGATACTCCCGTGATTTACTTCGCTCACCTGCACCGATCAAGCATTCTCGGAACGTTTGTGCTGCTATTTGCGTTATTTAATGTATCTGGTTGCGGACTGCGCGGCCAGCGTTACTCTGACATCCAAACACCTACTCCTCTACGCCGAGAAGACACTCTCATCATCGGGTTCATGGGGGGGCGCGACTCTTGGCGGGATGAGAATGTCGGCGTAGGCCGTCTCGCGGCCAAGCTGCGCAAATCTGAACTGAACGGAGCTCACGTTGAAACAGTAGAGAACCTTAAGCGCGGCCTGGCTTTAAAGTTTGTGAAGAACAGCCTTGACCGCGACGGCAATAGCGAGTTGGACGATTCCGAGCGCAGTTCTGCGCGCATCATTCTTTACGGGCAGAGCTTTGGCGGCGCTGCAGTCGTAAAGTTCGCACGACAGCTGAATCAAATAGGTGTGCCGGTGCTGCTGACTATCCAGATCGACAGTGTGGGGCGCGGAGATGAAATGATTCCTCTAAACGTAAGAACGGCTGCTAACTTCTATCAGAACGCCGGACGCCTAATCCGTGGTGCAAAGACTATCCGCGCAGCGGATCCGAAACGTACCACAATTCTCTTCAACTGCCGAATCGACTATCGCAAAAGAGACGTGCAGATGCGCAAACTTCCCTGGTACAAAAAGGCCTTCCGGACCGACCACTTAAAAATGGACAATGATCCTGAGGTTTGGCATGAAGTGGAGCAATTGATACTGCATGCCATAGAACAAGCGTGACAGTGAGCGTCCTACGGATGACAGCAGTCCCAGTGGTTGTGTCGCTTTGTGGGACACTATTTCAAGCTATAGGTGCCAAGGGAACTTTGGCCCGCCGTACGCACGCAAAGTCGCGTCCGCTAATTGTCTGCGCATACAGGTACGGGTGCAGGGCGCCGCAGCCGCGGCGCTCCGTCCAGTGCCACCACGCCACCCGAGGCTGCGAAGCTGAGAGCCGCCAGAGCAGCCTCTCAGCCGCACCGTTCGGAGTCATAAAGGGCGCTTGCGGAGAACTGTCAATAGAAACGCGAGAACTACAATGTCAAGATTCCTGAGTGAGAGCACGTATCAACTCGGACCTGCAACGAGACGATAGATATGTGCTCCATATTTTTTCACGATGCTCATCCCAATGCCCGGTACAGCTAATAACTCCGCATCGTTTTGGGGACAGGTCGTAGCGATACCACGCAGCGCCCGATCGCCAAAGACCCGAAATGCCGGAATCTTTCTGTGCTTCGCCTCGCTCAATCGCCAGGCGCGCAAAGCCTGCTCAATACGAATCTGCGGCTGCCGCTCGGACCCAGCTGCTCCTGTATCTGCCTGCCTAGATTGCGTTCGAGCTGTAGCCCTCGGCGATGCCTTGGACTTACTT
>Ga0193743_1003607_pt1 | contig 10306 bp, 5 predicted proteins | sample L2c2metaG_FD_143038 | JGI IMG/M metagenome (GOLD analysis project Ga0193743, IMG submission 143038) | Soil microbial communities from a riparian zone of the East river system, Colorado, United States - L2c2 | ecosystem: Environmental > Terrestrial > Soil > Riparian zone | place: USA: East River...
GGGTTGCCAGAGGGGAGAGTGACGGCACGGGGATCTCCGAAGCCGCGAACACCACGAAGCGTACCGAGGTAGTGATCGAAGGAGCGGTTTTCCTGCATCATGAAGACGATGTGCTCCACATCGTGAATTGTGCCGGTACGGTGGTGGGCTGGAATCTCCAGAGCGCGAGCGATGCTGGAAGGAAAGGAAGCGGAAAGAGCTCCTGCGCTCAGGAGTTGAAGGAATGTACGACGATCAGTAGCCATGGGGGAGGTGCCTCGCAAAATTGAAATCGACAACTGCCCAGCGACTCTAGTTCTCCCTCATTTCTGGTGCATGAACACGAGGTAACAAAATCTGCACCCCCTCCCCAGGTTACTTTTTAGCAGAGGACTTCTGGCTCTCAAGAAAGCGGCGAACGCGGTCGAGGGACCGTGCTTTACCAAAGATGATCATGCTTTCAAGCAATGGCGGTGACATCGTGCTTCCGGTCACAATGGCCCGAAGCAGCATGAAATTTTCTTTCACCGACCATGTTTTTTCTTCGCCCAGTTTCTTAAGGGCTGCCTCCAGGGCGTCGTGGGTCCAGTCAGTGGCTTCGAGCATGGCGAGTTGATCCTGAGCAAAGGCAAGCGTTTCCTCGAGAGTGCGCTTTTTAGGAAGGAAGACAGCTTGTGAGGGCACTACATTATCGGAGAAGAAGAAGCTGGTCAGGTCGCCGAACTGAGTCAGCGTCTCAATGCGGGTCTGCATGAGGGCGGAGATCTGACGCAGGTAATCGTCGCCGAAGACACGTGTGCGGACGGCGGTAAAGAAATCTTCAGGAGTCAGCTTGCGGAGATATTCGCCGTTAAGCCACTTGAGCTTTGTCAGATCGAAGACTGGGCCGCCGAGACGGATGTTGGTAAAGACAAAGTGCTGGACCATCTCAACCAGGGTGAACTGTTCGGTCCCGTTGTTGATATCTGCGGGCATGCCACCGCCCATCAGTCCAAGGAAATTCAGGATGGCCTCGGGAAGATAACCGCTGTCACGGTAATAGATGAGTGAGACAGGATTCTTCCGCTTGGAGATCTTGGATTTATCAAGGTTCCGCAGCAAGGGCATATGCCAGAAGCGCGGAAGCTCCCAGCCAAAGGCTCGATAGAGCAAGACATGTTTGGGGGTGGAAGAGATCCACTCCTCCGCGCGAATTACATCGGTGATCTGCATCAGGTGATCATCGATGACATTAGCAAGATGATAGGTAGGAAAGCCGTCGGATTTCAGGAGAACCTGATCGTCGACGTTGTTGTGCTCAAAGGTAATTGGACCGCGAAGCTCGTCCCGAAAAGTAGTTGAAGACGCAAGATCCGCTCCATTTGGGGGCACGGCAAGCCGGACTGTATGCGGCTTGTTGGCGGCAAGATTCTTTTCGATCTGCTCGGCGCTCAGATGCCTGCACGTTCCTGGGTAACGTGGGGGAAGCTTGGAGGCGATCTGTTGTTTCCGTGTGGCCTCCAACTCATCCGGGGTGCAGAAACAGCGGTAAGCCGTACCGTTAGCCAGCAGGATCTCGGCATGCGTTCGATAGATCTCCGTGCGCTCAGACTGGCGATAAGGACCAAAAGGACCACCTACATCAGGCCCCTCATCCCAGGCGAGGCCAAGCCAGCGCAGAGAGTCGAAGATCATCTGTTCGGAGGTAGAGACGAAACGAGTGCGGTCCGTGTCTTCGATGCGAAGGATGAACTTGCCGGAACGCTGGCGAGCGTAGATGTAGTTCAACAAGCCAATGTAGGCGGTGCCGACGTGAGGATCGCCCGTAGGCGATGGAGCAATACGGACACGAATAGGGGCTTCTGCGCTGATGCTGGTCATGGTGGTGGTCAAACCTTAATGCTAGCAGAGGAGATACCTCCTCCAAACACCATGAAAACGCCGAAGTTGTTGGCTGCCATTATCGGGTGGTTTCGTTCTTGCAGGCAGGTTTCTACGGATGTTCGCCATAGAGGGTAATGGTGAACACGGACTCATTGAATCGATAAGAGCGTGCAAGACGGAAGCTCGATGTCTTTTTGTGGATATCGTAGTGGGTGCCTGTGACGACCGTCGGAACAGAGAGCAGGCAGGCTGCGCTTAGCGCAGGGATCTTGGATTTCCAGGCCCCGGCGAGAATATTGGCAATCTCGCCAAGTCCGTCCAGCACGGTGTCATCAACGGTAGCGATCTCCATGCCCATCAGGCAGGCGGTAATCTGCTTGGCCCCAGCTTCGTTGACAACGACCGTAAAGGCTCCGCTGAGCGCACCTGCAAGTCCAATGACGGCCGTGAGGGTGACAGGGACATTGGTTGGAGTTACTGGTACCTCAGAGATGACGACAGGGACGTTCATCATGAGTCCGAGTACTTCTACTACGGTTTGGTCAAGCACTGCAGTGTCGGTGATGGTGGCAACAAAGCTGTCGGCTGCAGGGTTGTCGGTGGACAGAGTCGTGGATTGGACCATGAGGACTGGGGTCTCCTTCGGCGTATAGAGACTTTATCGGCGCGATGCCAGGAAAGATGAGTTTTCCGGCGAAGTGGACTCTCTCGCTTATGTCTGAGGGCCATGTCCGGCTTATCCATGACTTTGAATGAGATAATAGAGGGTACAGCGGATGGTGCCGGGCCCTGTACAGGGAATCCTGCTGGCTTTGACAGCGGTAAATGCTCCGGTGCGAGATTTGAATCTGGAAGTGTCTGCCTCAGCATTTGGAGGCCGGGAAATCACAACGGGCGATCAAAAAATGACTATAGTCTCTCAGCATCCTCTTCAGAAGATCCTCGAGAATCGAATTGCCATTATCGATGGCGCGATGGGTACGACGATCCGCACCTATGACATGATGGAATCCGACATTCGTGGGGAGCGCTTCAAAGATTCAAAGAAGGATCTGCTCAACAATGGCGATCTCTTTTCGCTGACGCAGCCAGAGATGATCTGCGATATTCATCGCCGCTTTCTTGAGGCGGGCGCGGACATCATCGAGACGAACACCTTTGGCGCGACGAGCATTTCGCAGAGTGAATTTTTCGTGGACGACCCGCGGGAACACGGCCGCCGCAAGGACCCGGCCTTCTATCAGAAGATCGTGGAGGACTCATATCTTGGCGATCTTGCCTGGGAGATCAATGAACGGTCAGCTCGGCAGTGCCGTGAATGGGCTGATCGTGTTGGAAACGATACATCGCGTCAGCGATTTGTGGCCGGAGCGATAGGGCCGCTCACGGTGTCTCTTTCGAACTCTCCCGATGCGGATGATCCAGGTTTTCGCGTGGTGACCTTCGATCAGGTTAAAACCTCTTACAGTCAGCAGGTGCGAGCTCTTATGGCTGGTGGTGCAGACCTGCTTCTGGTCGAGACGATCTTTGATTCACTGAACGCCAAAGCGGCGTTGGTCGCTATCCGGGAGGTCTTTCAAGAAGATGGTAGGGAGTTGCCCATCATGATTTCGGCGGCGGTTGGACGTGGAGGCGAGACGATGATCTCCGCGCAGACGGTTGAAGCATTCTGGAATGCAGTTGAGCACGCAAAGCCTCTATCCGTGGGGCTCAATTGCTCACTTGGTCCTGACTTGATGTATCCGTTTTTGGAGGAGCTGGCTGGGAAGGCGGATGTAGCAATCTCTGCCTATCCAAATGCGGGATTGCCGAACCCTCTCTCTCCGACCGGTTTCGATCTGGGGCCAGAAGACGTAGCCAGATATCTGGGTGATTTTGCACGCGGAGGACTTATCAACATCGCCGGAGGCTGCTGCGGAAACACGCCTGAGCATATTGCTGCAATCGCCAAGGCGCTCGACGGCCAGCCTCCGCGAAGATTACAAACTGCCATAGAGACAGAATCCTATGCAGAGAGCAGGGCATGAGCGTGGCAGAGGCTATAGCGATAAAACCCCTGCGTCTATCAGGATCGCAACCCTTCACCCAGCAGCTCGGCGTCTACATCATGATAGGCGAGAGGACGAATGTCGCTGGTTCTCCGAAGTTCGCAAAGCTGATCAAAGAGGGCAAGTATGAAGAAGCTGTAAGCATTGCCCGACAGCAGGTTGAGAATGGCGCGAATGTCATCGATATCTGCATGGATGAAGGCATGATTGATGGCGTCGCAGCGATGACGCGCTTCCTTCAGTTGCTCGGCAGCGAGCCCGAGGTTGCTAAGGCGCCCTTCATGGTGGATTCTTCAAAATGGGAGGTTATCGAAGCTGGGCTCAAATGTATACAGGGCAAAGGCATCGTTAACTCGATCTCTTTGAAGGAGGGCGAAGAGAAGTTCCGGTACCATGCCGCTACGATCCTCAAATATGGAGCCGCAGCCGTAGTGATGGCCTTCGACGAAAACGGGCAGGCCGCAACCTACGAAGATAAAATTCGCATCTGCGAGCGTGCTTATCGAATATTGGTTGATGAGGTCGGATTTTCGCCTGAAGATATCATCTTCGATCCGAATATCCTTACCGTTGCCACTGGGATGGAGGAGCATAACAACTACGCGGTTGACTTCATTAACGCTACGCGCTGGATTAAAACGAATCTGCCGCACGCGAAGGTCAGTGGTGGCGTCTCCAATATCTCGTTCAGTTTTCGAGGGAACAATAAGGTTCGCGAGGCAATGCACTCCGCGTTTCTTTATCATGCCATCTCTGCCGGCATGGATATGGGGATAGTGAATGCTGGACAACTTGAGATATATGAAGAGATAGACCCTGTATTGAAAGAAATGGTTGAGGATGTTCTGCTCAACCGGCACCCGGGAGCCACGGAACGACTGGTGGAATTCGGCGAGAAGTTAAAGTCCACCGATGCAGGTACGGTAGTCAGCGAGAAGAAGGCCGAAGAATGGCGTAGCGGGACGGTTGAGGAACGTCTCTCTCACGCATTGGTCAAGGGGATAGACGCGTACATCGACGTCGACACAGAAGAAGCCCGGGCGCAGTTGGGGCGTCCTCTCTTGGTGATTGAAGGTCCCCTCATGGCAGGTATGGGGGTGGTGGGTGATCTTTTCGGCGCTGGAAAGATGTTTCTTCCTCAGGTCGTCAAATCGGCTCGTGTGATGAAAAAAGCTGTGGCATATCTTACTCCGTTTATGGAGGAGGAGAAGGCTGCCATGGCTGCCGCTGGCCAGGAGGTGAAGGCGCAGGGCAAGATTGTGCTCGCAACTGTGAAGGGAGATGTGCACGATATAGGTAAGAACATCGTCGGTGTCGTGTTGGCATGCAATAACTACGAAGTCATCGATATGGGTGTGATGGTGCCGGCCGAAAAAATTCTGGAGCGCGCCAAAGCGGAGAAGGCTGATGTCATTGGCCTTAGTGGATTGATCACCCCCTCGCTCGATGAGATGGTTCATGTGGCTCGTGAGATGGAGCGGCTGAGTTTTAAAGTTCCTCTGCTTATCGGCGGGGCGACGACAAGCCGCGCACACACGGCCATCAAGATTGCGCCTCATTACAGTGAACCTGTAGTTCATGTGCTTGACGCCAGCCGGGCTGTTCCGGTAACGACCAGTCTTCTGAGTGAGGAAGGGAAGACGGAGTTCGTCGCAAAGCATCGTGCCGAGTATGAGTCGATTCGCAAGTCTCATTCTGCACCGCGTCAGAAGGTGGTTTCTCTTGAGACTGCCCGAGCAAGGCGCACTCCTATCGAGTGGCGTGCCGAAGATATCGCCACGCCAGCTTTTACTGGAGTGAAGGTATTGGAAAATTTTCCTCTGGCGACACTCCGCGAGTTTATCGACTGGACACCGTTCTTCCACACCTGGGAGCTGAAGGGGATATATCCCCGTATTCTCGATGACGAGAGGCAGGGAGAACAGGCCCGTCAGATCTTTTCCGAGGCGAACGCTCTTCTTGATCAGATTATCGAGAAGCAGCTAATTACTGCGCGTGGTGTTTATGGATTTTTCCCTGCTAACGCAGTGGGAGACGATATTGAACTGTACACGGACCACACACGTGGGGCGGTGCTGGATCGTTTTCATTTCCTGCGCCAGCAGTCAAATCGGGAAGGCAGCGAACCGTGTCGATCGCTTGCCGATTTTATTGCGCCAAAGGAATCTGGATTGATCGATTCTGTCGGTGCCTTCGCGGTAACGAGTGGGATTGGGCTGAAGGAACTCTGTGAGCAGTTCAGGGCTAAACATGACGACTACAACGCCATCATGGCGGAAGCTGTGGCAGATCGTCTTGCAGAAGCCTTCGCGGAATGCCTGCACAAACGCGCGCGGGATGAGTGGGGTTATGGCTGCAAAGAACACTTTTCTAGCGAGGAGCTTATTCAGGAGAAGTATCGTGGCATCCGCCCCGCGCCTGGCTATCCAGCATGTCCCGATCATACGGAGAAGGGAACGATCTGGCGATTGCTCGATGTACAGGCGAATACCGGCATGTTTCTGACGGAATCGTTTGCAATGTGGCCTGGCTCAAGCGTAAGTGGGCTTTACTTTGCACATCCTGAATCTCGTTACTTCAGTCTCGGCAAGATCGATCGTGATCAGGTTGCAGACTATGGCGGTCGCAAAGAGATGAGCAGGGCAGAGGTCGAACGATGGCTTGGCCCCAATCTGAACTACGATCCTGCAGAAAAATGATTCGCCGCTAAAGTCCTTGATTTTTTTAGCATGAGTGACCGGATTTCACTTCTCTGCAATCCAGGACGCTAGTGGGAAGATCATCTCCACTTGCAGGAGGGCTGACGTGGCCTCCGTGGAGACGTACGAGTCCAAGCATGTCTCACATTGTGAAACGCAAACGTGCAATTCCTAATACGGAGAACCTGTTAGTTAGGACAGTGATCGCCTTCGAGTCAGTGAAATGGAGATGAAGCTCAAACCATTAGGGGGAATTGCTCTCGAGATATGAAACGAAAAAGAGCGATCGATAAATCTGCTGGCCTCCCAATGGAAGTGATGCAAAGTTGTTTGTGGAGATCCAAGATTCGCGATCGAGGATGTCCTACCTGAAATTCGGACGGTTACTCACCGGTGTACATTCTTTCTTCAGCTCCATTGAATCCATGCCAAGCAAGCCGGATTTTGCACTGCGGTCACGGGTTCGATCTACCATGGCGACTTCGACGAACGATGAGCTGGAAGATAGCGAGCTTTCTTGTTTGTTGTTTGCTACTTCATTCGTCGGTGATCCATGCGCAAATAGGTGGCTCAGAGGACGTACAGCATCGAGTCCCCAAAATCTCTCATGGAATTCCTATTTCGTATATGGCGCGGGAAGACGGATTCGTAACTCTTGTCCTTGAAGATCAGGAAGGAAACAGGATTAAGAATCTCGCTTTTGATCATCCGGTCCACAAGGGATCCAATGTCATAGAGTGGGACGGTACTACCCTGCGGGGTGTGGTAGATCCAGGGCGCTATCGTGTGCGAGGCCTGTTTCATCGAGTGATCGAGCCGCACTTGCAGTATTCGATCTACTCTCCTGGTGTTCCGCCCTGGCCGACGGCGGATGGTACCGGAGCATGGCTGGCAGACCATACGGCACCGGCCTCGGTTTTATTTCTGCCGCAGGGTAGCCCTTGGCCTACAAAATCGGATCAGCCCGAGGTGCTTCTTGGAGCTGAAGCCGCTGAGGCGGGACATGCCCTGATGTGGGTCGACCTTAGCGGACGCAAGCTTGCTGGAACGAAGATTCGCGGGTGGAATGGGGGCATTGCGCTGGCACGAGACATTGGTAAGTCTCGCAACGCGGACCATGTTGCCTATACGGTTTATGTAGTTAATCCGAGCCGGGACTTCGGGGTGAAGGATCCAGGGGCGCTACAGGTCTACGCCATCACGAAGAGCGGACTAACGCCGATCGCTAAAGTGGTTGGTGGCATTCAGACGCACGATGCGTTTCGCGAGCTCGTCGGGTTAGCTGCATACGACGGTCTGCTGTTGTTATCGAATCCTGCAGCCAATGAGATAGTTGCTTTTGATGTGCGTAAAGGCGCTCAGTCATCCTTCGCAAGCATTAAGCTCCAGCATCTGGGAGCGATTGCTTTCGAGCCGGATGGCCATCTGCTGGTGGGGACCGAGGGCGGGATCGCGCGTTACACGGTGCAGAATGACTGGCACACATTCCGTCTTACGGACGAGCATGTAGTGGTGCCGTCGTCGCACCTGGAAGCGCCAAAGCAGATTGTCGAGGACAAGGGTGAGATCTACGTAACGGATTGGGGATCGAGCCATCAGGTTAAGGTGTTCCAGGCGAAGTCCGGCAAGCAACTTCGTGTCATCGGCCGTGCCGGTGGACCGCAGATCGGAACCTATGATGAGCTACGAATGGCTCATCCGATGGGCATGACAATTGATGCAAAGGGCGTTCTATGGGTAGCAGAGGAAGATTACCTGCCGAAGCGAATCAGCCGTTGGGATGCAAAGACGGGTCGATTCCTCAATGCCTGGTACGGTCCCACCCAGTATGGCGGCGGCGGGTTTGTCGATCCTCATGATCTGACGCGAGCATATTATCCCTCGATAGGAAACCCAGGAAGCATGGGGCTATTGGAGTTCAAGGTAGATCCGGCGAGCGGTGCCTCGCACTTGACGGCAGTGCGCTATCGGTATCCGGATCCGCTGAACGACGTCATCAGCTATGGTGGTTATCCGACGCGGCCCATTTTTTTCCCGAATGACATGATTCCGGTGGGCTCGCACGGCGGTATTACTCCTGCGCAGACGTTTTACCTGAAAGGGCATCAGTACTTCACAGATTCTTACGACACGTACTGGTACAACCAGACGCAGGTTACGACCCTGTGGATTATGCAGGACGGAGTATGCCGTCCTATTGCGTCTGCCGGCTGGGTAAGCTCGGGGCCGCATCACTGGACGACGCTCGATCTGCCTGAGATCAAGAAGAAGATTCCTGCTGGAGATCCAAATGGCGTTTTCTTTACGTGGACAGACAGAAATGATGACCATGCTGTTCAACCGGAAGAGGTGCAGTTCTCACGGCCTGCGGTTGTCGGTTCGGCGGGAGTGGTCATTCAGCCGGATCTGTCAATCATCAGCGGTGGCCCTTATCATCTGCCTGCGGCTTCGATAGATGCTAATGGTATTCCGGTGTACGATCTCAGCAAATTGAATTTACTCTCCGACACTCGTGCGGAGGGAGATGTTGCATTGAGTCCTGATGGATGGTTTGTTGCGGGCATGAGCGGCTACAAAGACGGACAGCTTCGGTGGACGTTGTCAAGCCGAGGCATCTCGACGCCACCCTCCAGCCCGGGCGATATAGAAGAGCCGAAGCGCATGCTCGGCTACCCGGTACGGTCGTCTCGTGGACAGGCGGGATATATGGTTGCGCGCTATTCCTATATGGGTGAGATTTACGTTTATACGACGGATGGTCTGCTGGTGACAACGCTCGGCGGAGATACACGAATTGCACCATTCTGGCCTTATCCTGAGCAAAGACGAGGAATGCCGATTACTGGCCTCAGCTTCGACGCGGAGCATTTTTGGCCATTCATGTTCTCGGTGGATGATGGAAATGTTTATCTGGCCGTGGGGAAGTGGCATACCTCGATTGTGCGGCTCGATGGCCTGGATTCGGTGGAGCGTGTAAACCTAGGAACGATCGAAGCGACGAAGGCTCAGATTGTGGCGGCAGAGCCCATGCGCAGAGAGGCTGCGCAACAGTCTACTTTGCGCGATGAAGTGACGGTGCACGCCATGTCAGGAAGGTCAGGAGCGGATTTTAGCGCGTGGCCTGTGAGAGAGTGGGCACCCATCGGTAAGGGCAGCTCATTCCAGCTTGGCTCTGACGGGAAGAATCTGGTTGTCGCGTATCGCACCGATCAGCCTCAACTGCTGCAGAACTCGGCGACAGAGTTTCCCTTCGCATTTACACAGGGTGGAGGGCTGGATCTGATGTTGCGCACGACGGGTGAAAGCGACGCGAGACGGCCGATGGTCGGCGATCTTCGTCTGTTCGTTACGAGGCACGAGGGGAAACTTCTGGCAGTCCTTTATCGGCAACGGGCTCGCGAAGCTGGCAATCGCGTGACCTTCGCCTCGCCGGTCGGAGAGGAGACCTTCGACGATGTTCATGATGTGAGCCAGTTCGTAGAACTGACTTCTGATGGAGCTAATTATGAGATCTCCGTTCCACTGGCGCTGCTTGATCTTGACTCTCCAAAGGGTAAAGTTTATCGAGGGGATGCGGGCATAGTATTGAGTGATGGGGTTCGTGCACGTGCCAGAGTGTACTGGCACAACAAGGCAGATTCGATGACGGCCGATGTGCCAAGTGAAGCCCGGTTGAATCCGAGCCAGTGGGGATTGTTCAAGTTCTAAAGGAGTGGT
>Ga0193743_1003608_pt1 | contig 10302 bp, 13 predicted proteins | sample L2c2metaG_FD_143038 | JGI IMG/M metagenome (GOLD analysis project Ga0193743, IMG submission 143038) | Soil microbial communities from a riparian zone of the East river system, Colorado, United States - L2c2 | ecosystem: Environmental > Terrestrial > Soil > Riparian zone | place: USA: East River...
GTTTCAAGGCCTTTCTCAAATGGGAAACCGAACCATGTACACGTGACAGAGGATGACACGGCCCGACGTAAATCCGTCGTTGCATCATACTTATTTTTAAAACAGAACTACACGTGACAAATGAGTGCATGTTACGTCATACATCATTGCGGAACGGAAAAGACCGACATGACAGATGATGACGTACACCGTCGAGACCACGACGTAGTACGTCATAGGCAATGCCGCGTCGATCATGTGCGGTTCCTAATTTTAATTTTATTCTTCCACTCACACGTGCCCGGATCAGAAGCCCTGGCATAAACCCGTCCTTGCGTCATACTTATTTTTAAAACAGAACTACACGTGACAAATGAGTGCCTGTTACGTCATACATCATTGCGGAACGGAAAAGCCCGACATGACAGGGGATGACGTACACCGTCGAGACCACGACGTAGTACGTCATAGGCAATGCCAGGTCGATCATGTGCGGTTCCTAATTTTAATTTTTATTCTTCCGCAATCACGCGCCCGGATCTGCCCTGGCAGATGCCGCGCCTTTCTCAACCATTGACCACTATCTACCACTGAACGATAGCCATGGCACTGTAAGTTTCTTTCGTTTGATCTTTCATTTTCCCCATCTTATTGGCCAAAAGCGAAATACGCAGCAAATCAGCGATCTTGTCGACCTATCCTTGGATGACGGATTTTCTGGTGCAATCGCCAGCTTTGATTTCTCAGAGTCCTGCGTTTTCTGTGAGATTTCCTACTGTTCCTTACATTTTTCGATACTGATCGATATTATAGCAATTTTTCGACACGCTGCATGAGATGGAACGACAGCTACACACGGGCATTCACTCCTTGGAGGCCATGGATCTGCACGAGGCGATGGTCATCGTTGACCCCACAGACATCAAGATTTCGACACTGCCAAGCCCTAATTCCCACACCGGGAAAAGGCTGGCGGCCATCCTCGTGGCCTATAAGTTGGTCGACGTACTTTACGCTCTGGAGTCTCGTCTTCCGTCAACGAAGAATCCCCAGCATGGGAGGCTGCCAGTGGGTGGGCTACTGCCCTCAGATAAGGTGAGTAGTAGTTTCAATCCTGCGTTGTCATCTAATTAATATTATGTGCATTTACCAGTTCTGGCCGTTAAACGATTGGGTCGAGGTGATCGGAACATGCCAGAGCTGCATGAACGACCTTGAAAGGTTTCGACAGAGGGCGCCGCTTAACCCATCCCAGGAGATAGTCGAGACAAATACCAATGACCTTTCGCTCCAGGCGTTGTTGTACAAGGCTTTGCATGGCCTGACCAAACAGTCGAAAGGTACGGCGATGCTGCACAATCTACAGACCGCCGCCTTCCATCTGTCGTTCATGTTGAGGGGGTTCAAGATGAGCGATAAGTTGGTAAGTATTTCCTTTGTTTCAAACCATGGAAATTGATGAACCTCTAATCGCAGTCGGTTCCGAACATCCCTGACTCCGGGAATGTGCTCCTGACCGCGTAGGCTTTCATTTTCCCACTTGCATCTTTGACCAACAATGACATATTTCCCTTGGGCAGGTCGATACAAACCGCGGCAACGCTAACACCAGAAGAAATGGCGCAGCTGATGCGTATATTCGAGGGCAAGGAACTTCTGAAGCTGCGCCATCCTCTCCAAGGCGCTCTACTGTTCAGTCCACTATACCTTCTGACCGGTCGCAAGCTTTCCGGGAATCAATGGGACCAAAGTAAAATGATTCAGGCAAGTCGCAATTTGGTACAACTTGGCGTTGGCTGACTCGCATCAGCTCTCCAAGGGCCTTGGAAACAAGAAGCCTGACCTCCTCCGCCGTATAGAGCTCAGCTTGTGGCAAGCGTTGCTCTCAGTGGCGAGGGGCGAGGCCACGATTTATCCGGCGATTGTTAAATTCCTCGAAGACGTTCCCCAGAACGAGCTCTCAGGGATCAAAGTAGAAGATCGGGAATTTTATAGTATTGGTGCACTCGGTACGTTTCTAATTGATGCCAGCCGAATCCTCCACCGACCTCAACTAGACGAGGATGCCCCGGCAGAGGAGGAGGTGCCTCTGTCAACTTTCCTCCTTAACACGATTCAAGAAACGCGTGTTAGCAGCGAGTGGCCTCTGTCTCAAATCCGATCGAGCGATGAAAGGTATCCAACGCCAGCACCGGTGACTCCCAGCCAGGATAGCGATATGGAGATTGATGGCACGGAAGGAGATGTGAATGCCGAGGCGCCAGTTGTGGAAGGAGATGAGAACGCAGAAGCAGATAAGGACCAAGACGCAGAAGGAGAGATGGACGTCGACGAGGATGCTAGCCAGACGTCGAGGAAGAGAAGTAGGCAGCCATCGGCAGAAGGTGAAGAGGACAACGACGACGACGACGACGACGACGACGACGGCGACGAGGAAGGCGAAGGGCGGAGAAAGAGGAGTAAGCAGGTCGGTGAAGATACCGAGAATGAATTTGAAAGAGATTCAGACACGCCGAAAAAAAGTAAGTGCCGCCACAACATGATGACTTTTACTCATAAATTTTCACAAGGGGGGCAGACTAGAAGCTCTTCACGACTGCAGGCCCAGAAGGATAAAGCATCAGCAAGAGGTCGCTGTGAGTACAAATTTTTATATTGTAATCTATTTATATTGAAGGGTTGTGAAAGCCGATCGCTCAAAAACTTCGAAAGCGAAAGGAGAGAGCAGAAAAAAATTCAAAGGCCAGACCAAATCAAGTGCCGTGTCGATTATACCCTTTCTGCGGCTCAGTGGTGGGGCGTATCTACAGCCGGTCGATGTCGAAGACTACACGGTAAGTTCATAGCGTTGTAAGTCAAAGTTTTTCTGAAATAAATATTGCGCCAGCACAAAGAGGAGATCACCTTCGATCCGGCAACCCATCGAGTGCGGGTGAAGGGAGAGGAGGTCTCCTTTGTAGATCCCTATGGTACCCTACATTCATGGGTGCCGGAATTCCATGTGAGTAGATCTATATGAAAAAATCGGAGACTAAACTGATCAATCTTTACCGCAGTTTCAAGATGATCTGGACAAGTTCCAGGCATTCAAGGAAATGTTGGATAACTCCAATGCACCCAATGGAATGCCCCGCTACTTGGAGCCAGAGTATATGTCGTCCATACAGGTTATACCATACACGACATTCCAGACCCTCACTACGGCCGAAGTGAAGGCCAAACTCCATCTTAACCACCTTGTAATCACCGGTGTGCCCCTGGAGCTAGGCCCTATCGCTTTCGACGAAGCTGGTCTTCAAGAACTGACCCATCTAGATTCGACCCTTCCCATCCAAGGTAAGTTCCGGTTTTCTGAAAAGGTTGATGTTTCAATTTCTGACCTTCATGCCCTACCTCTAGACCAATCTATTCCGGTTGAAGACGGTGATCTAACCACTCAACTGTGCTTCGGCACCCTCGAGCACATTCTGGCCATGGCGCGTGATCCAAACGGAGCGATCATCAATGGCCTTTCTTTCCCTCTCCCTCTCAGCGCCATCAAAAGGGACAATCTATGCGGTGACATCGAGGCATGGCGCCTGACAGAAGGCCTTCCATACTGCACGCACAAAGTTTCCTATCCAACAGGAGAAGTGCGATGGGGGTTGGCGTCAACCGCTGGATCTCGGCACTGGCCACACCTCGACAGCGACGGGTTGGCCACATACGTCGAGCTGCTGATCGGGAAGAAATTGTGGATCCTTTTCCGTCCAAACCTGGACAACGAACCGGATGCTGGCGCCCATATCAGTGTCTTTCTGGACGATTTTGACACTTCTGTCGCGGTGAAGACTTGGGATGCGGAAGCGGTAGTCCTCACGCCAGGAACTCGACTGTGAGTTTACACTATGCGATCGTGTCAATATTTTAAACTAAAGATTGTTGATACATTTGTTAGCATAATGAAACCCAACACGCCCCATGCGGTCTTCACCCCCGAACATTCCATTGCTCTCGGGGGGCATTTTTATTCGTTCTCTAACCTCCAGGACTCTGTCGTCGGCATCTACCACTGCTTCGCCGTGGACAACATTATAACGAACACTGAACACCCAGACACGAGGGTCCTACTGTTCAGGATGATGGAATACGTGTACAAATTTTACGTCCGAGGGGCCGACCCCCAGAGTAAGCAATTTGATTTTGTTTCTACATGGGTTTTGCTGACGTTGGCTTAGAAAACAATGCCCAGCATCTTCCTGATTTGATGCATTTCCGGTCACTCGTGGATGTCATGGCCCTATGCAATTTTTGCATCCTAGCAAACGTCTTGGACTACAACACCTACCAGTTTCCTCTGAGCAAGGGAGCAAAACCAGCAGCCCACGAACTCCGTCTGCGCACCCGCTTCGACTACAACGCCCTCACTCCTGTCCAGCGCCGGCACTTCAGTTACATTCGAGGTATCGCCATCAACTTCATGTTTTGGATGGACTCTCGCTTCTCCCTCACCAGCAAGGAGAATACCCCAGAAGAGGAATCGACGATTGTAGGGGTCTGGATAATCTACCTGTCGCGACAGGTAAATACGCTCCTCAACTACAAGCAGAAGGCAGAAGAACAATCCGTACGGGGGATTATCAATTGCAAGGCAGCCGACGTGAAACGTCAGCTCGAGTATCTCTTCTACGACAGCGATTGGGTCGAAGGGTTTTCACTCGGCGAGGAGATGGCAGATTACGATTCTTTCGCTTTCAACGACTACAACTGGCGGGTGGTGAAGGCGCCCCATCCGCTGGAGTTCGTAGGTTCGTTTCTTCCCACCTTTCCTGTTGTTTTATCCTCTTTCTTATCAGCTTTTTAGAGCAGAACCCACATAACCTGGGACTCAGTCGAGGGGACAAGAAGTTTATTGAGGGCACCAGGACTGCTTTCGCTGAAAGGAAGGTTGGTGAGGAGATTTCGCCAGAGATGGTAAGTGCGCAGGACCTCGAGGACGAGAAACCACTCGACCAGAAAAGGGTGGGCAGAGAGCGGATTGTTTCCGTCCCGGTAAGGGAGCGGGGAAGTACGGGACCTTGATTGATACCTTGATTGATACCTTGTTCTATATAGCTGTACCACCCCTTCCATCCATCTTTATCACCCTTGAATGTATGTACACCTCTATGCACAATATTATTCTATACCATTCCTTGATACAGAGGCTGAAAGGCTATTGGAAGGAAGTCAATCACCATTACAGCCATTTATTTGCATAATTAAATCATTTGAACAAGTGAAATTGTCTTTTTGTTCTGGAATGGCCTGATGTGGGGTGATGAACACTTAAAACATAATGCTCCCCAGGTGCTTGAATGACCGAGAAGTCTATTAAAAAGCTCAACCTGGAAAGGCTCTGGAATGGGGAAAGGCTCTGGAATGGCAAATAGCATACCAGAGGATAATTACTTACAGTTGTAGAGGCAATACTTTCATCACCTTAATTTTGTTTTTGCAAATAGCTGTAATTTTTGTTCTATTCTACAAGGAAGAAGCTATGGACTACATACATGTCCAGGACATTTGGTGATGTCCCACTTACCAAGGTAATCCACAGAGTAGTAAGGTGGCAGCCATTGGAGGCCTTGGTCAACGTCCGCTGAGACGCATTATGACCAGACCCCCAATGTAAGCCCCCACTGGTCAATGCCGACGTCCGCTGAGACACACAATGGCAGACCAGTGGTGTGGTACAACAATGGGAAGGGAAAAGATGGGAAGGGAATAAAGACTACCCTCACCTGTGTAAACACATCCTGCACATCCTCCCTGTGCACAAGGGTGGGGCAGCCATGAAGTGTGGGAGCAAGGAAGGGTTACTAGAAAGAGATGAGGAGGGATAGGCAACAAACAAGGAGAAAACATCATACTCATTATACTTACCAGCAATGAGAAGCCAATGAACAAAGATGGCAGCCATTGGAGGCCTTGGTCGACGCCCGCTGAGGCGCACTATGACCAGACCCCCAATGTAAGCCCCCACTGGTCAATGCCGACGTCCGCTGAGACGCACTACAGCAGACCAGTGGTGTGGTACGACGATGGGAAGGGAAAAGATGGGAAGGGAAAAAGGTCTACACTCACCTGTGTAAACGCATCCTGCACATCCTCCCTGTGCGCAAGGGGGGGAGGCAGCCATGGAGGGCGGGAGCAAGGAAAGAAAGGCGCGACGTGTCCAATTTATACACAATATTCAAAGTCCGACTCAATTTCACACGTCATGTTGATTGTTGATTTCCCATGCCAAAGCTTGTTGATGCTGGGCACGTGACTAATGACGTATGATGACCAGCCAGACACGGTTAACGTCATTGGTATTCGGGGTATTACGATATTTTGTCAATACCATGTATTTACTATTGTATATATCTTAAGTGGCATTCGGCGGCTACAGGTACGAGTTGCCCTGGAAAACCCCAGGGTTGCCCATGACATTCCCTACTCTCAGCCAAGCTACAAAATTTCATGCTCAGTCACAAAACACTGATAGAATATGCAGCAGCAATTTAGAATAGATCAGATTGAGCAGGTAAATACGGTCCTACTACTTACAACTAAGGAACACCTATCTATCTACTCGTACTCCTTCAAGAGAATGACGAATTGCACATTGGTGCTGAGGTGGTGATTTGCGGCCTTCTTGTATGTCGACATAGTGTATGCCACAATCGCAAAAGAACCGGCAGGAATCTCGCCATCAAATCGGGGAAGAACAGAGTCAACATGTTCCAGGTCATTTGCGTAGTCGAATAGATGTTGCCGAGCATCATAAATGGGCACTGACCAGAAAATGAGAACGAAGCAAAGGGTGCAAAATTTACAGGGACCTACCATTGTCGGTAACATCCAAAATCTGCTTGGTGTACAGGCCTTGACCTTTCTTGGGCGACCTACCAAGAAGTGCGGAGGACCTGATGTAACCGGATACCGATGTTGTGCCACCAGAACCGCCGGAGACTACGGGGCTTGTGTGAGAACCGTAAGACCATAGGAATGAATGGAAACACTTGCCAGATTTCCAAGAGCCATTGGTCGCAAATATCATGTTGTCGCGCTCAATCTGGGCATGCAAAATGGGTTGGCAAAAGGACATGCAGGTAGCACCGACAAGACGCTGCATCTCCTGTTCATGCAAAGTTCCTTTGATGAATTTATTGAACAAACCCTTGTCGGTCGGTGTCAAGAGGTGACTTTCCACGACTAAGATGGCAGACAAGCAGACGGCCATTCGCTGCCCCGAGTGGAGGACACTTTTGCTGTTGTCAGAGGAAGTGAAGACACTGTGAACATCCAATGGGGAAACGCGGGACATGTTGACAAAATGCTTGTGCTGGATGAAGCGGATTGCTGCGAAGGCATCACTGACTGCTAGTCAGTAGGACGAACTATGCCAAGGAATGGTTAGTTCAGCTTACTCGACATCCAATGATGGCAATTGTGTTGCCCAACCAGAGAAGTAGACGTAACCATTGCCCAGAGAACTACTCCACGATCGAAAAGAGCCGGCCCTGCATACGGTAAATTAGTGGGGAATGATGGAGTCTTGCAGCGCGTACTACTCACTTCAGATTGGGCAATCCAGGATAGTCATCCGCGAGAAGGACGTCCTGGCTATCAGGCGAGCTGACTTCACAGACGTCGGGAAGGGAACTAAATCTTACATCAGTCGTCGTTCAAAAAACGGATGACCACTTACGATACGCGATAACCATTTAAATCGGCCAGGTATTGCTGCTTGCTAGGCGAACCTGTACCTACCTTTGCCAAGGCAGTTTCCACAGTGACACCCTTTTCTGCTAGGGCAGCCACAAACGATTTGAGCTTTGGGACGGGGGTCAAGCCGGCCGCCTTCGATGAACCAGCTGCCTTTGATGAACCAGATGGTGCGGGAAAATCATGGGTCGTCTTCAAGCTAGCAGCTTTCGCTCGTCTGAGAAAATACATAGAGCGGTAAGCGGACTGTTTCAGCAGAGATAATGAAGTTCCAAACCTCATATCGTCCTCTTCGTCACCAGACGCCAGCACTTGCACAGAAGCGATCTCCTCCACTGCAACAGGATCCGCCCTTCGTTTTCCCTTGCTGCGAGAAGTCTTCTTCCCTCGTGGGGGACTGAAAATACCGTGAGTGGAAACACGACGCGTAGTATAGCATACCACTTGCCTGGGAGTCCAGTTCAAGGGGGACCCATCGCCAGGCCTGACAAGTAAAATCAGCAGATCTCAAAAAGAAAATAAGATAAAAACGGACTGCGAGGCTGAACGTGCCCTAGCTTTCATAGACGAATAACGTTGGGACTCTTCCTCCTGCCATTCAGAAAATCCAGGAGCTTTCTTTTCACGGGAAGGGGACTGTATATAGGCTGAAGGCAAAAGGCCAAAACCTGAATCCATCAATCCTTCACCATGTTCGACCTCCTCAACCTCCTCGACTGAGGTAAGCCTGAGGGGTGAGATAGACAGACTAGACGGCACAGGAATCAGACAAATTACAAATCAGACAGACGAAAAACATACCGCGAAGTAGGGTCCTGGCGAAGCGACCTCCTTGAAGCGGACTGGCCTGAGCCATTCTTTTTCTCCAATTCAGCTGATATCGAGCGGCTTGAAGTGGCAATGAGGGGAGAAAAAAAAATAGATGAAGGGCAAGCACTCACGAAGGTGTCTGGTCAGAGGGAGAAAAATCACTGGCAAGGGGGCTCATCTGTTTCTTTCTGGTTTTGCTTGACCCAGAACAGGAAGCGGGCGGACGAGTAGGCGTCCTTGGGGCGGGAAAGCTAGCCTTGCTCCTCTTCTGTTTTTTGGATGGAGGGAGAGCAGTTCTTTGGAGCCAATTAGCATCACAGTAAGACGAATCTAAGGCGATTCACCCTTCCTGGTCAGAGAATATTGCAGCGTCCTCCAAAACCCTCTTCTTTATACTAGTAGTAGCGCCAATTAAAAAATAATGCCTGATATGAGAAAAAGAAAAAAACCTACATGCCGTTGGAAGCCCTAGTGACCCTGACTCCTCCGCTGCTCTGAGAAGCAGGTACGCGAGGGAGACGGACTGATTTGTTCCTGAGACCAATGCGTGAGCAAAGAGGCGACGTCAGAGTAAGACGAGGCACATACACCTTGACAATGGGAGGAGGCGAATCACACGGCGAGCTGGTCAACTCGATGACACTTAGAATAAAAAAATCGATCAAGATGGGAATGGGAAGAATTGGATGAGGAACATTCTTACCTTGGCACGGGAGAGGTGACACGTTGTGGGGTACGGAAAGAGCGAGAATGGGCAAGGAGAGGCTTCCTTGGAGGGGATGGAGTGGCCAAGACCTCCGCATATGTTGCACGGGGACTCTCAGCTTCATCACTGTATATGACAAAAAAAGTAAACGAGAATTGGTCATTGAGTAGACCGAAGAAAGAACGCACACATAGGCTGCGGTCGTCTTAGACGTCTTGAGTCGAGGACGAGGAGCAGACTTGGGCGGCTCGATCACAGCAGGTCGACTAAAGAAATAAATAACAAGACATGACAGGTCAGTCAAAATGGGCAGCATACCTGGTCATAGACGGCTTGGGACGAGGGCCAGGTTTTCCGGAGGCTACTTTCGAAGGAGACGACATAATATATTGGGGGATAAATGCAGGAGTGAGGAGAATAAAGAGAGACCACAACTGTTTCTGTTTAAAAGTACGACCATGAATCTGAAAAATACAGATGGGAAAATGGGAACGGTACAGGTCATTCAATGGAAATTTTCAAAATTTTGCAACAGACAGGAGTGTGATAAAGATCCAAAAAAATACTTATGCAGGAACAGTGAAACGGACTGACCGCGAGATCCTTCGAAGGCCATGGATACACAAACAATACTCAGGTCATCGTATGAAAACCTCGAAAAGACAGTACCTTCTCCCACCCCCCCTACAGTCACCAATTCTGGAGGCAGCACCTGCACCCCACCAACAAATCCTATTATAGAAAGAACGAACAAAAAAAAAACCAATCATGCCAAGCTTCTGAAAGTGGATACTAGCGGACAGGCTCCATCGATGCAATCGAAAAATGAAGTCGCAGTACAGTCATTCAAAAAAAAATTGTAGTATCATGGTCCATCCAGTAAAGGCCGAATAACCAGTGGCAAAAAGTTAAAAGATATAACCAGGTGTACTGAAAACAGCAGAGAAGGCAAGACAAAGAGACGAAAAAGGCAATGGAGAAGTGGAATCAAACTGATCGACGGCCAAATCAACCGAAAATGAAAAAATCGAAGACCAAACAAGCCGAAAATAATGGCACATACAGAATGGCAC